>ERZ1673738.76-NODE-76-length-181249-cov-11.906476_pt1 | contig 181249 bp, 110 predicted proteins | sample MGYA00580198_ERZ1673738 | MGnify/ENA primary metagenome ERZ1673738 (study PRJEB41218, sample SAMN15661784) | gut metagenome | host: Homo sapiens | place: Canada: London | collected 2015-08-20/2019-03-30 | study: EMG produced TPA metagenomics assembly of... | reverse complement strand
AGGTGATCCGCCTGCTTTTCCAGGACGGATCCGCGCCAGTCTGTACGTTCTTTCCGCACATCGGGGACGCTCCTGTTCGGATGCCGACATGCTCTTTTTTTTGACACGGTATCCCATCGCCCGAACCACTCGGCTGAGCGTCTGGATGCTTGCTTTCAGTCCCAACTTCGTGCGTAGTTCTGCCAGGGTGATGTCCGGCGTCTCGTCAATGCATTGACGTATGTGTTGTTTGTCCTCGTCGTTCAGCAGCTGCTTTCTGCCCCGCTGCGACGTGCGAAGCGCCACGCTGCCGGTTTTCCGCTTGCGTTCCGCCATATGGTAGACAGTATATTTGTTCACGCCGAATATTTTTGCGATCTCCTCGGCGTTATGTGTTTTTTCGTAGCTCTCAACCAACAACTCTCTGGCTTCATTGTGCAGCATTTTGCCCATTTTTCTCATCTCCCTGTGACATATTGTACCACTTTTTGCTGCAATTGTCAAGGTGACTGCTATTTGGGAAGTTGCTATAATAATCATTCCCGGCACCAAATATCGCGATTCAACGGCAAGAAATGAAATCAGATTGGCGAATCGCATTCCCGCCGGAATTTTTTATTTTTCCCTATTGCTTTTTTTCCAAAGATGTGATATACCGTCATTGAATGAATGATCGTTTAATTTAAAAAGGCAGATAATATCGATGCGAACAGACCAACACCAAGAAAAAAAGATCGCCATTATGGAAAAATGCTTTGCCTGCTACGCTAAAAACGGGCTGACGGGCACCGGTGTCAAGGCACTTGCCGAGGCGTGCGGGTGTACGCAGGGAAACCTGTATTCCTATTTTAAGAATCTGGATGAACTGATTGTCGAATCCACTGCATACTGTATGTCCAAGGTCGAGGACGAATTCATGGCAAAGGCGCCCACAGACCCCGTGGACGTGATGCGCTTTATCGAGGAGGTGCCGTACTGGACCGCACGGGAGCACGGCGATAAATACCGGCTCATGTATCAGATTTATACCCACCCGAAATACATCGAACACGGCAAAAAATTTTTCGAGGGCGTCAATGCCCGCTATACCGCATACGCCAAAGAGCTGGAACCCAAGCTCGGCATCCCGTATACGGTGATTACCCCGCTTATTTTTATTTTCGTCCGCGCCTGCGTGCACTACGCCATGTTCGAGGACGAATATTACCTGAAAAGCCAGATGGAGGTTCTGAAAACGGGCGTTTCCATGTTTATGGATACTTACAGAAACAATCTTTTGCGAGAGGTTTGATAAAAATGAAAATGAAAAAACGTGTCATTATGACCCTGTCGGCGCTCTTTCTGACGCTTGCGGCGGTCACCGTGCTGCTCGTTGTCAACGTAAACGCCGACCCGGTCCAGTATAACCTGTGGATCGGCGGCGACCGTGTCACGAGCGAAAATCTTTCCGGCGACGGCTGGAAGTTTGAGCCGGAGACCAATACTCTGGTGCTCAACGGCTTCGGTTTAGCCACCTGGGGATACAATATGGGCAAAGATTTCTTCGGCCATTATCCCTCGAAGGTCAACCTGTATGCCATCATTTATGCCGAGGGCAAAATGGATCTGACCATCCGCACGGAGGGAAGCCCAAGCTATATCGGCGACCCCAATTTTGCAAACCGGGCATATGAAAAGAGCAACCGGGCGTATACCGCCATTTATAACTCCGGCGGCACTGTTACGATCACCGGCAATGCCAAGCTGACCGTCGGCGCAAACTACAGAGGTATTTTCTGCGACAACAGCGGTACGCTCATCTTTGACAATGCAAGGGATGTCGAGGTGGTCACATTCGGCGGCGATACGCTGCACGCCCGCGACATTACGCTGAAGGGAAACAGCCATGTCAATACGACCGTGGGTCATGCCGGCGCCGGTGTGCCTACCATGAATATCTACGCGACGTATACCGTCAAGGTCTATGAGGGCTCCTTCCTCAAATCGGACTGTGAGCTTGGCGCGGATACCAGCAATCGCGGTTATGCCGGCATCCAGTGCTTCAGCAAGAAAAACGGCGGCGGTGTCTATGCCTGTGGCGGTGAGATCCGATCCAATGTCTACCCCGCCGGCTACGACATTGGAGACAAAACGCTCTATGCCATTGACGCACCGGTCGTGAATATTGAGGGCGGCGTTGTGGAAGGCAACATCTATAACTGGTATAATCCCAACGAGTATTACATCAATTCCGTCGTGTACGGCTACAGCGGCGGCGGCGGCAGGGTCAGATTCAACGGCGCCGGCATTCTCCGCCTGAAAATGTCCACAGCGAAGCCGGATGGAAGCTCCAAGATTCAGCAGCTCCGCCCGGATTCCATTTCGTTTGCGGAGAATCTGCTGTACCGGACGGACACCGACGGCAGCTGCCGCGAAGAGATTACCGTCTATACCTGCGACGGCATTTTCCTCAGTTCAAAAGGGGTGTACGAATACTGGTCTTACAGCGAAAAGAATCTGTATCCGACTCATTACGGCGAATATTACGGTTCCTTCGACCGGAAAAGTGACGCGCTGAATCTGAAAGACGTTATGACAAAGACCCCGAGCATTTTCAAGCTGGTGGCGATGGAAAACAGCACAAACATGGTCAATCCCTATGTCGATGAGGGATTTGAGATTCCCGAAATGACCGTGAAATCGGGCGCCACGCTGATTCTGAAGTTCGATAAAGACCGGGACTATGCCTTTACCAAGCCCATCTATCTGGAGGGCGGTACCATAGAGATCAACGGCGGCGGCGGCTCCGGGATCATCAAAGGGCTGGATGTCCGCGGCAAGGGTACCGTGATCTTCCACAGGGGGACCGTCTCCGGAGATGTGGAAAAGACCGTCAAGGTCGTAATGGATAACGAAACATATTCGAGCGGCAATATTGACATCCCCGATTACGGCAACGTCGTGGACGGAACCGGCAACACCGTTCACAAATTCGCCTACAAGGCGGAAACGGAATATGACTACTTCCGGAGGGTATGCATTATCCGTGAGGTGGAGGAACGGGATTTTCTTTGGTTTGAAGGGAAATTCCACATCGCGGAAAACGGCGACAAAATGCTGTATCTTTGGACGGACAGAGCCGACCGTCCGCATCGGATAGGTGCTTATCCGACTGCGGACTGTATTCGGGAAGATGAGCAGACGCTTCCCTTAAAGTACGGAACCAACACCTTTGCGCCGGGTACGCCCTTTACCCTGAAGGAGAACGGGGTTTTCGTTGCCAAGGCGGGCGACAATGTGGTGCTCTCCCCCCTTGCCGGCGGCAATCCCACCGACCTGCAAAAGTCCTTTGTCACCTGGGTCAAGTGGTATGTCAGCAAGGACGGCGGCGAGAGCTTCGGGCTTGTCCAGAGAACACAGGGACCGACTGCGGATAATACGGACGGTCCATATGCGTCAAAAACAATCCGCTTTGAATACGTGCTCCCGGAGATCACCGAGGAGCAGAACGGATACATCTATCGGTGCGAGATCTGCTATTGGGATGCCTTTACGTGGGAGAGAACCTCTCACTACTATGACGCCACCTTGTATGTGGATACGCCGCAGCTGAAGGAGCCGGATCGCTATGTCGACGGTCAGCCGGCGCGCCTGGAGATGACCCACGGCACAACCCTTGACGGCATTACCTTCGGGTACCGCTGGGAGCTGAGCCGTAGTGGCGGCATCCGTTGGGAAACGGTGAAGGAAGGCGACTCCGCCGTGTGTGAAACGGCAGCCGTCACCGATGCCATGGAAGGCTGGCAGATCCGTGTCGTCTACAGTATCTATGCAAACGGCAAGAAGCTGTCGGATGGCACTACCGACCCGGTCACCATTGATACAATCGGAAAACTGCCCGTCATTACCAAGCACCCCGAAAGCGTGGTTCACAGGTTGACGGAGGTGCTCGACGACCTTTTTCCGCCCGATCCGGATAAAATAACGATCATCATTGATACCTATTATGCTTTCTCCGTGGAAGCAGAAGGGGAGGATCTGCATTACCGGTGGCAGAGAAGTAAGGACAACGGCAGAACCTTTGAAGATCTGTCGAACGAAGACGAAGCCAGAACCAAAGGCTGGTACAAGGTCGCTGCGGGTACGACCTGGCAATACCGCTGTATCGTGTACAACGACTTCGGTTCGGTTATCTCCGACGTCGCAACCACCAGAACGCTGTATCCGCCGACCACCAGCAACCCGCAGGATCTGACGGTGCCCGAGCACACCGACGCGGTTTTCCGCGTTGACATCACGCAGGGGCTCCCCTACGGCACCGATGTCATCTGGCAGGTCAGCAAGGACGGCAAGACCATGGTCGACGTGACGGCAGAGGACGGCACGGTCAATGTGTACTCCGAAGTCGTAAACGGGGAGATTCATTGGTACACCACCCTGACGGTCAGCAACGTGTCGCAGGATATGAGCGGATACATGTACCGCTGTATCGTCAAAAACCAGCCCAACGACGAAAATTATAACGGTTTGCGCCGTTCCTGGCACGCCACCCTGACGGTTACGTACAACTGCGCCGTCGACGGTCACAAATTCGATGAGGGTACGGTGACAAGCGAAGCGAACTGTACGGACGCCGGCTGCAAGGTCTTTACCTGCTCCGCCTGCGGCTACGTCGATGAGCGTGTGCTTGCGCCGCTCGGTCACGATTGGAAGGCGGCAACCTGCCGCTCCGTCAAAACCTGCCTGCGCGCGGGCTGCGGCATCTCCGAGGGCAATTTTGACTACACAAACCACATCGGAACCCCGGTCTGGAATGAAGACGAATGGGGCGATGTTGACGGACATATCAGCAAGTGGAGCTGCTGCGGCACCGTTGAGCACCCGTACGAACGCCACACCTTTTTGGACGGCGTGTGCCCGACCTGCGGCTGTGTCTGCTCCCACCCGCTGACCTTCCCGGCAACCTGTGTCGCACAGGGCACCTGCCAGATCTGCGGTCTTGTCACCGAGGAAATCAACCCGAACAATCACGATCTCGATCCGTCCGGCACCTATGTTGCCGACGAAAAAGAGCCGACCTGTACCGAGGAGGGCTACACCGGCGACACCGTTTGCTGGAATTGCCGTGGCGTTATCACCAAAGGAACCGTCATCCCCGCCAACGGACACAGTGACAGTTGGTCGGCTACCTGCAAGGAACCGGCATGGTGCTCCGTCTGCCGGGAGCATTTCGGCGACGTTGACCCCGACAATCACGCAGAGCCATGGTCGGCAAATTATGAGAACATCACCGAAACCACGCACGATAAACACTGGTACTGCTGCGGTATGGTAAAGACCGAGCCGCACGATCCGGATGAGAACGGTGTGTGCCGCTCCTGTCACTACGGATGCGAGCATACCGGCGGCGAGGCGAACTGCATGGAGCCGGCGCACTGCGAAAAATGCGGGGAGCCCTATGGGGAAAAGAACCCGAACAGGCACAAGTATACCCAGAAGTACGCGTGTGACAACGCTACCCATGTGGAAAGATGCAAGTGCGGCGTGATCATCGGCGCCCCCGAACCGCATACCTGGGAGAACGGCTGGTGTACCGAATGCTACTATAACTGCCGGCACATCGGCGGCACGGCGACCTGCACCGAAGAGGCGATCTGCGAGAATTGCGGGGAGCGGTACGGAAATGCCAAGGGGCATACGTTCGGCGGATGGATCAAGGATGCCACGGGACACTGGCACGCATGCGCCGATTGCGGTGAGAAGGCGGACGAAGCGGCACACACCCCGGGTGACGCTGCCACCGAAACCGCCCCGCAGCTCTGTACGGTCTGCCATTATGAAATCATGCCCGCAACCGGGCATACCCACAGCTTTGACTGCGAGAATCCCGACGAAATCTACCTCAAATCTGCCGCTACCTGCCGCGCAAAGGCAGTGTACTATTACAGCTGTTCCTGCGGCGTCAGCGGCGAAGAAACCTTTACCTCCGGTGAAACACTCCCGCACCATTACAGTGATGGGTGGTTCGCCGACGGCGAAAAGCATTGGCGCGCCTGCACTGCCTGCGGGCAACGGAGTGAGGAAGCGGCGCACGAGGACACCGACGGGAACCACGGTTGTGATATTTGTCAACTGACCATCAGTGTGTGCAACGACGCGAACAATGACCACATGTGCGATATCTGCGGCAAAATGCTGTCCATGTGCCGTTACGCCACCGACTGGTCGAGCGATGCATACACACATTGGCACGCCTGCGTCGTCTGCGGCAGAAAAGCCGATGAAGCGGCACACGCCGACACTGACAAAGGCCATAACTGTGATATCTGCGGCAAGATTCTCAGTGAATGTGCTGACGTCAACAAGGATCACAAGTGCGACCTTTGCGGAAAGACGCTGAGCGAGTGTGCGGACGTCAACAAGGATCACAAGTGTGATGTTTGCGGGAAGCAACTGACCGTCCACACGGGCGGCACGGCAACCTGTACGGAAAAGGCGACCTGCTCGATCTGCGGTCAGGAGTACGGCGAACTTGCGGCGCATACCTACAAGACCGAATGGTCAACCGACGAGACAAACCATTGGCATGAGTGCTCCGTCTGCGGAGATAAGAAGGATGTAGCGGCTCATATCCCCGGTGCGGAAGCCACCGAGACAACGCCTCAGACCTGTACCGTTTGCGATTATGTGATCCGCGAGGTCCTCAAATCGGTCACCGTTTGCTTCAATGCGAACGGCGGATCGGGAACTATGCTTCCCGTTACCGGGACGATCGGGGAAACCTTTACCGCCCCCGATTGTAGCTTTGTCGCACCCGACGGCTGCCGCTTCAAGGGGTGGGCGCTGGAGAACGGCACCGAAGTCGTATCCTTTACCTTGAATTCGGACGTAACGCTGTTTGCTGTTTGGGAGAGCGAATGGGAAGCCGCCATTCGTTGGGCGCTGGAATCCGGTATGTTTGAGGATGATGGCAGTTTTGATCCGAAAAAGAGTATGACGATAGGTGAATTCTGGTATCGCGCATGGAAGGCGGCAGGTTCACCGGCGGCAACCGGGCGCACGATGTATTTCGTCGACGTTCCCGCTGACGCATACTACTATGAAGCAGTCCTGTGGGCATTGGAGCATAAGTACATCAATACACCCTATCACAGGAAACTGAAACCCGACAGCGTTATGACACGGCAGATGATCATTATGAGTATGTACGGCATATCCGGCAAGCCTTTTGCGGAAGGCAACGTTCACTTTACGGATACATACTATCGCGCAAGCTATATCAAGGCTCTTGACTGGGCAGTTGAGACCGGTATTGTGACCGATACCGTAGGCGGCGCATTCAAACCTCATAAGAACGCCTCCGGAGAAGACATCATGCTGTGGATGTTTCGTATGTGGGGCTGATCGGTTTCACGGTACCGGATAAGGGGCGGTCAAACGCCTCGCACAGACAGGGAGGGCGCAATCGAGCGCCCTCCTTTTTTCGTAAGAGAATCTCACTTAGGAATACGGGGAGGCTTGCATGACGGAATTTGTGCAACAGCCCGCTGCACAATAAAGCAAGGGAGTTACTGGTCGAGCGCTACGAAAAAACGCATAACGCCGAGGAGGTCGCTCGGACATTTCCGCACACTGCTCCGGGCACCGGGAAAATGTCGGAAAATGGCGAAAAAACTACTCCATCTTTTGCTGATTTGCAATTTTGTCCGGCGCCTCTTGCAACCTAAAATCCGCGCTCTGATGAAAAAGCAGCAATGCGATGGCTTTGGGTTGTGATTGTAATGAAGAAAATCGGGCTTGGGGCGACTATTTTTTATATACAACGGATAAAAATAGATTTTTTATAAAAATATCTTGCAATTTCGGCTCTAATCTGCTATAATATATGCATCCTTTTGAATAAAGGAAAAGAGGAGGGAGACCTATGAAAACACACAAAAGAAAATTGCCCGTATTGATTCTGCTTGCAATTTTCTGCTTCACCCTGCTTCACATGACTGCGTGCAAAGACAAGAAACAGCCGGACAATCCGGATCCGCCCGATGTCATCCAGACGGATTACGGGATTGATAACGTCTATTATGCAAAAGACGACGGCAGAGAATATCTGTTCACGATTTCGGGAAATTCCTTCCTGATTTCGGGATTCAACGGGGAACAGACCGGTAAATTCGTTTATGCGGACGGTAATCTGACACTCACGTTCAAAACGGGGGACGACACACAGGCGTCCGCTGTTCTGGAGAACGGTGTGCTGAAGCTGACCTATAACGGCGGAACTTACCGTATGGTGCCGAGAACCTACTACACCGTCAGCTTTGAGGTGGACGGCGGAAGCGCTGTTGCGGCACAGAAGGTTCTCAACGGCGCCACCGCAACAAAGCCGGCGGATCCGACAAAGGACGGGTATGCGTTCATCGGATGGTATGCCGATCAGGAGTACCAGACCGCATTTGCCTTCGATACCGTCGCCATCAGCGCGGATACAACGGTATATGCCCGCTTTGAGCAGCATGCCGCAGGCAGACCGGAGTACAAGGTTTCCTTCGCCTGCGACGGTGCCGTTTACGATCCGATCCGGACAGTCAACGGAATTGTTTATCAGCTCCCCACTCCGGCGAAGGAAGGTGCGGAGTTTGCCGGTTGGTGGGTCAGTGACTACCAGTCCGGCGACAAGCTGACCTATCAGTACACTGGTCAGACTCTGACCGAGGATACGATCCTGTTTGCGGTCTTCCGGTCCGCCGGAATTCCGAACATTTCCGTGGATGCGGAAACGATCAGCTGGAATGCACTGGGGCCCACGGCAAGCTACCGCGTCACCGTCAAAAAGGGCGACATGGTGCTCGAAGACAAGAACGTCGGTGCCAATGAGTTCCGGTTTGACTTTGCAGGTCAGGCGGCGGGCGAGTACACGGTTACCGTGTCCTGCGACGGGCAGTCTGCCACTGCATACTATAAGAACAAGGCGCTGGATCGCGTATCCAACTTCCGCGTGGTGTCCGGGGGCGTTCTGGTGTTCGATCCCGTGGCGAACGCGCAGAACTACCTGATTACGGTCAAATGCGGCAATGCAAACCATACGCACACCGCGGTAAACAACGGAGCCTCCACCAACTATGTTTTTGCCAACTGCGATATGCCGAAGGACGGCATCGTGTTCGTTGTGATGGCAAAGGCGGAAGGGTATATGGAATCCGTTTCCTCCTATACATACTACCTCGGACTGGATGCCGTAACGGGCGTTACGGTGGACAACGGAAAAATCACATGGTATCCGGTTGAAAACGCGACCGCCTACTATGTGGAGATTTCCAAGGGCGGAAAGGTCCTGAAGAATGCGTATGTGACCAGCGGAACCTCCTACAGCATCGTGGATCTGGATGCCGGTATGATTTCCGTGAAGGTGACCCCGGTCAGCGCCGGTTACTACAGTGCGCCTGCCGAAGCGGTCAGCTATACCAAGACCGTGCTGGCACGTCCCGACGGCGTCACCGCGAGCGGCAGTGTCATCCGCTGGAACAAGGTTGAGGGCGCAACCGGTTACAAGGTGAACGTCAACGGCACGGCATACGACACGACCGATGCAACCTTTACCATCACCGAAGAGATGATCGGTTCCGGAAGCGCTGTTTACACGGTTTCCGTGCAGGCGGTCGCCGACGATGCAGCCAACAGTTCTCCGTACTCCGGGTCTGTCGAGGTGTATTACGCCGGCATGGGCGATGTCGTGTATGATAACGGCGTTCTCAGCTGGGCTCCGGTCATTACGGCAAACAGCTACAGCGTCAAGATCGGAACAAAGACCTACACGGTGGACGGAAAGAACAACCGTTTCAAGGTTACCTTCCTGGAAGCCGGTACCACGGAGATTTCTGTTTCCTTCATCAATGAAAACGGAGATGAATCCGCGCGGAAGACCATCACGGTGGATGTCTACGGTGTCGAATTTGACGTCCGCGGAGGTGCGGCGGTCAAGACCGTCTATGTGGCATTCGGCGATGAGATCACTCTGCCCGAAACCAGCCGCGACGGCTACGATTTTGCCGGATGGTTTACCTCTCCCGCAGGTCTTACCGGCGGAAAGAGATATGAAAACGTCCGCTTCGAGGGCAGCAGCGACACCGTGCTTTACGCCGGATGGTCTGCAAAGAGATACAATGTTACCCTGATTCCCGGTGAGGGAGGAGAGGTCGCGTCCAAGACGGCAGAGGTCACTTACGGACTTTACAACAAGCTGCCGATCGCAACCCACAGCGATCCCACCAAGCTTTTCATCGGTTGGTTCTCCGAGCCGAACGGCGTCGGTGTCCGTTACTCGGATGAGAAGGGCGAGGCGTTGATCCGCTGGAATCTGCCTTCCGAGACCACGCTGTATGCATATTTTGCAGAGACTTTGAAGTTCACCCCTATCGATAACGGAACCGCATACGCTGTGTCGCAGGGAGACTACGGTATCGGAACGCTGACCACTATCACCATTCCGACCACGTATAACGAGCTTCCCGTCACCACGGTGGAGGCGTCTGCGTTTGTTTCCTGCAATACCCTGAAGGAAATCCGGATCCCGAATACCATCAAGCTCATTGAGATCGGCTCCGAGGGTATCAACGGCATCGGCTCTGCGTTCCAGGGCTGTAACAACCTCCAGGCGATCACCATCTATCCGGTGGAGGGAGCCAAGGATATCCGGTATCATTCGGTGGACGGTGTCCTTTACTACAACAACGAGTTCACCGGCATGGAGATCAAGGCATACCCGTACGCGAAGACTGGCTCCCTGACGATCGAAGAGGGGACGACAATCATCCCGACGGGTGCGTTCAAGAGTGCGAAGTTCACCGAGGTGATCGTGCCGCACACCGTGACGGAGATTCACGCAAACGCATTCCAGAGCTGCTCCAACCTGACCAAGATCACGTTCCTGGTGGCTCCCGAAGGAGTTGCGGAAGTTCCGCTGACCATCCGGGATAAGGGCATTTATTTGTGCTCCAAGCTGGAATCCGTCACCCTCCCCGCGCGGCTGACTTCCTTCGGCGTCAATACCATTTCCAGCTGCTCCGCACTGTCCTCCATTGACATTGCCGGAAACGGCGGAAACTACACCGCCAAGGGAGACGCGGGTCGCAAGGTGCTTTGCAACGCGGCGGGGGATACCATCGTATTCTGCCCGAAGGGCATGGCCGGCGAGTTCACGGTTCCGAACGGCGTGACCACCATTGCCCCGAATGCCTTCCAGGGCTGCAATAAGCTGACCAAGCTGACGGTTCCCGGCTTTGTGACCGAGATTCAGAAGGAAGCGTTCAAGTCCTGCTCCGGTCTGGAGGAAATCGACCTGACCGAAGAGGGCTACGGACTCACCATCCGTGAGAGCGCCTTCTACAGCTGCTCCAGACTGACTACCGTGACACTCCCGAAGCGTCTGGTCAAGATGGAAGCCAATGCGTTCGGTTACACCTCCAAGCTGACGAAGGTTATCGTCAACTCCAAGGGGATTGCCTCGGGCGAGGACGGAAAGTACACCGTTGACTTTGCAGCCAACGCATTCGGAAGCATTCCTTCCTCCTCCACCGCACAGACGCTCTTCTACGTGACGCACGTGGAGCTGGGTGCGGAGGTTCCCGAATTTGAGATCACCGGCGTGTTCGGTCAGAAGATCGAGAGCGTTAAGGTGCATGAGGCGAACCAGAACTATACCGCCATCGACGGCGTGCTGTTCGACAAAGCGGTAACCAAGGTCGTCTACTATCCGACCGACCGCGAAGGCGATTACACACTGCCGGAAACGATTGTCGAAATCGGCGACCGCGTGTTCCAGGGGAAGACCGGTCTGACCGGTATCACCATCGGCAAGAATGTCAAGCGCATCGGCGTCGGCGCATTCCGCAACTGCAGCAAGCTGAAGTTTGTGAAGTTTGCGGACAGCACCGTGGGGCTGACCATTGCGGATGAAGCGTTCTACGGATGCTCCGTCATGGAGGAAATCCAACTTCCGGAACGTCTTACGGAAATTGGGGCGGATGCGTTTGCATCCTGCCGCAAGCTTGCCAGCCTGACCATTCCGGAAGGCGTGACTCACATCGGTTCCGGTGCGTTTGCAACCTGCTCCGTGCTGACCGAGATTTCTCTTCCGAAGTCGCTCACAGCGATGGATCTGAACGAGAAGGGCGAGTTTACGATATTCTCTGCCTGCCCGAAGCTCGAAAAGATTACGGTCGCAAGCGACAGCGCCAATTTTGTTGCCATTGAGAATGTCCTGTATCAGAGGACCGATAAGCCGGTACTGGACGCAGACGGAAACAAGGTGCTTGATGCAGACGGTAAGGAAACAACAGAGAACGTCCTTTCCACTCTGCTCTTCTGCCCGCAGAGGAAGGCGGGAAGCACCACGGTGACGGTTCCCGATACCGTGACGAACGTTGCCGCAAACGCATTCTACTACAACCAGGTGGTGACCGAGATTCGGTTCGGTGTACTGAAAAAAGGCGAGACGCTTACCGTTGGCAGCCAAGCGTTCGGCAGCTGTGCCGTGCTTGCGAAGATCGCCCTGCCGGAAGGCTTGAGTGAAATCCCTGCTTCCATGTTTTACGGTTGTCAGACAGTGGAGGAGATCGTCATTCCGAGCACGGTTGCGTCCATCGGAAACAAAGCGTTCTTCGGATGCTCCAACCTTAAGAGCCTGATCTTTACCGAAACGCCGGAGGGGCAGACCCCTGTGGATTTGGTTATCCTGGATACACCCAACGGCAGCAGCGATAACGGTTATACCAATTCTCCTTTCTATGGCTGCACCAGCCTGAAGAACATCGTCCTTCCCGAGCGGTTGACCGTAATCGGCAGACTTGCCTTCGGCGGACTGGTTTCCGGTCGGTACGGTGAGAAGTATATCCCGCCGTTCGAGAGCATTTCGCTTCCTTCCACGCTGAAGGAGATTCACGAAATGGCGTTCCTGAACGCGAGAAACCTGAAAACCGTAACCTTCGCCTCCGGCACGACCCTGTCGGATGCCTGCGACGGCAAGGCATTCGCTATCGGAAAGCAGGCATTCTACTACTGCACTTCCTTGACGGAAATCGCACTCCCGACCTCGTCGGAAGCAACCTACAGTATCGGAGATACCGCGTTCGCTTATACGGGACTGAAGGAGATTTCCATCTCGAAGGCGGTCGGATGGCTCGGCAGCGGCGTCTTCAACCGTAGCTCGGATCTTGCAAAGGTTGTCTTTGAAGCGGGTGCAAATCCGAAATGCGGCACCAGCCTGTTCGCTTACACTGCCGTTTCCGGCGTGACTCTGCCGGAAGGCGTGGAGGCGATCAGCGACTATATGTTCCAAGGATGCGTCAATCTGACCTCCGTGACGGTTCCCGCATCGGTCAAGTCCATTGGCATCAGTGCTTTCGAGAGCTGTCAGGCACTTGCAAAGGTTACCTTTGCCACCTACGAAAAGGACGGAAAGAGCTATTCGAACCTGATTTCCATCGACAACTATGCATTCTCCAAGACCGGCATTACAAGCTTTACCTTCCCGACACTGGAGGGCACAAAGACGCTGGATCTCGGCAATTCGCTCTTCCGCTCCTGCATGAAGCTGGAGACGGTCGGACTTTCCGAGTCTGTTGCCGAAATCGGCACCGCGTTTGCGGACTGCTTCAGCATCCGTAGCTTCGTCGTGGACGAGAACAATGAAAACTTCTCCTCTAAGCCCGGCAGCCCGATTCTTTACAACGCAACCGGTACTGCTTATATGTACATCTGCGGACAGCTTCCTGCCGGTGAGTACGTCATTCCCGAAGGAATCGTTTCCATCGGAGACAACGTGTTCAAAGGTCAGGTGGGAATCACCAAGGTGGTGATCCCGCGCTCGATGCAGACCATCGGAAACTATGCGTTCAGCGGTTGTACCCTCTTGGAGACAGTGGTTTTCGAGCACTCCACGGATAAGCCCAGCCAGCTGACGCAGAAGGATTCGTACGGAACCAATATGTTCCGGGAATGCACGTCACTGAAAGACGTAACGCTTCCGGCGAACATGACGGCAATCCCGGCAAATATGTTCTACGGCTGCAAGGCGTTGGAGTCGATTGTCATTCCTTACGGTGTCACAAGCATCGGTCAGGATGCGTTCGGCTACGCAGGACTCAAGAGCGTGTCAATTCCCGCAACGGTTCAGACGATTGCAAACTATGCGTTTGAAGCCAGAAAAGACGAAGGGACGATTGCTTCCCTGACCTTTGAGAAAGAAGCGGACGGCTCCACGGCTCTCAAAACCATCGGAAATGTCGCGTTCAAGTACCAGTGCTTCCCGACGGTCGAGATTCCGAAGTCTGTGACCTCCATCGGAAACAACTCGTTCTCCTACAACCAGGCGCTCATCTCCTTCACCTTTGAGGAGGGAACGCTGATCAAGACCTTCGGTACGTCCCTGATCGCAAATTGCCCGCTGATTGAAACCTTTACGGTTCCTAAGACCGTTACCACACTCGGCAACAACGATTTTGAAAACTGCATTTCTCTGAAGTCGGTTATCTTTGAGGAAGGCTCCAAGCTGACCAACGTCGGCTCGTCCACCTTCAAGGCTTCCGGCATTGAGAGTATCGCTTTCCCGGATAGCGTGACCACCTTTACAACGGTGAAATCGCCGAACGTGAATTCTTCCAATGCTTTGTTCCAGAATTGTGTCAATCTGAAGAGCGTGACTCTCGGCTCCAAGACCACTTTCCTGGCAAAGCAGATGTTCAAGGGATGCACTGCGTTGGAGTCCATCAATATTCCGGATACGGTAACAAAGATCGGTATCGAGTGCTTCAGCGACTGCACCAATCTCAAGAGTGTCAGCTTCGGCGAGAAATCGCAGGTGACACAGATCGGTCAGAGCTGCTTCGCCAACAGCGGACTGGAATCCATTGTTCTGCCTGCAAGCTTTACCAAGTTCGGCGGCGGAACCGGCTATTCCTCCACGATAGGCGGCAGCGGCAAGCAGTTCTATAACTGCAAGAGCCTGACGAGCGTAGAGTTCAAGGGCAAACTGGAATTCATCTGTGCCAGCGTCTTTGAAGGCTGCGAGGCACTGGAATCCATCAACATCCCTGCATCGGTAACGACCATCGGTAACTCCAGCTTCCTGGATTGCAAGTCGCTCAGCAAGGTGACCATCAACTCCTCCGGCGACCTCGTCATCGGATCCAACGCATTCAAGAATTCTGCAGTTGAGTCGGTGACCATCCCGAAGGGAACCACCAAGATTGACAGCAACGCATTCAACGGTTGCGAAAAGCTGACTTCTGTCGACTTTGCAGCCGGAACGGAGGAAATGACGCTGGGAACCGGCGTGTTTGAGGGCTGCAAGGCGCTGACCTCCATCGCTCTTCCGGATCGCGTCACGGAGATTCCGAACTACGCCTTCCGCTATGACAGCGCACTGGAGACTGTCACCTTCAACAAGGTTACCAAGATCGGCAAGGGTGCCTTCAGCGGAACCGAATCGCTCAAATCCGTGACCCTGCCCGCAACGCTCACCGCCATCGCCTCGGATGCGTTCCTCAATTCCGGATTGGAGAGCATCACCATCCCGAAGGGAACCACCTCCATCGACGAAAATGTCTTTGCCGGCTGCAGCAGTCTTGCTACCTTCAAGGTAGAGGACGGCAACACCAAGTACGGCGTTAACATCGGCGCGCTGGTAGAGATTTCCGGCGGCGTTTCCAAGATCATCGCGCTTCCCGGCGGTCTCGAAGGCGTTCTGAACATCCCGGAGGGTGTCATCCTCGGCGGATACGCACTCAACGGTATGAGCGGTATTACGCAGGTCGTTCTTCCGGAGAGCACGACAAAGATTGAACCGCACGCGTTCCACTACTCCAAGGTCAAGTCCGTTATCATTCCTTCTTCGGTGACAGAGATCGGAGACTACGCGTTCGCTGACTCTTCCATTACTTCCATTGTTATTCCTGCTTCGGTCACGACACTCGGCGACAATGCATTCTCGGACAGCAAGGATCTTGCTTCCATCACCTTTGAGGAAAACTCTCAATTGACGGAGCTTGGCAGATACGTGTTCAAGGGAACTGCAATTCAGTCTATCGTGCTTCCTGCCGGTATCGTAAGACTCGGCAGCACGGATTATATCGCCTCGTACACCTTCAAAGACTGCACGCAGCTCTCCTCCGTCACCTTCCTGGGTAAACTGGTGGCGCTCAACTCCAATGCTTTCTCCGGTTGTACGGCACTGAAGAGCTTTACCATTCCCGAAACGGTAACCATCATCGGTTCCAATGTATTTGAGGAATCCGGTCTGGAAACCATCGAAATTCCGGCAGGGCTGAGATCCCTTTATGTAACCGCGACCTCCATAGACATGAGCGGCGCTACCTTCCGGAACTGCAAGTCGCTGAAAACCGTCATCCTGCACGAGGGGCTGGAGTGCATCAATACCAACTCCTTCAATGGATGCGAGGCGCTGGAGACCATTGTGATTCCTTCAACGGTTAAGGAGATCGGCAACAATGCATTCCAGGATTGTATCAATCTGAAGACGGTCATCTTTGCGGAAAACAGCCAGCTTGAGGAAATCGGATCTCAGGCGTTCATGGGCTCCGGTCTGGAATCCTTCGTGATGCCTGACACGGTCAAGACGCTTGGCAAGCAGGTATTTGCGGATTGCGCACAGCTCAAGTCCGTCGAGCTTTCCGAATCGCTGACGGAGATCCCGGAAAGGGCATTTCTGAACTGCGTTGCGCTGGAAGGCATTGCATTCCCTGCATCCGTCAGTAAGCTCGGTACGTCCGCATTCCAGAACAGCGGCATCAAATCGCTGACCGTGCCCGCAACGCTGACTTCCTTCAATTCTTCTCCGTTCAAGGATTGTGTGAAACTTGAGAAGGTTGTCTTTGCGGAGGGATGCACGATTCTTCCCGGTTCGATGTTCAGCGGTTGCGTGAACCTCAAGTCCGTGGCGTTGGCTTCCACCGTGAACAACATCGGTTCGAGTGCCTTTGCAAACTGCACGTCCATCCGGGAGATCATCATTCCGCTTACGGTAACCACCCTGTACGGAAGCACCTTCGACGGCTGGACAGCAGATCAGACCATTAAGTTCATGTGCACCGAAGCCGATGCGGCTGGTTTTACCAGCACCTGGGAAAATGGCTGCGAGGCGACCATTGTCTGGGGATATACCCCGGCAGAGGAGTAATCCGCAGGAAGCCGCCCGCAAAAAACAGTTTTGTCATTGACCAACCCCGGAGTCGTAGATAATACGGCTCCGGGAAACTTATTCAGTGCGGTATTCGGGCAGTTTTTCCTCCGTCAGAGCCGCTTGGGAACGTCATCGTCTGTTTGACGGAGCGATTTGCCAAAATATTTACACTTTTATGCAAGATTGCTCTTTACAAATCGGACGGAAAATGATATAATTCTTGTATTATTATTCACTCGGCATACAATGAAAGAATACTATTTAAGGAGGATTCTGAAATGCGAAAGAAAGTCAGTCAAAACGAAACACCGCAGGATTTGCTGGAGAATTATCGCTCCCGTATTGCAAAAGAAGGATGGCTCAAAGCCGCGCTTTGCGGTGCATCTGTAGGGTTCGGTGCGGATATTCTCTGCGCGTTTGCTTTCTGGGTCTTCGGCATCAAGCTGTTCTGGGTTTGCATCCTCGTCTTTGCGGCGGTAACCGCAATTGCAATGCCGCTGTTCTATTTCTGCAGATTCAAGAACTCCCGCAGTCAGGTTGCTTCCCGTATCGATATGCTGGGATTGGAAGAGAGAATCCTGACCATGACGCAGTTTGAAAATGACGACTCCTATATGGCACGCCGCCAAAGAGAGGATGCCATGAATGCACTCAGGAGCGTCAACGCGTCCTTTGTTAAGATTGCAGTTTCCGCTTCCATGGTGGTGACCTGCTGTGTGGCATTTGTGCTGGGAGCGGGCGCAACCGCGGCATCTGCCGTGGCGGATAAATCCCTTCTGGATCTGATCCGCGAAAAGCAGGAGGAAAGGGAAGCGCCCGCCAATACTTTCCTCCTGACCTACGGTGTCAAGGATAGCGTCGGCGGAAAAGTAGACGGTGAACTGAAGCAGACCGTGAAGGAGGGAGAAGCCGGAAAGACCGTACAGGCGGTTGCCGAAGACGGATACGTTTTCGTCGGCTGGACGGACGGCTATGAGGATGCCACCCGTACGGACGCGGACGTGAAAAAGGATGTAACCGTAAACGCCGTGTTCGTGGAGATCGAAGCCGATGAAGAGGACGATATCACGGACGAGGAACAGGGCGAAGGCGGATCCGGCAACGGAAACAGCAACACTCCGCAGCAGCCCGGCGACCCCGGCAACAGTTCCGGTGACGGGGACGGTGAGGGCGAAGGTGCCGGAGCAGGAGCTGATTCTGCCTCCAACCAGGTGATTGACGGTTCGACCTATTACGGCGACGAATACAGCGGAAGCCTTTCCGATGCGCAGAATTCCATGAACTCCGACAGCAATCTGTCCGGAGACGATAAGGGCGTCATCGGCGACTACTTCCACAATATCCAGAAATAATTCAGGCAATTCTGTCTGCAAACCGGGAACCTGTTTCCCGGTTTGGCAATTTATCAAGAAATCAAAAAAATCAAGAAAGAGAAACAAAACAATGGTTACAGAAGAGAGCATCAAGCAGTTCAGTGTACAGTGCAGCCGGATTTTTGAGGAAACCGGCAAGGATATGATCGGTCAGTCCGAGGTTGTTGAAAACACCATCGTTGCGCTCATCGCCGGAGGTAACGTTTTGCTGGAGGGTGTGCCCGGCGTCGGAAAGACCCGCCTTGTGAGAACGCTCAGCCGCGTTTTCAACCTTCCGTTCTCCCGGATTCAGTTCACCCCTGACCTGATGCCCGCCGACGTGACGGGTACCAACATCATCACCAAGGATGAGAAGGGCAATTCCGTTTTCCGCTTTGAGCCCGGTCCGATTTTTGCCAACCTGGTTCTGGCGGACGAAATCAACCGTGCAACGCCGAAGACACAGTCCGCGCTGCTGGAAGCCATGCAGGAGCACACGGTAACGGTCATGGGCGTTTCCAGAAAAATGAATGAGCCGTTCTTCGTTCTGGCAACCCAGAACCCGATTGAGCAGGACGGCACCTATCCGTTGCCGGAAGCACAGATGGACCGCTTCATGTTCAAGCTGTTGGTGCATAATCCGTCCCTGAACGAACTGAAGGGGATTGTAACCATGACGCAGAAGACGATGGGCGAGGTTGCAAATGAGGCGTGCAACGCAGCGCAGCTTCTGGAAATGCGGGAGACCGCAAATCAGATTCCCGTAGCGGATGAAGTGCTGGACTTTGCAATGATGCTGATTTCCGCGACGCATCCGGACAGTGAATGCGCGTCCGAGGCGGCGAAGAAATATGTGCGTCTCGGTTCCTCTCCGCGTGGAGGTCAGGCGTTGATTTCGGCAGCAAAGGTGAAGGCGCTGATGAACGGCAGATTCAACGTTTCCTACTCCGATATCGCTTCTTTGGCATATCCGGTGCTTCGCCACCGTATGAAGATGAACTTTGAGGCAATTGCGGAACGGATTTCTCCCGATGAAGTCATCGGTATGATTCTTACCGAAGTGGCAAAGAAGTGCAATGTTCGTCTCGGAAATGAAGTTCCGAGTGCAAACCGTGCAGGAACAAATAAGAAAAACAAATGAAAGATTCCTACTTAAACGACGAGTTTTTCAGCCGGTTGGAGGCACTTGCGTTTAATCTGCGCAAGGATCTCGGCGGATTCTTCGGCGGCAAGCATCTGGTGAGCACCTACGGACAAACCGTGGAGTTTGCGGATTACCGGGAGTATATGCTGGGCGACGATATCCGCCGGATCGACTGGAATCTGTACAGCCGTTTTGAGAAATACTTTATCAAGCTGTTTACCGATGAGCGGCAGATGCACGTGCAGATTTATCTGGACTGCTCCGGATCGATGGGAAAAGTGAACCCCCGGAAGGGCGCATACGCCGTTGCTGTTGCGGCGGCAATCGGCTACCTTGCCATCCATAACATGGATAAGGTGTCCTATCACCTCGTCAGGGGGGACCGGGCGGAAAATCCGTTCGGTACCATCGTTGGGAAAAACGCTTTTTTCCGTGCGATGAATACGCTGGATCAGACGGAGTTTGCGGATGAGGCGGAGATTTCTCCTGCCATTGTCAGTACGCCGGATATGGGCACCGGGGATGGGATGACCGTAATTATTTCCGATTTCTATTCGGACAGCGACTGGAAAAAAGGCGTGGATTATCTGGTGTATAAGAAAAAGCAGGTGCTCTTGATTCAGGTACACTCCCCGGACGAGCTGGACCCGTCATATACCGACCGGGTTAACCTGATTGATTCGGAGTCCACCGACATGGCGGACGCAAGAAATTTGAAGATCAGGATCAATAAATCCATGCAGCAGGCATTTAAGGAAGCAGTAACGGCTTTCTATGACGACATTCAGGATTTCTGCAGGCGCAGAGATGCGGGATTTATATCTTTGGATTGCGAAGAGCCGATTGAAAAAGCGCTGTTCTCCGAACTGCTGAAAAGAGGTACCGTGTCGTGAACGTGAAATTTCTCATTCCGTTAGGGCTTCTCGGCTTGCTTGGAATTGTCGCTTTGATTCTCATTTACATTATCAAGCCGAATTTCCAGCAAAAGCTGCTCTCCAGTACCTTCCTCTGGAGACTGAGCCTGAAATTCAAAAAGAAGAAAATTCCGCTCAGCAGGCTCCGCAACATTCTGCTGATTGCGTGTCAGGTGCTGATTATTACCGCCATTGCGGCGATTCTCGCAAAAACAATCCATGTCCTCAAGGAGAAGGTTGCGCAGCCGGAAGTGGTGCTCGTCATCGATTCCTCCGCCAGTATGCGCGCCGGAACCGAAGAGTCCACGCGCTATGAGCGTGCGGTTGAGGCGGCGGTCAGGCAGGCGGGGGAGACCTTTGATCGGGACGGAATTGTTTCCGTGATTCTTGCAGGAAACGATAACCGGTTTCTGGTGGAGAGAGCCTATGCGGACAGCCGGGACAGCGTCGTCGGAGATTTGAGAGCCCTGCTGGACGGGGAAACCGAGTGCACCTACTCTTCTTCGGATCTTTCCTCTGCCGTTGCGCTTTCCGACCGGATTCTCAGCATCAATCCGTCGGCAAAAACGTATGTTTACACCGACAAAAATTATGCGCAGAAAAACAACGTGGAGCTGGTCAACGTTGCCGATCGGTCCGAATGGAATGCAGCCATTCTCAGCGCAACCGCAGATTTTGAAGATAACTATTACACCTTCCGGATTGAAGTTGTCTGCTATGGGCGGGATCTTGACCTTGGTGTCAATCTGGAGGTTTTCGGCGTGAATGCCGCAAGCAGCGATGATACCACTGCGGGAAATCTTTCCCTGGAGGAGAGTGTTCCCTGCGCTTCCGATCAGGCGTATACCCTGATTTTCAAGTACTTCCCGGATGAAAACTATACGGACGCGGTGGAAGCGTATGAAAAGACCCTGCCTGAGAACGCAGTGTTCCATCTGCTCGGCTCCGGAGAGGGAATCACCTCCTACCAGTCCGTACATATCAGTCTTTCGGTGAATGGAGACGCCGTGGAGGACTCGGTTTCTTTGGACAACAGCTTCGATATTTATGACGGATTGAAGGAACGGATCCGGATTCAGTATTGCAGCTCCGGACAGGATCCGCTGTCCGGTGAGAAGCTGGGACCGAACGTGTTCTTCCAGGAGGTTCTCGCGGCTCTGAAGAAGAACTACGAGGCAAAGTGGGATTTTGACATTACCGAAGTCAAGCGCGGTCAGGCGCCTGCCTTGGAAGGGTACGATTTCTACATCTTTGAGCATTCGATGCCGGAAAAGCTGCCCGCAGACGGCGTTATCCTGTTGGTGGATCCATTGGGCACACCGAGCGGTGCCGGCTTCCGGGTGGAAAACCTCGTTGATATGAGCAAGAAGAGCGTCTATCTTGCGCAGGAGGAAACGCATCCGATCCTGAACAATATCGAGGCGACCAACATCACCGTCAGCCGGTATCTGAAGGTTTCGTATGATCCGGAGTACAGTATGCTGCTCTCCTATGCGGGAGATCCGTTGCTCCTTGTCAGAAACGATGAGGATGCGCAGGTTGCCGTGATGTGCTTCTCTCTGCATTATTCCAACCTCCCGCTTCTGAAGGACTTCCCCCTGATGATGCGCAACCTGTTTGAATATTTCTTCCCGTCCACCGTTGACGGCAATTCCTTCGAGACGGAGCAGACCGTTTCCGTCAACTGTCGCGGAGACGAACTGACGGTTAAGGGCTATGATACCGATCTTACCCTGACCCAGTTCCCGGCACAGCTGAAGCTGAGTCTGCCCGGATCCTACCGGCTGTCGCAAACGACACGTGCCGGAAAAGCGGTTTCCACGACCGTTTATGTCCGGGTTCCGAGAGCGGAGAGCGATATCTTCGCGGAGGAGGGAGTGATTAGCGGTCCGTACTACGAGGTGGATGAGAGCGATTATTATCAGGATCTGTTGCTGTATCTTGCCGGTGCCTTGGTTTTCCTGCTCCTGCTTGAGTGGTATCTGCAGCACAAGGAAAGTAGCATTTAAGGAGGCACGCAAATGGTTCATTTCAGAATTCACTTTTCGTATCCTCTGCTGTTGCTGGTTTTCCTGTTCGGCGCAGTCATGACGGCTTTGCTGTATTTCCGGCTTTCCAAAAAGTACCGGAAAAACAGGAATCGGATTACGTCGATTGTTTTGCATCTGATTGTGCTGGCGTTGGCGGCGCTGACTCTTGCCGGTACGATGTTCACCTACGAAATTCCCAACAAAGAAAACCAGATTATCCTGCTTGTGGACGTTTCGGATACGACAGAGCAGTCCGCAAGAGAGCGCGAGCGCTTCATGGAAACGATTTTGAACATGGGGCAGTATGACGGCTACAGCATCGGTGTTGTGACCTTCGGTTACGATCAGGTTTATGCGGTGAAGCTGACCGACAAGGTCGGTGAAATCATGGAGCGCTATCAAGCCGCGGAAAAACCGGACACCAGTGCAACCGACATTGCGGCGGCGCTTACCTACACATCCACGCTCTTTCAGAATCCGGAAAGCGCAAAGATTGTGCTTGTCACCGACGGAAAAGAAACCGACGAGGAAGCCTCGGCGGTCATCCGGACGGTGGCGGCAAAGGGCATCCGCGTGGATATTGCCAATATTTCCACCGCCTATGACGGGGACGATATGCAGCTGATGGATTCCGAGCTTCCGGATTACCACCTGAAACCCGGCGCGCAGTGCAAGCTCTCGGTCACGGTGTATTCCAAGACGGAGGGAAGCGCTTCGGTGAAGCTGTATGACAACGGGAAACTGGTTGCAACACAGCCCATCACCACGACTCCCGGAATGCAGAATGTGACCTTCCCGCATACCTTTGAAGCGTACGGAATTCACGAGATTTCCTTTGTACTGGAACCGGAAAAAGACCTGCTGTCGGAAAACAACACCTATTACACCTATCTGAATCTGGAGAATTTCAACAAGATCCTGGTTCTGGAGCACAAAGCGGGTGAGTCGGAGAAGATCAAAGAAATTCTGACTGCAGAGAACGCCGGGTACAACGTCACCGTCAAAAATCTGTCGGGGGACGAGGAGTTTCCCAAGACGCTGGCGGAGCTGCGTCAGTACGATCAGATCCTGCTCAACAACATTGCAAACAGCGACCTGCCGGCGGAATTTGACGAGCTGCTGTACCGCTACGTCAACGAATGCGGCGGCGGTCTGTTCACCGTCGGTGGGGCGGATATCAATCCGAACGCAACGGATGAGAATGACAAGTATATTGCACACGCTTATAACCGGGACGATATGCTGAACACCCTGTTCCAGGACATTCTTCCGGTTCAGGCGATCAACTACACACCGCCGGTTGCCGTGATGATTGTCGTTGACCGCTCCGGTTCCATGTCGGCGGTGGATGATACCACGGGCGGAAGCAAATACGATCTCGCACTGACAGGTGCGGTATCCTGCCTGAATGCGCTGTCGGCAAGAGACTACATCGGACTGATGACTTTGGATGAAGATTATGATACGCTCCTGCCGCTGACACCCCGTACACAGGAGTCCAAAATTCTGGAAGCGATCAACAATGCAAGAGAGCTCGGTGCCACAGGCGGAACCAAATTTGCAGCCACCATTGAGCGTGCCAGCCGTGCACTCCTTTCCGTCAACGTTGCAAGACGTCATGTAATCATCGTCACTGACGGTATGCCGGGAGACCAAGAAGAGGATTATCTGCCGCATATCAAGCAATATCACGAGAACAACGGAATCACCTATTCGGTGGTCGGAATCGGGCTGCGGGAGACTGAGGACGCCGGGAAAAAGATGAAGAACATCTGTGACCTCGGCGGCGGACGGCTGCAGGCGTTTGTTGATGCAAAAGAAACCTCGGCACGGATGCGGGAGGAGCTGAACGCACCCGAAATCAAGGAAGTCAATTACGAGAAGTTCTATCCTGCCGCGACCGATACGCTTTCCTCTGTCTTCTCCGGAATTTCCTTTACGGAGGTAGGGGAAGGAAAAACGAATGCCAAAATGACGGTGTCGCTGGACGGATTTTTCGGAGTCCGGGCGAAATCCGGCGCGGAGCTTTTGCTGATCGGCGACTATGATGTTCCGATTTATGCGCAGTGGCGCTTCGGAAAAGGCATGGTCGGAAGCTTCCTGTGCGATCTCAACGGCGTATGGTCCTCCGACTTCCTGTCGGGAGACGGATCGGGCGCGACGTTCATTCTCAATGTGGTGTCGGCGCTGATGCCGACGGAGTCCGTCCGGGAAAACGAGATTTCCATTACGGTCAAGCAGGACAACTACACCAACAGCCTCAGTGTTTTCACGAATCTCGACGAAGGTGAGTCAATCACCGGTGAGCTTCTGAACCTGACCGATCCGGCGGCAACACCGCTTCCGCTGGGGAGCGCAACGGTTGCCGCAGAGGGAACCCGCCTGTCCGCGCTGGACTGTTACATCACCTCGGCATTGGATGCTTCCAGCCACTACAGCCGTTGCAGATTTGTGATCAAAAAGGGCGGCGTTTACCGGTTGACACTCAAAAAGGTGAACGCAGACGGGGAGACGCTTGCCGAATATCAGACCTATCGGACCTTCTCCTATTCGGAGGAATATGACAACAATCAGGAGATTACCGATCTGACGCTGACGGAAAATCTGCAGAATCTTGCCGAAGCCGCCAACGGGAAGCTGATTGCGGACAATGAGGATCCGATGGAGGTATTTGCCAACTTCGTGACCTCTATTCCGAAATCGTTTGATCCCCGCTATCTGTTCATGATTCTCGCATTGGTGCTGTTCCTGGCCGATGTGGCGGTACGCAAGTTCAAGTTCAAATGGCCGCATGAGATCGTCCGGGCTTTTAGGGACAAACGGAAGGATAAGAAAGGAGGGACATCCTCGTGAAAAGATTTCTGAAATGGCTCTTTCCGGTTGCGGCGTTCCTCCTGCTCTTGGGGCTGACGTCCTGCGGGACGTCAGGCGGGCTGGAACCCCCGCAGTCGCTGGAAATTGACATCGACAATCAGCTTTCATGGGACACTGTGGAGTCTGCGCGCTCCTATCTTGTGGAAGTGAAAAATGAGAGCGGGGAAGCGGTTCTCAGCAAAACCACGCGAAAAACCTCCTATTCTCTTTCGGATCTGGAGGTCGGAGACTATGAGATCCGCGTCAGGGCAACCGGTGGTGCGCAGAACGACCAGACCTCCGCGTGGTCCGAGGCACTGTATTTTCACAGAGACTATGAGACCGGCTGCGTGTATGAGCTGTTCAACGGCAACACCGAATACCGGATCAAACGGGGCGGAAGCGCATCCGGAACCGTGACAATTGAAGCCACGTACCGCGGGAAACCGGTAACCGAGATCGGCGAGAGCGCCTTCAAGGGAAACCGGAATGTGAAGGATATTATCCTGGGTGAAAACATCCGTACCATTGCGGAAAATGCATTTTACAACTGCTCGGTGCTGGAGTCGGTTACCATTCCGGACGGCGTCACCTCCATCGGAGACTCTGCTTTTCAGGGATGCCGGGAACTGAAAAAGGTCAATATTCCGGCGGGAGTTGCTTCGGTACCGGCGTATTGCTTCGCATACTGCCGCTCCCTTTCGGAAATTTTCCTCGGTGAGAACATCCTGAGTATCGGAGAAAGCGCTTTCAACGGTGCCGCACTGACCGCAGTCCGGATTCCGGACAGCGTGAAGACCATTGGCGAGAATGCGTTTACGACTGCCGGGGAACTGACGGAGGTTGTCATCGGGAAGGGCGTCGTTTCCATCGGAAAAGCCGCTTTCTATGACCTTCCGAAGCTGCAGAAGGTGACGTTCGCCGAGGGGAGCGTGCTGGAAACGCTTGGAGAATCCTGCTTTGCGGCAATCCCGTCCCTGCAGGAAATCACCCTTCCCGAAACGGTGACGGATATCGGTGCCCGCTGCTTCTATCGCTGTGAGGCGCTGGAACGGGTGAACATTCCCTCGACGGTTCGTCATGTCGGGACGTATGCGTTCAACGCAACCAAGCTTTATACTAATGAAGAAACCGACTATGTTTATGTGGACAGCTGGCTGGTTGCGGTCAAGAATCAGGAACTTCATAAGACCGTTACCAAGCTGGATCTGAAGCAGGGGACGGTCGGAATCATTGACAACTGCTTCTATAAGGCGCCGATTCTGGAGGCGGTGCAATTGCCGGATTCCGTTCGGATTGTCGGACAGTATGCCTTTTCGGGCATCGAAACGCTGGTTCGCTTTGAAGCCGGCAAAAATCTGGAGGTGCTTCAGGAAGGCGCGTTCGCCAACTGTACCGGGCTTTATGTGCTGTTGCTGAACCGGTCGCTTCAGGAAATCGGCGCATACGCATTTTACGGTTGCTCCACGCTGGACAATAACTCGTTGGACGGCAACAGCATCATTCCGCAGTCGGTCAAACGCATCGGCGCGTATGCTTTCATGCAGACGATGCTGTGGGGAAAGCCGGAGAACAATATCATTTATGCCGGAAACTGGGTCGTTGGTTTCGCGGAGAACGCCAAACTCGGTGCGGCGGAGCTGAAGGACAGTGTGGTCGGTATTGCGGACAATGCATTTTTCCAATGCGGGACGCTGACCTCTTTGAAGAATCTGAGCAAATGTGCCTACATCGGCACGGCAGCTTTCTATGAATGCACGGCACTGGAGACCGTCAGCCTGAACCCAAGGCTGGAGACCGTTGAGGCGTATACCTTTTATAAGTGCAAATCTCTGTTCCGTGTTTCCATCCCGACCATGCTGCGGTCCGTCGGCAGATCGGCATTCTACGGCTGTTCCAATCTGAAGACGCTGGACTTTTCCGAATCTGCCGTGTTTGCCTCTGTCGGAGACTTTGCTTTCTACGGCTGTTCCAATCTGGAAACGGTTACATTCGGCGAAAATCTGACCGGACTTGGCAGATATTCCTTCAAAAACTGCTCGACGCTGACAGCGGTCGAGCTTCCGGATACCGTGACGGCAGTTCCGGAGCATGCATTTGCGAATTGTTCTGCACTCGTTACGCTGAAACTCGGTTCGGGCGTGACTTCAATCGGGGATAAAGCGTTTTACAAATGCGCGGGACTGTCTGAGGTTGTGCTTCCCGATTCGGTCAGAACCGTCGGGAAAAGCGCGTTTTACAAGTGCGTGTCCCTGGCAACGCTGACGCTCGGAAATTCGCTGGAGCGGATCGGAGACTTTGCGTTTTACAACGACAGCGGAATCGGATCGCTGATTCTGCCCGGAACGCTGAAACAGGTCGGAAAGTATGCGTTCAAAGGACTGAATTCGCTTACCGCGCTGATCATTCCGAAGGAGGTTGCAACGGTCGCCGGAAACGCATTCTACGGCTGCAGCAACGCAACCTTCTATATTGAGGAGGGCGCGGACACATCGGAATGGAATCGGCGCTGGAATTCCTCTAACCGACCGGTGGTATCCGGCGTCCGGCTTGCAGATGAGGGAGGCTATGCGGCATCCCTTACAACCGGAGAGGGAACGGTGAAGAACGGAACCTATCTGTCCGATCAGATCACGCCGATTGCGGATCCCACGCGCGCGGGCTATACCTTTGCGGGCTGGAGCCGCGAGGACGGAACGCAGATCACAACCGGGCAGATTTCCGGAATGCCGGCGGGAACGCTTCTGACTGCGGTCTGGGTCCGGGAGGAATGACAAAAGATCCGGGCGGTGCGGTTTGGCACCGTATCCGGATCTTACGTCCGTAAACACATGACAAATCAAATGTGCAAACAAAGGCTTTTCGTAAAAAGCAAAGAGGAGTGCCATGAGAAAGTTTCGTATTTTTCTGTTGCTGTGCGTGTTGGCTCTTACCATTGGAATGATGGCGGTGGCGTGCAGGAAAAACCCGGACAATCCGACGCCGGGGGAGCAGGTCAAGCTGACGCTGGTTGCCAACGACGGCAGCGAGGCAACTATTGAAGAGATTGAAAAGAACCAGTCCTACACGCTTCCGACCCCCACCCGGAGCGGGTATGCCTTTTCCGGTTGGTATCTGAAGGAGGACTTCAGCGGAGACGCAGTCACCGAGGTCAAGCCGGACGCGGATCTGTCTGTTTATGCGAAGTGGGACAAGCTGTATACCCTGACGTTGGATCCAAACGGCGGAACGCTTTCCACCACCAAGCTGGAGCTGAAGGCGGGTGAAAAGCTTGCCGACCGGCTCGCATCGTTGACGCCCACCAAGGAGAACTACCGGTTCGGTATGTGGCTTCTTGCCGGAGAGGAGCTGGGCGCGGATGCCGTTATGGGAAGCGCGGATATGACGCTGGTTGCAAGATATCAGACCAAGTATTATGTCCATGTGTTCCTGCAAAATGAAACGCTGGACGGCTATGCGGAAACCCCCGAGGTAAAAGAGAATTACGCATACGTCGGCGAGGAATTCACCGCTTCCGAGGAAATCTCCGGATATACGGTAACAGATACCGCTGACAGCGTTTCCAAGCTGGTCATTGCGGACGATGCCGCCAAAAACGTATTCCGGCTTTACTTTAACCGGAATTTCTATTCGCTGACCTTCGTTTCCAACTTCCCGGACGGCTCCGGCGAGCAGAGAAAGACCGAGCGTCTGGTTTACGGCATCAAAACGGCACTGCCCCTTGTCACTTTTGACATGGACGGGTACTTCCTGGAGGGCTGGGCGCTGAGCGCAGACGGCGAGGTCAAATATTCCTCCCATCTGATGGACGGACATCTCTATAACGGAACCGCGCCTGCTGTCGAGGAGTTGACAGTGGACGGCGATATAATGCTGTATGCGGTCTGGAGCAAGGGATATACCGACCTCTTCGGCGGAAGCGACATTTTGTACGTATCCAACATGGAGAAGAATACGGTATACCTGTGCCGTGCGGATATTTATTTCAAAGGAATCCTGAACAAGAACGTGATCCTGTTCCCGGATGCCGGCATGGAGTTCCCGGAGGGCAGACTGAACTCCGACGGCGAGACCTTCCTGTTCTGCGACGTTTCCCGTGAGGAAGTTGCGGCAACGCTCTATGAGATGGGAGCAGGGAAGGGACTGAACGAACTGATTAAGGTTTATCTGGACCGGGCAAACGGCATCACCTATTCCGTCAAAAAGGATGAAGCGGATACGGCGACCTCCGACTCCAAGGGTGAGTTCTACTTTGACGAGGACGGATACATGGTGGCAACCTTCACCGAGGGCGAGATGAAGGGGCAGAAGATTACTTTTGTACTCGGAAACATCACGGTGGAGAGCCAGAAGAGACTGGCATTCCAGATCCGGAATGAGAGCGAAATCGCACTTGGACAGATTCTCTGCTTCACGGTAAACGGAAACAGGATTGTGGTCAACGTTGACGATAACGGGAATCCTGTCGGAGATCTGACGCTCAACGGCTTCGGCGTTGCTTCCTACAACAAGGGTGGCTCGACCGCTTCCTTCTACTATACCTACGATGCAGAGAACCGGACCATCACACTGATGGATTCGCAGGGATCCGTGGCAGGTGTGCTCCGTCTGATGGAGATTGACGGCAAGCTCGGGTATATGATCTACAACGCTTCCGCTGATGTCAGCTATACGCTGGCGGACGGCTCCGTGCTGAAGCTGGACGGAATCCGCACCGCGACCTATACCAAGGGAGGCAAGACCGTTTCCGGTTTCTTCTCCGAAAAGAAGTCTGCTCTGGGCGGAACCATCCTGTCCTTTACGGATGCGGACGGCGTTCTGCACAACTTCATGATTACCGTGACAACGAAGGATGTTCTGGTGGATCCCACCAACCCCGACGGCGACACCAAGCAGGAACAGGTTACCACGGTGGAGGTGCTGTCTGCGGTTTATACAGAGTACTATTACAAGGATGTGAAGGGTACTTACTATGCACCGCTCTTCGTCTTTGACGGCAAGGATTACAGCACGGTGACGGTGTACGGCTACAATCAGAGCAAGGAATTCCATAAGATTGCAGTCGGCACCATGACCTACAACAGCGCAACCGATACCTACACCTTTACCCTGACCGATCACATCAAGCTGCCGGAGGGTGTGGAGGTATTCAACACACCGATTGATTTCTCCAAGCTGAAATCCTGCATCCTGATGCTGGATTCGACCGCGACCTCCTACAGCATCCATTTCTGGCTGACGTATACGGATGAGGTCGAAACGGTTGACAACACGGCGACTTACACCGGAAAAGACGGTGACAAGCTGACGATTGTTGCCGGACTTGCACTGTATGAGGCTGACGGAAAGAAATCCCTTGGCACCTGCTCAGTGGAGGATGGGCTTGCAACCGTTGCATTCGCAGACCGGACGCTGTATTTTGATCTGAACGATGTGATTAAGTCCTTCGTTGTGTACAAAACGACCACAACGGTTTATTATGTGGTGGAAAAGGACGGCACGATCAACCGTCAGCTGTACCTGGTTGTGAACCCGAAGACCGGCGCAACGTACAACGTTGTCACGGTCGACGGCGAGACGCAGACGGTCAAGACCTACGAGGGCACCTTTGCCGAAACCGGCAGAACCTCTCTCACCGGTTTCCCGATTTACGTCTTCGTTTCCGAAGAGGAGAAGGAATACACAGATGAGCCGGCAGTCCGCTTTGAGGCACTGGCGCGTACCGCGTCCGGTAAGAATTATCTGTTCCTTTATGACAAGGAATATGAAGGGAGCTTCGCTTCTGCAAATACCAAGAACGGGATTCTGAAGCTGGACGGATTCGGCTTTGCCGCAACCTATACCGACGATGACGGCAGAGAGATTGTCGGTTTGTATCAGAAGAACGGCGACAACGTGCAGATTTCCATGTCGGAAGGGATCTATAACTTCCTCGTGCAGTACGGCACCTGCTATCTGCGGAGCGAAGAGTACGGAAAGACCTATCTGATCGCGGACAACCAGGTGTTCGAGGGCATTTATGCAACGCTGGATGGCCTTGGCGGTGCGACCGTGTTCCGGATGGAATCGGACGAAACCGGAACCGATCCGAAAACCATCAACATTGATGCAAACGCAACCTACACGCTGAAGGACGGCTACATCCTTCTGACCTACAAGGACGGTTCCACCGAGCATACGCTCAACTGCAAGGTCGGTTCCATGAAGATCGGAAGCAATGCCTACAATGCATTCCACGTGCTTCACGAGGAGGTTGTTCACACCTATGTCAATGAGGATGACTGGTCGGTACTCCTGCTGAACAGCGACGGAACCGCCACCAAGTACCTCATGGACGGAAAGAAGGAAACCGGTACCTATTCGCTGATCACCGAGTCGCTGCTCTACTACGTCAACGATGCCGCAACGGATGCATTCATCTATGTCTACGATGCGGAAAAGGGAACCGCAACCCCGCGCTCCTATACGTCCATCGCGTATTACACCAAGGAACTGGAATCTCTCCTGTTCTCCAAGTACGGATTTGCCATCTTCAACAACAACGTCAGATACTACTATACGATTGATGATGACGACAACGTAACGCTCTTCCATCTGGACGAAACCGCTACGGACAAGAACCGGTACGGTTACATCGAGGAGAACTTCGGAAAACTTTCGGACATCAAGGAGTACAACAACAAAACCTACTACAAGAACGACGGATTTGCCATCAGCTTTGTCCGCGAGGAAGAAACCAAGGGGCTGTACCCTGTACTGGTGGATTCCAAGACCGAGCTTTACGCGCCGATCGAAAAGCTGACCTTCGCTCCTTCCGGCAGTGACGAATTCTCCGTTTCGGGAACTGTTGTCATCAACGGAAAGAACTACTCCTGCAATGTTGTCAGAAAGGTAACGGACGGAAAAACGGAAACCTACCTGACCATCGGTTATTTCCGCTTTGACATTACCATCAGCTACCAGGGAACGGGCATTGAAAACAGCTCGGAGAGCACCTATGCGGTCACGGGCCTGTCCTATGTGATGACCATGCCTTCGTACAACTACCTGTACTACCTCTACTACATCTACCAGATGATGGGCTCCAGTGCCGCAAGTCAGTTCCCCAACACCTACGGAACCGTCACACTCTGCACCGAGTACGGTGAGGACGGAAAGGCAACTTCCAGCTATCTCAACGCAACTTTCGGGGAGAACTCCAAGTATCTGGAGAGCGACGGAACGAGGATGGCCGAGGTGGATCATGCAGAACTGGTTTCGCTCGGCAACAACTATTACCGCGCAACCTTCAAGGGAAAGGACAACTACACGTATTCCGTCATCCTTACCCGCCGCGCATTCTCTGTCTTCCAGACCTACGGCTACAGCGTTTATGCCCTGCTCCGGGAGGAGACGGTGGAGGCAAACGACGGCTATCAGGTAACGGTCAACCGTGTCATCGCGTCGGATATGAACGTTTCCTCCGGTGCGTACTTCTCCTTCGGACTTTCCAAGGACGGGGAGGCTTTGAATGCCGACAACGTCATGCTCAATGACGGAAAGCTCTACTATGTTGTCCGGGAGAAGGATGAGAACGGAAAGGTTACATCCACCGCATACTATCAGCTGGATCTGAAGGAAAAGAGTTCCGAGATCATCGGCGGAGAAGACAAGAAAGAGGATCAGCCGCTTCCCGTATACGAGAGCGCAACGGTCACAAAGACCGGGGCAACCACGGTTTATACGGCGGATGCCGGTTACTATGTGGATATTCTCCCCGGGAACAAGGTTCTCCTGATGGCACAGAGAGCCTCCAAGGATGTGGACGGCAAGCCGGCATACAACTCCATTCTGATTGCGGAGTGCACGTATGATGCCGAAACCGGTGTTTACACCCTCAAGGCAACCAACGATTATACCTACACGGTTAAGGTGACCGACGGCGTTGCGACCGTGACTGCGGAAGCAAACGCAAAAGAGGAAGCCTGAATCATCGGAAATCCGATGAAAAACCAAGCGGCGCCTCCGGGAATATTCCCGGAGGCGCCGTGTTGGTTTGTGTCAATCAGTACCGCACCTCGCCGGTGAAAATCAGTTTCGCATCGCCCGTCAAGGTCACGACTCCGTCCGTAGTGTAGCGGACAGTCAGGATTCCGCCCCGAACCTTGACCGTGATATCCCTGTCCTTTTCGCAATACCCGTTTTCCACCGCCGCGACCACGGCGGCACACGCGCCGCTGCCGCAGGCAAAGGTTTCACCGTTGCCGCGCTCAAACACGCGCATTTTCAGCGTCACGGGATTGACAACCCGCACGAATTCGGTGTTGACCCGTTCCGGAAACTCCGGTGCGTTTTCAAACGCGGGACCGAGCTCCCGGAGCGGAAGCGTATCGATGCGGTCACAGAAGGTGACGCAGTGCGGGTTGCCCATGGAAACGCAGGTAACGCGGTATTCCTGCCCCAGAACCGTGAGCGGTACGTTGACCGCTGTTTCTCCGGGAAAGGTGCAGGGAAGTGCCGCAGGGGTCAGCACCGCGCGCCCCATGTCAACGGTGACGGAGGATACCGCCCCGTCGGTGAGATAGAGCTTCAGCCGGCGCACACCGCCGTCGGTCTCCACGCGGACCGTGTCTCCCGAAACATAGCCTGCGTCATGCAGGTATTTTCCGACGTTGCGCAGGCTGTTTCCTGCAATCTGTCCGCGGCTTCCGTCCCGGTTGAAGACCCGCATCCGGCAATCCGCAACCGGGCTTTTCTCCAGGAGCACCAGCCCGAAAGCACCGATCCCATAATGCCGGTCGCACAGGGTGATGCTCAGGGATTCCGGGCAGGTAATGCTGCCGTCAAAATTCTCCGCAAAGATATAATCGTCTCCGGTGGCTTCCATTTTGGCAAAGCGGAGCCATGCGCGTTCGGTCCGCATATGGTTCAGATCCACCAGCTCCGTGTTGTCGCACCGGTAGCCCGCCGCGATGATGTTCGCTACCGCGTTGGCGGTGTCCAGCGAGGTGAAGCAGGGAACTCCCGCCTGCATGGCATGGCGGTGCAGACTGACATAAAGATCCACGGTGGAGTCATATGCCGCGCCGGTATAAACGATATAGCCGATCTTTCCGCTGTCCAGCAGCGCGGGGACGCCGTCCTCCTCGGCAATGGAAGGAACAACCGTGACATCCATGCCGAGCGATCCGATTGCCGCAGCGGTATCCGGTGTGGCATACAGGCGCATTCCGAGCATCTCCAGCTTTTCCGCGAGGGCAAGCACCTCCGTGCGGTCGTGTTCTTCCACACTGAGCAGGACGCCGGTTTCTTTTCCGGGCGTTGGTGCGGCGAGGGAGAGTCCTGCCGCCGTCAGTCCCTTGAACAGCGCTTCGTTCAGCGTTCTTCCGATGCCGAGCACCTCCCCGGTGGATTTCATTTCCGGTCCCAGGTAGGAATTGGCATCGGTCAGCTTTTCAAACGAGAATACCGGCACCTTGACGGCAAAATACGGCGGGGCTTTGCAAAGCCCGGTTCCGAAGCCGAGATCCCTGACCGCAGTTCCGGTCATGACCTGCGTGGCAAGATCCACCATCGGGACACCGGTTACTTTGCTGATGTAGGGGACCGTGCGGGAGGCGCGGGGGTTTACTTCAATGACATAAAGCTCGTTCTGCCAGATCAGATACTGGATATTCACCAGCCCCTTGGTGCCGAGCGAGAGCGCCAGCTTTTCGGAGCATTCGATGATGCGGTGCATCATGATGTCGCTGATGTTGTAGGGCGGGTACACGGCAATGGAGTCCCCGCTGTGAACGCCTGCCCGCTCGATGTGCTGCATCACGCCGGGAATGAGTACGTCCCTGCCGTCGGAGATGATGTCCACCTCCAGCTCGGAGCCCATCATGTATTTGTCCACCAGCACGGGGTTCTCAATTCCGTTCTGCAGGATTCGCCGCATATAGCGCCGCAGATGTTCCTCGTTGTGCACGATGGTCATGTTCTGCCCGCCGATGACGTAGGAGGGGCGCAGCAGCACCGGGTAGCCGAGGCGCACTGCCGCAGTCGCGGCTTCTTCCTCGGTCAGCACGCCGCAGCCCCGGGGACGCCTGATTCCGTATTTTTCCAGCAGGGTGTCAAATCGTTCCCGGTCCTCCGCAATGTCGATTCCCTCCGCAGAGGTGCCGAGAATCGGGATGCCGTGGCTGTCCAGGAATCCGGTCAGGCGGATGGCGGTCTGCCCGCCGAACGCCACCACCACGCCAACGGGCTTCTCCACTTCAATGATGTTCATCACATCCTCCGCACAAAGCGGCTCGAAGTACAGCCGATCCGCCGTGTCGTAGTCTGTGGAGACGGTTTCCGGGTTGTTGTTGACGATTACCACGTCATAGCCGAGTTTTTTCAGCGTCCAGACGCAGTGCACCGAGGAGTAATCGAATTCAATTCCCTGTCCGATCCGGATCGGACCGGATCCCAGCACCATTACGCAGGGCTTGCCGGAGCGCGCCAGTTCCCGCGCTTCGCAGACGCGGTCGTAGGTAGAATAGAAATACGGGGTCTCGGCGGAGAATTCCGCGCCGCAAGTGTCCACCATTTTGTAGGATGCCGCAAGATGCGGGAGTTCCTTCACGCCCGCAATCCGCCGGATGGCGGAATCCGGATATCCCATTTTTTTCGCGGTCTCGTAAAGGGCAGGGGATAGCCCGTCTGCCAGTTCCTTTTCCAGATCTGCCAGATGCTGCAGTTTGTCAAGGAAGAAACGGTCGATGCGGGTGATTTCGTTGATTTTTTCGGGGGTGACGCCGTGCTTCAGTGCTTCAAATACCGTGAAAAGCCGGCGGTCGTCCCGGTCGGCAAGGCGATCCTCCACACTGCGCCCGTCTACGGGGGCGGCGTTCAGGCTGTCCAGCGAGATTTCCGCTCCGCGCACCGCCTTCATCAGTGCCGCTTCAAAGCTTGTGCCGATTGCCATCACCTCGCCGGTGGCTTTCATCTGGGTGCCGAGCTTCCGGCTGATTCCCGCAAACTTGTCAAACGGCCATTTGGGAAATTTGACCACCACATAGTCCAGTGCCGGCTCGAAGCAGGCGCAGGTTTTGCCCGTGATGTCGTTCCGGATTTCGTCCAGCGTGTAGCCGAGCGCGATTTTTGTGGTGATCTTGGCAATCGGATATCCGGTCGCCTTGCTGGCAAGTGCCGAGGAACGCGAAACACGCGGGTTGACCTCAATGACCGCATATTCAAAGGAATCCGGGTTCAGGGCGAACTGGCAGTTGCACCCGCCGACGATTCCGAGGGACGAGATGATTTCCAGTGAGGCACTGCGCAGCATCTGCAGCTCTCTGTCCGCGAGGGTCAGTGCCGGCGCCACCACGATGCTGTCCCCGGTATGCACGCCGACGGGATCCACGTTCTCCATGCTGCACACGGCAATCGCATTTCCGCGTGCGTCCCGCATGGTTTCAAACTCGATCTCCTTCCAGCCGTAAATATACCGTTCCACCAGAATCTGCGAAATGGGGGAGGCATCCAGCCCGTTTTTCGCAACCTCCGCCAGCTCTGCCGGGTTTTCCGCCACGCCGCCGCCAGCCCCGCCGAGAGTGAACGCCGGGCGCACGATAACGGGGTAGCCGATCCTCTCTGCTACCGCCAGCGCCGCTTCTGCGGTATGCGCAACATCCGAGGGAACGGTGGGCTGACCGATCCGCTCCATGGCTTTCTTGAACAGCTCCCGATCCTCCGCACAGTCAATCGCCGCGGCATCGGTTCCGAGCAGACGTACACCGTGTTCCTGCAGGAAGCCGTCCGCTGAGAGCTGCATGGCAAGCGTAAGCCCGGTCTGCCCGCCCAGCCCCGCCAGCAGGCTGTCCGGTTGTTCCCGGAGTATGATCCGCTGGAGCGTTTCCGTGTTCAGCGGTTCCAGGTATATTTCGTCCGCGAGTGCCTTGTCGGTCATGATGGTGGCGGGGTTGGAGTTGACCAGCACCACGTTGATGCCCGCTTGCTTCAGCACGCGGCACGCCTGTGCACCCGCGTAGTCAAATTCCGCCGCCTGACCGATGACGATGGGACCGGAGCCGATGACCAGTACCTTTTTGATCTCTTTGCAAAGTGGCATCTTACGTTTCCTCCATCATTCCGATAAACCGGTCGAACAGAAATGCGGTGTCCAGGGGACCCGCGTGCGCCTCCGGGTGAAACTGCACCGAAAAAGCGCGCAGGGCTGGATAATCCACTCCTTCGCACGTGCCGTCATTGGCGTTGCGGAACCGCACGGAGCCGACACCGGGAATGCTGTCGGCAACCACGGCATAACCATGGTTCTGACTGGTCATGTAGGTTTGCCCGGTGACAAGGTCTGTTGCCGGCTGGTTGACCCCGCGATGCCCGTATTTCAGCTTTTCGGTCTTTCCGCCGAGCGCCAGCGCCAGAAGTTGATGCCCCAGGCAAATGCCGAAGATCGGTACCCTGCCCGCAAGCTCCGCCAGCACGGCAATTTCCTCTTTGTTGTCGGCGGGGTCGCCGGGACCGTTGGAGAGCAGGACGCCGTCCGGCGCAAGGGAGAGAATCTCTTTTGCCGTGGCGGTGTGGGGGAGTACCCGCACGGCACAGCCGCGCCTGACCAGCTCCCGGACGATGTTCTGCTTGGTGCCGTAGTCCAGCAGGACCACGCGGCGCGAAGGGGTCTCCGGGGAGACGGTGTAAGGCTCCCTGCAGGAGACCTCCGCCACGGCATTGCGCACCCGGTATGCCGCGATGTCGGCAAGATTCACATCCATCGTGTCGGAGATCATGGCGTTCATCACGCCCTTTTCCCGGATTTTTTGGGTAATTGCCCGCGTGTCCACCCCGCAGATGCCGGGGATGCTGGCTTCTTTCAGGTAAGCATCCAACGTCATTTCACAGCGGAAGTTGGAGGGGTGTTCGCACCATTCCCGCACCACGTATCCGCGCGCGGCGCTTTTGCCCTCAAAATCTTCGGGGATGATGCCGTAATTGCCGATCAGCGGAAAGGTCTGCAGAATGATCTGTCCCGCGTAGCTGGGGTCGGTCAGGGTTTCCACGTATCCGCCCATGCCGGTGGTGAACACCAGCTCTCCCACTGTGGCGTGCGCGGCGCCGAATGCCTCCCCCTCGATCACCTCGCCGTCGGCAAAGACCAGGTACCGTTTCATACTTCCCCGGCGCCTCCGATCATGGCGGCAAGCACGGCTTTGATGGTGTGCATCCGGTTTTCCGCCTCCTCAAACACGACCGACTGCGGGCTCTCGAATACCCCGTTGCTCACTTCCATGGCATCCCTGCCGAACTTTTCGCATTTCTCCCTGCCGATTGCCGTGTTTTTGTCGTGATACGCGGGCAGGCAGTGCATGAAAACCGCGTCTGGCGCGGCGTGCTTCATCAGCGCTTCGTTCACCTGATACGGGGAGAGCGCCGCAATGCGTTCCGCCCAGACCGCATCCGCTTCACCCATGGAAACCCATACGTCGGTATAGATCACCTGTGCGTCCCGTGCGGCTTCGGCGGGATCTTCACAGAAGCGCAGAGTGGCGCCGGTCTCCCGGGCAATTTTTTCGCACGCGGCAATCAGCGCGGGATCCGGGAAGTATCCCTTCGGCGCGCCAGCCGTAAAGTGCAGTCCCATCTTGGCACAGCCCACCATCAGGGAGTTGCCCATGTTGAAGCGGGCATCGCCCATGTAGGTGAAGCGGATATCCTTCAGCCTGCCGAAATGCTCGCGGACGGTGAGAAAATCCGCCAGAATCTGCGTCGGGTGGAATTCATCGGTCAGCCCGTTGAACACCGGAACGGAGGCATACTGTGCAAGCTCCTCCACAATGCTCTGCCCGAACCCGCGGTACTCGATGCCGTCAAACATCCCCGACAGCACGCGGGCGGTGTCCGCGATGCTTTCCTTTTTGCCGATCTGCGATCCGGTCGGATCCAGATAGGTGACACCCATGCCGAGATCCCTTGCAGCTACCTCAAAGGCACAGCGCGTGCGGGTGCTGGTTTTCTCAAAAATCAGGGCAAGATTTTTTCCCTCGCACAGGCGATGCACCACGCCGTTTTTCTTTTTCGCCTTCAGATCTGCCGAAAGATCCAGCAATGCCCCGATTTCCGCCGGGGTAAAGTCCAGCAGCTTCAGAAAATCCCTGCCTTTGAATGTGTTCATATGCCCTCCTGTCCGCCGGAGCAGACCTCTTTCAGAATATGCACCGCCCGTTCCAGCAGCGGCATCGGGATGTTCAGCGCGGGCAGCAGCCGCACCTTTTCCTTGGCGCTGATGACCAGAACGCCCCTTTCCATGCACGCCCGGATTACGTCTGCCGCCGGGCGCTCGGTCTTCACACCGAGCATCAGTCCGAGTCCGGTTACGGAGCGCACGCCGGGGGCACCGGTCAGCTCGCACACGATATATGCGGAGCGTTCCCGCACCCCGGCAAGCGTTTCCTCGTTCAGGCGGGAAAGAATGGAAACGGCACCGGCACAGCACACCGGGTTCCCCCCAAAGGTGGAGCCGTGCGTGCCCGGCGTCAGCACGTCCTTTACCCGTTCCCCCAGCACCGTAGCGCCGATCGGAAGCCCGCCGCCCAGTCCCTTGGCTGTGGTGAAAATATCCGGCTGAATGCCGTAATTCATGTATCCGTAAAGCATTCCGCTTCTGCCGTTTCCGATCTGCACCTCATCGCAGATCAGAAGCACATCGCGCGCGCAAAGCAGGGCGGCAAGCTCTTTGACAAAGGTCTGATCCAGTGGAATCACACCGCCCTCGCCCTGCACGATCTCAATCATCACGGCGGCGGTCGGGTAAGTGTCAAGCAGCTTTTGTACACCCGCAAGGTCGCCCGCCGGTACATGGTGAAATCCTTCGGTCAGCGGGGTGAAATCCCGGTGGAAAACCGCCTGGCCGGTTGCCGCAAGCGTGGTGATCGTCCGCCCGTGGAAGCTGTTTTCCAGCGTGATGATGTGATAATGCTCTTTCCCTTTTTTCTCCTGCGCGTACTTGCGCGCCACCTTGATGGCGCACTCGTTGGCTTCCGCTCCGGAATTGGAAAAAAAGACTCTGCTCATGCCGGTCTTTTCGCAGAGCATGGAAGCAAGCACGGCGCACGGCTCGGAGTAATACAGGTTGGATGTGTGCTGCAGGGTGCCGAGCTGCGCGGTGACAGCCGCCTGCCAGACATCGTCCGCATAGCCGAAGGTGTTCACCGCAATACCGGAGGAGAGGTCGATATATTCCTTTTCGTTTTCGTCATAAACCAGGGATCCCTTCCCGTGCCTGAGCACCGCAGGGAAGCGGCGGTAGGTGCCGGCGATATACTGCCTGTCCAGCGCTTGGATATCCGGTTGCATTACAGTCCTCCTTCCGACCGTAGGGTGGGGAGCCCTTCCGTAAACATGGTCCCGATGCCCTCATTGGTCAGCATTTCGATCAGAATCGCGTGCGGGATGCGTCCGTCGATGATGAACACGCGGTTGACCCCCCAGCGGATGGCGTTGATACAGCACTCCACCTTGGGGATCATGCCACCGCTGATGGTTCCGTCGGCAATCAGCCCCGGCGCGTCTGCCGTGCGAATCACGGGAATCAGCGTGGCGGGGTCGTTCCTGTCGCGCAGGATGCCTGCGATGTCGGTCACGGAGATCAGGCTTTCCGCCCGCAACTCGCCCGCGATCTTTGCCGCCGCAGTGTCGGCGTTGATGTTGTAAACGTTTCCCTCGCGGTCACACCCTACGGTGGAAACCACGGGAATGTATCCCTTGTCGATGACGTCCAGAATCGGGGCAACGTTGACCTTTGTGATTTCTCCCACGAATCCGAGACGCGCATCCTTGACCTTTGCCTCAATCATGCGTCCGTCCATGCCGGATAGCCCGATGGCGTTTCCGCCCTTGTTTTCGATCCGTGCGACGAGGCTTTTGTTGACCTTTCCCGCAAGAACCATCTGCACGGTGTCCGCGGTTTCCCGGTCGGTGACGCGCAGTCCGTCCACGAATACGCTTTCTTTTCCGATCTTTTTCAGCATATCGGTGATTTCGGGTCCGCCGCCGTGCACCAGCACCACCCGGACGCCGATCAGGGAGAGCAGAACGATATCCATCATGACCGAATCCTTCAGATCCTCGTTGATCATGGCGTTGCCGCCGTATTTGATGACAACGATCTTTCCGGTGTACTCCTGAATATACGGCAGAGCGTGTACCAGAACCTCCGCCCGTTTCGCGTTGGTAATATCCATTTTTTCTCCGTATTATGTCCGGTAGTCACCGTTGATTTTTACATAATCATAGGTCAGGTCGCATCCCCACGCGGTGGAGGCGGTACTGCCGGCGTTCAGTTCTACCAGGATTTCGATTTCGCTCTCCGACAGGATGCTCTTGGCTTGCTCTTCGGAAAAAGGGATTCCGGCGCCGTTTTGGCACACCGCAACGGTTCCGGCAGGGGAGCGGAAGGCGACATCAATCTTCATGACGTCCACATCGGCACCGCTGTATCCGATGGCGCACAGCACGCGTCCCCAGTTGGCATCCGCGCCGAACATGGCTGCTTTGGTCAGGGAGGAGCAGATCACGCTTTTGGCGACGGTTTTGGCAATCTCATGGGTTGCGGCGCCCGTGACCTTGCATTCCAGGAGCTTGGTGGCACCCTCGCCGTCCCCGGCAATGCGGCGGCAGAGGTAAACGGTCACCGTGTTGAGCGCCTGCATGAAGGCATCAAAGTCCGCCCCCGGTGCGGTGATTTCCACGTTGCCCGCCATTCCGTTTGCAAGAAGCGTGACCATATCGTTGGTGGAAGTATCTCCGTCCACGCTGACCATGTTGAACGTTTCCGACACATCGCCGGAGAGCGCCTGCTGCAGCATTTTGGCGCTGATTGCACAGTCTGTCGTCAGAAAGACCAGCATGGTTGCCATATTGGGGTGGATCATTCCGGAGCCTTTTGCAATCCCGCCGAGGTGGCAGGTCGCGCCGCCGATCTGAAATTCCACGGCGATCTCTTTGCGCTTGGTGTCCGTGGTCATGATGCCCTGTGCCGCGGATGCGGAATCCTTGCCGAGCGACGCGACCAACTGGGGGATGCCGGCGGCAATCGGCGCAATGTCAAGCGGCTGACCGATGACGCCGGTGGAGGCAACCACCACATCGTCGGCGGAAACGCCGAGCTTGTCAGCCAGCAGGGAACACATCTTCTCCGCAATCTCCACGCCGTTTGCATTGCAGGTGTTGGCGTTGCCGCTGTTGCAGATTACCGCCTGTGCCATCCCGTCCGCCAGGTGCTGTTTCGTCACAACCAGCGGCGCCCCTTTGACCAGATTGGTGGTATAGACCGCCGCCGCGGTCGCCTTTTTTTCACTGTAGATCAGCGCGAGATCTTTTTTCGTTTTGTTTTTCCGGATGCCGCAATGCACACCTGCGGCAAGAAAGCCTTTCGCGGCGCAAACGCCGCCTTCCACTGTTTTCATGGTTCCTCCTTACAGGCAAAGCCCCTCGCAGGGGTCCGTGTCCAGTATCATATTCAGACATTCCAGTGCCGCGCCGGACGCACCCTTTCCGAGATTGTCGTAAACCGCAAGCAGCAGCATCCGATCTTCGTTTCCGCTCACGCTGATCTGCATGGAATCCTTTCCCGAAAGGGAAGCGGCGGACAGGAATCCGCCCTCGTCCGGCACTTCGGTGAAGCGGACCACGGGTCCCCGGTAGATATCCCGGTAGAGCGCCGCAATCTGCTCTTTCGTGGTTCCCGGTACGCACTGCGCCGCGAACAGCGGCACCGTGACCTGCATCCCGCTGTAGAAATCGCCGACCACAGGGCAGAACACGGGGGCGGGGAGCCCGCTCACGGCAGCCATTTCGGGGAGATGCTTGTGCGATTGCCCCAGCGCATACTGACGCGGGGCGTGCAACTTCGCCGGGGACGGCTGCATTTCATATTCCGCAATCATTTTTTTGCCGCCGCCGCTGTACCCGGTCAGGGAAAAGCAGGAAAGCAGGGTTCCTCCGGGAAGAATCCCTGCTGCGCGCAGCGGTGCGGTCAGTGCGATGAAGCCGCTGGCGTGGCATCCCGGCACGGCGATGCGCTTTGCCGTGCGGATTGCTTCCGCCTGGGCGGGGGAAAGCTCCGGAAAGCCGTAGACCCATCCGGGTGCGGTGCGGTGGGCGGTAGAGGTGTCCAGCACCACCGTGTCCGGGTTTTCAATCAGGGATACCGCCTCCCGCGCCGCCGCATCGGGTAGGCACAGGATGGTAATGTCCGCCGTATTCAACGCGCGTGCGCGCGAAGCGGGATCCTTGCGCTCCTCCTCCGGCAGAGTGAGGAGCGTGATGTCGGTGCGGGACGAAAGACGTTCGAAAATCCGGAGCCCGGTCGTGCCCGCACTGCCGTCAATAAAAATTTTTTTCATGATTTCAGAAACTCCCGCATCTGTGCAATCTGTTTTTTGACCGAAGAGACCGAGGTTCCCCCCTCGCTGATGCGCTTCTCCACGCAGGCTGACAGGTCGATTGCCTCGTATACGGATTCGTCAAACAGGGGACTGAACTCCCGGAAAACGGAAAGCTCCAGTTCCTCCGGCACCTTGCCGTGCGCGATGCAGTAGGCGACCAGCTGCCCGGAAATTTTGTAGGCACTGCGGAAGGGTTCACCCTTTTTGGTTAGGTAATCCGCCACATCGGTTGCATTGATAAAGCCCTTTTTGGCGGCATTCAGCATATTTTCCGGAATGGCACGCATAGAGGCAATCATTCCGTTAAACACGCCGAGGCAGGCTTTTACGGTGTCGCAGGCGTCAAATACGCTTTCCTTATCCTCCTGCATATCCTTGTTGTATGCAAGCGGAAGCCCTTTGAGTACAGTCAGCAGGGCAATGAGATCCCCGTACACTCTGCCGGTTTTTCCGCGCACCAGCTCCGCCATGTCGGGATTCTTTTTCTGCGGCATGATGGAGGAGCCGGTGGTAAACGCATCGGAAAGCTCCACAAACCGGAACTCCCAGCTGCTCCAGAGAATGATCTCCTCGGAGAAGCGGGAAAGGTGCATCATCAAAATGGACAGCGCCCCCAGCAGCTCCGCACAGAAGTCGCGGTCGGAGACCCCGTCCATGCTGTTTTCGCAAACGGAGGAAAAACCGAGCGCCGCCGCTTCCGCTCTCCGGTCGGTGGGGTAGGTGGTTCCCGCCAGTGCGCAGGAGCCGATGGGGCAGACCGCCGTCCGTTTGCGGCAGTCCGCAAGCCGTTCCGTATCCCGCCGGAACATCATGGCATACGCCATGAGATGGTGCCCGAATGTGACCGGCTGTGCGCGCTGCAGATGGGTATATCCCGGCATGATGGTTGCTTCGTAGCATTCCGCCTTGTCGGTTACGGTGGCAATCAGCTGTTTCAGCAGCGCCGAGATCGCATCGATCTCCTCCATCAGGTACATCCGCAGATCCAGCGCCACCTGGTCGTTCCGGCTGCGCGCGGTGTGCAGTTTTTTTCCCACATCTCCCACACGTGCCGTCAGCACTTCCTCCACAAACATATGGATATCCTCGCAGGCAGGGTCGAAGGAAAGCGTGCCGCGTTCCAGATCCTTGAGGATCCCCTCCAGCCCCGCAATCAGGGTGTCGGCTTCCTCTGCCCCGATGATTCCCGTAGCGGAAAGCATGGCGGCGTGCGCCATGCTTCCCCTGATGTCCTGCCGGAACATCCGGCTGTCAAATCCGATGGATGAATTGAAATCGTCCGCCAGCCGGTCGGTGGCGCCATCGGTTCTTCCCGCCCACATTTTTGCCATGATTCAGAATCCTTTTTTGATTATTTCAGCCCGTTTTTCGCCTTCATCTTCGCACAAACCTTGGTGGAAAGTCCGTACAGGTTTATAAACCCGGTCGCGTCCGCCTGATTGTAGACGTGATCCTCGTCAAAGGTTGCGATTTCGGGGTCATAGAGCGAGTAGGGAGAGGTCACGCCTGCGTTGATGAGGTTGCCCTTGTAGAGCTTCAGCTTGACATCGCCGGTCACGGTTGCCTGCGTGGTTTTGACGAATGCAAGGATCGCTTCGGTCAGAGGCGTGAACCACTGCGCGTTGTAAACGATTTCCGCCAGCTTCTGCGCGACCAGCGCTTTGTAATGCGAGGTCTCCTTGTCGAGGCAAATGGTTTCGAGGATTTCGTGCGCCTTGTAGAGGATCGCTCCGCCGGGGGTCTCGTATACGCCGCGGCACTTCATGCCGACCAGCCGGTTTTCCACAATGTCGAGAAGTCCGATACCGTTCTTGCCGCCCAGCTCGTTGAGCACGGTCACCAGCTCCACCGCACCCATTTTCTTTCCGTTGACCGCCGTGGGCACACCCTTTTCAAAGTGCACGGTCACATAGGTCGGCACATCGGGTGCTTGCTCCGGGGAAACGCCGAGCTCCAGGAATCCTTTCTTGTTGTACTGCGGCTCGTTTGCCGGATCCTCCAGATCCAACCCCTCGTGCGAGAGGTGCCAGATGTTTTTATCCTTGGAGTAGTTGGTTTCGCGGCTGATCTTCAGCGGCACGTTGTGTGCTTCCGCATAGGCGATCTCTTCCTCACGGGATTTGATGCTCCATTCCCGCCACGGTGCGATGATGGTCATGTCCGGGGCAAGCGCCTTGATTGCCATTTCGAAGCGGACCTGGTCGTTGCCCTTGCCGGTGCAGCCGTGGCAGATGGCGTCCGCGCCTTCGGCAAGCGCGATCTCCACAATTCTCTTGGCGATGGGCGGGCGGGCAAACGCGGTGCCGAGCATATAGTTTTCGTACAGCGCACCAGCCTGCACGCAGGGAAATACGTAATCGGTCAGGAAATCCTCTGTGATATCTTCGATGTAGATCTTGGAAGCGCCGGTCTTCAGCGCCTTCTCTTCCAGCCCCTCCAGCTCGTCCGCCTGACCGACATTGGCGGAAACCGCAATGATTTCGGGGTTGTTGTAATTTTCCTTCAGCCACGGAATGATAATGGACGTATCAAGACCGCCGGAATATGCCAGAACGATTTTTTTGATCTGTTTGCTTTTCATGATAAAAACCTCGTTTTTATGCTTATTTTTCAGGTTGCGTGCATAATTATACACGATAATCCGGGATTTGTCAAGCGTTTATCCAAAAATAATGCATATTTATAAGATATGACAGCGCAACGCAAAATTGATATTTACCCATTCGGCAATTTGACGGAGGCGCATCCCTGTGTCCCCGGAGTAAAGCGGGTGGCGCACCGATCCGACTCAAAGAGCCTGCAAGCTCCATTCGGGAGGTCGGCAGTTCAAGAACGGCGGTCTGATCGTTTCTTGTAATGATTGCTTTCATGTAATGTAACCGATGACGAGCCTCCTTTCAGGCAGACACAAATATTTAACAAATAAAAATACGAAAAAAGGGCAGAAGGTGCTGTAAAAAGCTTTCGCTACGCGAAAGGTCGCACTTTCCGCCCTTAAAAACGGGTACTGCGCTTTCGCCGCAGGCGAAAGCTGTTCAACATCCTGTCCGAAGCCGTTTTTTTGAAATGATATCTTTTTTTCTGCACTCTGTATTCGCAAACCTCATGATTGCGAAAAAGCGAGGAAACGCGAGAAAAACCCCCGAAATCGTGAGATTTCGGGGGTTCGAAGCCATGATATCTTTTTTGGCTTCACTATATGGCATACAATCCCCAACTCTATACAATGCACCATTTTTTATAGGGATGGTGCATCCATTCCCTTAATTGAATTGTGTTTTTAAGGGAATGTTGCAATTTTGAGGGCATTTCTCATTTAAGCCTAAAATACGTGGTATTCTTTCCGTTGCCCTCGCGCTTCAGTTCTCCTTCGGCAACAAGCTTGCGAAGCGCGCCCTCTACAGAGCTTAAACTGAACGACGGACAAAGCTCCATGATGTCTTGCTTCTTAAAACGACCTATCTTATTCATCGTGGCGCGTCTCACCATTTCAAGGGAGGATAGCTTGATTTCCACAAGTGCAAAGCGGTCTTCAAAATCACGGTATGCAGCAAGGATAGTGCCAAGCAGATATTTGATGAACGGAACGGCATCCGCTTTTCCCTCATGCCAGCCTTGCTGGGATTGACCCAAGGCATCGTAGTACAAATCCTTGTTCTTCGCTATCTTGGCTTCCAGAGAGATATACTTTCCAACGTAGAAGCCGTTTCTGTAAAGAAGGAGTGTAGTCAAAAGACGGCTCATTCTGCCGTTGCCGTCATTGAACGGATGGATGCAAAGGAAATCGTGTATAAAGGTAGGAATGGCAATGAGCGGCTCAAGCTCCATATTGCTGATCACACGGTTATACTCGTTACAGATGGCTTCAAGTGCCTCCGGTGTCTCAAAGGGGTCAAGAGGCGTAAACAGCGTTTCAGTATGTCCGTCGGGATAGGTTGCGCTGATATAGTTCTGAACGCTCTTGGTTTTTCCCGCCATCGGGTTGTTCATATGGCTATAAAGAATTTTGTGAAGCTGAAGAATATAGTTCGGTGTCAAGGGGATGACATCAAAGCTCTCATGAATAATGTTCAGCACGTCGCGGTATCCGGCAATCTCCTGCTCATCGCGGTTTCTGGGCGTGGTCTTCTCGCTCATCAGCTGACGGATACGGGTGCTCGTGGTCACGATGCCCTCAATGGCATTGGATGCCTCGGTGCTTTGTACCTTTGCGATCTCAACAAGCTTTTCAAGCTCCTCGGGGCGCCTTTTCAAATACAATTCTTGCTTTCCGACTTCCTTGTAAATAGCAGCAATTAAGCTGAGAAGCTCGGAATCCCATTTGTTTTCGCTGATTTTCGTATAATTAAAGGTTCTCACGATCTCACCTCCTGGTAATTCCCTTAAATTATATCACGAATTAAGGGCATTGTCAATATCTCAAGGGAATATTCCCTTATTATTTTACTAAAAATAAGGGGAATTATTCATTTTCAGGAACTATTACGATAGTATCGTATTCTAGCGTTAGGAGGAATTCTCTATAAAGGACAATGGGGACAGAACGGACAAACGGCAAGGTCGCCCATGCCGTCTGTGGTATAAGGTTGTTTATTGCCGTTTCGGTTCGGTGAAAATCTCAATGGCGATCCTCATCCCAAGCCGAAAAGCGTATACAAATATTTCACGCTCGTTAATATCCGTAAGCTCGGCATAGCAATCGTCAAACTTCTTAAGCGTTTCCTTTTGCTTGTCGGTCAGCATTCCGCGGAGCGCATCGTGGTGGTCGGCAATGTAGCCTATCAGCTCCTTGACCTCCTTCGTGCCCTCTCGGCAACCGCCGTTCGGACAGATGTTCCCGTACCATAATTCTTCCAGTATGCTTCGCATAAATTCACCTCCTTGCAGCAGGAGATGTGTAAACCCAAAATAATCCCGCGTCTTTCATCCATATTTCCAAATTGGTACAATGAAGTACAAAGCACTGCAACGAGATGCAATTGAAGCAGGTTGAAGTACGAAAACACCCTGGAGGAAAAGGTGAGATGAAAGAAACGAGTCAGGCAATCGCAGCGGTAAAGCGTGAGGTACAGCTTTCAGAATGGCAACGGCAGATACAGGAGAGGCAAGAACAAGGTAGAACGGTAGACGAATGGTGCATAAGCTTGGGGATAAGCAAGGGCACGTATTACCATCGGCTCAGGAAGGTACGGGAATATATGTGTCAAAGGATGGGGGTTATGGAAGCCGGTGCATCAGAAGAAAGGTCTCGATCTGCCGTTGTCCCCATTCGTGTGGCACAGCCAAAAGAAAAAGCCGCTATTGAAATGCAGTTCGGGGATCTGCAGATCAAATTCAACGAAAGTCCCGACGCAGAACAATTAAAGGTCGTTTTAGTTACCCTTATGGGTACAAATAAACCGGTATGTTAAAGGAACTCACGTTAAATTCCACGGTCTATCTTGTTACCGGATACAGCGATCTGCGAAAAGGCATAGAGGGACTCGCCGCGGTTGTACAAGGAACGCTGTCCTTGGATCCGTTCAATAAAAGTCTGTACTTGTTCTGCGGCAGACGCAGAGACCGCATCAAGGGACTTCTGTGGGAAGGAGACGGTTTTCTTCTTCTCTACAAGCGTTTGGACAGTGGAGTGTTCCGTTGGCCGAGGAACGAGATGGAAGCAAGGCTTCTGTCCGTGCAGGAGATCCGTTGGCTACTCGAGGGCTTGGAGCTCGAACAACCAAAGGCGATCAGAGAGTCAAAGCCAGGAATATTGTATTAAATGAGTCAATTTACAGACAGTTACGGAAATGTTTGCAGGAGATCTACAGACATTTCCGTCCTTTTATGGTATAATAACCGCAAAAAGCCTTTCTTCGCAAGTCATTGGGCTTCGCCCTCCGCGCTATGCGCTCCTGCGGTATTGACGGCTTCGCAAAAATGCCCTTGCAAGCAAACATTTTTGCTTCATGGTATCATATTCTTGTAACAAGGGCTTACGTAGGACGGTGTGTACGATGGACGTTTTAATGCAAAATATGGATCTTGTGCTGAAGGCGCAAAGATTGCTTACGGAAGAAAGCCCGCTTTCTCCTAAGAAGGAATTGGATTACCGCACCGTCATTACGGGACTTACCAACAAGACAGCGGCTCTTGAAGAGGAAAATGCAGAGCTTAAGCAACAGCTTGCCAATCTCAAAAAGCTTGTCTACGGACAGAAAAGCGAAAAGAGCGAGATCATTCTTGAGGGCGGCGAGCAAATGAGCATCTTTAACGAAGCCGAGGAGAATGCCAATAAGGAAGTCCGTGAGCGTGAAAAGGACGTCATCGTTCCCAAACATAAGCGTAAGTCCAAGCGCACACACGATGAGACCTTTGAGAATCTTCCTGTAGAAGAGATCCTCCATGAGGTCGAGGATAAGGAATGTCCCGAATGCGGCGAGCAGATGGAGACCGTCGGCAAGGAATTTGTCAGAGACGAGCTGGTATACGTACCTTCCCGTTTGTTCGTGCGCAAGCATTATGCCGAGGTGGTGAAATGTCCCGCTTGCGGAGAGGACGAGAGCCAAGATGCAAATTACGCAGACGTTCCGGCGCCTGTGTTCAGGAAGGCTGCCATCCCTGCTCCCATGATCCCCCACAGCTTCTGCTCTCCCGAACTGCTGGCGCATATTCTCTACGAGAAGTATGTAATGGCAGTTCCGCTGGAAAGACAGGCTAAGGATTTCAAAGCGATGGGCATGAGACTGTCCACGGCAACACTCTCCAACTGGGTGATCCACGCGGCGGAAAACTTTATGAAGCTCATATATGAGCGAATGAAAGCCGAGCTTTTAAATTGCTCAGTCATACATGCCGACGAAACGGTGGTTCAGGTACTGAACGAGCCGAACAAGAAAGCCAGGACCGATTCTAGAATGTGGGTATACTGTGCGGGCAAATACGAGGGACACAGTAACATACTTTTTGAGTATTCACCTACGAGGAACGGAGATAGCGCAAGGAAATTTCTCGGCGATTATTCCGGCTATCTTGTTTGCGACGGTTACGACGGCTACAATAAGCTGACGGGAGCGACACGTTGCGGCTGTTGGGCGCATGCCAGACGAAAGTTTGCCGAGGCGTTGCCTATGGATAAAGCCCTGCTTGCGGACAGCGCGGCGTCGAAGGGTGTGGAGCTTTGTAATGAGATCTTTATCCTGGAGCGTGAGCTTGAGGGCAAAGACAAACGCGGAGCACAAGTAAAAGATCCTCTCACGGCAAATGAGAGGCAGAACCAACGGCAGGAACGGTTAAAGCCGATTCTTGACGATCTTTTCGCATGGCTGAACGACCTTCCCGTCAGCGGAGGCACCAAGCTTTCCAAGGCGGTGCAGTATTGTCTCAATGAAAAGCCATATCTTTATCGCTGTCTTGAGAACGGCAATATCCCGGTCGATAACAACCGCGCCGAGAATGCCATCCGACCGTTTGTGGTGGGACGAAAGAACTGGCTGGTTGCCAATTCCGTCAAGGGCGCCAAGGCGAGCGCGATCATATATTCTCTTGCCGTACAGCCACAGCGAATGGACTGAATGTTGAGGAATACTTTACACGCTTATGCCGTTCCGAAGCCTCTCTGCCGTGGGTATAACCAATCATATTTACAACTGACCTCCGAGATGCAAACTCGGAGGCTTTCTTTTGCAATATGGCGCAGGATTATTTGGGGGTTACGGAGATGTTACCATACACGCACCCATAAGTCCAGATAACTTTCTGTAAATAAAAAGACCGACCGCATAAGGCAGCAACGCCCGGTGCAATCGGTCTTTATTCGTTTTGGTTGTCTTGCGATAGGTAAAGGAGCCGTTCGGCACGTTGCGCTTCAAAGTTCTGCCCGTAGTCGGGACTCCATATCCGATAAATGCTGTTCTCGGGGAGCTTGCTCCGTTCGGCTGCAATCTGCTCCGCTCGATACCAGGAACGCAGCGATAGCTCTCCCCGGCGGTATAGCAGATTGAAGATTGCCATTGCCGTCCGATACCAAATCACACGCTTGTGAAACCACTCCTCATAGCGTTTCCGCCTGGGAGCGCATACCTCGTTGATGTGTCCGTAAGCCATCGCCGCACCTCCTTTCTCTCATAACACGGTATGTTACCATAATACCGAGAGAAAGTCCAGCGGGTATCGGGAAAGTTATCAGATTGTTATCAATTGTTTATGCTTGCCCATCTAACAATTCTTTTACTCTGGTAGAATCACAGGAGTGAGCATGAGCCAAATCGTTTCGTATGTCATGTAAAAAATGAATTCTATCGCGATCGGCTCGATCCGAAATATAAACAAAACCAACAGTCATCATATAACACAATGTACCAAATTCGACTTCCATCGGAGATGTCACCTGCTTTTTATATTGCTCTACATAGTTATCCTGCAATGCGTTTTGAATCACATCAAAATATTTCTCTATAATAGAAACCCTTTCGATTTCTATCAACGGAAACAAAACTTGTACTTGCGCCTTCCATAAGCGCCGCTCAATTTCTTCAATGTTGCCGCTCCTGAAGTATGAGAATAAGTGACCTGAGGCAGAGTTTGCTCCTCTCTTTGAATAACAAGGAGCGTTCACCAAATCGGCTACAAGATCCTTAAAAGATGCAGATTTTAAGTCTTCAAATTGTAGCATTGATTCAGCAATTTCAGCATCGGCATCACATAAAACTGCTATAACGGTAGCTATGTATTTTTTCCAAATAGGCGTAAGCGATACATCTGTATCCAAAACGAAGCTATTAAATAGCTGCACATCGTAGTTGGTAACGGTATCGAGGTATCGGATGTAATTTAACCATTTGCTAGGTTGCTTAACAACATTCCCGTGTACCTCCAATACAAACAAACCATCTTCCAAAGATCCGTGATTATACTTTCGACAGAAATTCATCCAAGCCGTGGCTTGGGCTCCGGTTAATCCCTTCACCCAAACAACACGGTTTTTAAGTACGCCATTCTCTTTAATGTAATCCTGGATTGTTTTCTTGGATCTTTCTCGATATCCAAGTCGAATTTCTCGGCTTGGTGAATAGTGCTCCAGCAAAAAAGCCCCCGGTGCCTCACCTTGGCATTCATCCGCAGCATCAATGATTTCCACTATATGTTCCATCAAATGGGACTTGTCGCGAAAATCTCTTTCGATAACGCTCCTCATTTCTTGACGCCAAGGAAGATCTTCCGGCACTTCAAGTACAACCGTCGATTTCTCCAACAAGGATTCAACTACATTGGACACAACCATATGAGAACCGGTAATATGGCTCCACCAAAATTCGCTCCAATCCATAGAATACATTTATTCTGCCTCCTTGTTGCTATTGGTAATATCAGCATAGACAGCATCAAAGTCAGAACCGATGATATCGATAAAGGAACTTCTACGAAGACGATACAAATCCTTTTTATCATCCGGTTTGCTCAAAATGCCCATTTCCACCATCTCATCGAGCAGGTTTTCATATTCCTTTTTGCGGGTGTTTTCCAGACAATGAATATCACACTCTTTAGCGATTTCCATAATTTCATCAATAGAGAAACCGAGCCAAGTGTTAGTAGACTTCTCGTTCAAATAATACAGCACGGCAATACAACGAGCAATCATAAAATAACGCTCATCAAGCTCCAATGACATGCGGAACCTTTTGTGGATACTGTTGTTGAGGTCAGCAGAATTCATTACAGCACCCAGTTGATCGGTTCGCAACGTGTAGGGCGGGTTGCCGTCAACCGCTCTGTAGTATTTTCCATAATGAGTTGCGAGAGTTTCTACCAACTTATATCCAAAGAACTGTAAGATTCCAGGATAATAATTTGTCCGGGTAAGAATTGTCTCAAGATGATGATCCCTATCGATTTGGAAACCGAGATAACGCAAGGGGCGGGACAAAAGCTGAAGCGCATCCGTTGGAGATAACGGCTTAACACACAAAGGTGTTCCCAACTGTCCAAACACGCCATTTCGTTCGGTAGCATTTTTTGCTCTACATACATCGTGAAGACCGGCAAGAACAAATTTAAATTTGTTCTGTGTGCTACGCTTGAAATCAATAAGAGGTTGCAGTTGTGCATATTTCTGATCTGCAATAGAGGCAAGGAACTTGTCCGTTTCGTCTAGCAACAGAAGCATGCTTTCCATCCTGCCGTTTTTGAACAAACACTCAAATCCGTTTCTTAACTCCTTGATAGTGCTGCATTCGCCGAGAGAAAGCCCTGTTTTTTTCTCAACGTCTTCTGCAATTTGTTGCACCATACTTGCTTCGGTAATGCAATTCGAAATACTACAATACACAGCATAAGCTTTATTTTCCGGCTTAAAGCAAAGACTCTCAGCGCGTTGCAACAATGCAGTTTTACCAAGCTGTCTACCTCCGTATACAACGCACGCACCATTCGGATCTTTGATGGTTGCCAGCTCACGCGCTCTGCCACAGAACATTTCATCTGCCACAAATCCGCCATCTATTGCAAACGGTTGATATTTTGTGAACGGGAGTGTACATTTCAGCATTACAGGTAATCTTTCAGTAATCTGATGCTGAGCAAGATAAATCGCCAAAACCTGATCGATGAGAATAAATGGATTGTCTCCGGTGGTTTTGTGAAATTCTTCAGCTATTTGGCGCCTTACCGCAAGGTTTAACGGATAATTGAGAATGACAATTGACATTGTGCCCAATCCCATTCCTGTTATCGTATCCACCAACTGTTTTGCGGGAATATAGCCGTACAATACGGTTACTATCATGTGCGATTTCATTTGTGTTCCAAATGCAGAAATCGGATGACGATAGTCTGCCTTGCTTCGTGGCGATGCTTCAAGAGACACTTTGAACATGTCTTCTTTTTTGCCTACAAGTTTTTCAGAACCCGTAACAACAAAACCCAATTGAACTAAAAGGGCGGAAATCTGCGTTGCGTCAACCTTGCCCTTGCGGAGGGGCCAATTTTTAATCAGTTTAATACTGTCATCCTTTAATCCGCTTGTCCAATCACTGGGGAAGGTTTTCTTGAGATAATCTTCTGCAAAATTCTGGAAATTGCCTCCGCGCTTTCCGAGACACTCATTGTAAATAGGTGAAAATACCTTGTCGGTGATGAATTCGGCAAAATGGTCTCTGTCATGCAACACAGATTGCAACTCTTCAGAGGAGCTTGATTCACCATTTTTGATTCTGTCGAATCTATTAATATACTCTTCTGCTACGGCAAAATTCAGATCTCTTTCAAGGAGATTTTTTGCCTCCATCAAAACAGGCGAATCTGCACCACCGGGACTGGCGAATCTGGCATCAAGCATTCGTTGAAGTTCAGCTTTTCGCGCTTCAGTAAGTTCGTCGATTCTAGTTTTCAACGCCTTTAAAAATTGACGCCATGTACCAAAATCCTTACCATCAAAAAATGCTGCCATATACTGTTTTTTAATTCCGGCAAGGTTTTCTTTTTCCGTTTCCTTTATGCGGTCATATGTATACGCCAGTTCCAACGCTTCGTCGAATTTAGTAGCACAGTCTTTAGCTTTATCAAGAGCATCATCGATCTGTTTTTGCGATGTGGCAACTTTTTCGCCAACAATCTCGTCGATAATTTCCAGCTGTCGAAGATTATCAAACAAGTCCGATGCTTCGCCGCCGTCCAATATTTCTGCTCTAGCCTGATCATACGTTGAAATCGGAGATGCTATATGCTTCAAAACATTCCGCCACGGTTCATAATACTTGACGGAGGACATATCCTCCCAAACCACCGGTCGCCTGTTAGAATCTAAAGTGAAAATACCAGTAATAGCAAATTCATCAAATACTCCCAGCAAACTATCCGTGGGAGAAGAAAGATATTTTTCGATATGATCAAGAACCCAAAGGATGATGTTTTTGCCCTTTATACTTGCGCCACGGATGCCATCCTTGCATTCTCCCGCAAGCTGAATGATTTCTTCTTTTAGTTGTTTCAAACGAGGAAGATCGTGCTTGCTATCGGAAACCACGCTGATGTGTTCAGCCCATGACTTGATAACATCCAATCTTGTGGTGAATTGGCGAAGAGCCTGCTGTCGAGCCGCATATTCCAAATCAAAGGAAGAATCCTGACCGTTTGCCTTAAACCAAAAATCGTTCAATTTAGCTACAGTTTTTACCATACTGATGGTATAAGAACCATTTTCTTCGTCACAGTATTCTTCTAATACCATATTAACCAAATCAACCTTGGGGGTCTCATTGGCAGAGATAATTTCCAAGCAATCATACAGATCGCTGTTCTTACCAAAACACATATTATATAGTTTCGGCAGAGCCTTCATTCTGGTTTTGGGTGCAGACACATTCAGCAATCCAGTGGCAACTGTTTGGAGCTCCTTGATATACCGTTCACTTTCTGCCTCACTACCGATGCGAGACAAGACGCCTTCGGTATATCCAGTAGCAATGATATCTCTTATGGTATTTAACTTTGCAAACAGCGGTTTTACAGCATTGAGATGAGGAAAATATGAATCATATCCACGCAAGAATACATCAGCCTGGCTCTTTAAGGCATAATCGTAAGCCCTACCCGGAACAAGCAAGCCGAACACATATGCAGAAAACATCATAGTTCTTTCCAGCTCGTCTTCACCCAAGAAAAGCTTAGCAATGTTTTCCGATGTATACCGGGTTTCTTCTGGTGCTATCCGTGTTGAATAAATCAACTTCTGATATAAATTTTGGCACTCTGAGTTGGTTTCGATAAGTGCAGCGGTTTTTGCTAGCATAAGTGCCTGAATTACACTTGAATGTTCGGCAAACGGACGGCTTCCATTTCCCTCAAGGAGATCAACAATTATGTCATACAACTCACTGTCTCTAGGTGTATTTTTAGAGGATATCAGTTGAGCAATGGGAGTATCTTCGACAACTGTATTTTCTTTTGTTACGATAGGTTCTTCTACTGTGACAATTACAGGTGCTTCCTCCTGGATTGCCGAATCATCAGGTTCATCCAAAACCACATCGTGTGTTGTATCGAGTACTTCGATAGGTTCATCCACGGTTTCAATTTCAGCTTCTTCTTTTACAGTGTCGCTGTTTCCAATGTACACCTTACCGGTTCTGTAGATATATACACTGGCACTATCTGCAAACACATCAGGACACTGCTCTACGAACAACAATGGATACTCGGTGTTTTCTTTGGATTGTTCGGACGCAGCCAAACAAAGTACAAAGCCCTCATCAGTATATACACCAACTCTGTACCCACCCTCTATGTGCAGGATGGATTCCTTGATTTTTTCATAATCTTCGACAAGAATATGAGTTTTTACATCATAAATGTAGTTCAAAAGATTATCAACTTCCTCGATGGCGGTCAAAAGTAGTTGTTGAGAAATCTCATCCGTTCCGCAAACACGGTACTGACCAAACGAAACATTCCAAAACTGCTTATTGCTTTTAGGCAGATGTAATTTGGAAATGGATTCTTTTTTTAGACAAGCATTGCAATAATTAGTTAAGCAGTATGCGAGACCAATGTCCTCGCCTAAATCATATGCCGCTAAAAAGCCTTTGTTCGTAAGCATAGTTAGCGTATTATTTACCGCAGAAAATGCCTCTCCTGAATCATCAAAACAATCCATGCACACGCCAATGGTATGAACCTGTTTAGCGGTCATAATAGCAAGATTGGTAAACAAGGGGAGAATATCTTGCACATTACGGGGCATAGCGAGAACATTGTTTTTGAAAGCGGATGCGCTGGGTGTGCTGTTTTTGATCTTTTTTGTGCTTGCAATCGTTACGTCGGAGACAACCTCTTCGTGATTATCACTTACCGGTTCGTCTATTAAAGATACACCAGAGTCTTCTTCGTCAATGTCTTTAGAAATATTATCAACCAGTGGTGCAACTTCGTCAATATTGGCTGTTTCTGTCTCTTCGACAAGGCGGGGAGTTTCATCCATAGGAGTCACATCGACCATATCTTTGCTGATGACCTCAGGCAAATTAGTATTGAGCCCCGCTAGCGAATCCTCGGAATCCACTTGATCAATTATCGATTCGCCATCCTCGATGTAGTATTTATTCCCTTGCAATCCAAGCTGAACCCTGCGAGGAAACGTCTCGCTTACTTCCTCAAGTATGGCAATGCCTTCATCGCTGTCAAGATCTTCACATCGCAATGCCTTGAGGAACAGCTCCGTTGGCTTTATTTCATCAATAGCGGATTCAATATCTCCTGGATTTTCGCTTGAAAGAGAGGTGAAGATTTCTTTGGCTTTGTTTTGATATGGGGCGATTGCCACCGTATATGCTTCCACAAGAGATTTAACACGCAAAAAATCGTTCAATACTTGCTTTGCATATTGAACTTTCATCTGCATAACCAGAACTGCGTTTTCTTTTACCGCAGAAGCATAAGCGGAAACAGTACTATTGGGTGCTGGAATGTCCTGCTCAGGCAGAATTTGTTTTGATGCATCCACAATGGCTCCATAGGCTTCGCTCAAAAGACCAATGTTGCAATCGAACACCGCTATATCATCTTGTAACGGAACTTTTCCTTCGGATATGAGCGAGAGCATCGACTCAAGGTTCACTTTTGTATCTTTTGCCAGTGAATCAAATCTCGATAACAGCTCTTCAAATTCAGATATTGTCATTATAAGATTTACCTCCTTGTATCCCCATCCGTAGCTAAATGCCGTGGTATAGAGAAAATATGGTATCGTTTGTTTTTTTGTTGAAAATTGTCGATTGAATTCGCAAAAAAATAATTGTATTACCGGGACATCGCTTTCATAATATTTTCCGCAATTCTTCGTATTACCGGTACAACTACGCTATTACCGCATTGCTTATATGCGCTTGCCATAGGAATTTTAGGAGAGCGATATTCTTTTGGGAATCCTTGTAAGGCAAGGCATTCAATTGCTTCGCTCATACCCATCTTGGCAGCCGTGTTACGGAATAAGGCTTCCCGGTCACGTGCCAGAATGGTTGCTATCTTTCTCATTTTGCTCCTCCGCAAATTTCTTTTATAATATCGTAGATCCAGGATGTCGCATATTTTGCTTCGGCAAACATTGTGGATTTTTCTTCTTCAGTAGTGGTTGTGATGATTTTGCCGATGATTTCATCCGTAATATTTTCCTTGCCAAGTGCCTTCAAGGCTTGGATGACAAGTGCGGTCTTATATGAAATCTTAGATATTTCCTTGTTAGTTGTGCGTTTAAATTTTATAACGATATTTCTGTATGCATATTCCTTATACGTTCCGTCGCTTACATAAAGCCAGACTGAAGGAACCTGGGTAGAGATTCCAAGCATATTCAATGCGGTACCTCCGCACGGAACGATCGTCCAACCAAAGTTTCTAGCAAGAGCGTGAGCAATCTTATCCGGCTTCGGTTCTACATACTCTCCTAAGAATTCGTTGTATTCAGGGCAATCGTAAACACCACGCATAATGCGACGAATCTTTCCATCCTCCTCAAGGCGCGACAAAACCTTGCGAATAGCAGCGTCATCCGCAAGATCAGAAAAGTCAGATATAATAAAAACTTCGCCCGTAGGCATTGATTCGATTCGCATGGATATCGGATCAAAACAATTAATTCGTGCCATATCATCACCTCGTCACAAATATTATATACTTTTCGTGACGAAATATCAACACCCTTTACAAAAATAATTGTAAATTTATTTGTAATTTTTGATAACGGCATCGAATACCCCTTGACTCTCCCACCTTTTAGAGTGATATATGTAGTACCCAAAATAAAGGAGGAAATCATATGAATTTCATTAGCAAAGAGGCATTGCAGCGTATCTGGGAGGAGTACCCCATCGGGACCAGGGTGGAGCTGACAAAAATGAATGACCCATACCGCACAGACCTTGTTCCCGGTTGCAGGGGGACGGTTCGGTTCGTTGACGATATGGGTACAATACACGTCAGTTGGGACATCGGATCTTCGCTCGGCGTAGTATACAGTGAGGACGCTTGTATGGTCGTTAAAGATGAATAATAATCTAGCCATGTTACGGTCGGCAAGGGCCGTTTACTAAACTTTTCCTTAGACTAATTTTTTTGCTCTATAGAAAAGTTCGGTAATTGACCATCATCGACCGCAACATAGCTTTATTATATCACACGAAATGCCGTGCTTGTTCTAACATTTTCGTCAAAACCTATTACATTTTGCCTTTCCTTATGATGGGGGCTTGTATTCAAATCCAGATTGTACCCATCCGCGGTGCAAGGTGTATCTGTTCTTTTGAGGTATTTTTGATAATTAAATACAGTTTGTTCAACTTCTTCCTCGGTTTTGTCTTCGTGCGACATAACAAGATGCAAATGTTGAGAAATTTTCATTATGTTCTTAGTTGGCAAGTCAGCAAATCTATTTACTACTTTGCCATCTCTATTATGTATCTCAAGTTCTTGTCTTAATTGAAGAACAGCTTCTGAATTAAGAAAAGGTGATTCAATTTTACGCGCAAAATAATTATTGCATTTGTCGCATACGATACCTTTGGGTAAAACGGAAGTGGAATTGCCGAACGATGCCGGAACAATATGTTCTACGCTTCTTGATGTCGTGGAGTCATTTCCACAGAAGATACATCGCATAATTAAACATATACAAAGGATTGCGGAGCTGCTTTAATGCCGTAATCCTGTAATGTTTTTGGCGTATCATATACTTTGATTTCGCCTAATTTATATGCAAATGCTACCGTTCTGTTGTTGAAATATTTGTCAAAGAAAGCTTTGCTAATGCCGGATTCATTTTTTGTCTGTTCCCAAAGTTCCTCGGGAGGCAGCTCTAATACATCAACAATTTCAGCTTCTGCTACTATTCGTTTTATGGGCGTTGTTTCATAAATTATTATAGACGAGATATCTTGTTTAGCAGCGATTTTGCGATACTCGTATTTCTTTATCCCCGCAATGATGTTTTGAACATGTTCGGGATTTATGGATATAAGTATTTTTCTTTTCATTACACTCATACCTCCGTTCCTAATCTGTATATAATTTCGAATTGTTCTTTGGATATCTGATTAAAGGGACGTGGTCCAGTAGTTTTTCCCACTATTCCGTTTGCTCGCAATTGATCCAAAGTTACTTTTGTATTAAAAGGCATATAATCGAGTAGTTTAATAACGATGGGACGAGTCTTATGCATTTCCCGAATCTCTTCTTCGGTAAATACAGAGCGGTTTTTACATATAGCTACACATTCATCAGCCGTTTTTGTTTTTGTTATACTTTCGATGATAGCAATTCCGGTTAAAACTGAAGTATACTTTTTCGGCTCTCTTTCTGCTATTCGATATATGACAAACAGATCTCCCGGATTAGCAGATGCGTCATAAGAACCAGAAAGATAAATTTTCTCCAAAGCATATCGATGAGCCTTTTTATCTTCATACAGATGCATGTCCTCATTTTTCAATATCATATCGGGAAAGAGATCTGTATGATACTTGGCATATATAGGCAGAAAATAGCAATTAGGTGCGGATTTGAGAATGGGATAGTTATATTTAGGACTTTCGTTAGAATCGTATGTTTCCATTGTTTTTACAAGAACAAGTTCACCGTTCGACTTATATCCGTGCTTACGAAATCCCCATTCTTCCATTAACAACTTCAACCGTTTAACCCCGTCACGCTTGTTTTCAAATAGAGTAACATAAATTTCATCAACCTTGCGGCTTCTCGCATTATCGAAAATGATTTTTAAGAAGCGTTCACCGAGACGGAAGCCAGTTTGCTCAATTTTAAATGTTCCTACTTTCATTCTACGTTTGGGTGCGAGTGGCGGTGTTACTTTTAAGTAGTCTGGTTCATCTTCATATTCGTCTTTGAGGTATAAAAATCCTTGTAATAACCCGGATTCGTTTTTGAAGATATAAGCCTTTTCTTTATTACGGGCTTTTTTCTTGAACCAGTTATCAAAAACAATTCCTTCGTAATCCTCTCTCAACGTATCAAAAAACGAAGAGCTTAAGTCTATATCGCCAAATTCGCTTAATGTAACTGCCAACATTTTATATTCAATGTTTTGGGGATCACAGGTTTCAAACCATGACAAAAGTTCCGCTGATGTAAGAACCCTATCACGTATGTATAACTCCTGTGCCTTTCTCAAAATCAGGTTATCATCCGTTAGAAGTATGCCGACATTACCGTCATACACCTCACGCAACAATGTATTATCAATAATTCCGTTTTGATCTTTGGGATACTTAGAAATTACTGCTTCAAAATAATCGTCCGGTTGATGTGTGAATGCAGGCAAAGTATTGTATGACCTCAGTTTTGTCAGCATATTGGTTTTGACCACTTCATCACGATGAGTAGAGAGCTCCTCTTCAGAACACTTATGAACGAAAATCTCAGAGTCTTTTTTCGTAAACCAGTTAAACAAGCTGGCTATTTCGAAGGTTGCATTGTTGCTGCTTTCTCTTTTGATTATGATATTAGTGTCAATAAGTATGCTGGATTGTAAGATATCCGTTTTGAGAGGCTCAATTTCGTAAACGATAATACCATAAGTGTCGACTTCAACTTTGGGATAAAACTTATAACACTCTCTCAAGGCTTCTTCAATCGTGGAGTATAAATTTTGAAAATCTTGTTGCCAATTGTCCGCTAAAGCTTCTCTCCAGCCCAGAAAAATTTTGATACCTTTTACGGTGGTTTTTACGAATACCGATTTATCTTGATTAGAAACCAAAACCAAGGTATCCCCCACTTTCACTTGCGTTCTTTCGGGAGACGCTAATCTGTATTCGTGTTTTTTATTTCCGGCATTGATTTCACCGATGAATTTTTCTCTAATTTTTAAGTAATATGTTTTCATGTTTTTCCTTTCATGAAACTACAGATAGCTGGTGATTCTCATAAGCGTATCAATTCATTACATTATGACAACGCTTCCTTGATTGCTTTTGCAATTATATAAGCAAGTTCAACGGGTACGGCGTTACCAATCATTTTATATCCGGTGTCAACATCGTCATAAATGAATTCAAAATCATCTGGGAATCCTTGTAATCTTGCGCATTCTCTTACAGTCAAACGCCTATACAAGTCCTCTTTCCCAGGAACAAAAATACGTTTGTTTTTCTCAATAAACTTCATTTTGGGTGCCTGAGGATGAAGCTGACACTGACGACCGCTTGCTTGAACGGTAAACCCTTGCTCGTTCCAAGCACGAACTCTGTTACGGCTCATAAAGATGGTGGAATATGCACCAACATAGTACTCATGGTTAGGGATGTTAAGATTTGTGTTAGCTCGGTTTTTGGGCAATGCTGGAACTGCCGAACTTGCTAAATCGCCGATTGCATCACGCATCGTTTTCTTTTCCCATACTTGTGGTGTTGTGGGGGCGGGAAATTTGAAATCAACAATTAGATCTTTCCTAAATCCAATGTAGAATACTCTTTTTCTATCTTGGGGAACACCATAGTCTGCTGCGTTAACGAGAGTAATAGATACATTATAACCACATTCTTCAAAACATTTTATGATATTTTGAACAGCTTCCGAATGGCGATCTGCAAGCATTCCCGCCACGTTTTCGGCAAGGAAAAAATTGGGTTGTTTGTCTTTTAGAATTCGTATATAATCAAAGAACAATTTTCCTCGATCGTCATTAATACCGCGTAAAGAACCTGCTTCGCTCCAGCTTTGACAAGGGGGACCTCCTATAATACCATCAACATCATCAGGAAAATCCGATTCTTTAATACTTCTAATATCGCCCTTGATTAATGGAGCTGTATGATTCTTTTCATATGTAGCCCAAATTGTCTTATCAAACTCATTAGCCATAGCGATTTCAAACCCAGCTCGCTCAAAGCCTAAATCCAAACCGCCTGCACCTGAAAACAAACTAATTAACTTCATTTGCAAAATCCTCCGTTTTTTCTCTATATTAACTCTTTTATCTGGATATATCAAGCCCTAAAAGTTAATTATTGAAGGATCATCGACTATATCAGAAGTAATGTCATCTGTAGTTCTAATGTTTAATTCATTTAATGCTGCAATTAAACCATCTGCAACTTCATCTCCCCCAACTGTTAAAGGAGAATCAAAAATCAATTCGTGGCACAACCTACCGTTTTCAGCATACCAGTTAACAAATACCGAAAGAGGGCGATTGCCATCATACTTGTTGCGAAAAGTTCGATAATTGAGTGCCTTACAAGCAAAATACACGGTAGGATACATATCAACATAATCCTCAATTGTATATAAATTATCGATAATTTCTTGAGTTGTCGCAACGCCATCGTTCATTAATATATAATTCGCAATACCGCAATTTGGAATCATTACTCCGTTGACACGAGCATTTCTTTTATCTCTGGATATGTGAGTCCCCGCATAAACATCAATAATTTGTTCACGAGTTAATTCAACAAGACCAGATAAACCACCTCCGCTCTTATTCAACAATTCATATTTCCATCCTAAAGTGATTGCACCACGTTCCGTTTTACCGGCAGCGCTCTTATATATAAGGCTCTTATCTTCAAAAACATCGCGGATTGATTCTGTGGCTTGCATAATAATTTCTTCCCAATCATCTCCAAAAAGAGCTTGGGCTCTTTCGGCGTTGGTCTTGTTTTCAATAAAATCCGCATTCTCTTTTTTATAAGTGATTTTTATTTCGATACGATCTCCATATGCCGATTCCGCTTCGACATAAATATCCGTTTTAGGCTCACCTTTAACACACGTAGGCTTTCCCGAATTTATAATAGTGAAATCGCTCCCTTGATAAACAAATGAACATCCTGGACGTAAAAGATAGGCAATTCTTCGTTCTGCTTCTCCAAATGTAGGCATATTTATTCCTCCTCGTTTTTATCGATATTAGCTGCACCACCGCTTTGAATCCAATTGTCAATTTCACTTATGCGAAATTTCCACAAACGACCAACTCGATGACAGGGTATGCTTTTATTATTAATCCATCTTTGCAAGGTGTCTTTATTTACACCTAAATGTTCAGCGGCTTCTTTGCTTGAAACCCATCTTTCAATCTCCATTTGATTTACCTCCTCAATAGAGAGATAATCTATTATATCACATATTTTAGTTTTTGTCTATATGCGAAAGTATATTTTTATATGTTTTTATATGTTTTCGGCGAACGACTTGACTTTCCCGCCTTTTAGAGTGATATATGTAGTACCCAAAATAAAGGAGGAGGGCATATGAACTTCATAAGCAAAGAGGCATTACAGCGTATCCGAGAGGAGTACCCCATCGGGACGAGGGTGGAGCTAACGAAAATGAATGACCCATACCGCACAGACCTTGTTCCCGGTTGCAGGGGGACGGTTCGGTTCGTTGACGATATGGGTACAATACACGTCAGTTGGGACATCGGATCTTCGCTCGGCGTAGTATACAGTGAGGACGCCTGCAAGGTGATATCGTAAGGTGGATGTCGATCGGGGTCATTTCGTAAACTTTTTCTAAAACGATTTTTGTAAAAATTCTGTCCTAAAGGGGTTTTATGAAAAGACCATCATCGACCGTCACCACACCTTGACGGCAAAGGCCCACACCTCATAATTATAAAGGTAGTCGATTTCGGTCGGCTGCCTTTTTCTTTTTCCGTTCCTTTCCGGGGCGGATTTTTTATTTTTACCGAAAACCTAAACTTTTGCCGTTTTTGCGACCTACCGGTAGAGAAAAACAAAAATTTATAAGTTTTTTCGTAAAAAGCGGACCAAACGGCTTTAAAAACTCCAACTAGAGGGTGGATGGGAATTTTCGATACCAATGCAAAATAGCACTGTTTCCGTGGCTTGTCTATGAGGGATCGCAAATAATTTATGAATTTTCTCTTTTTTTTTCGTCATTTGAGTCTCAGAAACTCCAACAGGGGGGGTGAGAGGAAAAATTAATTAAAAAACTTTCTAGTTTTTTCCGAAACGGCATTCTCGTGTGCAGTGGTGTATTGCAGGAAGAATTTTTGCAATATACCCCGACAAACGGCGATTTTCGTGGCTTGTCTATGAAGGCACTTTTGAAAACGGTGGAAAATCGATTCTAAACTCTCCAATCAGGGAGTGAAGAGCATTCCATAAAAACACAGGAAGGAGGAACGCCTATGGAAAATCTGCTAACAATAAAAATGAAAGGAGGAAATCACAATGCAAGATTTTATGATAGAACTGAAGGAACAGCGTATCTGGTTTCATTGGATTTGGGAGAAGAATAAGGACGGCAATTTGACCAAGGTACCAAAGTCATCAAGGGGAGGTTCTACGGGAACTACCGATAATTGGTCACACACCTGGGCAACCTTTGCGGAAGCAGAGGCTACCTTGGCAGAAAGGAAAGCTGATGGTCTTGCTTTCAAAATTCCCGAAGGCTACTTCTTCCTCGATGCCGATGATTATTCGCTCGATGATCCGCTTATCCAAATGCTGCTGAATCGCTTCAATTCATATACGGAGCGTTCGGTCAGCGGTGGCGGCATTCACATTTACGGAAAATGTGACCCAGCTAAGATTCCCTTTACTATCAATAAAAAAGGCGAAAAGAAACTCGATGGCGCATATTATGTTAAGCATCCCACCAATCACCTTGAGCTTTACATCGGAGGTCTTACCAGCCGCTTTGCCGTATACACCGAGGATGTGGTTTGGAAAGCGCCTTTGCGGGAATGCACCGATGCTGTGCTTTCAACCTTGGAAAGTGAGATGAGGCGAGAGGACGCTCCCAAGGAAAAGCCTACCGTCATCGCTCCCGGCAGCTATCTTTCCAATGATTCCGTTATTATCAAAGCCTCTGAGTCCAAGCAAGGTGAGAAATTCAAAGCCTTGTGGAACGGAGAAATTCCCGATGGGAAATCTCAAAGCGAAGCCGATATGGCTCTTTGTTCCATCCTTGCCTTTTGGTGTGGCGGTGACATCGAGCAGATGGACAGGCTTTTCAGGCAATCTTGCTTGATGCGAGACAAATGGGAGCGTGACGATTACAGTTCTGCAACTCTCATGAAAGCGGTGGAAACGGCTTCAGCCTTTTATGCGCCCATTGTTACTTCCGCAGCGGAAGTCTTTGATGGCACTGCCGTTCGTCTTTCCGAGCTTGACCCTGCCAACAACAAGCGTTACAGCGGTGGAGATATCGGCTTTGGCAGACTCTTCGCAGATATGTATAAGGACATCGCACGGTATGTGCCGGAGCGTAAGAAATGGTACATATTTGACGGTAAGCGTTGGGTTGCCGATATCGGTGGTCTCCAGGCGATGGAACTTGCCAAAGAGCTATCCGACGCCTTGGTCGTATATACCGCTTCGATTAGAGAAGAAACGCGCCGTGCGGTCTTTTTGGAATTCTGCAAAAAGTGGATTCAGCGCCGTTTTCGTGAGACTTACCTTAAAGAGGCACAAAGCGTATATCCCGTCAGTATGGAGAGGTTTGATGTTGATCGCTATCTTCTCAACTGCAACAACGGAACGCTCGACCTCCGCACAATGGAGTTCCGTGAGCATCGTCCCGAGGACTTCCTTACAAAAATGACCTCGGTTTATTATGTCCCCTCCGCAACAAGCACTCGCTTCAATAAGTTTATTGAGGAAATTACAAGCGGTGACAATGAAAAAGCACTCTTCCTACAGAAATCGCTTGGCTACGGCATCAGTGGTGATACCCGATATGAATGTTTGTTCTTCCTGTACGGCAAGTTGACTCGTAATGGAAAAGGCACACTTATGGAAAGCTGCCTTTCGGTTCTCGGCGATTACGGACGTGCCGTGCGCCCCGAAACCATAGCCCAAAAGAACAACACTAACAGTCAGGCTCCCAGCGAGGATATCGCAAGACTCGCAGGCATCCGCTTTGCCAACATTTCCGAGCCGAGCAGAGGCTTGCTCTTGAATGCGGCACAGGTCAAGAGTATGACGGGTAACGATACGCTCAATGCTCGTTTTCTTAACGAGAATTCCTTTGACTTCAAGCCGCAGTTCAAGCTCTATATCAACACCAACTATCTTCCCGTTATCAGCGATATGACTCTCTTCCACAGCGGGCGTGTGATTATCATTCCCTTTGAACGCCATTTCGAGGAGTGGGAACAAGACCGTTCACTCAAGGAGGAGTTTTCCAAGCCTGCTACTCAAAGTGCCATTTTGAACTGGCTGGTCAAAGGCTATCAGTTGCTTAGGAAGGAAGGCTTAACACTTCCGCAATCGGTAGTGGACGCCATCGCAGACTATTCCCATGAAAGCGATAAGATGGCACAGTTCACCGAGGAGAGGCTTGAAGCAGACAGCAACGCCGAAGTCCGCACGTCCGTTCTTTACGATGATTACCGCGTCTGGTGTTACAGCAACGGATGCTATTGTGAAAACAGCCGTAACTTCATCAACGAGCTTCGCAAATTCGGAACGGTGGAGCGTCGCAGACCTAAATCCGGTGGCGAGAAAACTACGCTGCTGATTGGTTACAAGTTGAGACCTCGCCCCGACGATTTTCTCAAATAGCCACACTTACGGGGCAAGATGTGGCAGGTATTTATAGTCTGTTTCTTTATAAGAGAAATATAGAACCTACTGTAAAAAGCCGCCACATTCTGCCCCGAGGAATTTTTGATAGCTTTGTGGCTTTGACCCCATGGGGGGGGGGGGACGCACATCTCTGTGCCTTTTCTTCTGTACAGCGGGCGAGGGCTGTCACGCACAAAAACCGGAAATCAAAGGGGGTATTAAAGGATACCCCCAAAGCAGCCAAAAACACATAAAAAAGGTGGTTTTTCTATGAAAAAGCAGGAAATCGAGCGTCTCAATATGCTCCGAAAGCAAGGCAAAAAGGCTTCGGAAATCGCAAAAAAGCTCCAAATTTCTCTGAATACGGTGCGTTCATATATGCGCCGTCATCCCATCGAAGACGGTGACCATCGCTGTAAAAACTGCGATAAACCCATATGCCAACCGCCCGGCAGAAAGCCGAAACTCTTCTGCTCGGACAAGTGCCGTATGACCTGGTGGAACAGCCACCGCGATGCGGTCAACAAAAAAGCATACCGCACCTTTGTGTGCGAGTACTGCGGAAAGGAGTTTACAAGCTATGCAACTGACACACGCAAATACTGCTCCCGTGAATGCTATTTCAAAAGAGGAGCTTGAAGCGGACAACCTCCGCATCATTCACTACCGAACCGCACTTGCCTTGATAGAAAATCTCTTCAAGAAGGGCGATATTTCGGAGGACACCTATCAGCGTTCAAGACGGCTGATTGCGTTCCGTCATAACATAAAAGTTAACAGTATTTATCGCTGATACCGCTTGACTTTTCGGGGCTTTAGAGTGATATATATACATACCCAAATCTATACAAGGAGGAACTATGAGAACCATAGAACAAGTACGATTCACGCCCTCCATACCACGCCCCGAAAGGGTCGCAGCGTATGCCAGGGTATCCAGCGGAAAGGAGGCAATGCTTCACTCGCTTTCCGCCCAGGTCGATTATTACAGCACCTACATCCGTCACCATCCCGGTTGGGAATACGTGGGCGTTTACACCGATGAAGCAAAGACGGGCACCAAGGACAGCCGAGAGAACTTTCAGCGTTTGCTTGCCGATTGCCGTGGCGGTAAGATAGACCACGTCATTACCAAGTCGGTCAGCCGATTCGCCCGCAACACGGTCACCCTGCTTGAAACCGTGCGAGAGCTGAAGAACATGGGCATCAGCGTCTACTTTGAGGAACAGAACATCGATACGATGACAGCAGACGGAGAGCTAATGCTGACCATCATCGCATCCTATGCCCAAGAGGAAAGCCTATCGGCAAGCGAAAATCAAAAGTGGCGCATACGGCAGAATTTTGAGGAAGGCAAGCCTTGGAAGGGCGTGATGCTCGGCTACCGCTTGAAGGACGGACAGTACGTTATCGTACCGGAAGAAGCGGCGATCGTCAAAAGTATATATGCCGACTTCCTTTCGGGCAAAGGCGTGGAGGCAATAATGAAATCTCTCAACGAAAGCGGAGTTCTGACGCAGCAAGGCTTCACTTGGCATAGAAGTGCCATTATGCGGATACTCCGAAATTACACCTACACGGGCAATCTGCTCTTGCAGACCAAATTCCGTGAGAACCACCTCACCAAGATAACAAGGGTCAACCAAGGAGAGCTTCCGCAATACCACGCTACCGACACCCACGAAGCCATTATTGACCTTGCAACCTTTGAGGCGGTACAAGCCGAGATCGCAAGACGAGCCGAAAAGCATACCAAACCGCACATACGGCAGACCTACCCCTTCAGCGGAATGATGACTTGTGCCGTATGCGGAAAGCACTACCGCAGAAAGACTACTCCCTCGGGTCCCGTTTGGATATGCTCCACATACAACACCCACGGCAAGAAGGCTTGTGCTTCCAAGGCAATTCCCGAGCCGACCCTACTTGCCCTTGCCGAAAAGAATGCCCACAGAGGGCAAATAACCGCCGTCCTGGTGGAGCAAAACAACCGATTGACATTCACCTTTGCAGACGGCAGCGAGTGCTGTGAGGTTTGGCAAGAGCGCTCACGTTCCGAGAGTTGGACGGACGAGATGAGAGCCGAGGTCGGCAGAAAAACAAGAGAAAGGATGAAGAAAGATGCCTAAAGCAAAAAACGTAACCGTGATACCCGCCACACGAAATCTGCACACGGGTACACCGATGGATGCCAAGAGAAGAAGGAAGGTGGCAGGCTACGCCCGTGTATCCACCGACAGCGATGAACAGTTCACCTCCTATGAGGCGCAGGTGGACTACTACACCCAGTTCATACAAAGCAATCCCGAATGGGAGCTTGTGGAGATCTATACCGACGAAGGTATTTCGGGACTTTCCTACAAGAACCGAGAGGGCTTCAACCGTATGATTGCCGATGCCTTGAACGGCAGAATTGACCTGATCGTCACAAAGTCTGTCAGCCGTTTTGCGAGAAACACGGTTGACACGCTGACTACGGTAAGAAAACTCAAGGATGCAGGCGTTGAGGTCTTTTTCCAAAAGGAAAACATCTTCACCCTCGACAGCAAGGGAGAACTGCTCATCACCATTATGTCATCTCTTGCCCAAGAGGAGAGCCGTTCCATTTCCGAGAACGTGACCTGGGGACAGCGAAAGAGCTTCTCGGACGGCAAGGTCAAACTGCCGTACAAGCAATTCCTCGGTTACCGCAAGGGTGCGGACGGCACTCCCGAGATCGTTCCCGAGGAGGCGGAAATCATCCTCCGCATTTACAGCGATTTCATCTCCGGTAAGTCTGCCTCCGCCATCGCAAAAGAGCTGACCCGTGAGGGTATCCCCACGCCTGCGAAAAAGACGGTGTGGCATAAGAGAACGGTGGAAAGCATTCTCACCAACGAAAAATACAAGGGTGCCGCACTTTTGCAGAAGCGGTATACGGTGGACTTCCTTCAAAAGAAGATGAAGGTCAACGAGGGCGAGGTTCCGCAGTATTATGTGGAGGAAAGCCACCCTGCCATCATCGAGCCGGAGGAATGGGACAGAGTGCAGATAGAGCTTGCACGGCGCAAAGCCAGCGGTAAGGCTACCTTCAGCAACTCGCCGTTCTCCACCAAAATTTTCTGCGGTGATTGCGGTGCGCGGTATACGCCCATCACCTGGCACTCCACCGACAAATACCGCCGCTTGGTGTGGCAATGCATCGACAAGTTCCATAATGAGGTCAAATGCACCACCACCCACCTCACCGAACCGCAAATTAAAGAGAAGTTCCTTGAAATGTTCGCCATCTACTTTGCCGACCGCAAGGCAACCCTCGACACACTTCGGTACGTGCAGAAAACGCTGACGGACACCGATTTCATCGACGAGGACATTGCCGACTTTGAAAGGGAGATGGACCTCCTTACCGAAATGATACGGCAAACGGTCATGCAAAACGCCTCCGCTTCGGTCACCGAGGACGAATACCGCCGCCGTTACAATGACCTCACCGACCGCTTCCGTGCCGAGGAAGAAAAGCACAAACGGCTCACCGAAAGGCGCAAGCGAATGGTAGCGGAGTCGGTTGCCATCGGCGGTATGCTCACCGAACTCACCGAACTTGAAGCTCCCCCCATTGAGTTTGACGAAAAGCTGTGGCACGCTGTGGTTGAACGTGTAACCGTCTACAACGATGATCGCCTGGTGTATTCGCTGAAGGACGGCAGCGAAATAACGGTTATGCTTTGAGAGAGAATAGAAAAGTCCCCGAACGGCACCAGGGTATGATGCTGTTCGGGGAGTTTTTTTGCTTGTTCATATTTTTGCATTGAAAATAATGTCGAATTATGGTATAATTATGTCGTTATATTAATTACTGCGTTTTTCGATGCTAGATACCGCAGAGAAAGGACAATATTATGAGTTTTCGGGAATTTGAAATTAAGCATGAGCCATTGTTTGCATCTATGAAAAGAGCAAAAGCCGCTTTAGCAAAAAAGCAATGCACCCCCTGTGATATTGACTCTTTTTTTGATTATCTAGAAGACCAATATGGTTTAGACACTCAAAACCTTGAATATGTCACATTTTATGATTACTTCGATAACCGAGATAACATTAAGTATAATATTGCCTATTTATACACTACGCCGTCAATCAGGATTCGAGATGTACTTTTTGAAGATCGTGAAAAAATAACTATAGCAACGGGCTGGTACCCTATGGTTTCAGGCAAAAGAGCTGGCTTCACTAGATTGAAGAATTCTACAACTCACGATTTTTACAGCTTGTTAAAGCATAAGCCACCCTATGTTCATTTGGGAAAGCCACTCTCTATCAGAAATGTAGCCGAGGATATATCGTCAACCGCACTGCTCCTAAAGTGTGAAAAAGGAAATATTTTATTAGATACAGGGTTCGGCGTCGATCCTAATATTGTTGAGATAGTAAGCTTTGTTTTTATATCTCATTTTCATAGAGATCACACGGGAGGATTATTTAATTTTCTAAAACTCAAAGAGGTTCCAGTTATCATATCAGACATTACGTTGGAATATCTATTGAACATTCCTAGCGTGAAGCAAACTGATAAAGAACGGCTTGTTCGGAATGCGGTTCTCATTGAGAGAATGAGGAATCATTCTCTTATCAATCAAACAATAGAACTATTTGATAGTTTTCATTGCCCGGGAGCATTTGGGTTAAAATATAAGTTTAGACAAGAATGTGTCATTTATCCTGGCGATATGTGCTTATCAAATGGATTCTACGATTACTCCAATGATTTTGAAACAATCTGTAACAATAGTTTTAATTGGAAAACATCCATTATCACAGATTGTGCACTTGTTCCTAGAGGGGATTTTGCCATTACAGATGAAGATTTCAATATCATAGAAAGCAAGGTCATAGAATCGCAACAAAACCAAACATTTATGAGTCGAAGCTGTGAAATGTTATTTAATGTGTATATACGACTTTTCAAATTGGCGACTCAATACCAAAAATCTTGGCTTTTCGTTGTTAATGATGAACTCTTCGAGTTACTACAAAATACATTAAGGACTTGGCTATTGCCCGAATATGTCGGAGATCCATTCATTAAGCATGTCATTGGTAAAAGTGGCGCAAATTATGCAGAAACACAGAGACTCTATAATATTTCAAGTGTTTCTCAATTTTCCGATTATACAGACAAAAAATTGATTTTTTTGCTTACGCCAGATGACTTACGTAAAGTTAGTAGTACTATAGATATGTCTGCTGTGGATGTTTTTTTAACGGGACCATTGGCTGTTTCCAAAAATATTGATGAGCTACTAAACGAATATCAATTTGGGGCTGTGTACAAGTTGTCATCTCCTGATTGGAGTTTTCATTCTGATAGAAACGCCATCCGAAACTTGTTATGTAAAGCTACAGCCCCTTCTTTAAAGTATATACTTTTCCACGCATATCCCAAAGATATTAGAAAATTCATAAGAGAGTTGGACGAAAGTAGTAAGCAGAAAATTGATTATATTACCAAGGATGAACTAGTACTTTAAAATCAATACTTGAACGATTGAACCCTTGAACGATACAAAATCCGCCACTTCTGTCTTGCCGGGGCAGAGGTTGGCGGATTTATTGTTTATAAAAGAAAAAACGCCCTTAAAACTGCCGAAAAGAGCGGTAAAAGGGCAAAAATGAGGCATTTTCCGTATATAAAGCAAAATTCCATAGCCGAAATTGTATCGACTATGGAATCTTTTTTGGTTGCGGGGGTGGGATTTGAACCTCACGACCTCCGGGTTATGAGCCCGACGAGCTACCAGGCTGCTCTACCCCGCGATATATTTACTGCAAAGAAGGGAATCGGTGCCGGCGACCGGTCTCGAACCGGTACGATGCTCTCACATCACGGGATTTTAAGTCCCGGGCGTCTGCCAATTCCGCCACACCGGCAAAAGCACCTACGCGCCCGCTCAAACACTGCCGCCACAGGTTTCTTCCTCACAACACCCCTATTATAGCACAGCGCGGACGGTTTGTCAAGAGCTTTTTGAAAAAAACGTGAGAAAGCCGTCTGCGAGTAAATTCTCAAAACCAGCCGACGAATCCCGTTGACTGACGCACAAAAGCGCACAGGAGACGGTTTCAGCCAAGAGTTCGGCAGCCCGGCACTCCCATTTGCGAAATCGCCTTACCCGTGTGTGTTTTGTGCGTCTCCCTGTGCTATATGTACTGCTTTTTAATTGTCAAGGGTGACTATTTATTGTTTTGGAAGTTGCTACAATTAACCCCTCTCCGGCTTGTGCTGCCTTATCGACTTCCTTTAGCACGGTGCGCGAAGGGAAGGAACAGGTTGACTGCCAGCAGGATCAGCGTGCCGGTTCCGCCCGCCGCCGTGCAGAGTGTCGGAACGAACTCCGGCAACCCGAAGAGCACCTTTTCGGTGCCGAGCTGAGCCAGCCCGAACCAAAACGCACCGAAAAACAGCGTATTAAGCAAAGCCCGGAGCATCAGCCGGATGTTTTTGCCGATGCCGCCACCGTGCGTGAATTCGTTGGAACGTGCCATATGTTTCGTGTGCCTCCCTTCAGAACAGCCGCGTGACCATCAGCGCCGCCAGAGCCGCCTGAACAACGAGGGACAGCCACAGGGTCACAAAAAAGTGAAATTTGGTAACGGGATTGGTTTTGTGCCGCAGTCCGTACATCCCGATAAATGCACCGAGGGCTCCGCCGAAGCTGCACAGGGACAGCAGGACGATCTCCGGGACCCGCCCTCTTCCCTCGCGGGAAGAGTTTTTCTTGTCCACGGCGAAGAATGCCAGTGTCGCGATGCTCATCACCGGCAGCAGCCCGAGGTATACGTATGCAATGTAAGGCATGGTTCAAAGTCCTTTCTGTCTTGGTTTCCCGCGCGGCACGGGCATCAGTAGACTACCGTCATATGTGCGTCGGTCTGCCGCAGGACGCGGCGCCGGAGATTGAAAAAGTAATGCCGCCGGACGATATAGAGGTGCGGGCACTCCTGCCGGGCGGTCAGGTAAAAGCCTTTTCCGCCCAGTCCGTCGGTTCCGATATTGTGCGGAGAGACCACCAGAACGGCGCAGTCGGGCTGGTCTGCCAGCATATGTGCATTGCCGCGGAAGAAGGAGCCGGCTTTCAGACTGTTTTCATCAGAGACTGCAAACACGTACAGATGCCTGCCCGCCAACTCCGCGCGCAGACGGCGGTTCATGCGGGACGCGAAGAACAGGCTGGAAAACGCGGTCAGCCCGGTCAGCGCCAGCATGATCGGCAGAACGATCACGTACATGGGCAACAGCAGGACGGTGGCGGATAACGCAGCGGAAACGGACACAATCAGCCGCACCAGCCGCATCCGGCGGAAGAACAGCGTGATCTTTTTGATCAGCCGCATCGGCGAGGAGGCGTTGACAATGTCGAACAGGTAACGCGGGTAACTCCGCCTTGAAAAGGCGTGCGCGGTCCGGCTTTCTTCCCGGAAGCTCGCGTCCCACTCCTCCTGCCGGGTGCGGGGCTTTTTCCGGACGGGAACCAACTCGTGCGCGTCCTTGGCGGGGGGCGCCGACGCCTGTTGCAGGGTATCTATCGTTTGGCGCAGGCGCAGATTTTCAAGGCGCTCTGCCTCCAGCTCGCGCAGCAGGCGTGCCTCGCGTTCGGAGACCTGCGCCGAGAGCGGTTTCCGTCCGGCTGTGGCTGCCCCCGATATGCGCTTTCGCCTTGCGGCGCGGGAATGCTTCCGACTCACGGCTGACCTCCTTCCGGCAATGCCCCGGCGCTCAGTCTTCCCACGACGCTTCCCGGAGAATGGCGATGTACCCGTCGCGCTCTTCCTGCGTTCCGGCAACCGGGACACCGGTTACGGGGTCGTAGAAATACTGGTAGCAGAAGACGGACATACCGCGGCATTTTTTCAGTCCCAGCGTGTAGGTGATGCAACGTGCCATGATGTCCGTATGCTGTGCCCACTCGTTTGCACCCGTGCCTGCCCACTTGTCGTACTTGGCGAGCGCTTTGCCGAAGGTCACGCCGATGAGCAGATCGACATACTCGGTGCGGACAAGTTCCTGCCACTGATTGCAGAGCTTGTCGAACGCTGCCGTTGCGTGCTCAAAGCCGAAGTAGATCTGCGGCAGGATGTAGTCCACGAACCCCGGTTCGGCGCACCAGCGGTATACATCGGCGTACTGCTTGGCGTATACGGTATTCAGCACGCCTGCCGGGCTGATGCCGAACAGCGCGTGCGGGTTCTGCCGCTTGGTCATGCGGTACAGTCTGGATACAAGATCGGACAGGTTCTCCCGCCGCCAGTTTTCCGGCGACATGGTACCGCCCTCTGCCCGGTATGCTGCGTAGGCGTCGGCATCAAACGAGGCATCCTGCGTGGGGTAGAAGTAGTCGTCCATGTGGATGCCGTCCACATCGTAGCGCTGGAGAATTTCCCGTGCGCCGTACACGATGAGATCGCGCACCTCGGCGTAGGCAGGATTCAGATACCAGCGTCCGTTGTACTCCACTATGTATTGTCCGCGCAGTGCCGTGTCCTCGTACCACTGCCGGAGTGCATATGCCATATCCATTTTCTGCAGCTCGGACGTCGTCACGCCGCGCAGTGGGTTGATCCATGCGTGAACAGACAGTCCCCGTGCCCGTGCCTCCTCGATGAGGATGGAGAAAGGGTCGTACGTAAAATCGTTCGCATAACTGCCGGTTACGTAGGCACTCGGTGCGTAGAGATCCGAGGGGTAAAAACTGTCCGCATTGGGACGCACCTGTACAATTACAGTGTTGAACCCGTTGTCCGCCACGTTCTGCAGGATGCCTGCAATACGATTGCGGAAATCATCCTCAGCACGCTGACGTCCGCCGTTCGTATAGACCTTGTTCAGGTCAAACTGCGAGAGCCACATTGCCTTGACGTCCCGCAGGCGGCTCGGCTCAGCGGGAATATACGGAACGACCGAAACGGAACGCTCCAGCGCCTCCCGCACGGGGTCGGTTTCCGGCTCGGTCGTCGGCTCTGTGGGCGCTTCGGTAGGCGCGTCGGTTTCGGATTCCGTAACGGTTTCGGTCACGGTCTCGGTAGCGGTGGTTGTTGTCTCGGCTGATTCGGTGCGACTCATGGTAGCTTCCTCCTGCGTGGTTTCTTGGGACGCGGATCCGGACGCGGATGCGGTCGGCGGTTCCGTTCGCTCCTGCTGACAGCCGATGACGGCGAACAGGGCGGAAACGGCGAGCAGTACAGCGCACAGGATACGCCTGATAAATGAACGGTGACTCATGACATACCTCCTCCTTTTCGATCCGGCTTCCGGTCGGGTGTAAGCCCGCGCTTTTCCTCCTCCGGTGTGCAGCCGAACCGCTTCCGGTACTGCCTGTAGAAGGAGGAGTAGTCACTGTACCCGACATCCCGGGCGGCAATCGCCGCCGGGGTGCCGGCGCGGATGGCGGCGCGTGCGCACGTCAGTCGCTTGAGAATGACGTACTCCCAAATGGAAACGCCGGTAGACTGCCGGAAGGTGCGGTTGAGATAGGAGCGGCTGTAGCCGAACTTTTCCTCCAACACATCGACGCCGGTGACAGCGGCTGGGTCGCGGTTGATAAACTCAATGATCCCGCCCGGCAGGGAATGGGCAAGTCCCTCCTGCTGCTGCGCCGCCTCGGCGGACGCGTCCCCCGTCCTCCACGGTCCGGATGTCTGCGTGACCTCAAACAGAATGGCAGGCAGATACGCACGTATCATGACCGGAAGGGCATCCTTCGGCACTCCGCCGGAGGTGATGCGGATCAGCATATCCCGGATTCGTTCGGCTTCCGGGGAAGGGAGCAGTCGGTTGAATTGACCCAGCGGGCGCACCCGGAAGGGCGCGAGCAGATAGTCCGCCGCATCCGCCGGCAACAGGGCGGCAGGCGAGAAATGAAGCGCGATGCGTTCGTATGTCCGCGTGGGGCTGATGTGGAGCTTGTGCGTTTCGCCGTCGCGCATCATCAGGAGACTGCCCGGGGACAGCGGATAGTCGTGTCCCTCGACGGTATAATACCCCTGCCCGTGCAGGAAACAATACAGTTCGTAACGATCGTGCGCGTGCAGTGGGAACATGGCTTCGCTCGGATTGTCTGTCAACGTGTGGTGCAACATCAGGTCGCTGTCCTCGTAATGGAATTGAACTATGGTATCTCCCTCCGTTTCTGTGAATTTTCACCTACAGTATAGCACAGCCGGAAAGGATTTGCAAGAGAAATACGGCAACTTCCAGAATTTTTTGCGAATTGTGGTGTTGATTTCCTGAATCCTGTTTGTTTGCGGGACGGCGTGGCAGAGACCAAGCCGGCAATCCGGATTCGCCTGTCCGGAGCCGGTTTGCCCCATGCTTGACAAGCTACCGGGTTTGTGCTATAATGAGTGTGCGGGCACATTCGTGCAGACGTTGTCTGTGTCCGTAAGGAGGATCAAACATATACATGCTGAATAAAAACAGAATCAGCCGGAAAATGCTGATGGTGGCACCGCTTTGCCTTGCGTTGGCACTGTTGCTGTCAGCCTGCGGCGGATTTGGCGCCGATTGGATGTGGCAGGAAAGCAGTGCCAAAGAACCGAATACCGGGGATATGATCGTCCATGTGACCGGAAGCGAAACCGAGACGGTGACCGGAGCGACTTCCTCAAATGAAAACGTGGCGGGAGGACCGTCTGTTTTTGCAGAGGGCGTAGCGGTTGCCTATACAGGCGAGGCGCACCCCGGTACGGATATCTGCTATGAGGGAAGCGGCGCGAACCGGAGTCGGATCATCGTGATTGATGCAGGTCATCAGATCAAAGGGAACGCAGGCAAGGAGCCGATCGGTCCCGGCGCGGATGTGACGCAGGCAAAGGTGTCGTCCGGCACATCGGGCGTGTTCTCCGGCGTGGAGGAGTACGAACTCAATCTGCGCGTGGCGCTCGCTCTGCGGGATGAACTGCTGGCGCGCGGATACTCCGTGGTCATGATCCGCGAAACAAACGAGGTGGACATCAGCAACGTCGAGCGCGCGCAGGTAGCGAACCGCCACAACGCAGCCGCTTTCATCCGTATCCATGCCAATGGCTGGGAAAATGACGAGATGAAGGGCGCGATGACTGTGTGCCAGACGGCGAATAATCCGTACCCGGATTGCGCCGCCGCGTATGCCGCGAGCTACCGGTTGTCCGAAAAGATACTGGATGCGTATTGCGCCGCGACAGGGATCAGCCGCCGGAGCATATGGGAAACCGACAGCAAGGCGGGTACCAACTGGAGTGCCGTGCCGACCACTATACTGGAGATGGGCTTCATGTCCAACCGCGAGGATGATCTGCGCATGGAGGAGGACGGCTTTGCCAAGCAGGCGGCGAAGGGAGTTGCAGACGGGCTGGACGCGTTCTTCTGACCCCTGCAACAGTCGCGGCTTTCCCGCCGGTGTCCAAACGGTCATCATACCAGCTTTTATTTGCCTGAGGTTTTTAATGAGGTAAACTCCGTAAAACAAGCCTGTTTTTATCGAAATTGTCCTTTGATTTTTTCGGCTGAAAATGATATAATAAAAGCGTTGCGTAGCAGAAATGCGTAAGTCCGGACATGCGGGCTTACACATTGTTTTTGTGTGCCCGGCACGCGTAATATCGGGGATCATCATTCTGAAAACTTATCGGCAACTATCGAAGCTCTCGTAAATTACGAGGAATACCCATCTGCGTGAAGCCGCCCGTACAAATCCTGGTTGCTGACGTTCGAAAACGAACGGGAATCATTTCCCCAAAAAACAAATCCGAACCAATTTCGACCTGCGAAATAGTTCGGATTTGTTTTATTTGGTGACCCATCGGGGACTCGAACTCCGGACACCATGATTAAAAGTCATGTGCTCTACCGCCTGAGCTAATGGGTCAAACCCCGTACAGCCGTGTATTATAGCACATTCCGCGCGGTTTGTCAAGCGCTTTTTTCAAACTGCGCCAATTCCCGGAAAAAATGCCATGCGCCGCGTATGCCGGAAGAGCAAAAAACACACGTAATCGCCCGGCGTAACACTCCACGACTTGACAAGCAATGGCTTTTGTGGTACCATGAGCACATATCGTCAGCGCGGACAGAACCGACCGCGCTGACATGGGGAGGGAACTGTATGCAAGAGACATTGACCGCCCGTCCGTGCGGACTGCGTATGAATCTCCGGCGGGAGCCGTGGGGGATGCCCGCAGACCCAGCCGCATGGCGCTTCTCGTGGTGTCCCCCGGAGGGGCAGAGTGCCTGCCGCTTAACCATTTTCCGCGGCGTTCCGGATGAGGATCCGGTGCCCCTGTACGACACCGGTTGGATGTCCTGTACACGAAGCACAGGTGTGTCCTTGCCAGCCGGAGAATGCCCGACGCCCGAGGCAGGGCTGTACGGCTGGCAGGTGCGGATACGCGACCGGAGCGGAAACGAGTCCCGATCAGAAGTGCAGCCTTTTTCGGTGTTTGATGCCGCAGCGTGGCGGACAGCGCACGGAATATGGCCGAGCACGCCGGATTGCTTGCCGGATGACTGCAATCCGGGTGTGTGCGGCTTTGTGCGTCAGCGCTTTTTCCTGACGCAGGAACAGCTTTCCGCCACAATATACGCGCCTGTCAGCGTGACAGCCCGTTCGCCCGAGCCCGCGCGGCAATACGTCTGCACACTGTACGTAAACGGGCAGCCGTTGCTGGTCGCGCCGCCCCGCTACGGACGCGATCCGCAGGGGCGCAGACTGCTTTTCGTGCAGACTGCGGACATGATGCCATACCTGCATGCGGGGGAAAACGTTGTGGGTGCAGTGCTTGCCTGCCCCGGCGGGAGCGAGGTGCGTATGTTTGCCTGCCGTGCCGTTGCCTACGGGCGGGACGGCACAGCGCAACAGCTTGTATCGCCGGACGGTTGGCGCGGACTGGACGGAACCGCCGCTCTGCGCCCCCGCCACAGCATCGGAACGGGATACTTTACTGCCTACGCGCAGGATATAGACGGTGAAGTCTACCCGTTCGGCTTTGCGGAGCCCGGATTTGACGACGGTGATTGGTTGCCCTGTATGGACAGGGGGCTCCTGACAGCGGGCTTTTCCGAGGGCGAGGATCTGATTCCCGCGCCGGCTGGGTGTGATCCGGTGTCTCGGTTTGCGTATGAGATGCCGCCCCGCGTGCTCCGTTTGGGCGAAGGGCATTATCTTGCCGATCTCGGACAGGAAATCGTCGGGACCGTTGCGCTTGATGTGCCGGGGTCGGCGGCATGGCGTGCGGACGCCCTGCATGGCGCGGAAGTCAGGCTGTACATGGGCGAACAGCTGTGTCCGGAACCGGTGACGGACGGGACGCTTGTCAAATGGAATATGAACACGGGAAACCGCTACCGGCTTGCCTGGCGGCTGACGCCGGGACGGCGGTTCACCACGACAGACCTAATGACATTCCGCTTTGTCGAGCTGATCGGTCTGCCGTTTGAACTGACACCCGCCATGCTCCGGGGCGTGACGGTTCGCCGCGCGTCCTGCGGGGAGGGCTCGCATATGGACTGCGACAGCCCCCTGCTTTGTGACCTCTGGCGGCTGACGCGCAACACGGTCGAGCTTACGACGCAGGACCTCTATGTGGACTCCCAATCACGTGAACGGGGCGCCTACGAGGGCGATGCGCTGATCAATCAACTGGCGGCGTATAGCTTTGAGAGTGACTGCGCCACCGCGCGTTTTTCACTGGAATACCTGTATGCCCATCGCACATGGCCCGCCGAGTATATTCTCTGGATCACAGAAGCTGCGTACGAAGACTACATGGCGACCGGAGACGACAGCTCGCTTGTGCGCTGGTATCCGATCCTGCGCGGCAAGACCTTTTCCGCGTTTACGGACGCCGACACGGGACTTCTGCATTCCGGCAATGCCGGGGGAGCAGGGACGGACGCGGTACTGGTCGATTGGCCGCCGTCCGAGCGGGATGGATATGACATGAGCGTGCGTTACAACACGGTTCTCAACTGCGCCGCTGTTGCGGGCTATGAGGCTCTGGCGCGGATTGCCGCCGTCGTCGGGGAGACAGGCGACAGCGGAGAATTTGCCGCACGCGCCGCGGCACTGCGGGAGGCGATCCTTACCCGCCTGTATGATCCGGCAACGGGGGATTTCTCGGACGGACTGTATCAGGACGGGAGCCGGTCGGCACATATTTCCCAGCATACGGCGGCGTATGCGCTGTACGCCGGCGTGTACCGGGACAGTGCGATGGCGGACAGGATTGCCGGGCGTTTGTGGGAGCGCAGTCTGCGTCCTGACGCAGGCGGCAGTCGCATCCGGATGAGCGTGTACGGTACGTACTTCCTGTTGATGGGACTGTACCGCACCGGGCATGGAAGCATGGCAAACTCGCTCCTGCTGGATGGGGACAGCAGACCGGGACAGCGCACATTTTCCTATATGCTCCGCCGCTCTGCCGGGGATTTCCCTTCTCCCTTCGATGGACTGCCCATCGGCGCGACGCTGACAACCGAGGCTTGGAATTCGGTCAACAAGCCCAACATGACTTTCTCACACCCGTGGGGAGCGGCGGCAGCGGTCGCCATCGTGCGCGGCGTTTTCGGCGTGACGCCCACCTCGCCCGGTTTTGAGACCTTTTCGGTGCATCCGCAGACGGAAAGCATGACAGGTGAGCCGATGCTGTCCGGTGAGCTGTGCCTGCCCACAGTGCGCGGGATCATACAGGTCAGTATTTCACGGGGGAACTGTTCTGTCCGGTTCGTCGGCGCCAGCGTCCCGCCAGCGAAATCAACCAGCTCAGAATAAAGCCTGCATTTGCCAGCGCGGCAGGCACGGAGGGACGTGCCGTCTGCCAGAGATCGCCCAGGTCCAGCAGTGTCCGCACAACCGTGTCGGCATCGGGAGAGAGCCAATCGGGGAAGGCGCACAGGATCAGCGCCATGACCGCGCTGCACAGGATTGCCTGCACTGCCTTGGCAGTGATATAGGGGCGAAGCGAGATGTGCCGCCCGGCACAGATGCCGGCGATCTGACAGTGGACGGACAACCCCGACCAGCCTGCAATGGCGGCGGTCAGGATCAATGCCTGCCGTCCGTCCGGCAGTCCGGACGCCTCGCTGATGCCGCCGGACAACTCCAGAAACCCGCAGAGCAGTGCAAACAGCCGCGGCTCCATGCCGCCGCAGACCCGCACAAGGCAGGACAGCGTGCCCGAGAGTGTGGAGAAGAAGATCACGTAGGCGCACACGGTCAGCATACCCGAAGCCGCGCCCGACACAGATGCCGTAAACATTTCCGCCCCGCCGGGATGCAGCCCGGATGGATGATGCGGATGGTCACGTCCTGCCTGCTCGTGCCGCAGAAAGAAGCGTGCGATAAACCCGACCAGAAACGAGACGCCCAGCACGCAGAAATACAGCACGCTTCCCAGCCGTCGGTTGCCGAACAGGGAGACGCCGACCGCCGTGACAAGAAACGCTGAACTGGGGCAGTTACAGAAGGTCAGAAGATGTTCGCATTCCCGTCGGGAGATGGCGTTCCGGTCGTACAGAGCGACCGCGGTCCGCGCCCCCACCGGGAATCCGCAAAGCGATCCCAGCACAACAGCGGTGCAACCCGCCCCGGACAGCCCGAACAGGTATCGCATCGGGCGCGAAAACAGGCGTCCCAGCGACTCACCAGCCCCACTTCGCACCATCAGTTCGGAGATGACCATGAAAGGGAACAGGGACGGGATGACTGTGCGGGCGCACAGTGACAGTCCCCGCCCCATGTATTCAATGGCGACATCCGGGTTCCGCAGGATGAGCACGAAGCAGAAGGTGGACATCAGGCAAAAGAAAACCTGCCCGAAAGAAGGATACCTGCGCGGCACCTCCGGCACGGCGGTCCGGAGTCGTGCGCCGGCGTGTCGGCTCTGTTCTGTCATGGTCACACCTCCCTCCGCATAGAATATCCCGACAACACGGGACGGTAGCAACATATGACGGAGGGAGCGCGAACATGAGCGAAACAAACGGAAAACCGAGAAAGCAGGATGCGGAACCGAATCAGCGCCGCCGTTTGCCTGAATGGCTGGCGGTTCGGCTGGATCTGCCGCCCGACATCCTGAGCGGCGGTATGCGTGCGGAACTGCGGGGACGGAACCTGCTGACCGTGCAGGGCTGTCGCCGTATTCTGACATATACGCCGACCTGTATCCGGCTGCAAATGAAGGATACCGTGCTGGCGGTGCGCGGGCGGCGCCTTGGCTGTACCTCCTACCTTGCGGGGGCGGTCGGTGTGGACGGACTGGTGGAGAGCCTTTCCTTTGAGGACGGGGGAGAGGGGATGGCGGAATGCTGAGTATGTTTCTGCTGGGGTGGCGCCCGGTGCGCGTACCGATTGGCTGTGCGGCGCCGTTTCTGGAGCTTTGCCGCCGTGCGGGCTGTCCGTATACACATTTTACTTGTACGGATGAATATCTTTCCGTACAGATGACATGCGCGGCGGCAAGGCGGTGCGAGGCGGCGTGCGCGCGTGCCTGTGTTCCGGCTGAATTCGGCGCAGTCCGGGGGCTTCCGGATTTGGGCAGGCGGATGCTGCAGCGTCCCGGTGTTCCCGTCGGTATTCTGCTGGGGATTGTCCTGCTTTGGCTGTCCGGACGGTATGTATGGGACATACGCATCAGCGGCGTCGAGACACTGAGCCGCCGGGAGGTGCTGGATACGCTGGCATCCTGCGGCTTTTCGGTCGGAACGCCGCTCCGTGGCTTCGCCGCAGACCGGCTGGAGAACCGTGTTCTGCTGGAGGATCGGCGTATTGCCTGGATATCGGTCAACCGCCGGGGGACCGTCGCCTACGTGCAGGTGCGGGAGGCTGTCTACCCGCCCGCGCCGACCGAACCGGCGCCTGCCAACATCGTAGCATCGCGCCCGGGCGTTATCGAGCGGGTAGAGTTGACGCGCGGAAATATTCTGGTTGCTGCCGGACAGACGGTGGACGCGGGGCAGCTGTTGGTCAGCGGCTTGTATGACAGCCAGACGGTAGGTGTGCGTGCCGTATGCGCCGAGGCACACATCTATGCGCGGACGACCCGGCGCGAGGTCGTGGAGATTCCCTTGCGGGCACAGGCACGCTCTCCTTCGGGCGTGGCAGGCTCCGATACACCGGCGGGAACCGAAAAATACCTTATTTTTTTCGGAAAATCCATAAAATTTTCAAAAAGGACTGGAAATCAGGACGTGGTTTGTGATACAATAGAGCAACGGCTTGACCTGACGCTTGTTCCGGGTATCGGCTTTCCGGTCGCAGTGCGGACGGTGTGGTATGTGCCCGCCGCGCAGCCTGCCGGATACACCCGAACGCCCGCCGAGGCGGAAGCATTGGCTTACCTGGAGCTGTCCCGTCGCATTGCCGCCATACCCGGCGGTGCGGAGCTGCTGTCCAAGACCGTGTGCCCCATTCTGACGGAGGATGCTTTCATTTTGGATGTGACGCTGACCTGCGTGGAGGACATCGCGCTGTCGGTGCCGATCCGGGTGGACGGGTAGGCACAGCCGCAAGCCGTACAACCATACAGGAGACCAAAGTATACATGAACCAACGCAGTATCAAAATGGACAACGCAGCGGTGACTGCCGCGCTGTTCGGCAGTTTTGACGTCAATACCCGCATTCTGGAAAACCGCTTCGGCGTGTCGCTGCATAACCGCTCCGACGGGGACGGCGGCGATGCCGTGCTGATTTCCGGGGAGTCACCGGAAGCTGTCAATGCCGCCGCCACGGCGGTGGAGTACCTGCGCGATATGCTCCGCCTGAGCGACTCGCTCAACGAACAGACCGTCCGGTATGTTGCCGATACCGTGGCGGAAGGGCGCGCCTCCGAGCTGACGTCGCTCAGCCCGGATATTATCTGCCTGACGGCAAAAGGAAAGCCGGTCAAAGCCAAGACTGCCGGACAGTCCAAGTACGTGGAGGCTATCCGGCAGAATACGGTTGTATTGGGCGTCGGACCTGCCGGAACGGGCAAGACCTTTCTGGCTGTTGCCATGGCTGTCAAGGCACTGCGGGAGAAGCAGGTTTCGCGCATTATTCTGACCCGTCCCGCGATTGAGGCAGGCGAACGGTTGGGCTTCCTGCCCGGTGACCTGCTGTCCAAGATCGATCCGTACCTGCGCCCCCTGTACGACGCGCTCAACGAAATGATGGGAACCGAGGGGCACCAGCGGGCGGCGGAGCGGGGCACAATCGAGGTGGCACCGCTTGCCTATATGCGCGGACGCACGCTGGACGATGCGTTCATCATCCTGGACGAGGCACAGAACGCGACGCCGGAGCAGGTCAAGATGTTCCTGACGCGTATGGGGTTCGGCTCCAAGGTCGTCGTGACCGGCGACCTGACGCAGACCGACCTGCCGAACGGACAGAGATCCGGACTTGCTGAGGCGGTGCGCGTGCTGAAGGATATAGACGGCATCGCCATCCACTACCTGACCGAAAAGGACGTTGTGCGGCATCATCTTGTCCAGCAGATCATCCTTGCCTACGACCGCTACGCGAGGACAAAGGCACGCCGCACTCCGGAGCATACCTTCCGCCCCAAGCGATGACATATGTCGGGATGCATACAGAAACAGAAACGATACCAGCAGATGACATATGTCGGAATGCACACAGAAGCAGAAACGATACCAGCAGATGACATATGTCGGGATGCATACAGAAGCAGAAACGATACCAGCAAAGGAGATACAATCCATGAAAACCGTAAATCGCATTATTTACTTTACGAATGAGCAGGACAGGCTTCCCGTCACCTATAAGCTGAAAATGCTGGTGCGACGCGCCGTTGTCGCAACGCTGGAGCATGAGCAGTATGAGAACCCCTGCGAGGTGTCCGTGACCTTTACGGATGACGAGGGGATCCGCGCCCTGAACCGGCAGTACCGCCAGGTTGATCGCCCGACCGACGTGCTGTCCTTCCCGCTGACGGACTACAGCGGTGAGAGCGAGGAGCCGCTGGCGGACGAGCCGGAGGTGTCGCTGGGTGACATTGTGCTGTCGCTGGAGCGTGCGCAGGAGCAGGCGGAACTGTACGGACACAGCTTTGAGCGGGAGGTTGCCTTCCTCTGCGTCCATTCCGTTCTGCACCTGTTGGGGTACGACCATGAGACCGGCGAGGCAGACGAGGCGGATATGCGGCGCCGCCAGCACGCCATCATGGACGAAATGGGACTGGGAATCCCGGAGCGCCCGGACGAGGGCACCCGTCAGGATGCCGCACCGGCTGACGGCGGGCAGGCATGAGATACACCCCGTTCCCGGAGGATGACAGGCGCGGTTCCCCGACACAGCGCCTGCTGACCGTCGTTGCGGCGGTCGTGCTGATTGTATTTGCCGTCATCCTGCTGGCAGGTCCGTCCAACGTGCTGGTTCTGCTGAATCTGAAAGATCTGGAAACCGAGCCGCCTTTGGATCACGTGCCGGATATACGCACCCGCATGACGTTGGATGAACTGCGCGCCCGGGTGGTCAACACGCGTCCCCGGCTGGAGTCATTCCGCGGTTTCCCCGGCGCGGAGCAGGAGCTGGGCGGTATGCGCTTTTGCATCTACGGGGTGGAACCCGGCTTTGAGGTGGAGTTCCAGCTGGACGGGGACGCGATCCGCTCGGTCACGCTGTACCCGACAGCGGACAAGCAGAACCGCCTCAGTATTACGGACGGCGTTACGGCAGCCGTGTTTGATCTGTTCGTGGAGAGACCGTAACCGCCGGCAGAAAGGATTGTAACAAAGATAGTATGAAAAAAACCGGTTTTATCGCCTTGGTGGGGCGTCCCAACGTGGGAAAATCCACCCTGCTCAACGCCATGCTGGGGGAGAAGGTAGCCATCGTTTCCTCCAAGCCGCAGACCACCCGCAACCGTATCACCGGCATCCTGACCGAGGGAGAGGATCAGTTTGTGTTTCTGGACACGCCGGGGATCTTTCGCCCGCAGAATTCGCTGGGCGACTACATGGTCAGGACTGCCAACGCGACCATGCAGGATGCGGATGCGGTCGTACTGGTAACGGATACCGGACGGGAACCGTCTCCCGTGGAGCAGAACGTCATCGCTTACTGCAAGCGGACGGGGGTTCCCTGCGTGCTGGTGCTGTCCAAGATCGATCTGTACACTGCCGTGCAGGTGGCGGAGACCATTACGCGCTATGCCGCTCTGCATGACTTTGCGGCGGTTGTACCTGTGTCCGCCAAGAACGGCAAGGGTGTGAAGGATGTACTGGAGGAGTGCCGGAAGTTCCTGCATGAAATGGACTGGCTTTTCCCGGAGGATATTGCCACCGACCAGCCGGAACGTCAGATGGCGGCAGAGATCATCCGGGAGAAGATACTGCGTACACTGAACCAGGAGATTCCGCACGGCACTGCTGTGGTGATTGAGTCCTTCAAGGAGGACGCCAAAACCGGCATGGTCAGCATCCGCGCCGAGATATTCTGCGAGAAGGCATCGCACAAGGGCATCATCCTCGGCAAGCACGGTGAGGAGCTGCGCCGCATAGGAACTTATGCGCGCGAGGATCTGGAGAAGCTGCTCGGAACCAAGGTGTACCTCGACCTGTGGGTCAAGGTCAAGGAGAACTGGCGTGAGAGCGCCGCCAGCGTGGGCAACTTCGGCTACCGGCGCGAGGACAGGTAACAGGGCGCTATGGGCAGACTGTACACGACGGACGGTCTTGTCATCCGCGCCTATCCACGCGGCGAGAGCGACCGCCTGGTACAGATCCTGACGCCGGACCGGGGACGGCTGTCTGTCATAGTCCGGCACGGGCAATCCGGGCGCGACCGACTTTCCGCCGTCTCCCAGCCGTTTACCTGGGGCAATTTCGAACTGTCCGAAAGCCACGGCGCACTCTGGTTGCGGAGCGGATCGGTGCTGTCCTCCTTCTACAGCCTTTCCTGCGACCTGACGCATATGGCGCTGGCGTCCTACCTGTGTGATCTGTCCGGGGATGTGGTCGGCGTAGCGGGCGCTTCCCCTGCCGCATCGGAGGGGGAAGGGGAGCAGGACGAAATGGCGGTGTTCGGCGGTCGGATGCTCCGGATGCTGCTCAACTCGCTGTATATGTTGGAGCAACGGACCAAGCCGGCGGCTCTTATCAAGGGCGTGTTCGAGATGCGGACGGCGGCGCTGTCCGGCTTTTGCCCCTCGCTGGAGTGCTGTGCGCTCTGCGGGAAGGAAACGCCCGCCGGGGCATATCTGGATGTCATGAACGGGCGGTTGCTTTGCGATGCCTGCAAGGCGCGGCTCAATCGGGGCGGCATCGGTGCCGCTTCGGAGGAAGCGCTGGGCGAGCGGAGCATTCTGATCCCGCTGACGGAGCCTGTACTGGCGGCTATGCGCTTTGCGCTTGCGGCACCGGATCGGAAGATCTTTTCCTTTTCGCTGGAGACGGCGCAGGCGGAGGCTTTTTCCTCCGCCACCGAGGTATACCTGCTCAACCATCTGGAGCATGGGTTTGAAACGTTGAATTTTTACCGTTCCGTGGCGTCCTCTGCGGAACGCGCGGTCACGAAAGACCGGGGAGGTTCACAATGAATTGCTGCAACCGTGTGCGGGGCGGGCTCGCCGCCGTATCCCTTTGCCTTCTGCTTGCATTGCTCACCTGCTTCGGCAGCCTGACAGCGTTTGGCGCACCGGGAGCCGGAGGCGCAGCCGCCGCTCCCGACCGTGTTTCGGCATCGGCGCCGACTCCCGCAGAGGACTGTCGCAACCTGGTGATAACTTCCTTCTATACGCCCGGTGATGTGGCGGGGGCGGGACTGTGCGAGTATGCCTTTGCCGAGTTGTACAACGGCGGCGACCGCGCCGTTTCCCTCGCGGGGCTTTCCCTGTACCTGCCGGGTAAAGACGGTGGCATGACGGAATACCCGCTCCCTGCCGATGCCCGCGTTCCCGCCGGCGGCTGTTTCCTGATCCGGGGAGCAGAGGCGCGGGCGGTGACGGCGCCGGTCCTGCGCCTCTCCGCGTGGGACACGGTGCTGGATTTCTGCCCGGATCCGACCGGGCTTCGCGTTGTGCTGGCGGCTTCCGGCACCGCGTTGCGTGCGGATGAGCCGCTGGCAGGGCAGGGTGGGGTATATGCATACCTGTCTGCCGCCGCGGTGGATGCGCAGGATGCGTTCCACTATGTCCGGAAGACCGGCGCGGGACGCCTGCTGCGCAAGCGGGCGGATACCGATAAAGTCGCCTATCAAAGTCTGAAGCTGAGTGAGGCTTCCTGGACGGTACTGCGGCAGGTCACGCCGCGCACGACTGCCGGACGTGTCAACGGGGAGATCGCAGGACGGTTGCCGGAGGTGGCGTTCTCGGCGCCTGGCGGAGTATATGAGCAGGGCTTTGACCTGACCATGACTGCGCCCGCGGGCTACACGGTCTACTATTCGATCAACGGCGACGATCCGCGCCGCGCGTGGGAGCTGGGGCGCACGCCGACCCGGTACACGGGCGCAATCCGTCTGCGGGATACAACCGACATGACGTGGGGGCAACTGACCAAACTGTGCGCCTCGCGCATGGGCAGCAGCTACTATCCGCTGGCTTCCTCCTTCCCCGGTGCCGCCGTGATCCGCGCGTATGCGGTCCGGGACGCCGACGGTGCTGTCACGCCCATGACTACGCAGACCTACTTTATCGGTTCGGTGTACAGGGAATGGGATATGGATATGGTCAGCGTGTCGGTGTCGACGGAGGATTTTCTGGGAGACGACGGCATTTACCTGTGCCGCACAGCGGTGCACGAGCATATTCCCGCCTATGTGGAGTTCCTGTCGCGGGAAGGCGAATCGGTATTTTCGGGATGGTCGGAGATAGCCATGAACGGGCGCGGCTCGCTGGGAATGCGGCAGAAATCCTTCCGCATTCTCCTCAAGTCCGACCCGTTGGGCAGTGACGGCGTGGGAGAGAATCTGAACACGCTGAATTATGACCTGTTCGGAGAGTATGCCAACCGCACGCCGGACGGGGAACGCGTAACATGGTACCGTCACATCCTGCTGCGCAACGGCGGCGGCGACAACTCCGGATGCACCATCTCGCGCTCGCATATCGGTGATGCCTACATACAGCGCATCGACCGTTTCCTTAAACCGGACGATATGGCGTATGCCCCCGTGATGACCTTTGTCAACGGCGAATTTTGGGGGTTGTTCAACGCCCGCGATCGGCTGGATACCAAGTATTTCACCGGCAAGTACGGCGTGGCGGAGCAGGATTTTTCGATGCTGGAGTGCCCGTACCCGCTGACCTACGGCTGGAACGTGGATTACATGGCGGCATACGGGGATCCGGCGCAGGCGGACGAATTCAATGCGTTGGTGCGGTTTATCAAGACGCACAACATGGCGGATGTATCAAACTACCTGTACGTTTCCGGCAAGATCGACATCGACGGGCTGATCGACTTTTTCTGCGCACAGATATACCTTTGCTGTTCCGACTGGCCCGGCAACAATATCAAGGTCTGGCGCAATACCAACCCGGACGGGGGAATGGACACAAAATGGCACTTCTGCATTGTGGATACCGACCACGGCGTCGGGCTGAACTCCACGCTGGACACCGATCTGTTCGGCGTAATCAATGACGGCTCCATACTGGGCGCCGTAGTCAATCACCTGATGCAGAATAATTCATTCCGGGAACGCTTTATCCTGCGTTTTGTGTGGTGTACGGAGATTTATTTCCAGCCTGACCGGCTCGTTGCCGAGTTGGATGCGCTGATCGCACGTATCACACCGGTCATGCAGCTGCAGCTGAGCCGTTGGCGCGTGACGGACGGCTCGATGACTACATACGAAACGTGGTGGAGTTATATCGAAGTTATCCGCAATTTCGTGACCAACCGTCCTGCCTATGCCCGCCGTCAGCTCATGAGCTGGGCTGGGTTGGACGATGCCGCCTACGGCTCCTACAAGGCGCGCGCACTGCGCATGTGGGGAACAGAAGCGGAGCAGACGTATTCATTTTCCGCATGACGTGGATATGCGGACATAAGGAGGGAAAGAACATATGGAACGCAAGACTTTGTATGACAGGATATATGCCTGCTGGCTGGGCAAAAACATCGGCGGTACGCTGGGAACACCGGTGGAGGGCTGTAAGGAGGTCATGCACCTGGATTGGTACCCCCGGCTCGACCCGCACGGCGCATTGCCGAATGATGACCTCGACCTGCAGCTGGTCAATCTGCACGCGATGGAGCAGGAGGGAGTCCGCCTGGGAGCGGAGGGCATCGCCGCCGAGTGGACGGAACACGTCTACTTCCCGTGGGATGAGTACGGCTACAGCGGAACCGCTATGCGTATGGGATTCAAGCCGCCCTTTTCCGGAATGTTTGACAACACTTTCACCGACTGCATGGGCTCCCCCATCCGCTCCGAAATATGGGCGGCGATCTGCGCGGGAAAGCCGCGCCTTGCGGCGTACTTTGCGTGGCAGGACGCCGTGGTGGATCATGCCGGAGGCGAAGGCGTGTTCGGCGAAATATTCAACGCCGCGCTGGAAGCGGCTGCCTATGAATCTGACGATATCCCTGCGCTGATCCGCGAGGCACTGACCTATATTCCCGAAAACTCACGGGTTTACAGATCCGTCAGCCATATGCTGGCACTGTACGAGGGCGGTGTGCCCCTGCCGGAGGCGCGCGAGATTATCCTGCGCGAGCACGGACGGAATAACTTTACCGATGCACCGCAGAACATTGCCTTTGAACTGGCAGGACTGCTCTGGGGGGAGAACTTTGAGGATGCCATCCTAAAGGTGGTCAATCTCGGTTACGATACGGACTGCACCGTGGCGACCTGCGGCGCGATTCTGGGGATCCTGCGGGGCACAGCCGGTATTCCGGAGAAGTGGTCGGCACCTATCGGGGATGCCATCCAGGTGTCTGCTGCCATCCGGGGCTTCACGGCGCCGGCTGATCTGGATGAACTGACGAGGCGCTGTCTTGCGCTGTATGACAAGCTGGCGCTGGAGGACGAGACATGCTATACCGTCACACCGGAGGACAACGCGGACTTCGCGGTACAGCACTATGTCCTTCCGGCACACAGCCGCCGCGATGAGGGCGTGACCTTTACCTTGCGCTACGGAGCAAAGGGGGATGGACGGTACGGTGACCCGTCGGTCGCACCGGGGGCTCCGGCATCGATCTGCCTGACCGTAAGAAACAATACGGCGTGGCGCTGGGATATGGAGCTGTCCCTGCGCGTTCCGGACGGACTGCGGGCAGCGGACAAGCCGGTGCGTCTTGCGCTGGAACCCGGAGCGGAGGCGGAAACGGTACTGCACGCTGAGGCGATCCCGGGCGCACCGGTGCCCGGAAGCCGCTGTTACCCCATGGGGCTGATCGTGCGGCGCTTCAACTGCGGCGATATCTGGTCGGAGTACCGCCTGCCCTTTATATTGCTGGCGCCCAACCGCTGGCGGCTGAACGGCAGGGAAGTGCTCTGCCCCGGGACGCAGGTGCGGTTCCCGGAGGCATCTGCCGACGGGGTGTATGTGGCAGAGGCAACGCTGACGGCACCGTATGACCGCCCCACCCGCCTCATTTGCAACACAGTACATCCCGTGCTCGTAACGCTGGACGGGGAGACGGTTATCCGGTCGGAGACGGCACAGGTATTTCTGCCCGCTTACCACCGCGCACCGGTCGCCAACCTGCATGACGGAGTGCTGACCGGAGGCACGCATGCTGTCCGGGTGGAGATCCGTACCGAGCCGGGCGACGAACCGCCGATGTTTGTTATCTCGCTCAATGCGCCGGCGGAGGTGGCGGAGCCGGGTAACTTCTACGCCTACCTGGACGACCACTTTGCGGCGGGAAAATAAGGAGATTCCGGGTAACAGTAACAACGGATAACGTGACCGCGACACGGACAGCGCACAGGAAAAGGAGGATACGGACATGGCTTCACCCTTCATAGCGACAGCTCGGGCGGCAGACCGGCAGGAACTGGATCTTCTGCAGCAAAGCATCCGCGCCCGGAAGGGTATCCTTGCCTGCGGCGACGAGTATGCCGCCGCCGTTACTGCCGGGGGGCGGGTGTTGTTCGCCGGCAGTAACGCATACGGGCAGGAGCAGGCGACGGCATGGCAGGATATCCTGGCGGTGTGCGGTAGCCGTGACTACCTGCTGGGACTGACGGGCGACGGTTCCGTACACTTTGCCGGGCGGGACACGCACGGTATCCGCGCAGGCGTCGCGCACTGGAGTCGGGTGGATATGGTTGCCTGCTCGACGACGCACGCCGCTGCCCTGTTGATCGGTGGACGCGTGCTGTGTGCCGGGGAGCTGTCCGACCGATGTACCGATACTTCGGAATGGAGCGATGTCCGGGACATATGCTGCGGACGGGACTTTACATTGGGCTTGACTGCCGCGGGCGGGGTGCTGATCGCAGGCGGCAGCTATGCGCTCCGGGAGCACATAGCCACATGGGGGACGGTTGTCGGACTGTTTTCCGACGTGCAGGGCAACGCGGCGTACGCCGTCACTGCGGACGGGCGGCTGGTTTCCACCCGCCCCCTGCCGTATTGGGCGCGGAAATGGAGCAATCTGGTTTTTGTGGCAGCATCGAACGGCTGTATCCGTGCGCTGACAGCCGAGGGACAACTCCGCACCGGGAACCGCACCAGTGCGGCTCCGGGCGGTGCCGGGTATGTTTCACTGGCAGTCGGGGCATCCGGACTGCTGGCGCTCGACCGCCAGGGGAACGTAACATTGCCGGAAACACGCACGCGGCGCAGGTGCCTGTCAGGAGGAACGCGCGACGGGGTGGACACTGGCTGGAGCGATTTGTTCGACTGGACACCATTGTTCGGACAGTTTGAGGACTTTTCCGCCGACCGCCGGGCACAGCGGGCAGAAATCCAGCGTGCCGGACAGGCATACCTGCTCCGACTGACGCAGGCGACCCGGTACGGAAGGCGGCTTGCCTGCGGAGCCAGGTTGACCGCTTGCATCGCGGCGGACGGGCATGTTCTCATTACCGGGGGACTGTCGGAGCCGGGCACATGGCGGGATATCGTGGCGCTGTCCTGCGGCGCGTCTCACGTGCTGGCGCTGTGCCGGGACGGTCACGTGTGGGCTGACGGCAACGATACCGAGGGCTGTTGCCGCACCGATGCGTGGGAAAATGTCGTGTATGTGCAGGCTTTCCGCACGCATTCGCTGGGACTGCGTGCGGACGGGCGCGTGCTGTATGCCGGCGCGCCGGATGCGGAAACCGGTCGTGTAGCCGACTGGGCGCATATCCGCTTGCTGCGCGGTTCGGATACGCTGACGCTGGGTGTGGCGCAGGACGACAGCATCTGCTTCTGCGGGAAGCATCCGGCATTGGACGCAGCCCGGCGCCGTGCCGATTCCGACCGGTTGCCTTCGGACGCGGGTGCGTTGTTTGCCGGATGGGATGCCCTGCAGGATGTCGTGATCTCGGAGCATATCATCGCAGGACTGCGTGCGGACGGAACCGTGGTTGCCATGAGCGAGGACGGCAGTGTGGAGCCGGCTGTTGCCGACTGGCGCGACATACGGGCGATAGCTGCCGGATGTGCGCATCTCGTCGGGCTGGAGTTTGGCGGTCGCGTTGTTGCCGCCGGAGAGGATGCCCGCGGACAGTGCGGTGTCTCGGGCTGGCGGCAGATTGTGGCTGTTTCCTGCGGCGACGCCTGTACGGTGGGGCTGTGTGCAGACGGGACTGCCGTTGCCGCCGGGCAGGTGTATGTAGGATCTGTCAGTCCTGACAATCCGGACGGATGGGTAGGGTGCGCGATTGGCGGGTGGAGTCACCTGCTTGCCGTCTGCTGTGGGCATAATCATATTGCCGCCATGACGGACAGCGGGCAGATTCTGACCTGCGGGCAGGATGCTGACGGACAGTGTCGCGGCGCGGTGTCCTTTGCCGCATTCCGTGACCTGCGTCAGTATGACGGCTATACTATATTTGATAACGCGGCAGGGGAGGAAAGCAGGAATTCCGTGTCCAAGCCGCCCGAACGCCGCCGCACCGATACGCGGACGGCATTCTCGGAAGCATACGGCTGGTTCAGCTACGCGTCGTTTTTGCGGGACGAAGCCGAGCGTCTTGCATCCTGCCTTCAGACGGACGCGACCGCGCTGACCTTGCTCACGCCGGAGGGAACATTCCGCTGGCTGTACGATGCGCGTCGGCTCGTGCGGGAGGAAAACGGCGTGATCCGCCGGGCGGAATCCGGTGAGAATGACCTTGTTTTGCTGAGCCTGTCTGCCAATGGCAGGCTGACCGCGACCGGCGACAATCAGGAGGGGCAATGTGACACGGAGGACTGGGCACAGATCGTGGCGGCTTCCACGTCGGGTACCCACACGGTCGGACTGCGTGCAGACGGTCACGTGCTGGCAACCGGGCGGAACGCATCGGGAGAATGTGATGTCGGCGGTTGGCGGCGGGTTCTGCAGGTGGTTGCACTGCCGGACGTAACACTGGGATTGTGCGCCGACGGACGCATCCTGCACACCGGTAAACGGGGCAGGATACTGGACGCCCTGCGCGGCGTCCGTGCCATGACGGGGGCGAAAAACCGTGTCGTTTTCTTGTTGCCGGACGGCAGTCTGCGGGTACACCTCAGAGGAAGCGAATTTTCTCCGGAGGCAGTCGAAGGTGTTCGCCTGTTCCGCGCCGGGGTTGGACACAGTCTGTTGACCCGGTGGAATCCGAGAATGGATCAGGCGGCGGGCGCCCGTCAGGTGCGCCGTCTGCTTGGATGCGGTATCGCGCATGCCGCGCGCGTTCTGCCGCGCGGACGGGTCAGCGCTGTCGGAGCAAACGATTTCGAGCAGTGCGGCGTTACCCACCTTCGGAACGTGACGGCTGTTTCCTGCGGACTGAATCATACCGCCGCAGTGACAAACGGTGCGGTCTATGCCGTCGGCTTGAACCGCGACGGGCAATGCTCCTATGCCGCCCTCAACGCGGCGCTCATGAGCGTGCCGGACGGGCAGCCACGGACGGGCGCGGCGTGCTATCTTGCAGTCGCCTGCGGGTACTCACACACAGTCGCCCTGCGGGGAGACGGGCGCGTGTTTGCAATCGGTGCATCGCCGGACGGTCGGTGCGACACTGCGGCGTGGCATGACGTGGTGGATATTGCCTGCGGTGTACGCCATACGGCGGCAGTGCTGTCGGACGGTCATTGCGTGGCGACCGGTGACAACAGCCGGGGACAGTGTGCCGTCGGGGACTGGGAGAACGTGGTCATGATCGCCTGCGGCGAGTTCCACACGGCTGGAGTGACCGCCGACGGACGGGTTCTGGTTGCCGGCAATGCCGGGGGCGAAGCGTGCCGCGTGGAGGATCTGCGCGATGTCATCTCGGTTGCCTGCCTGCCGGAGGCAACGGTCTGCGTCCACGCCGACGGTCATATGACCGTGCGGGGTGGGGACGGAATGCTGGCTGAAGCGGTGGCGCCCATCCGGGACGCGGTCGCGGTGGACGGCAAGGAGTACCGTCTTGCGGTGCTGACGGTGGATCGGCGCGTGCTGTTCCTGCCGGGGACGGAGTAAAAAAACATATGTCCCGCCGTCATGGCGCGGTATAGGCAAAAGGGGTGTCGGAAACTCAAAATGAGTTTCCGACACCCCCGATCTGTCCGGGAACGCGTATCAGTATTTCTTTTTGCGCAGGATCGGTACGACCAGCAACGGCAGGCACAGCCCGGCAAGAATGACGGCGGGCAAAAGTCCCACAACCGATGCGCAACCGTCCACCGGCTTGTCTGTTCCGGTATCATCGGATGCCGTAGATGTTGCAATGGGAAGCACCATGGTGCCGGATTCGGTCGGTGCATCGGACTCGGTGACGGCGGTATAGATTGCTTCAATCGTTGTGTCTGCCAGAGGGATGGTCAGCTCGGGCCATGTGCCGACAAAGCCCGTCTTGGCGGGCACCTCCGGTGCCGTTATGCTCATGTCCTCTGCGGTGAAGGAAACAGTCGCTACGGTCTTTCCGTCCGCAACAAAGGTAACGGTGTAGCGGATGGGCGTGTAGACCGGCTCGACCGTCACATCGCTTCTGTCCAACGTATAGGAGTCCCACGCGGCAGTGTAGCCTGCCTTTTCGGGAACGGCGGGGATATCCCCGTAGATAACGCCTTTTTCAAAGGGGAGCTGTCCGACCGTTTCCCCGTCTGCCTTGAAGGTGACCGAGGGGAGCGTGTCCAGCAGCTGGAGCGAGGCACTGGAAACCCACCCCTGCTTGTCGTCTGCCACAACGTGCGCCTTGTTTCCGTCGGTGCCAAGCAGAACAACGGTCGATCCAAGCTGGAGACGAGCCAGCCGATCATTCTTGTCGGCGGCAGAGCTCAAAGCCACGCGATCCTTGGTCAGGATGTACCGTCCCATGGGCATTCCGTCACGGCAGGAAAAATCAATGGTCGCTTCGGCGTTTTCCCCGGCGTGCTTTTCGTAATCCGGCGTGCCGAACCCGATCACGCAGGGATCATCCAGCGCGTAAGACCGGATGCCGACTTCGTCCTTGGTGTTGCCTTCCACCGTGAAAATGGTGGTGTCGGTTACATACAGAACGTACCCGATATGTCCGCTGCCGGTATTCACGCCCTTCCAGTTAAAGAAGATCATGTCGGCAGGCTGGGGGGTATAGTCACCCCCATAGGCGTAGGAATCCTGGAACATCTTGTTTTGCTTGAGCCACTCGACCCACTTCCAGCAGCCTATCTCGCCGTAGGCGTAGTCGATGCGTGCCTGATTCAGGCACCAGTTGACAAAGCAGGCACACCACTCGTAGTGATTGTCATTGTAGTTGGGAACGATCAGGCGCGCATATTCTATGTAGTTGCTGCTGCCGGACTTATTCATGCCGTCAAAGTCCTTGGTGCTGTCGCCTTCATGGTAGCCGAGCTGGGAGAGCGCGATGCGCAGGACATTGTTGCGGGGATTTGCCGTTAGAGCAAGCGCCGAGAAGTTCCGGTACCAGACCGAAGTCATGTACTGCTCGGAAAAGGTGTACGCCGGGTCATTGTTGACCCAATTCCGGATGCGGATATTGTTGCCGTACGGCTCCAGAGCCGAGACAGGAACAAGAGCCGCCACCGAAAGCAGCAGAACCGCCAGGGCAAGCGCAACGCATTTTACAAGACGGTGTTGAGGACTGTGCATGATTATGTAACCGTTCCTTTCGTATATTCAGCTATACAGCTTCCATTTTTCTTCTGTACAGGTAGCATTATACCACAAAGCCGGGATAAAGTAAAGGGGGGCACGGGATATTTGTCGAAAAACGGAACAGGAAAAATACGGATAATGTCTATTGCCTCTTGCCGCAGAGGCATATCGGGAAATGCTCCTATTCGATGAATCCGCCGCCTATGACCGTGTCGCCGTCGTAGAAGACAGCAGACTGTCCCGGTGCGGGGGCGCGCTGCGGTTGGTCGAAGGTGAGGAGTGCCGTTCTGTCCCCGGTCTGCCGGAGTGTAGCCGGTGCCGCCGGGTGGCGGTAGCGGAGCTTGGCACGGCACCGGACAGGTGCATCCAGACGGTCAGCGGCAATCAGGTTCAGCCCGGTCAGCGGTACGGTCGCCGTGTACAGCCGGTCGTCCGTGGTCAGTACAACGCGGCGGCTGACCGGATCCTTGGAGGCAACAAACATGGGAGCGCCCAGCGCGATGCCCAGTCCCTTGCGCTGTCCCACGGTATAGTGCAGAATGCCCCGGTGCTGTCCCAGTACGTGACCGGATTCATCCACGTAGTCGCCGGGCAGATCGGGCAGACCGAGCACACCTGTCAGAAATGCCGCGTAATCTCCGTTCGGAATAAAGCAGATGTCCTGACTGTCGCTCTTGTGCGCCGTGACAAGCCCCTGGCTTGCGGCAATTTCCCGCACCTCCCGCTTGGTCAGACCGCCAAGCGGAAAGAGTGTGCGCGACAGCTGTTCCTGATTCAGGCGCCATAGCACGTAGGACTGATCCTTGCCTGCGTCGGTGGCGCATTTCAGCAGATACCGCCCGCCTGTGTCGTGCTCCACGCGGGCGTAGTGCCCGGTGGCGACGGCATCTGCACCGTCTGCCCGTGCGGCGTTTGTGAGTGCGCCGAATTTAAGTACCTTGTTGCACAGCACGCAGGGGTTGGGCGTCCTGCCCGATGCGTACTCCTCCGCAAAATTCCGGATGACGGTGTCCCGGAACAGCTGACCGAAGTCATAGACCCGGTACGGGATGCCCAGCCGGTCACACACGGCACGGGCATCGTTTATGTCGCGGTCGGAGCCGCAGGGCTGGGGCTCTGCCTGCCCGGTGACGTTTTGCTCCGGACGGTACAGTCGCATGGTTGCGCCAAAGACATTGAATTCTGCACTTTGCAGCAGGTATGCTGTGACAGAGCTGTCTACTCCGCCGCTCATTGCCGCGCAGACGGTTCCGATTCCGTTCATAGCTGCCCCTCCCCCCAAACGTGATCGTGCAGTGCGCCGACCTCCTGCAAGCCCTCAAATCCGTGCTGGCGCAACACCTCATATACGGCGATTGCCACCGAATTGGACAGGTTGAGCGAGCGGAGTCGATTCAGCATCGGGATGCGGACGCAGGATTCGGGGCGCGAGAGCAGAAACTCCTCCGGCAACCCGCGCGTTTCTTTGCCGAACAGCAGGAAGACCTCATCGGGGTAGGTCACGTCGGTATACCCGTGCTGTGCCTTGGTTGTAAAGCAGTAAAGCGGCGCACCGGGATGCCCGGCGAGAAAATCCTCCAGTCCGTCATAGAAATGCACGTCCAGCTTGTCCCAGTAATCCAGTCCGGCGCGCCGCATTTTCCGGTCGTCAACCGAAAAGCCCAGCGGACGGATCAGATGCAGCGAGGCGCCTGTGGCGGCACAGGTGCGGGCGATATTGCCGGTGTTCTGCGGAATCTCCGGCTCATGTAGAACGATATGTATGCGGGGCATAGTGTATTCCTTTCCGTGGCAAATCTCCGCTCCATTATAGTACGTTTCTCCTCCAAATGCAAGTATTATCTGAAAATTTACAAATATGTCCGGGTTCCTTTGCATTTTAGTAGTATAATAAGAGGAACCTCAGAGACGGGTTACCTGCGAGGGCAGGACGTCGGCGGCAGTGCCGCGGCAGAAAGACAGAAAGGATTTCTTACCAAAATGAGTATCGTCAGTAAGATATTCGGTACCTACAGTGACCATCAGCTGCGAAAGCTGGAAAAAATTGCAGACAGGATCGAGGCTCTCGCTCCAACCTACAAGGATATGGGGGACGAGGAGCTGCGCGGCATGACGCAGGTGTTCCGGAACAGGCTGGCGGCGGGAGAAACGCTGGATGATATCCTCCCGGATGCCTTTGCCGCTGTCCGGGAGGCAGATGACCGCGTGCTGGGCAAGCGCCCCTTCCATGTGCAGCTGCTTGGCGGCATCATCCTGCATCAGGGACGCATCGCCGAGATGAAGACCGGTGAGGGCAAGACGCTGGTTGCTACCATGCCCGCCTACCTCAACGCACTGACCGGTAACGGCGTGCATATCGTCACGGTCAATGATTATCTGGCAGCGCGCGACGCCGAGGAAATGGGCAAGGTCTACGGCTTCATGGGACTGACCACCGGGTTGGTCGTTCATGGGCAGACGCAGGCTGAAAAGCACGCCGCTTACAACGCGGATATCACGTACGGCACCAATAATGAGTACGGCTTCGATTACCTGCGTGACAACATGGTGGTGTACAAGGAGCGCGTGGTACAGCGCGGGCACGCTTTTGCCATCGTGGACGAGGTGGACTCCATTCTGATCGACGAGGCACGAACGCCGCTGATTATTTCCGGAGAGGGCGAGAAGCCCACGGATCTCTATGAGCGGGCGGATCAGTTTGTCCGCACCCTGCGTAAGTACGTCGTGACCGAGCTGGATGCCAAGGAGGAGCACGATGACATCGACGCGGACTACATTGTGGACGAGAAGGCGAATACTGCCGTTCTGACACCGCACGGCGTGGTCAAGGCAGAGAAATTCTTCAGCCTGCCCGCCGGAACCTATACCAATGCCGAGAATGCAACTCTGGCGCATCATATCAATCAGGCAATCAAGGCGCATGGCTGCATGAAGCTGGACGTGGATTACGTGGTCAACGAGAACGGCGTCATGATCGTGGATGCCTTTACCGGACGTCTTATGCCCGGTCGCCGTTTCTCCGACGGGTTGCACCAGGCGATTGAGGCGAAGGAAGGCGTCAGCATTCAGAAGGAAAACAAGACGCTCGCCACCATCACCTTCCAGAACTACTTCCGTATGTACGGCAAGCTGTCCGGTATGACCGGTACCGCACTGACCGAGGAGGAGGAGTTCCGCGAAATCTATCAGCTGGATGTGGTAGTCGTACCGACCAATATGCCTATGATCCGCAAGGATCATGATGATGCGGTCTACAAAACGACAGCCGGCAAATACCGCGCCGTTGTGAATCAGGTGCGGGCGTGCCACGAGAAGGGACAGCCGGTGCTGGTCGGCACTGTCTCCATTGACAAGTCCGAGGTGCTGTCCGCGCTGCTCAAAAAGGAGGGCATCCGGCACACCGTCCTGAACGCCAAATACCACGCCCGTGAGGCGGAGATCGTGGCGCAGGCAGGTAAGTTCGGCGCCGTGACCATTTCCACCAATATGGCAGGACGCGGAACCGATATCATGCTGGGCGGAAACCCGGAGTACATGGCCAAGGCAGACCTGCGCGCCGCCGGTGTGGATGAAGGTCTGATTGCGATGGCAACCGGCAGTGCCGACACGGAAGACGAGGCGGTTTTGGGCGTGCGCAGGCAGTATCAGGAGCTGTACGCCAAGCACCGGGAGGAGATTGCTCCGGAGGCGGACGCAGTGCGTGCCGCCGGCGGTCTGTTCATCTTGGGTACCGAACGTCATGAGAGCCGCCGGATTGACAACCAGCTGCGCGGCCGTTCCGGACGGCAGGGTGACCCCGGCGAGTCCAAGTTCTTCATCTCGCTGGAGGACGACCTGATGCGCCTGTTCGGAAACAATGAGCGCATCATTGCCATGATAGACAGACTGGGCGTGGATGAGGATACACCGATTCAGGCGCGTATTCTGTCCAATACCATCGAGTCGGCGCAGAAACGCATTGAGGATCAGAACTTCAAGCGCCGGAAGTATGTGCTGGCGTATGACGATGTCATGAACCAGCAGCGTAACCTGATCTACAAACAGCGTCAGCAGGTTCTGGATGATGAGGATCTCACCGAAACCCTGCGCCACATGATTCATGAGACCATTGAGGCGACGGTGCTGGCGCACACGGCGGATGACCACGCGGAGAACTGGGAGCTGGACGGACTGCGGGCGTCCCTGCTGGGCTATGTCTGCCGGGATGAGGATCTTCGCTACTCGCCGGAGCAGCTGAAGTCGCTCAAGCGCGAGGATCTGCTGTCGTCCCTGCTCGCGCAGGCGGACCAGCGCCTTGCCGCGCAGGAGCAGCTTTTCACGCCGGATACCTTCCGCGAGGTGGAGCGCGTTATCCTGCTCCAGAACGTGGACAGAGCGTGGATGGATCATCTGGATGCCATGGACGAGCTGAAAAACGACATCGGATTGCAGGCGTATGCCAACCGTGATCCGGTTAACGAGTACAGATTGGTCGGCGCGGATATGTTTGATGCCATGGTCGCGGAGATACGCGACAAAACCGTGCGTATGCTGCTGACCGTTGCGCCCAAGCCGCGCGAGGAAATCAAGCGTGTGCAGGTTGCCAAGCCTTTGATTGAAGGATTTGAGGGCGGTTCCAAGCCCTCTGCCAAAAAGGTTGTGCTGGCGCCCCGCCGTGCCGCGCCCAAGGTGGGACGTAACGATCCCTGCCCCTGCGGGTCGGGAAAAAAGTATAAGAACTGCTGCGGTTCCAACGTGAACCGCACGGTGTGACGCGCAGAACGGCGCAATACCGCACGGCAAGGGGGAAACGCTGAATCATGGGCTTCGGATTGTTGCTGGCGGGGTACTTTACCCTGACCTTCCTGTCGTTCGCGGTGGGGGATTACGCTTTCGCTTTCTATGCGGTCGGCGGCGCTGTGAGCTTTATAGCCGCCGGAAAGCTGTACGAGTACAAGCACCGTTTCGGCATAACCGTGGCAACCTCGCTCGGGTGGATCGCACTGGGCGTGTACGGGGCTGTCGCGTTTCTCAGCGAGGTGTTCCTGTGGGAGCTGCCTTTGCCGGGGATGGACGCGACCGTTCCGAACCTTGTGCTGTTCCTCCTTCAGCTGGTGCATACGGCGGGACTGCTGTCCGCGACGGACTGCCTTGCGCGCCAGGTTGGCGCGGAGAAAGTGAAGAGTGCCATCCCGTGGGACGCTGGGATACTGGGGATGTGGGCGGTCGGACAGGTTATCCTGCTCCTGTTTCCGGCGGTCGCCGCCTTTGAGGATCAGACCGTGACCAAAATCGTCCTGCTGATCCAGCTTATCGGCTATCTCATGGTCTGCCTGACGTTGCTGCGTGCCTACCGGCTGATCTGTCCGGCAGGTGAGGAGGAAAACGCGCCGCGCAAGCGCTCCCGCTTTGCTCTGATTAACCGCATCAACGACAAGTTGGAGGAGCGTTCCAAGCGGGCATTGGAGGAAAGCATGGAGTACCGCCGTCAGCGGGAGGAATCCCGCCGCACGCGCCGGAACGGAAAAAGAATAAAGTAGAGGTTCCCCGAAAGCCGGTAGCCGGCTCCGGGGACCGGGAGCGGAGGTGTGCGTATGAAAAAGAGCAGACGCGATGGCGCGTTGGGACTCGGCTGTATCGTGGCGGGTGCTGTGTTCCTGTTTGATCCGTTTGTCGGCGTTTTTGACCTGTTGCCGGATATCATCGGGTACCTGCTGATCCTCCGCGGTTTGCGCAGGCTTGCGCTCTTGGAGGGACACTTTGACGAGGCTATCCGCCTGTTCCGGCGGCTTGTCCTGTTGGCAGCCATCCGGATTCTGGCGATCCCGTTCATCTTCGGGCTGACGTCGTCGTCCGAACAGCCGGTGGAACAGCTTTTGGTGGTATTCACCCTTGCCATCCTGGATTGTATTGTGCTGTTTCCGGCATGGCGCGAAATCGCGCTGGGATTGACACAGCTTGCTTTTCTGCACGACGGGCAGGCAGTTCTCAAATCAGACGCGTTCGGGAACAGCAGTACCGATCGGCTTTTGCGGCGCACGCTGGTGTTCATGACACTCCGCGAGGTGATGGCTGTCCTGCCCGAACTGACGGTGTTGTTCAGCAATCAGAGCGGTGAGGACAAGTGGCTCCGGTGGTCCTTCCTGTACGGGTATGTGGGACTGCTGAGGTTGTTTTCGGTTGCGATCATGCTGGCGTTCGGCATCGTGTGGCTGGTGCGCGTAATCCGCTATGCCAAAGCGGTGCGGCGTGATGAGCCATTCCTTGCCTCCCTGCGGTTGTCCCTGGACGGCTATATGGAGGCACATCCCGATCTCGTGCGTTGCCGTGCCGTGCGCCGGGGACTGTTTCTTTTGGGCGCATCCGCGGTCCTGACAATTGACTTCTTTGTGGACGGAATCAATGTTCTGCCCGATGCGGTTGCCGGGATATGCGTGCTGTGTGCCGCAGTTTCCATGCTGAAGTGCGTGCGGATGCGGTATGAACCGGTCATGGGCGTGGCGACTGCGTTTCTGCTGATCGGAACGGTGGCGACCGTCCGGCAATCCGCTATCCTGCACGGGTTTGTGTCCGGGGGCGTCATGGACAGCGATTCCTACTCCCCGACGCGGTACGCCGTCCTGCTGGAAAACGCAAACCGGATGCTCAAGGACGCCAATGCGCGGACGGATTTTTACGTAGCGTGTGCGATCCTTCTGCTGGCACAGCTTTGCTTCATCCTGCTGTTGCTGGTGGTGCGGCGTATGCTTTCCGGCGTGATTGATCGCTATACAGGCTCCCCGATCGGGCGGGAGAGCGATCCGCGCCTTGCGGGTGCCGATGAGGAGATACGCGGTCGCCTGAAGCGCGGCGTCCTGATTGCAACCGTCATCGGTTGCGTGGTGGCTGTGTTCCCGGTAGTATATATGTTCACGCTCCCGCGTGCGTTGGGCACGGTGATGGAAGCATTCGGACCGCTGAATACCGTGCTGGATATCGTGTTTGCCGTAGCCTATATCAAGGTGCTGGGTGATATCCGACGGCAGATGGATACACGATACCTGCTTGCGTGAGCGAGATACCGGATTTTTGTGACTGTTCCGCATAAGCGGCTGGAATGTGGGGGAATACTTTTCCTGAGGCAGGGCGGCGTCCCGCTTGCCGTGCCGAATAAGAAAGGATGGTGTCTACTCCATGCAGAACCAGAACCGCAATCAGAACAGAAACCAGAATCAGAATAAGAGTCAGAACAATCAGAACCAGAACAATCAGAATCAGTCCGAGCAGAATCAAAACCAGAATCAGAATCAGAACCGCAACCGGCAACAGTCGGAGGACGAGGCAGACTGACCTTCGCATAGACCGTCGGCGCGACCGTACTTTGAGTCTCCGGGGGCTGCCGCACGTGCGACAGCCCCCGCCGGGCTTGCTTTGCAACGGGGCGGTTCCGGAAGCCGAAAATGAAAGGATCATACATATGACGGATAGCATGACCATGGCAGAGCTTGCCGCACCGGCGGCAGGCGGACTTGATGCGCGCTACCTTGCCGCAAAGCGTGCCCTGTTCGACCGGGTGTACGCCGGGTTGAACCTGAAGCAGCGGGAAGCGGTATACGCAACGGAAGGACCGGTGCTGGTGCTGGCAGGCGCCGGAAGCGGCAAGACCACGGTGCTGGTGCGCCGCATTGCCTTCATTATCCGGTACGGCAACGCGTATGAGAACGACGATGTGCCGGAAAATCTGACAGAAGCACGCGTTGCGGAACTGGAGGCGGCGGCTGCGCCTGACTCTCCGCTGAGCGCTGCCGAAATTGAAGCCGGTATCCTGCCGGAGTTTATCACCGATCCCTGCCCGCCCTACCGGATGCTGGCAATCACCTTTACCAACAAGGCAGCAGGCGAGATATGCGAGCGGCTGGTCAAACAGCTGGGTGACGAGGAGATGGCAAAGGATGTCTGGTCGGGAACCTTCCATTCTGTGTGTATGCGTATGCTCCGCCGGGACGGGCATCGCATCGGGTATGATCGTTCCTTTACCATTTACGACACCGAAGATCAGAAGAAAACGCTGACCGCGATCCTCAAGCGGATGTATATCGACGACAGGCAATTCCCCGTCCGGAGCGTGATGAATGCCATCAGCCGGGAGAAGGATAAACTGCGCACGCCGGAGGATACCGCCGAGGCGGCTGGTGCCGATTACAGGGCAGGGAAGATCGCTGCCATTTACCGGGAGTATGCCGCCGAGCTGGCGCGCTCCAACGCGATGGACTTTGATGATATCATCATGCAGACAGTGCGCCTGCTCCGCACGTGCGACGACGTCCGGGAATACTATCAGAAGAAATTCCGCTACGTCTGCATCGACGAGTATCAGGATACCAACCAGGCACAGCTGGAGCTGGCGGTCATTTTGTCCGGCGGGCACCATAACCTGATGGTGGTGGGTGACGATGACCAGTCCATTTACAAGTTCCGCGGGGCGACCATCGAGAATATTCTCGGCTTCGACCGGCGCTTCTCCGATGCGCGGGTCATCAAGCTGGAGCAGAACTATCGCTCGACCGGTACCATTCTGGAGGCGGCGAACCGGGTTATTTCGCATAATCAGGGGCGTCGGGGCAAGAACCTTTGGACGAGTGCCGGTCAGGGCGAAAAAATCATCCTGCGCACGGCGGAGGATCAGGTGGCAGAATCCCGCTCCATCGTGGATACCATCCACCGCATGATGGCAAAGCCCCGCCCGGACGGCACCCCGCGTTGCTTCCACGATTTTGCCGTACTGTACCGCACCAATTCGCAGTCCAGCTCCGTGGAGCGTGCCTTTGCCAAAAGTGCGATCCCATACCGCATGGTGGGAGGCACGCGCTTCAACGACCGCAAGGAGATACGCGATGCCATCGCATACCTGCAGTTGATCAGCAACCATGCGGATAAGGAACGGTTGCTCCGCATTATCAATGAGCCGAAGCGCAAGATCGGGGACAAGACGCTGGACGCCATCCGCCAGCTGTCGGAGGAGCAGAACTGCTCCCTGTTCGACATCATGGCGCACGCGGACGAGTACCCTGCGCTTGCCCGTTGCGCCGCCAATCTCAAGGCATTTACCGCGCTGATTGACGAGCTGACCGATGTCGCCGCGCAGTCGGATATGGCGGCACTGTTTGATGCCGTGATGCTCAAGACCGGCTATATGCGGATGCTGCTGACCAGCACCGAATCCGAAACCGAGCGCATTGAGAACCTGAACGAGTTGAAATCCAACATGATGGAGTACGAGCAGAAGACCGAAAATCCGACGCTGGTCGGCTTCCTGGAGGAGAACGCCCTGGTCGCCGATGTGGATAAGTATGACGATAAGGCGGACGCCGTGGTGCTGATGACAGTACACAGTGCCAAGGGACTGGAGTTCCCGGTCGTGTTCCTGCCCGGCATGGAGGACGGCATTTTCCCCGGTATGCAGACCATCATGGGAAAACCCGAGGATATGGAGGAGGAACGCAGGCTTGCCTATGTCGCCCTCACCCGCGCCAAGGAGCAGATTATTCTCATCCACGCCAAGACACGCATCTGGTATGGGCAGACCGTGTACAATCCGGTGTCCCGCTTTGTGGAGGAGATTCCGGCGGAGCTGATCGTGGAGGAGGATCTCACGCAGATGCAGCCGGCAGAGCCGGCGGCACCCGCCGAAAGACAGCGCCGTCGGGCGCCGGTTCACACCGACCGCCTGACGGTCGGACAGCAACCGGTCAGCCCCGCAGACGCCGACGCCATGGCACGGCGCAAATCGGACATGAAGGCGCTGAAGCCCGGCGATCGCGTTGCGCACCAGACCTTTGGCGAGGGCGTTATCCTGTCGGTCAAGCCGATGGGCGGCGACATCCTGTTCGAGGTCATGTTTGACACCGCCGGAACCAAAAAACTGATGGGCACGTACGCCCGACTGAGACATATCGGGTAATAGCCACGGAACGGCGAAGCCCCCGAAGCTTCAGGCGCATCGGAGCCGCGATTACTGTCGGCACAGCAAAACCGGCACCCGTCCAATGGCGGGTGCCGGTTTTGTCTGTTCCAAAGTAGCAGATTACCGACTCCGGATGTCTCTACCGTCCCATAAGGCGCATGGTTTTCTCAAGCCAGACGGCGGTTTCCCCGCGCGTCATACGCCCAGCAGGGGCGGCGGTGTTGTTCGGACTGCACAGAAGCCCTAACGCCTTGAGCGAGGACAGGGCGGGCACGGACCAAGTCGGGATTGTGTCTGCATCAGCGAAGGCATTGACCGCCGTGTTGCGGGCGTAGCCAATGATGTTGGAGAGAAGAACAGCCGCCTCGGCACGGGAAATGTCCTCGTCCGGGTGCAGGTAGAGCCTGCCGTCCGCGCCGTTCTTCCCGGCAAAATAGCCCTTCTCCAACGCAAAGGCAAGCGTGGTGCGCATCCCGACCGGAATACTGCCTGCATCGGCGTAGCCGGAGAGAATACGTGCGGCTGCGCTGTCAGTGAATCCGTTGCTGTCCGGGCTGATTCCGGCGGCATTCATGGCAGTGGCGATGAACTCGGCGCGTGTAACCGCGATATCCGGGCGGAAGTAGTCCTTGCCGCCGACCCGGATGCCGTTCATGATGCCCGCCTCCCCGAGCCGCAGTGCGGCGGCGGCACAGGTGCTTCCCTCGGTGTCGGCAAATGTTACGGCGGTGGGAATGGCGTGCACACGGACAGACACCGTCGCGGCAGTGGAGTAATTGCCGTACCGGTCGCGCACAACGTAGCGGAATTCATCGTTTCCTACGTAACCGGCGTCCGGGGTGTATAGGTAAGCACCGGTGTGACGGTCTGTCAGACGGATGCGCCCGTGGGCGGCGTAGGACGTGATCTCATAGGTTATCTCATCCCCCTCCGGGTCGTAGGCAGACAGTGAGCCCTGTGCGGGCATATCCATGTAGGTCATGACTTCCAGACTGACGGATGACGCCAACGCCACGGTAGGCGTGTAGTTGATGCGTTCCAGCAGACAGAAACGGCAGGTTATCTCATACCCACTGCCGACGACCGTAAATACGGCGGTCGCCTCACAGGGGGCGTCGCGGTTGGCGGCGGCAAAGGACAGAAGCGGAAGCGCCTCGACCGGAACCGTCTGCCCGACAGCTGCCCCCGCCGCACCGACAAACAGAGTGCCCTTTGCGGGATCGGGCAGGGCGGTCAGCGTGATTGCCGAAACCGAGGACAGGTTCAGTGCACGGCAGAGGTCATCCCTCGTAACCGTGATCTCGTTGCCGCACAGTCCGGAGAGCACCATTTCTTCGCGGGCGGACAGCACCCGCAGTCCGTATGAGACCGGTCTGGCAAGAGGATCAGTGGTTGCCGTTGCTTTGACATCGCCGGCTGCCTGCCCGGACGTTGCCGAAGCATCAATGCCTGTTTTGAGTCCGCTCTGCGGAGCGTTTGTGTCGGCGGCAGAGGCAGCCAAAACCGTCGCCCAGCACAGAAGAAGTGTGAAAAAGAGCGCGGACACTGTCCTGCGTCGCACGTACCTGATATTCCGATTCGGAAACATGGTCTGTACCTCCGTATCTATGGTTTCGTACAGACTGTATGCGGGGATGGCGCCGGATATGTGTCCCGGAAGGAATCCTTTGCCGCCTGTCGGGAATTTTCCTGCGCTCTGCAAGCATCCGCTGAATAAAGCCCTGCGGTCTGCTCCATACTCCAGGCGACGGGCGTTGCCCGAATCTTTACCTGTACGGAGGAGTATTCCATGCAACTGACTCAGAAGGAAGTGTCCCTGCTCAAGGATATGCGCAACCAGGAAAAGCTCTGCATCGACAAGTATTCCAAGTATGCCGCAGAAGCGCACGATCCCCAGCTCCGCCAGCTGTTCGACAGCATTGCCGGAACCGAACGCGCACATCTGGATATGCTCAATCAGATCGAGGCAGGGCAAAGCCCCCGCACCAGCACGGCTACCGATCCGGCGCCTGCCTTTCAGGCATTCTATCCTACCTCCCAGACGCCGGAAAAGCAGGCTGACTCCTATCTGTGTGCCGATCTGCTGTCCACCGAAAAGCATGTGTCGGCTTTGTACAACACCTGCGTGTTTGAGTTCACGCAGAACGATCTGCGCAAGGTGCTCAATCGGATTCAGACCGACGAGCAGTACCATGGCGAGCAGCTCTGGAAGTATATGAGCGTCAACAGTATGTACAGCTGACCGAAAACAAAAAGGGGCGGAACTGTCCGGGTGACAATCCGTCCCTTTTGGGTGTCATGAGAGCAATGCCCGCAGCGCGGAGAGGAGCAGGCACAGCACGATGCCGACCGCCAGCGGCAGTGCCGCCGCGAGCAGCGTCCAGCGTAGGCTGCCTGTTTCGCGCCGGACAGTGAGAAGCGTGGTGGCGCAGGGGATGTGGAAGAGGAACAGGCAGAGAAATCCGATGCAATTCCAGATATCCCATCCGGCGGCGGACAGGGTTACGCCGATGGCGCCTGCCCCCGGTGCGTCTGTCAAATTGCCGCCGCTTTGCAGGATCAGAAGCAGTACCGGAACGGTCAGCTCATTTGCCGGCAGGGAGAGCGTCAGTGCCAGCAGAACCGCACCGTTGACGCAGAGCCATGCGCCGACAGGATCCAGCGCCGCCGAGAGCGTCAGAAGCAGGTTCCCGTCCGACGTACCGATATGGCTTACCAGCCATAGCACGGCGCCGGCAGGGGCTGCCGCTGCCACCGCACGCCCCAGTACGAACAGCGTCCGATCCAATAGGGAACGCACCAATACCGTGGGAATATCCGGCACCCGGTACGGTGGTATTTCCAACAAATACGCGGACGGCTGACCGCGAAGGAGCGTTGCGGAGAGCAGGCGGGAGACCATCAGAGTCAGGAGCACGCAAAGAAGTATCATGGCAGTAACCAGCAAGGCGGGAAGCAGGCTTTCCGTCGCACCGCGACCGCTCCCGGCGAATTGCAGGCAAACTGCCGCCATGACAAGCAGTGTGGCGAATTTTCCGTTGCAGGGCATGAAGGCATTGGTCAGGACTGCAATCATACGCTCTCTTTGGGAGTCGATGATGCGGCACCCCGTCACGCCGACAGCGGAGCAACCCAACCCCATACACATGGTCAGCGCCTGCTTGCCGCAGCTGTGACAGCCCTGAAAGCACCGGTCAAAGCTGAAGGCAATCCGGGGAAGAAAGCCGAAATCCTCCAGCAGTGTGAACAGCGGGAAGAAGATTGCCATCGGCGGAAGCATCACGGCTACCACCCGCGCAATAGTCGCATACATGCCGTCCAGCAATAACCCGGAAACCCAGGCTGGGCAAGCCGACCATAGCGTGAGAGTTGCCAGCCGGTCACCGAGGCGATTCAGACCGTCCGCAAGCAATTCCGATGGGCGGTTGGCGCCGTATATCGTGATCCAAAGAATCAGCGCGAGGAATAAAAGCGCTACCGGAACCGCGGTCACCCGTCCAAGCACCACGCGGTCAAGCCATGCTCCGGATGCGGTGTGCCGTTTCCGCCGCCCCGGTGCGCGGCGGAAACGCCGTCCGGTGGTGGTCAGGGAGACTTCCGGTGCAACGTAAGGGCGGACACAGGCGGCACAACAGTCGCGCGCACGGGCAAAGCAGGATGCTGCCGGCGGGATCGAGGCATCTGCCGGCGCCGTCACGGCGGTGCCGTTTTCCCGCATCATGCGGAGTATCTCCTGCCGCACCTCACTCACCCCGCGCCCGGTGCGGGCGCAGGTAAGCACTGTCCGAAAACCGGAAACCGCCTCCAGCGCCTGTGGCGAAACCGTCATTCCCTGTGACTCTGCCTCATCAATCAGGTTGACACAAATCAGGATACGGCTCTGCGGAAGGAGAGCCTCCAGCTGAAAAGCAAGCGGCAGATTCCGCTCAAGGTTCTGCGCATCGCAGACCACCACCGCGCCATACAGACGGCTGGACAGCAAAAAATGCAGTGCCGCGCGCTCCTCGCCCGTGCGCGGAGACAGCGAGTAACAACCGGGCAGATCTGCCAGTGCGATGCGTGTGTGCCGTTCCCTCCGCTGACCGCGCAGGTATCCGACCGCACAGCCAACTGTTTTTCCCGTCCAGTTGCCGGTATGCTGATGCAAGCCGGTGAGCGCGTTGAAAAGACTGGATTTGCCGACATTGGGATTGCCCGCCATCACGAAGACCGGCTCGGCGCAGCAGTCGTGCGCTGCGTTCCGGTCACGGAAACGCCCTATCCCCATAGCCCCTTCTCCTTCCGCGCAACGAGACGCACGCGGCGGGCGATCCGGACGGTCAGCACTCCTGCATCCCGACGGCGCAGAGCGATGACGGTTCCGTTCCCCGCGTCGGAGGCGGGCAGGATGCGGTACGCGACCGGGTTACCGAACAGACTGACGCGCTCGCATCGGATATGCGTTCCCTGCATCAGCCCGAAATCGCCCAGCCGCTCCAGCAGGGGTGAGGCAGGGTCAATGCAGAGCACACAGCCGGTCTCCCCGGGGCGGAGACGGCTGAGCGGAAGACGAATGTGTACGGTATGCCGACGCGTGTCGGAAACAGATTGCATAATGCCGATCCCTCCTTGTACCGGAGGCATAGCGACGGCAGACCTCCGGAATAACCGCCGACCGAAGCCGGACGACGGTTGGTATCAGCATATGAGGGGTAGGGGAAAGGGGTGAATCCTGTCGGATATGCGAGGGTGCCCGGAAAAGCGCTCCCGTCATAAAGCAGGTAGCCTCGGGCGGTTTTTAATGATGGTAGAGCGTTTTCTGCTCGTATACAGGATCGCAGGTCACATAGGCACCGAGCTTACCGAACAGCTTCTCGTCCGCGTGCGCAAGGATAACCGTTGAATGCACCTCGCAACCCTCAAGCCCTGCCAACGATTCCATCGCCAGTGATGCGTACCGGTCGGTGACAGCGCAGATGGAGAGAGCCAACAGTAGTTCATCCGTGTGCATCCGCGGGTTACGGTTGCCGAGGTGCTCCGCTTTCAGATGCATGATCGGGCGGATGACCTCCGGCGAGATGAGATCAACACTATCCGGAATTCCGGTGATATACTTGAGCGCATTGAGCAACGCCGCCGACGAAGAGCCAAGCAGGTCGGTTGTCTTGCCGGTGACGATATGTCCGTCCGGCAGCCGGATGGCAGTGGCAGGGCGTCCGGTGCGTTCGGCAACGGCGCGGGCGGCAGGAACCGCGACGCGATCAGTCTCCCGAATGCCGGCTTCCTCCATGAGCAGTTCGATCTTGCGCAGCTCATCCGAGTCGCCGTTGTTCCGCAAGCGCGCGCACGCCGCCCGGAAATAGCGCCGCAGGATCTCCTGCCGCGCCGCTTCCCGCACAGCATCATCATCATAAATGGCAAAGCCCGCCATGTTCACGCCCATATCGGTGGGGCTTTTGTAGGGGCAGACCCCGAAAATACGGGACATCATGGCATCCAGCACACGGAAAATCTCCACATCCCGGTTGTAGTTGACAGCCACCGTGCCGTAGGCGTCCAGATGGTAGGGGTCGACCATATTCACGTCCGCAAGGTCGGCAGTCGCCGCCTCGTACGCCAGATTGACCGGATGCTTGAGCGGCAGATTCCAAACAGGGAATGTCTCGAACTTGGCGTAGCCTGCCTTGACGCCCCGCTTGTTTTCATGGTAAAGCTGGGACAGGCAGGTTGCCATCTTGCCGCTGCCGGGACCCGGTGCGGTGACCACGACCAGTGAGCGGGTCGTTTCGATGTACTCGTTCCGCCCGAAGCCGTCCTCGCTGACGATGCGCCCGATGTCTTTTGGGTAGTTCTCGATAGGGTAGTGGCGGTATACCCGGATTCCCACGTTTTCCATGGCGCGCTTGAACGCATCAGCTGCACGTTGCCCGCTGTACCGCGTCATGACCACGCTCCCGACATACAGTCCCTCCCGGCGGAAGCTGTCGATCAGCCGCATGACCTCGCGGTCGTAGGTGATGCCCAGATCCTCCCGGTATTTGCTGTTCTCAATGTCGGCAGCGTTGATGGTAATGACAATTTCCGCATCATTTCCGAGGGCACAGAGCATTTTCAGCTTGCTGTTGGGTAAAAAACCGGGCAGGACACGTGACGCGTGGTAGTCGTCAAAGAGTTTGCCGCCGAATTCCATATACAGCTTGCCGCCAAATTCCCCGATGCGGCTCCGTATTTTTTCGGATTGCAGGCGGATGTACGCCTCGTTGGAGAACCCCGGCTTAAGTCCGCAGGCGGGTCTTGATTCCTTACAGTCCATGCTTTCCTCCGTTCCCTCCGGCGCGCGGGGGGCTTTTGTCTGTATTTGCGGCTTTTGCGCCATTCCCGCTTATTATACCATACCTGAAGCTCTTTTTCAACCTTTTTTGACAAACTTTGATGGCACGGAACGTAGTGTTACAATCGTCATGCCCGCTCTCTCGATTTTTCCCGCCAGCAACCGGCAGTACAGCCGGACAGGCGATGAAACAGCTTGGAAAAGTATGCCGCATCTGGAATGCCGACGGCGGAAGCGATCTGTGCAACAGTCATGTCCGTGCTCTGCAGAAGCAGTTGGGCGTGCCGGATGCGAACATTTGTGATGTATTGACCGGGGGTGTTTCCGAATGACTGTCGGAAAGCGCGGAACACGCCCGCACGGGAGCAGTGCAGAATGTTTGCCAGATCAGCTGTCGATATCGGGTGGGAAATTGGTTGCTTGGATTTGCCCTGATACTCTGCGCGATTCCGGTAGTCGTGATTCCGGTCAGCGCGGACGACATGGCAAAGTATGAAAAGCAAACCTACCTAAAGCCCTCGGCTGGACCGATGGAGAGCAAGCCGCAGTCGGTTACGCTGAGAGCCGGCGGCACGGCTTCGGAGGACAGTGCCTGGACCCTGACGCTGGACGGAACCTGGAAGATGCAATCCGCCGGTCGGATATCGGAGCTGGCAGCCGGAAACGGATGGGGTTCTGCGTATGAGGTAGAGGTGCCGGGAAGCATCTACACCGGTCTGATGGAGGCAGGGGTTATAGAGGATCCGTACTTAGGCAAAAACATGGTGAAGGCGAATCGATACAGCGAAAAGAACTGGTATTTTTGCCGCACCTTTGCCTATGAGGGCAGCGGAAATCGAGTCCGCCTTGCATTTGACGGTGTATGCAACGTGGCGGATTTCTACCTCAACGGCAAAAAGATTGCCTCGCATGAGGGAATGTTTGGCGGTCCGTACATAGATGTAACGGACAGCATACGCAAGGGAGAAAACACGTTGGTTGTTCATCTCAAGCCGGCTAAGGATTACGCGCAGACAGTCGTATTCAACTGTTCTTACGGTTGGCATTATGCGAAACTGGTTCCGCTTGGTATCTGGCAGTCGGTTCGGGTAGAGGATGTGCCGGGGGTTGAGATGGAGAGACCGTTCGTATCGACCTACGACTATAAAAAGGGCACCGTGGATCTGTACTGCGAGCTGGAGCGTGTCGGCTCCGCTCGCCTGGACGGAATCCTGACCGGTGTGATTGTGCCGAAAAATTTTGAGGGGAAGACCTACTCGTTCTCCACGCAGGTTCACGCCGGCACGGCATCTGCAACCGCCCTGCATCTGCGCTTTGACATTCCGGACGCGCGGTTGTGGTGGCCCGCCGGGTATGGTGAGCAGAATCTCTGTACCATGTATGTGACCTACACCGGCTCCGACGGCGCCACACGGACAACCTCTGCGGACTTCGGAATCCGAGAGCTTGCCTATGCGTCCTACCCGGACGGGGAGAGCGCGTCCGCCTATAACCGAACCATCGTTATCAACGGGCAGTCCGTCTACATGAAGGGCGCCGGTTGGTGCACGATTGACGCTATGATGCGCTTTGAGCGGGAGGATTATGACCGCATTTTGTCCCGTGCGCGGGATGCCGGTATCAATTTCCTGCGCGCCTGGGGCGGGGGACTGCTGGAAACGGAGGAATTTTACGATCTGTGCGACGAGTACGGCATTTGCGTCTACCAGGAATGGCCCTGCTGCTGGGATTCTCAAAAGACACAGCCCATGGATGTCCTGCGCGAAACCATCCGGCTGAATGCCAAGCGTCTGCGTAGCCGCGCTTCCCTGATTATCTGGGGCGGTGGTAACGAGGGTGTTGCCGCGTTGGACGATCAGAATCTGAATGAAATCGGCAGACTGACATACGAATATGACGGAACACGCGTGTTCTGGCGGCAGGACGGCGGTGTCGGCGGCGGCGGAATCGCGCACGATCATATCCACTGGTCCGGCGCCTCCCCGGAGCATTACTGCAAGACCTACGCGGATTTCCGGGGTCTGAACCTGATGGAGTACGGCTTGGACGGCATGATGAACCCGGATTCCATCGCCAAGTTTGCGACCGGTGACAGTCTTCACGAGTGGCCGCTGCCCCGTGACGGTGTGCTTGCATACCATACCGCTACCTTCAACGGAACGACCGGATGGACGCCTACCCCATACGGGTATGACGTGGATACGTTTTTGCATTATGCCTCCGCTTTTCTGAAGGTGGACAGTCTGGAGGATATGGTGCTCGGCTCTCAACTGGCGCAGGCGCAGGCGGATTATCTCGCGGCGCAGAATGCCCGGATGAATTTCCCGTACAATACCGCCAACTGTGTCTACAAGCTCAATGATGTGTACCCGGGAGCGTCCTGGGCAATCGTGGACTGGTACGGTGCGCCCAAAATCGCCTACTATCTGATGCAGGACGCATACCGTCCGCTGATGGCGGCAGGTAAATTTGACCGCTACCATACGCGCAATGCCGCCGGGGAGGATCAGCCCTTCCGGATGCCGGTTTACCTGTTGGATGATGCGGACGCACTTGCGGCAGGGCAGAAGTGGCAGGTTCGTGTCACGGCGTGGAATGCACAGCTGGAGGCAGTCCGCACCGAAACCTGGGACGGGCAGGGAAGCGTCGGACGCCTGCGTGAGCTGGGCGTATTTGCGCTGACTGCGGAGCAGACCGCTTCCACGCCGCTGATCATTACGGTTGACCTTTTGCTGGGAGGTTCTCTGTACAACCGCAGTTACACGTACATGAACTACGAATATCGCACGGGCAGTTTGTTCTGTCTGCCCCGCACCTATCTTACGTGGTCACAGAACGGAAATCAGATCACAGTGACCAACACCGGCTCCGTGCCCGCTGCGTCTGTTCACTTTTTGGTGGATGACACGGCTGCCTTCACCTGTGAGGACAATTACTTCTTCCTCGCCGCCGGGGAATCGGTTACGCTGCAGGTCAGTGACGGAGCAGCCGTGCGCGGGGTGAGTTGCTTCAATCTGGCGGACCCTGCCGACAAGGTCGCGCCCACCACACCGGGAAATACGGCATTGACCGACGTGACGCATGAGGGGGCAACGCTGACCTGGTCCGCTTCGACGGATGATGTGAGCCTGTTTGGTTATGAGCTGTATCTGGACGGAAAGCGTGTGGACTTCGTCCCGGCGGACGAGTTGTCCTATACCTTTACCGGCCTTTCGGAGGTAACACGTTATCACGTGACGGTTGCCGCCCTGGACGACAACGGAAACCGTTCGGCAATGGCACGCGGGTTTTCCTTCACAACGGATGCGGATACGGCGGCGCCCCGTCTGCTCCGGGCAGAACGCGTGGAGGACGGTACACTGCTGCTGCGCTTTGACCGCGCACTGGACAGCGACAGTGTCCGGATGGCAGAGCAGTACCTGCTTAATCACGGCGCACGTGTAACTGCGGCTGTGCCGGGAGAGGACGCTGCAACGGTCGTGCTGACCGTCGAGCATATGGATGCCGATGTGGTGTACACGCTCGGCGTGGTCGGTGTCCGTGCGGCAGGCTACCGTAAGACGCGTATGCCGTATACGCAGGTGCAGCTGGATGACGGTCTTGCCATGTCCGTATCCTTTGAACCGGACAACCGCGGCAGACTGTTTACCGGCGGCGCAGAGCTCCGTCAACTGTTTCCCATTCAGAGCGGCGCTGCGACCGACAGCGGCAAGTCCGGTTATGGTTGGGCGTGCGCCAAGGGCGGTGCCGGTGCGGCAGATGTCACCTACACGTTCCGGGAGGGATGCTCTGTCGGAATGTGGTACAACGGCGCTGCCTCCGACGGATTCAATGTCCTGCTTGCCAAAGGACCTAAGACGGACGGGCACTTTGAATTCTGCGCAGCGTCCGGCAATCTGCAATTCTACGCCCCGGAGATCGGCGATATCAGATTGAACGCATCCCTGGACCGCACACCCGGTTGGCATTACCTGGTCTTTACCTGGCAGGACGGGTATATTTCGACCTGGATCGACGGTCAGAATGTCGGCAACGCGGCAGTTCGCGGCAAGATATCCGAAACGACAAAAACCTTGTCGATCGGTTCGCTGAATGACGGTTCTATCCCATATGCCGGCATCCTGGATGAAGTCAGGTTGTATACACGCATTTTGAGTGCCGGGGAAATGGCGAGGGAAGCCGGCAATGCGGCGTCCATTGTGATCGACATCGAAGGGAACGACTGCGGAAAGGCACAGCAGAGCGGTTTCACCTTTACGGACGGGCAGGCGGTAAATCTGTGGTTTCAGATTGATGACATTTCCTCCTTCAATATCCTGCTTGCACGCGGAACCAAGGCAACCGACCGACACTTTGAACTGTTTATGGAGTGGGGCAAGCTGAAAATCTATGCCCCGACCGGAAACGGAAACACCGCCGTGTCGCTGGGTGTAGATATGAGCGGATACACCGGTGCGTGGCATATGCTGACGGCGGTGCGTCGCGGCAACACCGTGGTTGTGTACATTGACGGCAAAGAAGCGGGAAAAGGAAATGCCGATTTTATTGCTGCGGGCGGGGAGGAAACACTATATATCGGCAGATTGGTCGAGGGGGGATTTGACTTCCGGGGGAAACTGACCGGTGTGGAGCTGCTGGAGACGGCGCCGGACGACGCGGAAATTGTGAAAATGTATCGCGCACACGTGCAGGAGGTCGCTCCGGCAGGCACAATCCGGTTTACGGAAAGCCTGCTGCCCATGACCGAAAACACCGAAGCAAGCCTGGGATTGGAAACAGATGAAACGGGATACCGTCTGGAAGTCATCGGCGATGCCGTGACGGTTTCCGACGGAACTGTCCGAGCCGTCAAGCCCGGCTCTGCTTTGGTGGTTGCCTATAGCGCGGACGGCTTGCGTATGACGGCGTTGTCGGTAGAAGTGCGGCGCGTCGGCGAGCAGGAAACGCCTGTTGACACAACCCCGGTCCCCGATCCGGAACTGCCGCCCGAGACTGAAACGGATGCCGAAACGGAATCCGAATCCGAACCGGAATCTGACACAGAAACTTCCGCGTCCGCCGGAAACGAAATGACAGTCCCGGACTCCTCGCATACGGGCGAAACCGACGAAATAACCGCTGACAGGCAGCTGGGGTATACGATAGTCGCATTTGGCGCATCCGTGTTGGGTATTCTGGCACTCGTCGCATGGGTGGTTCTGCGGAGGAAGAAAGCTAATCGGACTGATGGGAGGTCAGCCTGAGATTTATAGCAACTTCCCCATGCAGGATAGTACAGGGTGTTTTGACGCAGATGGGCACTGCCTGTAATTATGAGAACTGCAGTAAATTAGCGTTTCCTTTACAAAATGCCCTTGCAATTTCCTTTTTTCTGTGGTATACTGGTACCACTATGAATTTCGTGACGAGCCGTCAAGGAGAGATAACAGACATGGCAATTCTGACACCCGGAGATCTGGGAAATACCGTGAACGCACAGCCTGCCGGGCAGGTGCTGGCACAGGTGGGCGGAAAGCCCATCACCGAGGAGGATGTGACTCGCTTCATTCAGGCAATGGGGCGCAACGGGCAGGCGTACAACAATCCGAAGGGGCGTGCTGCCGTACTGGAGCAGATGATCGCGCAGCGCCTGTTCCTGCTGGATGCGCAGCGCAATCTCTACGAGCGCGAACCTGCCTTCAAGGCGCAGCTTGCCGCTGTGAAGGAGCAGCTGCTGATGGAGTATGCCATCACCAAGTGCATCCAGTCCGTCCGCGTGACCGAGGAGGAAGTGCGCGCTTACTACGACGCCCATAAGGATGACCTGCAGGCGGAGGAGAGCGTCAACGCCAGTCACATTCTGGTGGACTCCGAGGAAAAGGCAAACAGCATTCTGGCGGACATCCGGGCAGGCAAGATCAGCTTTGAGGATGCCGCACGGCAGTATTCCACCTGCCCCTCCGGCAAGCAGGGCGGCTCGCTAGGCGATTTTGCCCGCGGGCAGATGGTTCCGGAATTTGACCAAGCCGTGTTCGCCCTGCAGGAGGGTGAGCTGACCGGTCCCGTCAAGACTCAGTTCGGTTACCACCTCATCCGGATGAACAAGAAGAACGAGGCAACGCCCATTTCCTACGCCGACATCCGCGAGGAGTTGTACCAGCAGGTCATGCAGGAGAAACAGCAGGAAGCGTATCAGAAGAAGATCAACCAGCTGAAAATCCTTTATCCCGTAGACAAGATGTAAGACAAATCGCCGGCGCACCCAGCCGTTCGCCGGGTGCGCCGGCTTTTCGGAATGCGGCAGAAGGGTGCCTCGGGGCGCCCCGGAAAGGAGGGCAACCGTGCCGGATAAAAGCATACTGGACGCCGTAGCGGAGCAGGTCGGGACGGCGGTCTTCCCGATTCCCCTGAATGCCTGCCGCGTGACCCGTCCCTACCTGCTGGAGCGCGCCGGTATCCCGGCGGACGCGACGGTACTGTTTTTCTCCGTACCCTATCTGATCGCCGCCGATGCACGCGCACCGGAGCGCAATCTGTCACTGTACGCCGTACCGCGCGACTACCATCTCTATATTCGGCAGCTGTCGGATCGGGCGCTCCCAGCCCTGCGCGGACAGTTCCGGGACATCCCGTTCGCACTGTTTTCCGACCACTCCCCGCTCGCGGAAGGTGAGGCGGCGGCGCGGGCGGGCATGGGGGTTCTGGGACGGAACCATCTGCTTATCACGCCGGAGTACGGGAGCTTTGTCTTTGTCGCGGAGGTGATCGTCGGAGCGGGTTTTGCGGCAGTTACGGGACACGCACCGGGCATTTTCCCGACCGAGCCGCCTGCCTGTCCGGGATGCGGTGCCTGCCGCCGTGCCTGTCCGGTTACCGATGCGGACGGGCATCCCGTGCAGGAATGCCTGTCTGCCCTGACGCAAAAGAAGGGCGCACTGACTCCTGAAGAGCAGGATGCTCTGCGGCGGCATCCGCTGATCTGGGGCTGTGACGACTGCCAGCTGGTCTGTCCGCTCAACCGTGCGGCGCTTTCCGGAGCGCATGACACGCCGCTTGCCTTTTTCCGCACGGAGCGTCTGCTGTGCCTGACGCCCGAAGCACTTGCCGGAATGTCGGAGGAATGCTTCCGGGAGCGGGCCTTTGCGTGGCGGGGGCGTGCGCCGCTTGAAAGAAACCTCGCCCTGCACGGAGCGGCAGTGCAACAAAACTGTACGGAAACGGAGGATACTTCATGCTGAACCTGCTGTTCGGAGGTCCCGGTAGCGGCAAAACGCGCACCGTGATTGAACGCATCCGCGCCGACCTGTCCTCCGGAGAGGGACAGGTCTATCTGCTTGTGCCGGAACAGATGCTGTACTCTGCAGAAAGCGGCATTCTGCCCGGTCTGCCGCCCGAGGCAGGGAAGCGCCTGTCGGTGCTCAGCTTTACGCGCCTGTGCGATACGGTCGCTGACCGCTTCGGCGGGCGTGCCTTCGGGACGCTGACACGCGCCTCGCGTGCCTTGCTGATGTGGCGTACCCTGCGGGAACTGCACGGACTGCTGGAGACCGGAACGAACCCTGTCCCGGATGGGGATCCCGCGCTCTGCCGTCTTATGCTGGATGCGACTGACGAGTTGTCGCGCGCCGCCGTTTCCCCGGCGGCACTGGAACGGGCTGCGCGGCTGCTCCCGTCGGATGCTCCGTTGGCGCATAAACTACGCGACCTGTCGCTTGTCAGCGCCGCCTATGGGGGACTTTTGCGCGAACTGTGCGGCAATGATCCTGCCGACCGCCTGCTGCGTACAGCCGGGGTACTGGAGCGGGAGGACTTTTTCCGGGGGACAACGGTCTACCTGGATTCCTTCACCAGCTTTACGGCGCCTGAATATGCGGCTCTGCGGGTCATGCTGGCGCAGGCGTCGGCGGTAACTGTCACGCTGTGCATGAAGGGGCGAGCCGGAGATGGTGCGCAGTTTGACAGTATGCGGGATACGGTGCGCAGGCTGGAACGACTGTGTGCGGATGTCGGCACGGATTCGTGTGACAGCGTCCTGCCGGATGACGGCTGTACAGCCGCGTCCGAGTTGCGCATTCTGGGGGACGGGCTGTGGCGCTTCGGCATTCAGCCGGAGGCACGGCTGATTCCCGACGAAGACCACCGGGGGGCAGTACGTCTGATCACCGCCCGCACGGTGTACGGCGAAGCCCGCGCCGCCGCACTGCATATCGGCGAGTTGCGGAATGCGGGGATTCCGTACGGGCAGATAGCCGTGGTCGTGCGCGACACGACTGCGTGGCGCGGCGTGCTGGATGCGGCGCTGGAGGCGGCACATATTCCGTTCTTTCTGTCGGAGCGGACCGGACTTGCCGACCGCCCCGCCGCGCGGCTGCTGTTGCTGGCACTACGCTGTATCCGTCGGGGTTACCAGACGGCGGATGTCGTGTCGCTGTGCAAAACGGGGCTGTGCGGTATCAGCCTGACCGACCTGGACGCTTTTGCGGAGTACATCGACACGTGGCGCATCCGGGGGAAGAAAATGTCAGACCTGTCCGCCGGGGATTGGAGCATGAATCCGGACGGTTATACCACCGAGATGACGGCGCGCGGGCGGGAGATCCTTGCCGCCGCCAACCGTGTCCGGCAGACGGTTCTGCCGCCGCTGTGCGCACTGGAAGCCCACCTGGCTGTCGCGGATACGCCGGCAGAGCAGAGCAGGGCACTGTTCGGGTACCTGAGCGGGCTGGGCGTCAAGGACAGTCTGGCGGCATCCGCTGAGACACTGCTTCTGCTGGGTAAGACGCGTGAGGCGGGGGAGACGGTTCGGCTGTGGAACCTGCTGACCGGCGCGCTGGCGGACATATCCACGCTGTTGCCCGGAGAGGAGGGACCACTGTCTGCGGACGAGCTGTCTGCGGCGCTGGAGCTGTATTTTGAGGAGACCGACATGGGGGCGGTGCCGGCGCGGCATGACTGCGTGACGGTCGGCTCTGCCGCTACCCTCCGATTGGAAAACATGGCGGCGGTGCTGGTGTTGGGGCTGTGTGAGGGCGAATTCCCACAGCCTGTGACCGATACGGGGCTGCTGACCGAGCAGGACAAGCAGACGCTGGAGAATTTCGGCATTGAGTTTGACAGCCGTGCGCCGCGTCTGACGGCAGAGGAACTGCTGTATATCTGGCGTGCCGTGACCAAGCCGAAGCAGTATCTGCTGCTTTTTACCCATACCGCCACGGCGGATGGCAGCGTCAAGGCACCTTCCATCGCCTTCAGCCGGGTGCGTTACCTGCTTCCGTACCTGGAGCCGATTGCATTCCCGGAGACGCTTCCGGAGGACGGAGCGTTTGCCTACCGCCCGCCCCTCGGCGATACGTTGCCGCGTCCCGCTGTGCGCCGGGCACTGGGGGATCAGCTGTGGCTGTCGCACACGGCACTGCAAAGCTATGCCCGCTGTCCGTACAGCTTTTTCGGCTCCCGGGTGCTCCGTCTGCGCGCGCCAATTGAAGCGCGTATGGACGCGGTCAACGCCGGCGTTTTCCTGCACCGTGTGCTGGAGGTGTTCCTGCGCACCTCCCTGGATCAGGACAGGCGCATCCGGCACCTGACGGAAGAGGAGACGGTTGCCGCCGCCGACCGCATCATGCAGGAGTATATGACCGAGCTGTGCGGGGATATTGCCGGCGACGGGCGGCTTCTGCACCTGTTTGCCCGCCTGCGCGCGGTTGCGCTCATGCTGGTACGGACGGTGCAGGCGGAACTGGAGCAGGGAGCATTCACGGTCGCGGGTCTGGAGTGGGATACGCGTGGGCGGCGGGCAGGTGATCCGTCGCCGCTGGAGATCCCGCTGGATCCGCCCCCGGAGCAACTGCCCGGCGGATACGATTCCCCCTTGCCTTCGGCGGGTGGGGCGCATCCGGATACCGATCCGAGCTCTGATTCCCCCCTCCCGTCCGCGTCCCCCCGCATTCTCATGGGCGGCAAGATCGACCGGGTGGATGTTTTCCGGGACGGCGGCACCGTGTATGTCCGCGTCATGGATTATAAGTCCTCGCGCCATGTTTTTTCCGAAAAGCGGGCATGGCAGGATATGAATATCCAGCTGTTGCTCTACCTGTTCACACTCTGCGCTCCGCGGAACCGGCACCTGTTTGCCGACGCGGACGGCAGACTGCCGGATGCCGTTCTGCCTGCCGAGGTGCTGTATCTCAGCCCCGTCGAGGGAGATGACGGCAGCTTTTCGCCCTGCCGCTCCGGGCTGATTCTGAACAACGATGAAGTCCTGCACGCCGCCAGTGCCGACCTGTCCCCCGATTACCTTCCGGGGCTGAAGGTCGGGAAGGACGGTACCCTGACCGGTGCCGCGCTCTGCACGGCGGCGCATCTGGAGGAGTTGGATGATACCGTCCGGTCGCTCATCCGGCAGGTAGGCGAGGCGCTGTACAGCGGCAGAGCCGCGCGCACGCCCGGCGAGGATGCCTGCCGCTTCTGCACGATGCGCTCCGGCTGTCCCGTTGCGGAACGCATAAGGAAACTCTGAGAAAGGAAGGTTCTGCTATGGCAAGACAATGGACTGCGGCACAGCTCGCCGCCATGAACACGCGCGGCAGGACGCTTCTCGTCTCTGCCGCCGCCGGATCCGGCAAGACCGCTACCCTGACCGAGCGTATCATCCGCCGCCTGACCGACCCGGAGAACCCCGGCGACATCTCGCGGATGCTGATCGTGACTTTCACGCGCGCCGCCGCCGCCGAATTGCGGGAGCGCATCTCCGGGGCGCTGAACGATGCGATCGCCGCGCACCCGGACAGCCGTCACTTGCAGGAGCAGCTGCTGCGTCTCGGCGCGGCGCATATCTGTACCATTGACGCTTTCTGCATGGAGCCGCTGCGGACACACTTCGCCGAGGCGGGACTGCCGGCATCCTTCCGCATTGCGGATGAGGCGGAGCTTGCACCGCTTTGCGGGCGGGTTATGGATGATCTCATCGACACATTTTACCGAAAATATGCGCCGGAGAGCCGCCCCGGGGACACGGTATTTTCCATGCTGGAGGGCAATGATTTTGCCGATCTGTGTGACGCGCTGACCCCTGCGCGGCGGGATGACGGACTGCCCGATGCATTGCGCGGGTTGTATGAAAAACTCCTGACCTATCCGGACGGGCTGGAACAGCTGAAGAACGAGGCGGCGGAGCTGCGGGCGGGCAGTCAGACCGACTTCCTTTGCACACGCACCGGTGCTCCCCTGCGGGCGCACAAGGAGGAATTCTGCACCTCCGCACGTGCTTTTTACCGTGAAGCACTGGACAGCTTTGCCACCGATGAAAAAGCCGCCAAAGCATGGGGAGCCGCCTATGCTTACGAGTCGGATTTTATCGACCGGCTGTCTGCGGCGGACAGCTACGCCGCCATACAGACCTGCCTGCGCAGTTTTGAGCAGGTGAAGCTGGGGGTGCTCCGGGGACAGACACCGGAGCAGGAGGCACGCAAGGAAAGGCGCACGGGCTATGTGGATGAAATCAAAAAAAGCCTGCGCGACAAATGGTTCTCCGCAGACCCGGAGGCGGTTGCCTCCGATATGCGGCGCATGGCACGGATGTGCGAGGTGCTGTATGATTTTCTGACTGCCTATGACCGGGAGATCACGGCGGAGAAACATCGCCGCGGTATCTGCGATTTTACCGACAATCGCCGCAACCTGCTGCGGCTTCTGTGCAATCCGGACGGCTCACCGAGCTCCGTCGCGGCGGAGTACCGCGAGAGCTTTGACGAGGTGTACATCGATGAGTATCAGGATGTGGATGCGGTGCAGGATGCCATTTTCCGCCTCATCGGTGGCAACCGCCGTTTCATGGTCGGGGATATCAAGCAGAGCATCTATGCCTTCCGGGGGGCGGATCCCTCCGTGTTCGCCGGTTACCGCCGCGCTCTGCCGCCGCTGGATCTGTCCGCACAAACGGACGGGGCATCGGAGGATAACGGCGGGCGCAGTATTTTCATGTCGGATAACTTTCGCTGTGACGAGCCTGTCATCCGCGTGACCAACGGCATATGCGGGCACCTGTTCCGCGCGTGTCCCGACAGTATCGGCTACCGGGCGGAGGACGATCTGGGCTTTTCCAAGCGCGTCCCGGCGGGGTATGTCTCCCCGCGCGTACAGATCGACCTTCTGTACAGCGAAAAAGAGGATGCCGGGGATCCGGATCAGCCGGAGGCGGACAAGGCGGCGCGGGATCCGGAATTTACCCATATCGCCAACCGCATCGCGGAACTGCTGCGCGGCGGGGCGTGTCTGGCGGACGGCAGGCCGGTCAGACCGGGGGATATCGCGGTTCTGCTGCGTTCCAAGACACACTTCCGCGAACTGACTGCGGCACTTGCCGCCGCCGGAATCCCGGTCGGGTGCGGCGAACTGGAAGAGGCGGATGCCGGGCAGGATCTGCTGCATGGGGCGGATATGTGCTACCTCGTCAACCTGCTGCGCGTTCTGGACAACCCTGACCGGGATGTACCGCTGGCAGAGGTTTTGCGCGCACCCTATCCGGGTTTTTCGCTGGAGGATTTGATGACTGTCCGGGCGGCGGGTGCCGGCTCTCTTTATGGCGGGCTGTGCGCCTTGGCGTCAACAGCCGGCGGAACCGGGGCGGAAGCGGAACCCGCACGGCGCGCGGCAGATTTTGTGCGCTGGCTGGAGGGCTATCGCACCCTGTGCTTTACGCTCCCGGCAGAGGGTATCCTGCGCCTTTTGCGCCAGGACGGACACGTTGCCGCACGAACGGGGCAGGCGTTCCTGTACCTGTATGACACCGCCCGCACCGTGCGAACCGGCAGTTTTACCGGCGTGTATGATTTCATCCGGTACTTTGAGCGCAAGCTGGAGACGACGGTATCCGCGCCGGTCGGCAATGACGGGAAAAGCGGCGGATACGTATCGGTGATGTCCATACATAAATCCAAAGGATTGGAGTTCCCGGTGGTATTCGTTGCGCAATGCGGCGCGCGGGCGGCGGGCGGGCATCGATCGCCGGACATGGTTTTTGACCCGACCTGCGGACTGGGGATGAAGCTGTTTTCGCGGGCAGACCATCGGAAATACACGACGCTTCCGTTCCGCACCGTGTCGCTGGCAGTCGCACGCCACGAGCGCGAGGATGATATGCGGGTGCTGTATGTTGCCATGACGCGCGCCCGCGAGAGGCTTTACATAACCGGCACCGGCAGGCAGACACTGCCGCCGTCCTTCCCGGCGGGGGATCGCTATGCGGCGCTGTCCTGTGGGCGTTATATGGATTGGGTGACTGCCGCATGGCAGGCGCACCCCGAGCTTGCCGCTTATGGTGACCTGAATCTTCTGCCGGTCGCCTCGATTCTGCCCTGCGAGCCGCTGTCGCGCGCCGTAGCCGATACGGATACGGCGGATGAGCGCACGCGGGCGACCTGTGCCTACTACCGCAGCCTTGCCGAAAGCCTTCCTGTTCCCACACCTGTCGAGGCATTGCTTCGCAGTCTGCCGACCAAGGTACCCGCTTCGCGGATGGTGGCGGATATGGTGGACAAATGCGTTTACTTTTCCTCCGATCTGCCGGTGGGCGATGAGGGCAAACTGCCTGATTCCGAGCGTGGCTTCGGCGGCTGTGATCCCCGGACGACCGATGCCGTGCGCGAGTCCATCCGCCTGCTCCGGGCGGCAGGAACGGACGAATTTGAGCTTCTGCTTGCCGAGAGCCGCAAGCCTACCGCCGCCGAGCGGGGTACGGCAATGCACCTGTTTTTGCAGTTCTGCGATTACGACCGCGTTTGTGCCGACGGAGCGGACGCCGAGCTTGCGCGTTTGCAGGATGCGGGGTATCTGAATGCCCGCACTGCCGCCATCCTGGATCGGGATGCGATCCGCCGCTTTTTTGCGAGCAGATTCTTCGCGGAGGTGCGCCGTGCGTCGGTGGTGCGGCGGGAGTTCCGCTTCGCGCGGTTTGTGCCGCTGGCATCGCTGACGCGCGAGCCGACCCTGCGTGAGGCGCTGGGCGACCGCACGCTGTATGTTCAGGGCTCCGTCGATCTGCTGTGTGAATATCCGGACGGACGCATTACCGTAGCCGATTACAAAACCGATCGTATCAGCCGTGCCGAGCGGGATGATCCGACTCTGCTTGCCGCGCGTCTGACCGATGAGTACGGCTCCCAGCTTGAGCAGTACGCCGCCGCTGTCCGCGAAATATACGGACGTGCGCCGGATCGGATCCTCATTTACTCGGTGCCGTTGGGCGAGGCGCTGGAGATACATCTGCCGCCTGTATAAAGTGCCCGCCATATGTCCATCCTCTCCCGGAAGAAATAGCGGGGAGGCGGATATATGGCGGGTATTGTAATCATAGGGGGCGGCGTGACGGGGCTGTCGGCAGGCATCCACCTGCTGGCAGACAGCGAGCAGGCGCATCGCGTGACGGTCTGTGAGCGTCATACCGTGCCGGGCGGCAACCTGACCGGCTGGGTGCGCGGCGGCTGTTATATTGATAACTGCGTTCATTGGCTGGTGGGAACCAACCCTGCAACGGCACTGTACCGGGAGTGGGTGAAACTGGGGGCGTTGGACGGTGCGGAGATCCGGCATCCGGACAGCCTGTATACCTGCCGTCTGGACGGGGAGGAGATTGCGCTGTGGCGGGATGCGGCGCGGGTTGAGCGTGCCATGCTGTGGTATTCCCCCGCGGACGGGCGGGAGATTCGGCGCCTGTTTCGCGCGGTGCGGGCGCTCCAGTCGCTGTCGGGGCTGACGGGTGGGGCAGGACTGCTCCGGCGGACGGCGGCTGGTCTGCCGGAGCTTGCGGTGTATGCACGGCTGACCACGGGGGAACTGGCACAGCGCTTCCGTCACCCGCTCCTGCGGCAGTTCCTGACAGCAGTGTGCGACACATCATTTTCCGCACTGGCTCAGCTGGCGGTCATGGCGCAGTTCTGCGCCGGCAATGCCGACCTGCCCGCCGGGGGCTCTGCCGCCATGGCAGAGCGCATGGCGGCACGCTTCCGGTCGCTGGGCGGTGTTCTCCGATTGGGAACAGAAGCCGAATCGATTGATCTGTCCGGAACCGGCGGGATTCGCCGTGCCTGCGGGGTTACGGTGCGGCAGGGAACGCGGGTCATGCACATTCCGGCGGACTATGTCATCGTTACTGCCGATCCGGCAACGGTCTGCGGACGCATACTGGATGCGCCGTTGCCCGCCGCGCTTGCCCGTCGGTATGCGGCTCAGCCGCCGCAACGCTTTTCCGCCGTGCAGGCGGCGTTTGCCTGTCCGTCCGTGCGCGTCGGATTCTCCGGCGAACTGATCCTGCCGTTCCCAGCCGGAGAGGATGCCTGCCCGCACGCATCCTCCGTGCTGCTGCGGGAGTTTTCGCACGAGCCGGGCTTCGCCCCGCAGGGGTATACCGTTGTGCAGGCGATGGCGTTCTGCGGCGAGCAGGAGGCGCGGCGGATCCTCTCTCTGTCCCGCCCCGCTTATGCCGCGCTGAAGCAGGACATTGCCCGCACCTTTGCGGGTATTCTGGAGGCTGTCTGCCCGCCGGTCGGTGGGGAAGAAAAACTCCGCCTGCTGGACGTATGGACGCCGGCGACCTACCGGCGTTTTGTGGGGACCGAAACGGGTTCCTTCATGAGCTTTCCGATGCTGCCGGGGGACGGATTCCGGAACGGCGCGGCGGAGCTGGCAGAGCGCCTGCTGTCCGGGCGGTTGCCCGGTTGCCCTGCGGGCACTGTCTCGGGTATTGAAAATGTCCTGCTGGCAGGTCAGTGGCTGCGCGCACCGGGCGGGCTGCCTATTGCCGCCGGGGAGGGACGCCGTGCGGCGGGCGCGGCGGAACGGTTTCTGCTGCGGGCAGGGCGGGTACAGGTTCGTCTTGCCGGTGCGGAGGAGGCGTGAGGCGGACAAAAAAAGGGGGTAGAAAACCCAAAATGAGTTTTCTACCCCCTCTGCGTTCTGTGAGCCGGTACGTTACCAGTCCAGCCTGACCTCGGCGTGCGCGTCGGAGGAGTCGTAAATCGCCTGCATCATGCGGGCAGTGATGATGACCTGATCGATGTGAGAGGGCAGCTTTTCGCCGGTGCGGACACAGCGGACGAAGGAATCAATTTCGTTCTGGAACATATTGACGCTTTCGTATTCCGGTGTCTCCTCCCACAGCTTGCCGTCCTTGGTGCCGTAAATCGTGAAATTCCCGCCGTATTGAAGGCGGATGCCCGCCTTATCGCCCAGGAAGTCGATGTATGCCTCGTGGGGACCGATGTTCTGTGCCCACGCGCCGTTGAGCGAGATGGTGGGACCCCAGACGCCGGGGGCGGTCTGCGTCCGGACAAGTCCGGTTACGCTGTCGTCCACGTCATAGGTGCCGTTGAGATCCTTGGTGCCTTCCGACCACATGTTCTCGTAAATGTAGTTTTTCATATCCACGCCCAGTTTGCTGTACGCCTGCCCGGATACGGTGACCGGCTTGGGGTCACCGGTGCAGAACATGACGATGTCCAGGTAGTGTACGCCCCAGTCGATCAGCGCGCCGCCGCCCGCAATTTCCTTGGTGGTAAAGGCGCCGCCCAGTCCGGGAATGGAACGCCGTGCGCGGAAGGAGACGTACACGTGGTACACCTCGCCCAAAGTACCCGCGGAAATCAGCTCACGGATCTTGTTGACGGCGGTATTGAAGCGGTTGACAACGCCGATGTTGAGCACTTTGCCGGTCTCATGCTGGACTGCCTGCATTTCCTTCGCCTCGGCGTAGGTGCGTGCGGCAGGCTTTTCGCACAGGACGTGCTTGCCGGCGCGCAGAGCGTCCATAGCGATGACGGGGTGCATCCGGTTGGGTGTGCAGACTGAGACCGCCTCGACCTCCGGGTCGCCGATCACGTCGTGATAATCCGTTACGGCGATGCCGCAGCCGTACTGGCTGACGGCTTGCTCGGCTCTCTCCGGAATAATGTCGCAGAAATACTTGATGACAACATCCGGGTTATTCATGTAGCTGGGAATGTGTGCGGCGTTGGCGATGCAACCGCACCCGATGACGCCGACTACGACTTTCTTTTCCATTGCAAAATCTCCCTTATTGCTGTTACTTTTGCTTTTTTTCTGAGTGGAGCCCCCGCGTTTTTCGACGGAGAGCCTTACTTCTGTTCAATGGTGTAGGCACCGGGCGCAAGCTCGATGGTCACACCCTTGCCGATGGGGCAGAGCCTGAATTCGTCCGGCTTATGCGCCACGCCGTTGATGATCAGCGTTTCCGCGTTGCCGATCAGCGGCAGGTGCAGGGTCGCCGCCACAGGCACACGGCAGGTGTAGGTAAAGCCGTCCGTCATATCCCATGCGGACTCGATAAGACCGACGGGAGATGCAAAGGATGTCCTGACCCACGTAATCTTCTCCTGTCCGGCGGGGATCTCCTCCGCGCTCCGGGTGTCCGGCTTGGGCTGCAGGATGGGGTGCGCAAAGCCGGGCGCCTGCTCGGTCGTTTCAATGCCCGCAATGTGCCGGTACATCCACTCCTGCACTGCGCCGTAGGCATAGTGGTTGAAGGAGTTCATGCCAACGTCGCCGAAGCCGGTTGCCTTGGTGTAGGAATTCCAACGTTCCCAGATGGTGGTGGCGCCCTGATGCACGCTGTACAGCCAGGACGGATTCTCGGTCTGGAGCAACAGAGAGTATGCAAGGTCGTTTTCACCGAACTCAGCCAGCACCTCGTTGAGGATGCAGGAGCCGACAAAACCGGTGGAGAGCTTATAGCCGTTGTCGATGATCTTCTGCTTGAGTGCCGCAACGGCAGCAGGGCGCCGTTCGGGCAGGAGCAGATCGTTGCGCAGTGCCAGCAGGTAGCCGGTCTGCGTGCGCACCTCGGGGTTCAGATCCCCCTCGGCGTTGCAGTAGATGCGGCGGAAGTGATCGCGAACCTGCTCAAACAGGCTGTCGTAGTGTGCGGCGCGATCCGCCCGGTCGATGGCGCGGGACATGGCAGCCATGTAGCGGGCATCCAGTGCGTAGTACGCGACCGAGATGTAGCGTGCATCGGTCGGCTCGTAAGCCAGCCAGTCGCCGTAGGTCGCGTTCGGTCCGCTCAGATCGGTAGTCGCCAGCCAATCCATATAGCGCTCCATGGAGGCGTAATGCTCCCGGATGATGTCGGTGTCGGCATACATTTTCCACATGGTATACGGTACGATGATGCCCGCATCGCTCCATGCGGCGCCGCCCCAGCCGACCACGCGCACCTTCGGGATGACGTCCGGGTACATCCCGTTCTCTGCCTGCGAGTCGCGCGCGTCCTGGAGCCACTTGTGGAAGAAGCCGTCCACATCGGCATTGTAGGCGGCGGTGCAGCAGAATGCCTGCGTGTCGCCCGTCCAGCCCAGACGCTCATCGCGCTGCGGGCAGTCGGTCGGGACGGAGAGGTAATTGCCGCGCTGTCCCCAAAGAACGTTGGAAATCAGCCGGTTGACATCGGCGTTTGAGGTCTCCATATGTCCGGTTTCGCGGTTCGCGGAGCCGACCACCTCGGCAGTCAGATTCTCAAACGTCACGTCCGCCGTTGCACGGATCTCACAGTACCGGAAACCGAAGAAGGAGAACGTCGGGCGGTAGGCGTTATCCTGCCCGTTCAGAATGTAGCACAGCTTCGCCTTGGCGGAGCGGTAGTTGATGGAATAGATGGAGCCTTCCGGGTTGTCGTTCCCGCGGGATTTGAGTCCGGAGTCATTGAGCATCTCGCCGAAGCGGATCTGGAGCGAGGTGCCGGCTGCGCCGCGTGCCGTGAAGGTCGGCCATCCTACCATGTTCTGCCCGAAATCCAGCACCGCCGCCTCACCGGCTGCCAGCGTGAAGCTGTTTCCGGTCAGCGTGCGCACGACGTGGATTTTCCCGTAGTCACTGCCGTTGTCTTCGGTTCCTCTGTAAACCGTGACCGTCTCCGGCTTGCGTGTCAGGTTGGGGCGGACCGTGATGGTCGAGCCGACCTGCGGTGTTACGAACAGGTCGTGTGTCTCCTCGGCAGGCGTGCCCCAGTGCAGGGAATCCTGCTTTTCCGAAATGGTTGCCAGCGAGGGCTGGTTGGCGTCGTACATCTCGCCGTCCCAGATATCGGCGGCGCGGATGGCACTGCCCCAGGAGGCTTCCCAGGTCTTGTCGGTATACAGGACGCGTTCGCCGTCGGCATCCGACAGCCGGATGGCAGCCAGCAGGGCGATATGCGTCTCACCGTAGGTGCCCATTGCGATGCGCCCGTTATACCATCCGGGGGCAACTGCGGCGAGCAGGGTATTTTCCCCCTCGGTCAGGTAGGGGGCAAGGTCGTAGGAGTAGTACAGGCACCGGGCGGTGTAGTCCGTCCAGCCGGGCTTGAGTTCGTCGTAGGGGGCGGCATCCTCACGTCCCGCCTGGCGTCCGACGCGTTTGCCGTTGACATAGAGGTCATAGATGCCGAGAGCGGTGGCATCCACGCGTGCCGCTTTCAGCTCCCGGACGGTGAAGGTCTTGCGGAACAGCGCAATCCCGTTCTTGTCCACGATGGGAGCGAACTGGTCAGCCGCGCCGATGGGGGTTTCCCATGGGTTGGTTTTCTCGGAAGGAACAGTTCCCGCAGGGTCTGCGTAGGTGATCCATGCGGCGTGTCCTTCGGTCATATAATCCTTGCTCATGTTTTGTCCTTCCTTTCATGCGGGCTATGCCCGTATTCGTGGACAGTATACCATATCGCCGCGCATTTGGCAATAGATTTTCGTTATTTTTTTCACGGAAACAGTGCTTGTTTTTTGCATCGCGCGGAGCGGTATCAATCGGCGCCTGCCTGCGTGCGGGGGTGTTGCGCCTGCCAGATTCCGATGCGGTCGGACAGAGCGGCAAAGGCGGAGGTATCCAGACGTTCGCCCCGGATATCCGCGCGATGCCCACAGTCCGTGATGATACCGGTCAGCACATCCTTGGGGATGTCCGGGAACCCGGCAGACAGTGCGTTGGCAAGCGTCTTGCGCCGCTGCTCAAAAGCCAGCCGGATGGTGTCAAAGAACAGCTTCTCGTCGGCGGGACGGACGGGCTTTTCCTGCCACAGGCGGATGCGCACTACGGCGGAGTCCACCTTGGGGGCGGGCATAAAATTGCCTGCCGGGACGCGGAACAGCTTTTCTGCCGCGCCGTAATAGTTCAGGACGGCGGTGATGGCGCCGTAGTCCTTGCTGCCGGCGCGGGCACACAGACGGTCTGCCACCTCAGCCTGCACCATGACCGTGATGCAGGAGAAGGGAAGACCTGACTCCAACAGCCGCATGAGAATGGGCGTCGTGATGTAGTAGGGCAGGTTGGCGCAAACCGAAACGGAGCCGGCAGCAAATGCGTCGTCCAAAAGCTCGTGCAGATCGGCTTTCATAAAGTCCTGATTGAGTATTTCGACGATTCCGGGCGGGCAGTCCTGCAGTGTGAAGCGGAGAAGCGGAACCAGCCGCCTGTCGATCTCGACGGACAGAACCCGCCGATACCGCATTCCCAGCTCCTGCGTCAGCACGCCGATGCCGGGACCGATCTCCAGAATCGTAGCGTCGCGGGTATCCGAGCAGGCGTCGGCAATGTCCTCCACCACAGCGGCATTGGTCAGAAAGTTCTGCCCCAGTTCCTTGCGGAAGGTCATGCCGTACATGGACATCACGTCCCGGATTGTGCGGGGATCACAGAGATTCATACAGTTTCCTCCTTCTGCGCCTGTTTCAGCGCTTCCACCTCCCGCAGCCACAGCGCCGCCGACGCGTCAGACGGCATCCGCCAGTCGCCGCGCGGCGAGAGCGCCGCCGAGCCGATCTTGGGACCGTCCGGCAGGCAGGAGCGCTTGAACTGCTGGGCAAAGAAGCGGCGCAGGAATACCTCCAGCCACCGCAGCAGCGTACCGTCATCGTAGGTGCCTCCAAGCGCATACCGTGCCATGCGATACAGCTTGCGGGGACGCGCACCCAGCCGGAGCAGGTAATAGAGGTAGAAATCGTGCAGTTCATAGGGACCGACCAGATCCTCCGTGACCTGTGCGATGCGTCCGTCGTCGGTTGCAGGCAGGAGTTCCGGGCTGACCGGCGTATTCAGAATATCTTCCAGTGCGCCGGCAAGCGCAGCCTGACCGGTACTGTGCGCCTGCTCGGCGGTATAGCCTACCAGATGCCGTACCAGCGTTTTGGGCACCGAAGCATTGACGGCGTACATGGACATATGGTCGCCGTTGTAGGTCGCCCAGCCAAGCGCCAGCTCGGAGAGGTCGCCGGTTCCGACGACCAGTCCGGATTCCGCGTTGGCGATATCCATCAGTACCTGCGTGCGCTCACGTGCCTGCGCATTTTCATAGACCACGTTGCGGTTCTCGGGATCGTGCCCGATGTCGGCAAAATGCCGGTTCACGGAATCGGTAATATCGACCGTCCGGAAATCCACGCCAAGCTCCCGGCAGAGTGTTTCGGCGTTGGATCTTGTGCGCGCGGTTGTGCCGAAGCAGGGCATGGTCACGGCGATGACATCCCGGCGGGGGCGTCCGAGCCGGTCGGCGGTGCGCACCATGCACAGCAGTGCCAGGCAGGAATCCAATCCGCCTGAGATGCCCACGACCAGCTTTTTCGCGTGCGCGGCTTGCATACGGGTTGCCAGTCCCTCCGCCTGCATGGTCAGGATCAGCTCACAGCGGCGGCTCCGTTCGGCACTGTCGTCCGGAACAAAGGGGTGCGGGTCGATCCGGCGGGTCAGCACAGTTTCGACCGGATCCAGCGAGAAGTATGCCTCGCTCCATTCGCCCGCTGTCCGGTTGCCGAAGGTATTCATGCGGCGGCGGTCAAACGCCAGCCGTTGTACGTCTATTTCGGTTATAAGCAACGCGCCTCCGGACGCGAACGGTGCGCGCTCAGCCAGAACACTGCCGTTTTCGGCAATCAGGGAATGCCCGGAGAAGACCGTGTCGGTGGTAGATTCACCGTGCCCGCAGTTGGCGTACAGGTAGGCGGCAACCAGTCTTCCGGACTGCCCGGAGACAAGACTCCGTCGGTATTCCGCCTTGCCTACCGTTTCGTTGGAGGCGGACAGGTTGCAGATGACGGTCGCCCCGGCAGATGCCGCCGCAGAGGAGGGCGGAACCGGTGCCCACAGATCCTCGCAGATTTCCACGGCAAAGCGGAAGTCGGGCACATCCGTGCAGACGAACAGCTGCCGGGTTCCGAAGGGGATGTACTGCCCGTCCAGTTCATAGGTCAGGTTGCCGTCCGGCGCGGGGGTAAACTGCCGTGCCTCGTAGAATTCGGCATAGTTCGGCAGATGCGTCTTGGGTACCAGTCCCAGTATCTGCCCGCCCCGGCAGACGGCGGCGCAGTTATACAGTTTTCCTGCGTGCGCGACCGGAAGCCCGATGACAGTTACCATATCGTATCCGGCTGTCGCGGCGGCAAACTGCCGCAGAGCCTTTGATGCCTCGCAGGGCAGGATATCCTGCAGGAACAGATCCCCGCAGGTATAGCCTGTCAGGCACAGTTCGGGGTAAACCAGCAGCTTCACGCCGGATCGGTCTGCCTCGGCGGCGCAGTCGAGGCAGGCATTCAGATTGTATGCGCAGTCCGCCACCCGGACGTCCGGGCGGGCGGTTGCGACTTTAATGAATCCGTCTTTCATATTTGTTTATGACCATTCCTTTCTCATAAACGCGGAAATTCCGGGCGGTTCCTAAGCGGTGCCCTTATTTCATCCATTTCTCCGCCCGTTTCTGCCACTTGAGCCGGTACAGGATTGCCATCCGGTCTATCAGCAGGTCAAAGAGGAAGAAGGTGAGGATGCACAGCCCGACCATGACCCATATCAGGGCGGCGGATGTGCCTTCCTCGCCGAAGCCGCGGAACAGTACGTCCGTCAGACTGCCGCTGGCTCCCATCATGATGAGCCAGAACAGGACGAGGTAAACAGCCAGTGCCGCGCCTATGATGCACAGCTTGCAGAGCAGTGCAAGCGGCTTCGGCAGCCTGTCGACCTGCCGTTTGACCACCGGGTAGTAGCCAAGAAGGCAGGCGAACAGCCACGGCGCCAGACTCTGCGGCATCAGGATCAGCCCCAGCGCGGAGGTGACCGCCCAGCAAAGCAGGGTATACCCGGTTCCGTAGCGGTAGAAGACCGGCAGGAACAGCACGGCTGCCAGCGCGGCGCAGGTGATGTCAATCAGTTCCACCAGCGCTCCGAGACCCAGCATAACGGTTCCGAGCGCGCAGAAAACACTGCATACTGCCAGGCGGTAGGTTGTGCGGCGACGTCCGCGGGAACTGCCGCGGGGCGGATTCGGTTCGGACATAGGGCACCTCCGTCAGCAGTGACGCGTGTCACAGCAAAGATTCAGACACAAAAGCCCGGTGCAGAGATGGCAGAGCGAACAGCCGTCGTTGGCATCCGCGTTGCCGGCGTTTCCCGTCTGCATCTGCTCGCGGAGACGCATCTGTGCCTCCCGGTATTCCCGGTTCTCCGGGTCAAGCCCGCAGGCATGGTCAAAAAACTGCTGGGCGTCCACAAAATGCCGGCGCCCCAGCGCAACCCAGCCCATGAGGAAATACCACTCGGCGCTCTTCTGGCTTTCCGGTATCGTGGACAGTATCTGCTCGGCTTCCGCGATTCGTCCGGCATTGATGAGCTGGCGCGCCATGCCGAACAGCTCGGACGAGGTGTAGGTCCGATCGGTGCGGTAGCCGGTGTAGGCTCCCTGACCGCCGGGGCGCGGACCGTAGCCGCCCGTACTGCCGGGACCTGCGCCTGTGCCCGATCCGGCGGCGCGCTGTTTTTTGATCTCGTCATACGCCTCGTTGATTTCCTTCATCTTCTCGCCCGCAAGGTCGGCAAGATCGCTGTCGCGATACTTGTCCGGGTGATACTTGCGTGCCAGATTCCGGTAGGCGGTCTTTATTTCCTCATCGGTGGCGCTTTGCGGGACGCCGAGCACCTGATATGGGTCTTTCATGTATTCGTATACCTCTTGCTTCTGCGTTTGTTTGCGGAGACGGGGTCCGGGAACAGGATGCGCTTTGCGGTGCGGGGCATTCCCTCGTCCACGATGTTACGGATCACGCCGCTGACGTTCCGGTCGGGAATATCCAGAAGATCCAATGCGTCGGAGATTCCCTCCGCTTCCCGACACAGCGCGAGGCGGATGCTCTCACGGTTGCTTTCCGGCAGGGTCGGGACACCGTCGGGGGACAGGCACCGGAAGGGATTGTAGTGCCCGTGTCGTACATCGTCCGCGTAATCGTCCGCTGCGTCCAGGATGTATATCCATCTGCCGGTGTGCAGACCGATCTGCCGGGCAATGCGGGCGTTTCCGCCCGCCAGCCCATAGGACAGCAGTCCGCCCAGCAGCTCTCCGAAAAGTTGCGCCGGGGCATCCACGGAAGGCGGTGCCTGCTTCTCGAGTTCGCACAGCCCGGACATGGAGTCGGCAATCAGCGTGTCCAGTCTCCTGCCGTCTGTCGCTCCCTGCGGGTCATCCGTCTGGCAGGAAAGCAGTACCGACCGCCGGAGGGCACGCCGCCGCGCGGACGCCGCCCATGGCATAGCCAGCGCCGCACGCAGCCCCTTTCCGCTGAATCGATCCTCGTCCCGCCGGTCGTCCTGTAGCTTGTGCCACGCCAGCAGTGAGGCGGACAGCGCCGTCAGACGCAACGAGTCGCTGATGCGTGCCATGGGGCGGCGGCGGAGCGGGTGAACGGGGCAACGGCGCAGCTCCAGCTGTACCGTGTCGCCTGCCAGTGCGGTGCGCACCAGCGCCATGAAGGCAAAATCGTAGCTGAGAGTCAGCCGGGAGCACTGTCCCGTGCACGAACCCTGTGCCCGGCACAGTCCGCAGTAAACGCCCCGGTAGCAGTCCAGCTCCCGCAGGCGTAGCTCCGCGTCGTGGACACCGATATATCCGAACACGCTGCCGTCCTCCTCTTCTGCTTGTTTTCTGTCGCTCCTGTCATTGTACCGCAAACGGGGGATGGAAACAACCGGCAGAATGTAAATTTTCCGCCCCGCAGGCAGGTTGTATGGCATTTTTTGTGCATATGCGGAAAAATTTACATTTTCAGAACAGTTTGTTTGCGTGCCCGGCACATTTGCCGTGTAAAATAGGCGGACACGCCGGAGATGAGCCGGCATACGTACGGATTGCCGGGCCATCCGGCAGAGCATTGTCAGAAAGGCATTCCTATCATGGAAAAAATATATGTCATCGTTCCCAATTACCGTCCGACGGAGGACGGCTTTGCCGCCCTGACGCGGCAGATCTGCGACCGGGGATACACGTTGATCGTTGTGGACGACCGCGCGCCGGACGCCGATGTGCCGCCGACCGAGCCGCCGGACGAACGCATGATCCTTTTGCACCATGCCCGACATAGGGGGCGCGGTGCGGCTGTCCGCACCGGACTTGCCCATATACGGGACGTACTGCTTCCTGCCGATCTTCCGCCGGAGGACTGGGAGGACGGTCACCCACGCCCGGGAAGTGCGCTGATCGCCATTATGGCGGCGAGCACCGTGTTTCTGGCGGAAGACCTTGATCTCATGCTGGACGCCGCACGCCGGCAGGAGAACCGAAAACGACTGGTCGTAGGCGTCCGGCACCCGGACAGGCGGCGTTCCTTTTTCCCGCGGTTGTGGAACGGGTTCGTGCACGTTGTTTTCCACCTGCTGGTGCAGGCGCATGTTCCCACCGACATGACGGGGCTTCGCGTTTGCGACGCATCCTACCTTCCCGAAATACTGGAGCTGGAGGGCGAGCACGCAGACTATGAACTGCGACAGCTCCACTGGTTCTCGCGGAACGGGGACGGCTTTTGCGAGGTGGAGCTCCGGGGAGATCTGCCGCACGCCCGCAAGAACCGGCGCATCGTGCTGGATTCCGTCCGATTGCACCTGCGCGCCATCCGCTTTACGGGGAGCTCCATGTTCTCCTCGCTGCTGGAGTACGGCGTTTTCTGCCTCCTGCACTATTTTCTGCGCGACGGACTGCCTCACACGGGCGATGCGATTGCCATCGTTGTCTCGCGCCTGCTCGGCAACGGATGCAATTACCTGATCAACTGCCGCTTCGTCTTCCGGAGAAAACCGGATCGGAAGAGCGTATTCCAGTTTGCCGTCCTGACCGGTACATCCATCGGGCTGTGCGCCGTCATGCTCTACCTGTGGAAGCTGACCGGCTGGCCGGTGCCGCTCTGTAAGATACTGGCAGACCTTTGCGTGTTCGCGGTCAGCTATCTTGTGCAGTCGAAACTGATTTTCCGCAGGAAGAATAAAAAACGGGAGCCGTGAAAGTCGCGCACCCGTGCCGCAGTGCCGCACGACTGCTTCTGTCTTTTTTCGCAAAAAGCACTTTACAAAACGCCCGCAGTATGGTATAATGAACCAATCGAAAGCATACGGGGGCGTGATTGACTGCGCTCTCCGGAAACGAAAGGAAACAGAGAACAATATGTTTATCAAAGAAACGGTCAAGGGGATGCGCGATATTCTGCCTGCCGAGATGGAGGTGCGCGAGTACCTGCTCGCCCGGCTGAAGGCGGTGTATACGTCCTTTGGCTATACGCCCATTGAGACCCCCTGCATGGAGCGCATCGAGAACCTGACGAACAAGCAGGGCGGAGAGAACGAGAAGCTTATCTTCAAGGTGCTCAAGCGCGGCGAAAAACTGGCTGAGGCGGCGGAGACTGCCGATCCGGATGATCTGTGTGACGCGGGTATGCGGTATGACCTGACCGTTCCCCTGTCCCGCTACTATGCCAACAATGCCGGGAGTCTGCCGGCACCCTTCAAAGCGTTGCAGGTCGGTTCGGTCTGGCGCGCAGACCGCCCGCAGAAGGGGCGGTTCCGCCAGTTCACACAGTGCGATATCGACATTCTGGGGGATTCCTCCAATACCGCAGAGAGCGAGCTGATCTACGTTACCTCGCTGTTCCTGGACAGCGTCGGGGTTCGTGGCAATACAGTCATGGTAAACGACCGCCGCGTGCTCAAGGGCATGGCGAAGAAGGCGGGATTTGCGGAGGAAGACTTCGGAAAGGTCTTTATAACGCTGGATAAATACGACAAAGTCGGAGAGGACGGAGTCCGGCGCGAGCTGATCGAATCCGGGTGTGAGCCTGCCGCCGTGGATGCCTACATGGAGATATTCCATGGTATCCTGAACGCGCCGGATCGCTTCTCGTTTGTGGAGACCGCCTTCGGCGACGTCATGGAGCCGGGTGTGGCGGACAATCTGCGTCAGATATTTGACAGCGTAGCCACCATGTCCGGCGGTCGGTTCCGCCTGTCCTTTGACCCGACGCTGGTGCGCGGCATGGGCTACTATACCGGCACGATTTTTGAAATCAAATCCGATGACTTCAAGGGATCCTCCATTGCGGGCGGCGGCCGTTACGATAACATGATCGGCAGCTTTACCGGCACGCCGACCTGCGCCTGCGGTTTCTCCATTGGCTTTGAGCGCCTGGTCGGCGCTCTGCTGGACAAGAAGTTCCGCGCGGAGGGCGGCAGGGAAAAGGTGGCGGTGCTGTACGGCAAAGCCTTCGCGGCGGCGGATGTGGCGGCATTGCAGTGCCGGTGCAACGCCCTGCGGGAGAGCGGAAAAATCGTGCTGTGCCAGCGCATGAACAAGAACCTCGGCTTCCAGAAGCAGAAGCTGGAGGCACAGGGGTACACGGTATTTGTCGATGTCCGGACACCGGAAGAGGCTGCGGACAAACTCGCAGACCGGACATAAAAGGGGGAGCGCAGATGGAAAAGGTAAGAGTTGCCGCCGTAGGGCTTGGAGGACGTGGGCAGTCGGTGCTGGACGGGCTGCTGTTGGGAATGGATACACTGCGCGTCACGGTTGTGTGCGATCTGTATGAGGATCGTGTCGCGTGCGGCGCGGCATCGGTGGAGCGCGCCTACGGGGAGCGCCCCTTTGCGACGACGGATTGGCATGCGGCGCTCGATCCTGAGCGCGTCGATGCGGTGCTGATCATGTCGGCATGGGAATCGCATTTTCCCATTGCCTATGAGGCAATGGAGAAGGGGATTGCGGTCGGCATGGAGGTCGGCGGCGCGTACACGGTTGAGGACTGCTGGCGGCTGGTGCGCACGCAGGAGAGAACCGGAACACCCTTCATGCTGCTGGAAAACTGCTGCTACGGACAGATGGAAATGATGGTCATGCACATGGTGAAGGAAGGACTGTTCGGAGAGGTAGTACACTGCTCCGGCGGCTACTGCCATGATCTGCGGAGTGAGGTCGCACGCGGTGAGGAGAACCGCCATTACCGCTTGCGCAATTACCTCAGCCGCAACTGCGAGAACTACCCGACGCACGAGCTGGGTCCCATCGCGCAGGTGCTGGGCATCAACCGCGGCAACCGGATGCTTTCGCTGGTATCCATGTCCACCAAGGCGGCGGGGCTCAACGATTACGCCGCCCGTCACCCGGAGATCAATCCCGCGCTGGCAACGGCACATTTCAATCAGGGAGATGTCGTCAGTACGCTCATCCGGTGTGCCGGCGGACAGACCATCAGTCTGACGCTGGACACCACGCTCCCCCGCGCGTACAGCCGCGGATTTACCGTGCACGGCACCCGCGCTCTGTACACGGAGGATAATAATTCGCTGTATCTGGACAGCGACTTTACCGAGGCGGATCACTTCAACTGGACGCCGAACTGGAACAACGCGACCAAATACCTGGAAAAATATCAGCACCCGGTCTGGCGTGACTACCTGGCAAACGGTATCCGCGGCGGGCACGGCGGCATGGATGGGCTGGTCTATGATGCCTTCATCGAGGCGGTGCGCAAGGGCGAACCGTGCCCCATCGACGTCTACGATGCAGCCGCTTGGATGTGCATCACACCGCTGTCCGAGCAGTCCATCGCAATGGGAAGCGCACCGGTTCCGGTACCCGACTTCACGTCGGGTGCATGGAGCACGCGGCGCTGATGCCGCAACGTATCACAGTACTCCCTTGGCAACACATACAACATAATGAGCACAGAGCCGCCGGTGGATCGGCGGCTCCGGAAAGGAAGCAACTATGAGTAACACGAACGTGACCCCCCGATTCCGCCGGATGGCGGCAATACTGCTGGCGGCGGTAATGCTGCTGTCGGCTGTGGCTGTTCTGGTTTTTCCTGCGGCGGCAGATGAAGCGTATACCTACACGTCCTATACGCAGGCGAATACCGATAAGGTTCCGAAGAAGATCGAGGAAAACACCAAGCTGGGGCTGCGGCTCGGCATCAACGGTACGTTTGATTCGGTGGCGCTGTCGCTGTGCACATGGAGCACGTCCGATTCCGCCGCACAGCTCACCCTGTATAAGTGGAACCGGAATCACACGACTACCGAGGCAGGCGAGCCGATTGCGACCGCTTTTCTTGATCCGCTGACCGACAACGGCATGGCGGAACTGACCTTTGACGCACAGCCTGCCGGGGAATACTACATCCTGGTCAGCCAGACGCGCGGACAGGTCGGCGTGTGGGCAGTGGAAGGCAACAGCATGACGCACGGATTGGTGTACGTGGGCGGGAGCGAGGAAAAGATGGATCTGTGCCTGTCCGTCCGTTTCACCTCCAAGCCTGCCACGTTCTTCACAGCACTTGAGAATGAAGAAAAGGAAACGGACGCGCCGTCCCAGCAGACCGGCGTCCCGGCGGACAGCCTGTTCCGCCAGAATGCAGCCATGCCGGACACATGGGTGTTTACCGACGGACTGGGGCGCAAGTCGCTGACTTTTGCGGATGTCGGTCCCGTGCGCGACGGCAAGACGCTGGCGTTGTTTTACTGGACATGGCACGAGGAGTTGGGTCAGCAGGGCGCAACCAATACGACCGAACTGCTCAAGAAGTATCCGGATGCAAAGAACGACTATAACCACGTTGCATGGCGGGGAGCGGGGCATTACTGCTTCTGGAACGAGCCGATTTACGGCTTCTACCGTACCACAGATGAGTGGGTGCTCCGCAAGCAGGCGGAGATGCTGGCGAACGCAGGCGTGGATGTTGTGTTCAATGACAACACCAACGGCGCCCTAACATGGAAGAGTGCCTATCATGCGCTGTTTGAAAACTGGATCAAAGCATCAGAGGACGGCGTGAAAGTTCCGAAGATCTCCTTCCTCCTGCCCTTCGGGGACAACAGCGGCAGCCAGTCCCAGCTCCGGTCGCTGTACAATGATATCTATAAGGACGGCGTCTATCAGCAGCTGTGGTACTATCTGGATGACAAGCCCATGCTGATGGCGTACTCCGGCTCGATGCCCAGTGAGATCAGCAATTTCTTTACCTTCCGGTCGGGGCAGGCGGCATACCTGCTGAACGGTAAGACCAATGTCGGACAATGGGGATGGCTGCATACCTACCCGCAGCCGGTCTATTACGGCACCAAGGAACAGCGGCGCAACAAGACGCCCGAAGAGATCACGGTCGGCGTTGCCGTGAACCATAACTACGTGACGCACGAGATCACCGCAATGAACGGTGAGCACGTCATGGGTCGTTCCTATACCTCCACGTACCCGGATCGGTACGAGAAGGAGGGAACGTCGGCATCGCTCTGGGGCTATAATTTCTCCGAGCAGTTTGACCATGCACTGAAGCAGGATCCCATGGTAGTCTTCGTGACCGGCTGGAACGAATGGCACGCATGGCGCCAGCCTACACCGTGGGGCGGTCCCAACAGCCTTGTTAACAACGCGCTGGTTGATCAGTTTGACAACGAGTTCAGCCGCGACCTTGAGCCGACCAAGGGCGAGCTGAAGGATCACTACTACTACCTGTTTGTCAACTATGTCCGCCGCTACAAGGGCGTCAATCCCATCCCGACCCCCTCGCTCAATCAGACCATTGATATGCAGGGTGCGGAGTCCCAGTGGAAGACCGTTGAACCGTACTATGCATCCTATATCAACAACATCGGTGACCGCGACCACGCCGGATACCGGGGGCACAGCTACAAGGAAACCTCCGGTCGGAACGACCTCATCGGCGCACAGGTGGCGCGGGATGACGAGTACCTGTATTTCCACGCTGAGTGCGCATCTGACGTCGTGGGGCTGGGTGATGACCTCTGGATGACGCTGTACATCGACAGCAATCAGGAAAACCAGGGCTGGGAAACCTTCGACTATGTGATCAATAAGTCCCGCGCAACGCAGAATGCCGTTATGCTGGAGAAGTTCACCGGCAATGGCTACGATACCGAGTTGGTCGCGGAGTGTGCCTATACCCTGGACGGCAGATACCTGACCGTCAAGGTGCGCAAGGCGGATCTCGGACTTTCCGGCGACGATTTCACCGTTAACTTTGCATGGACGGACAATGTCCATGACGAAGGGCAGGAGGGCGTATTCTCCGGCGATATCCTGGACTTCTACATCTCCGGTGACGTAGCACCCGGCGGACGCTTCAAGTACAGCTACATCAGCACGCGCGAGAACGCCCGCGGCCCCGAGACCGAGACTGCCACAGAGACAGCTACCGAGCCGGTCACGACTGCAACGCAGGCTCCGGAGACCGCGACTGCGACCGAGACCGAAACGGATACCGAGACCGTCACGGATGCGGAGACGACGGGCGCCGCCTCCGGCGGATGCAAGTCGGTTGCAACCGGTGCGGCAGTGTTGCTGGCACTGGGCGCGATGGCGGCTGTCCTGCCGATGCGCCGCAAGCATCGTTGACCTGTTACGACCTGTTACGACAGGGATTTTCTGAAAACAACCCTGCATTTTCCACGGTTCCGCCCGCCGTGTGTGGCGGGCCGGAACCGCTTTTGCGTCCACAGACATCCATAGAAAGGAGGCTTGAATATGCGTTGGTGGGGAAGGGTATTCTCCCGTTTTACGCTGGTAAGCCTGGCAATTCTCGCACAGCTGTTCTGGATGTTCTTCTTCATTCATCGCCTCAGTGACCACTATATGATCGTGGCGGCGGCTTTCAACTTCGTCACCTTGATTGCCGCTGTAATCATCGTCAACAAAAACGGAAATCCCATGGTCAAGATGGCATGGATTGTGCCGATTCTGGTGTTTCCGCTTTTCGGTGGGATCCTGTACTTTCTCTCCGGCGGTAAGGCGCCCAAGAAAAAACTGCGCCGTGCGCTGGAAACAAGCCGGCAGGGGCTCGCGCCGTTTTCTGTCGGCAATGCTTCGCCGGACGATATCGTAACGGAGCAGATGCGTTGCCGCGTGGGCGACGCGGACGTGGCGGGGCAGTGCCACTATCTGGAACGGCAGGGCTTTCCGCTGTACCGGAACACGGACGCCCGCTACTACGCCGACTGCAAGGCTGGCTGGAACCGGATGCTGGAGGATCTGCGCGGTGCGGAACGGTTCATTTTCCTGGAGTATTTCATCATCCGGGAGGGGATCATGTGGAATGCCGTGCTGGACATCCTGACGGAAAAGGCGGCGGCAGGGGTGGATGTACGCCTCCTGTACGATGATTTCGGCTGTATTACCTGCCTTCCGCGTGACTACGTGAAGCAGATGGAGGCACGGGGCATCCGCTGTACCGCCTTCAACCGTTACCGACCGGTTTATTCGGTGGTCATGAACCACCGCGACCATCGCAAGATTTTTGTGGTGGACGGATATATCGGATATACCGGCGGCGCCAATATGTCTGATGAGTATATCGGTGAGTGGGTACGCTTCGGCGACTGGAAGGACAACTTTGTCCGGCTGGAGGGCGAGGGCGTGCGCGGTCTGACGTTGCTGTTCCTGCAGATGTGGAACGCGCTGCATCCGGAGGAGGATGCAGACATTGCCCGCTTCCTGCCGCCGCCGGAGCGTGCGGCTGCCGTCCGTTGTCCCGGGTATGTACAGCCCTACGGAGACTCGCCGATGGACAGCGAGGTGCTGGCGGAGAACGTCTACCTGAATATCATCACGCAGGCGGTGCAGTACGTGTACATATTCTCGCCCTACCTGATAACGGATTACGAAATGACGCGTGCGCTTTGCCTTGCCGCCAAGCGCGGGGTGGATGTGCGGCTGGTCTGCCCTGCCGTGCCGGATAAGAAGATCGTGTTCCAGCTGACAAAATCCCATTACCCGGAACTGATTGCCAACGGTGTGAAGGTGTATTCGTACACGCCGGGCTTTCTCCACAGCAAGACCTTCCTTTCGGATGACCGGCTGGCGGTCGTGGGCAGTGTCAACATGGACTACCGCTCGCTGACCCTGCACTTTGAGAACGCCTGCCTGTTCGTGGATCATCCGATGGTAGAGGAGGTCAAACAGGACTTTCTGCAAACATTTGAAGTCAGTCAGCCGGTGGTGCCCGGAAAGAAGCAGGAGAATTTCCTGTACCGGTTCTGGCTGGGTATTTTGCGGCTGCTGTCGCCGCTGATGTAAGGAGGAGATGATTCTCATGACAAGAAAAGTACTTGCTTTCCTGCTCTCTCTAGCTATGCTCGGGCTGGCTCTGCCGGTCTCCGGAGCGGATGCCGACAATCAGCCGGACACGCTGAAGGACGGCTACGCCTACGTATCCGACCTTCCGTGGAAGTCCTCCAACGCCCTCGCCGGGACGCAGGTCACGCGTGACGGGAACAACAACGCCGGAGAGACCATATACTCCCCTGATCTGCTGGTGTATGCCAAAGGCGTCGGAATGCACGCCTGCGACAATAATTTCGGCAGTTATGTGGAGCTTGACATCTCCGGGTACGGTTTTACCAAGTTCGCCGCGCGAATCGGCATGGTCATCACGCTGAGCGCCTACGACATCACGATGGCGGACGCGATCTTTTCCGTGTCCGGTGACGGGCGCGAGCTGTTCCGCTCCGATCTGATGAAGTATATGCAACCGTTCGCTATGATCGAGGTGGACGTGACCGGTATCCGCACACTGCGGCTGGCTGTCTCGGGTGCGGGAAGTATTGCCGGCGATTGGTGCGCGTGGGCAAACGCTGTGCTGAGTGTTTCCGGCGATGTTGAGCAGCTGTTCCGGGCGGACGGCGTGCTGATTTACGACGCCAATGCCGCGGAGCCGGCAGAAACCCACACGAGCGAGCCGCCCGTTACTACGGCGACAGAACCCGTCACGCAGACAGAGCCTGTTACGCAGACCGAACCCCCTGTGACTTCTGCGGCTACGGCGGAGTTGTCCATGCAGACGAAGACGCCAGAGACGGAACAGACTTCTGCCGTGCCGGAGGGGTCGGCGGCGGAGACCGAAGCATCCGCTACCGTCGGGACAGACACAGGATGCGCTTCCGTGCTGGGTGCGGGAGCGGTCGGCATCGTGGTCGCCGCCGTGGCAGCAGGGGCTGCCTGCCGCAGAAAAAACAAGGAGGATGAGGACGCATGAACAGCAGACAGAGATATTTCAGCCGTATATGCCCGTCCGTACTGCTTGCCGTTTGTATGCTGATCGGAGCGGTTGCCTGTGCGGGGCAGGGAAGCACGGGGGACGCAACCTCCGGTAATGCAACGCAGTCTGCGACCGCGACCGCGACCGGGGAGATTGCCACGACAGGCGGATCCACTGAGACAGAACCCGAACAAACAACAACCGGAGAGGAAACCTCCGGGGCGGAGCAGGAGGAAACCATGAAACCTTTGGAAAGTATGTTGAATTCACCCGCTGAATTCCCCATCAGCTTTACCTATGGCGGCGTGCGATATCAGGGCTTCGGCGATGGCTTTTCCGTTACCGAGCGCAAGGACAGCAAGGAGGCGGACGGTACCCGCACATTCCTGACGCTGGAGAATCCGGAAATCAATGCCGTGTTCGTGCTGGAAGCCAAGGCGTATCCGCGCTATGGCGCATATGAGTACCGCGTGACGGTCGAGAACCGGAGCGACACCGATACCAAGGTCATCGACAATCTTTGCTACCGGGTGACTATCCCCGCGAAGAATGCTGTGCTGAAGGGAATCGATGGCGATGCCGGCTCCTCGTGGTATGAGCCGTATGAGACGAAACTCACCAGCCGGTGGATCCGGAAGGAATCCACCAGCGGCAGACCGTCCCACAACGTGTTCCCTTACTTCAATCTGCAGCATGACGACGGCGGTACCATGATAGCCATCGGCTGGCCGGGCACGTGGAAGGCGCATTTCCGCGCGGAGGGAGATGCCGTGACCATGCTGGCAGGACAGTACAAGTTCTCGTCTTACCTGAAGCCGGGCGAGTCGGCACGCACGCCTCTGTTGGCGTTCGTGGAGTATGAAGGCGGCGAGGACGCCGCGACCAACGCATGGCGGCACTGGTTCATCGACTGCAATATGGCGCGCGCGGGGGAGAAGCAGGAAGTCATCCCCACCATGATTGTCTCGTCCTCCATGTCCTCCGGCGTGACGACACCGGTCGTCAAGCTGAAGATGGCGGAATTCTACCGCCACGGAATCAATTTGGACGCTTTCTGGTTGGATGCGGGCTGGTACACGGGAATCGGAACCGAGCCGGTCGCGTGGCCCCTGACAGGTTCCCTGCGGATGGATGCCAACCGATTCCCGGACCGGATGGCGGACATCACCAGAATTCTGCGTTCCCGGAACGCGGGGCTGATCCTGTGGTTTGAGCCGGAGGTCGTGCGACTGGATTCGCAGGCATTCCTGGCGGATAACCCCGATTTTTCGGCTGACTGGCTCCTGGGGCGCGTGATGAAGGGTATTTGGCTGGAGGGAGACATTATCGACTTCGGCAACCCTGCGGCGGTCAACTGGGTGTTCGACAGGGTGTGTAAGGTGATAGACGATGCAGGCGGTATCCGCGTGTACCGGCAGGACTTCAACTGTGACCCTGCGGCGGCGTGGAAAGCCCATGATGACAAGGGGCGCACCGGCATGACCGAAAACCGGTATGTTTGCGGCTACCTGCAGTATTGGGATATGCTGTTGGAGCGCTACCCGGATATGTATATTGATTCCTGCGCATCGGGCGGCGGGCGGAACGACCTGGAGACCATGCGCCGGTCGGTACCGCTGCATTACTCCGATCTCTTTGACGGCACAATCACCGAGGAGTCCTACGGCATGAAACTGGGGATGACGCAGGAACTGTTCAAATGGTTCCCGTATTTCAAGAATCAGAGCACGGGCCCCGACAACAGCATCCACCAGTTCCGGATCAACTACGCAGGACTGTTCAGCCTGACTTATACAAACGGTTCTGCGGAGATGTGGGGGCTGTTCAAACAGGCGCAGGACGAGTACAATCTGATACGCTCCTACCTGTACAGCGATTACTACCCGCTGACCGACAGTTCCAAGAAGCTAGGCGATGACAGCGGCTGGGAATTTTTCGATCCGTCTCGCGGCGAGGGCTTTTTCCAGGTCTTCCGGATGAAGGAGGCGGCGCCCGCAACGTTGACGGTCAGGCTTCGCGGTCTTGATCCGGAGAAAAACTATCACCTGACCGATACCGATGGCAGAATCGATGAAGTCCGAACCGGCGCCGAGCTGATGGCTGGCTATGAGATCCGCTTTGACGGTGCGCCGGACAGCTACGTTGTGTTGATCAAGGCACTGTAATACCGGCAAAAAAACGGGGGAGTGAAAAAACTCATTTTGAGTTTTTTCACTCCCCCGTTGACGTTGGTCTGCGCGTCAGATGAGGAAGAACCGTGCCAGCAGGCGCCGCAGAATCCCGCCGAAACCGATTCTGCTCACGTCGGCATCGGCTGTGATCGTAACCTCGCCCAATGTCACGCCCCGGCAGGTGAAGGTCAGCTTTCCGACTGTGTCTCCCGCTTTTACCGGAGCCGGGACGGCTTCCGGCAGTTCTATGTCCTTCTCGACCGATGAAAGGTCTGCACGCGGCAGGACGCAGGAGAACGCCGCATGGCGCACGCCGACAGTCGGCTGTATGCCGCCCGGGACGCGCACAGGGGTGGGATTGCCTGCCGGGCAGGTGTACAGTGCGTAGTTGGCAAAGCCCCAGTCCAGCAGGGAAGCCGCCACCGCATTGCGCGTGTCGCGGTTTGCCGCGCCCATGATGACGCAGATCAATGTCATGCCGTCGCGCTCCGCCGTTGCCGACACGCAGAATCCGGCTTTGGCAGTGGAGCCGGTCTTCAGCCCGTTACAGCCCCGGTAAAAGCGCACCAATCGGTTTGTGTTGGTCAGACCGAAGGCGCCGTTCCGCACCGTATCCATCCACGTGGAGCTGAAAGTCAGAATCTCCTTGTGGCGGATCAGCTCCCGCGACATGATGGCAATATCCCGCGCCGAGGTGACGTGGTTTTTCGCCGTATCGTCCAGTCCGTTGGTGTTTTCAAACACGGTGTTCTTCATGCCAAGCTCCGCGGCGCGCTGATTCATGTTCCGGACGAATGCTTCCTCACTGCCCGAGACCGCTTCGGCAAGCGCCAGCGCGGCGTCGTTGGCGGAGGCGATTACGACGCTTTTGACCAGGTCGCGCACCGGCATCTGCTCGCCTTCCTTCAGGAATATCTGCGAGCCGCCCATGGAGGACGCACGGGTACTTGCCGTCACGCTGTCATCCCACTTCAGACTGCCTGCTTCTATCGCTTCCATGACCAGCAGGAGCGTCATGATCTTTGTGACGGATGCGGGGGGCATGGCTTCATCGGCGTTCTGCTCGTACAGAACCTGCCCGGTCGCCGCCTCCATCAGGATTGCCCCCCGGCAGTCAAACGGCTCCGGCTTCTGTACCTCGGTCAGCGCGGCAGGTACAGGGGTTCCCGCCTGTCCCCCGGTCGCCGTAGGTTCGCCGTCTGCCGCGCACACGGGGGTTGGGCACAGGCACAGAAACAGCGCCAACCCTGCCGCAAGCCCCCGGCGCGGGAAATGCAGACGCTTTGCTTTATCCGGCATTCTCATTCTGTATACACCACCTTCCGGTGCATTGTATGCAGGGGAAGGATCTGTCATGACGGGGAAAGCTGTGCCGCGCCAAAATGTCAAACTGTCAAACTGTCAAACTGTCAAACTGTCAAACTGTCAAAATGTCACCTCCAGAAAGCATCCTTGCCCGGCGCTCAGCGTCAAAGCATAGGTGCCGTCGGCGGCAGGCGTCAGAACAGTTGTTTCCGTGCCGATGCGTGCCGTAACGGACTGCGCACCGGAAAAAGTCAGGATCACTTCGGCGGCATTGCCTGTGTTCAGGTCGTTGTGATTGACCAGCATCAGCGCCATGCCGTCGCCGTTGGCCTCCTCAAACCAGCCGACCAGCACGTCCGAGACAGACGTAATCGTGCAGGGCAGCCCCATATCGGCAACGGACTGTATTCCCGCGTTGCGCAGCATTCGTTTGATGCGCGGAGAGCTGGCAATCATGCCTGCATCCCGCCACAGGTAGCGCGGGAAAACCTCGGAGAGTGCCTTGATTTCGCGCGTTACCTGTGCACCGACTTCAAAGAGAGATGTGCGTTCGTGATTCTTGAGCATACCGAAGCTGTCGGATTTCGCGTAGGACGGCGGGCAGTCGAAGCAGTAGTAAGTGATGGAATTGCATCCGAACGCCAGAGCGGTATTTGCTTCAAAGCGCACATCGGCGAGTGTCGGCTCGTAGTCCTTGACGGCGTTGACCGTGTCGCGCATGGTGTAGATATACATCCATGCCTCCTTGCCTGCGTCGCGTGCCGCACGGCACATGACGGAAAGGCTGGCGTAATACTGCTCCGACACGTTTTTTCTGCCCCGTGCGTCTATGTCGATGGGGTAGAAATCCTGACTGACGTAGGACAGCGGGAAATCAGTCAGGAATGCCCGGATGTATGCCTCATAGCTGCCGTTTATGAAGGCGGTAGGCGGTGCGATGTTCGGAAACAGATTGACGTACATTTCCCGCCCCGGCATCAGCTCCCGGAAATACGTGACCGCGCTTTGCAGGCTGTCGAAGGTATCCCCGGTCGGTTCGTCGGCGAGGTAGTTCCCACAGTATGCCGGGGAATCCTTGTAGACATTCAGCAGTGCCATGCATTCCTCGGCGGGGGCGCGGTTTTTCAGCAATTCGTTGAGTTTCCAGTCGTTTATCCATGACTGAATGCCGTACTTTTCCAGCCACCGGAGATACTGCACGGACTTCTCCAGCGTGTACACGCCGTCCTCGCTGTCGTCATGGAAAAAGGTGAAGTATATTTGGTCGATGCCGCAGTCGGCAAGTGCTTTGAAGTCTGCCTCGACGGCATCGGATTCGGTGATGCCGTTGAAGCCGCCGATGCGGATGCAGTTCCGGCTGCTCATATCCGTGTACGGTGCCCAGCAGGCATAGTAGGTCGCGTCCCCGGTCAGCGGAGACGCGCAGGTGATGCGTTCTCCCGCTCCGTTCTCTCCGGTGTACCAGCCCTTGAAGGCGTAGCCTGCCCGCACCGGGTCACCGGGCAGGGTGACGGCAGTATCTGTGACTGCAGCGTTGACGGTTACATCCTCCATTCCTGCAACGCCGGGTGAAAATGTCAGCCGGACGGTGGGGGTGTCTGTTCCGGTGAGTGTCTCCGCCCCGGCGCCCGTTCCGGTATCCGTGCCCGTTACCGGAACAGATGTCGGGGTTTTCCCTGTTTCCGTTCGAGTTGCGTTCCCCCCGGACGGGCGGCAGGCAGCGCAGCCGAGAGTCAGCAGTACCAGACTGAGCAGGAGGGATGAGTGTCTCAGGTATCTCATGGCGACTTCTCCTTTTTGCCGATATTGATTGTTTTGCTTTCGGTTCCGGGTTTTTCAGGGTTTGTCTCCGCGTTCCTTCTTCCTGCGGGAGTTGCGCACGCGCGTCCCGGTTTTTCCTGCGGCAGCCACCAACGGTACACCCGCCAGCGCCACAAGCCCAGCCGCTGCCCCGACACCGATCGAGGATCGGCATCCGCCTGCGGCGGTCGTTTCGCTGCCCGTCGTGTCGGAATCCGGTGCGGTGACCGTGCCGCTGTCCGATGCTTCGCTGTCGGTTGCGGTGACAGGTGCCGGTTCCGTGACGGTTTCGGTATCGGTGCCGGTAGCCGGCTCCGCGCCTGCATTGGCAGCAGTGGAGATGTAGCTGTACTTGAAGCGTCCGCCGGGCGCGACATCACCCGATACGTAAAATTCCATGATATCGCCGGAGAAGCGCGAGTACACATACTCGCTTTGCCCGTTCGGCGCCGCGTCATCCGCATCATGCACGTTGTCCGTCCAGGAGAAATTGATGGTGAAATCGTAGCCGGACAGACCCAGCGCGGACTTGGGCACCGCGATCTGAATCGTCTTTCCGTTTACGGAATACTTCACATCGGCGACCTTTTCGGAAGCGTAGCCATTTCCGGTGAACTTCTCCAGGACGGCGGTGTCCGCCGATGCGGGCGATTTGTTGATGACGTAATCAAAGCTCTCCCAGCCCTGGTTGGACTGGTCGGAGTCAATGTACAGCACCATCCACAGCGGGTCGGTGTAGGGGGTGATCTCCTCGTTGCACTCCGCCAGGAAATACACGTAGTCGTCATCCCGTGCCACGCGTGCGCCGATGATGTCATTGCGCCCGGAGTACTCGGTGTAGTGTAGGCTGCCGTAGCCGTCCGCATCGCGGTCGCCCGTGTTCCCGATATAGGCGGCATAGTACGGGGCGACAGATGCCCACTGTTCGGTACCCTTGCCCAGGTCAATGGTAGCCGCCTGCGAAGGCGTGGGAATGGGGCGGGCACCCTTGTAGCGGCGGACGTAATTGACCAGCAGATAGTAGTAGTTGTCCCGGAGATCGCCGCGTGTCGGCTCCAGGTCGCGCGAGAACTCATCGTTGCACTGGTCGGGGAAGGCATTTTCGACCGCGGCGGCGGAGCCTTCTATCCATGTCTTATAACGTCCGGCTACCCACTCATTCCATCCGGTGACGAACACGACCTTCGGATCGACCTTCAGTGCATAATCAAATTGTTCGGAGAAGTTGTAGCCCCACAGTGTTGCCGATGCGCCTTCCTTCTCGTACCGATCCTGATAGGAGGATGTATAGGAGCGTCCCATGATGTGATAGCCGTTCATGGCAGCCAGCAGACCGAGCTTGTAGTCATGGTTCATCGCCACGCCGACCGTGATCTGCTCCGGCTTCTGCTCCTTCTGGTTTCTGGAGGTGCCGTAGTAGACAGCCTGCGGATAGGTCGAAAGCCAGCCCCATGCGCCAAGCCCGGGATTATTGTTGATGTAGCCCGGATAATTGGCACGGAAGGTAAAGAAATTTTTGATTTCCTTTTCGGTGTTGTCGGCGCTGTTCAGCAGATTACCGCCGCCGTGTGCCATCAGCATGGGCTTACCTTCCCAGTAGAACCACAGCTTCTGATTCACGTCTTTCCGGTAGATGTCAAGATACAGATCCTTCAACTGCGCCCGGGTATTCTCGTTGGCGCCGAAGGGAAGCATGAAGGACACCTTGGGCGTCCGGACACCGTCGTCCATGGCATCCGACCACGTCTGCATCAGCGGACGGTAGGAGTCGCGCCAGGTCAGAATCCCGTTGGTGTTGTCGGTGAAAATCGTATCCACGCCTGCATTGGCAAGCATTTCCGCCTGCCGCCGCAGAACCCATGTATCGGTGGTCTTGTAATAGCCGTAGACAGGCTGGTTCCAGAAGTGGTCGTATCCGGAGACAGGCCAGCCCGGATGATCGTAATCCCGCAGTGCATCGGGATTCTCCTCCAGAAATTTCTGATTGTTGAAGGGATTTCCCGTGCGCAGGAAGCCGTGCCATGTCCAGTAGAACAGCGCAAGGGTGCGGTCGGTGCGGGGGTCGCCGACCTCTGCATTGGTCAACGAAACGCGTCCCAGTCCGTCCGTGAAAACCCATGTGTCGGGCATGACCTCATGCGTATAGATCTTGCTGTCCTCCGGAATGACGTACTCCGCCGGCGCGGTGTGGTTTCCGTCGGCGGGGGTGACGGACGGCTCGCAGGCACCGAACGGCTCGTTAAGGTTTTCGGTGAAGGTGATGTGCAGCTCCGGTTCCAGCGACTTGGATTCCGTGCCATCCTTGTATGCGTAGCCGAGCGAATCCGTCGGATTGACGTTTGCCCAGACGCCGACGCTTCCCTGCGGCTCCGAGACGTGGAAGAGGTACTCCCCTGCGGGTTGCGGATCAAAGGTGACGGTGTTGGTGGCATTGTCCCGCATGGGGTCAAAGACCTTGGTCGCAATCGGCTCCTGCTTCAGGGTGTCCTCGTAGGTGCCAGACCACAGGTACAGCGACAGGCGGCACACCGAGTCGTCCCGTGTCCATGTCGGCATGGCGAAGCCGAACGCGGTGAATTCACCGAGAACATTGACGCGGTAGGAAAACGGAGCGTATATGGATTCGGCACTCCGTGTTCCGGTGCCGTTCTGGATGCTTTTCACATAGGAAGCTGCGCCGGTCGGCAGTGCCAGCACGGAAAGGGCGCTCATAAGCAGGATCGCTGTCAGGCAAGCTGTCAGAATGTGCTTTCCTCGCATCGTTTTCATGTGTGAACCTCCTTTATTCTCCCGGGAACAGGGATATTCCCGGTGATGTTGATTTTTCGGTATTCGGTATTCTGAATCGGTACGCAGCAGCCGTCCGGAACAGAGGTTTACCGCAGGAAAAGCCGCAGAGCCCGCGCGGCTTTGCTTTCGTAGCCCGGCTCAACCAGCACGGGGCAATCCTCCCCGGCGCGGTAGGCGCGAATGTACTCGCAGAGCCAGCGGTAGTACTGGTCGCCGTGCCCGCCTTTCATCGGTTCGATGTCCCGGCTGTATTCCTGATTGAAGTTGTCGGTAAAGACGTAGCCGGGGGAATCAAAGTAGTACAGCTGTGCCGTCCATTCATTCCACCAGGTGACCGAAACGATCTTGGGATGGATTTTGAAGGCGGTCAGCCACTGGGAGTACCAGAACACACCGCCGGCTCTGCCATTGGCGGAATGCGGGTCGGACATATAGCTGAGCTGTGCAGCCACGCAGACGCTGACGTGTTCCGGATCGTCCCCGAAGTAGGATACGGTGCGCTTGTTGTTTGCCTGCAGGTAGCTCCACTGCGCCGTGGAAGCGCCATGCAGACCGGACATACCGCGTACCGTGAAATACTTGGTGTCGATATCGTCCAGCCCGGCGTTCCAGCGCATAATGAACGGCTTGTCATTCCAGAATACAAAGCAGTCCGTCCACTTTTCGACGCTGTAGAAGCTCTGATAGATGGCATCAAACAGGGAATCGTCGTTCATCCACATGACGACATACGGCGTTCCCAGTCCTTCTGCACGCATCTGCATGATGGTGTCCAGCAGCGCGTTCATGGGCTTGCCGATGTAGTTTATCCACTCCCACGAGCCAAGCCTGTAACCGGCATGGGCATAGGTGTAGTCCAGGATCAGGAAATCCACGCCCGCGTTGTATAGCAGGGTCATGTTGTTGCGGATGGCGTCGGTGTCGGTGCTGCGGTAGTAGCCCTGAGCCGGCTCGGACCAGTAGTGGAACTGGTGCAGGTGGTTGTGCTGCTCCTTCTCGTTGCCGAAACCGTACTTGGCGGAAAAGCCGTACTGCGCGATCAGCTCTTCAACATTGAGGCAGCCCTCCAGCTTGCCCTCCCCGTCGCCGTGAATGGCATTGAACCACATGGTGTAGCAGATGCCGATAAGGTCAGTCCGGTCGGTGATATCCAGTCCCAGACTGTACCCGTCCTGCGGGGTCGCAATTACGGTGCCGTCCACGATGGCGTAATCCACCTTGCCCTCGTTGAAGGAGGTCTCGGGTTCCGTGACGGTTTCCGTTGCGGTTTCTGTCTCGGTTTCGGTTTCCGTGGCGGGAGTGGTCTCACTCGCGGTTTCCGGCTCGACTTTTGTTTCCGATCCTGTATCCGGCAGGGCGGAGGTCGCCCCGACGGAAGCGGTGCCGTCCGGGGCATCCTGCTTGCCGGAGCAGCTCCAGATGCAGCAGGCAAGCAGGAGGATAAACAGGAGCAGGAGTTGGATGCGTATGAATCTCCGATTATTCATGGCGGTACGGCTTCCTTTCATCATGTGAGGTAATGAGGTATTGTTTTTGCAGAGTCCTTTATTTATCCTTCAGAAAATCCCGCAGGGCGCGATATGCGCGCTGCTCGTAGCCGTCCTCGACCAGCACGGGGCAATCCTCCCCGGCGCGATAGGCGCGGATGTATTCGCAGAGCCAGCGGTAGTACTGGTCGCCGTGCCCGCCCTTCATCGGTTCAATGTCCCGGCTGTACTCCTGGTTGAAGTTGTCGGTGAAGATGTAGCCGGCATCTGTATGGTACAGCTGAGCCGTCCACTCGTTCCACCAGGTGACCGAAACGATTTTGGGATGAACCTTGAAGGCATTCAGCCACTGGGAGTACCAGAACACACCGCCTGCACGTCCGTGTGCCGTGGGCAGGGACATATAGGTTTCCTGCGTGGCAACGGCGACGCCGACGTGCTCCGGCTTGCCGCCGTAGTAGGAAACGGTGTTCTTGTTGCTGACCTCCAGGTACGTCCATTGACCGGGCGCCGCCTGCCCGCGCAGGCCGTACATTCCGCGCACGGTGAATTTGTCGGTGTCCAGGCAGGATTCGTCGGCGATCCAGCGCATGACGAACGGCTTGCCGTTCCAAAAAACGAAGCAGTCCTTCCATTTTTCAACGCCGTAGAAGTGTTGATAGATGACGTCAAACAGGGAATCGTCATTCATCCACATGACAACATACGGTGTGCCTTCGCCCTCGGCACGCATCTGCATGATGGTGTCCAGCAGCGCGTTCATGGGCTTGCTGATGTAGTTCGTCCACTCCGACGAGCCGGGCTGGTAGCCGGCGCCGGCATAGGTGTAGTCCAGGATCAGGAAATCCACGCCAGCCTTGTACAGCAGACGCATATTGTTGCGGATGGCATCGGTGTCGGTACTGCGGTAGTAGCCCTGCGCAGGCTCGGACCAGTAGTGGAACTGCCCGAGATTGTTGTGCTGTTCATCCTTTGTGCCGAAGCCGTACTCGGCAGAGAACCCGTACTTTTCTGTCATTTCCGGCACGTTCGGCATATTGGTCATCTTCCCGGTTCCGTCCCCGAAAATAGCGTTGAACCACATAGTATAGCAGATACCGACAAGGTCGTTCCTGTTCGTGATATCCAGACCCAAAGCATATCCCTCCTTCGGTGTGGCAGTCACGACAACCTCTTCCACGGTGGAGCCGCGGGAGGCGCCGTACACCTGCATATCATCAATCATGAATCCGCCGCCATGACAGAATACGGAGTAGTGAGAGCCTTTGGCGGATGACATATTGTAATCTTCCTCGTAAACCTGTTCGTTTGCCATGTCGTAGACATGAATCCGGCTGTCCTCAATCCTGACGGACAGGGCGTAGATTCCGTTGATGAACATGGTAGTGGTCAGATTATCGGTGCAGACAAGATCCACTCTGAACTGCCCGGACAGTGCGCCGTCCCAAAGCTGCACCAGCACGTTGCCGCCTGGCCAGCCCCAGTGTGCCTGATCGCTTCCGAACACGGCGATCCTGTCATGCTGGCTCACGAAGGAGAACCAGATGCCGTCACCGGCGTTGTCCGCAATGCTGTATGTGTAGTTGGACAGGTAGCAGCCGATGAAGCCGGTCGCGGCAGGATTGCCGCCGCCCACGACCTCTATGTTGGCGGAGAGCTGTATCTGGCTGAAGTCCGTGAAATTGGTGTTGATTTCGGGGCACCAGGTCGTCCACCCGCCGCCTACGCCGTCCGTACCGTTGTAGGGGATGCACAGCTTCCCCTCGTGCACGCCGGTCGCGCCGGCGGAGCGGGAGGTCGCCTTGCCGCCGCAGTTTGGGTCTCCGTCCGAGAAATCCTCGTCAAACAGTGTCACTACGCCGGTTGCGCCCTTCTCCATGACCGTATTGCGCCCGTTCTCGTCAAAGGCTTCGTACACGGTGGTTTTCTTTTCGGTTTTGTAGTCCACTTTTCCCTCGTTGAAACGGGTGGGAACCGGTGCCGGCGCATCGGTTTCGGTCTCGGTTCCTCCACCAGTCGTGACGGTTTCCGAGCCGGGCTGGGCGTCGGTGTCCGGCTGAGTGGATGGCTCGGTCGCGGAGCCGGTGGGAGCATCCGTGCCGGATGCAGTGCCGGAGCCGCCGGTACAACCCGCAGCGGCAAGAGTCAGCGGCAACAGCATGGCAAGGCATAGCAGAAGAACGACAGTACGCAAAAAACGGCGGTTGTGCATTGTAGATTACATCCTTTCTTTGTATCCGGGTATCCGGCGGCGTATCTGTGCCGTCGTCATGGTGCTATATTGCTTTGGAACGGTGTCCGGGCTTACTGTGCGGATTCCAGCCGCTCACGGATAGCGTGCAGAAATTCGCCGGAGTTGACCGATCGGACAGGGCGTCCTTCGCTCTCGGCGCGTTTCCGCGCATCGGCAGGCACAAGGGCGGCAAGGTCTTTGGTCATGACGCCGTCCCGTATGGCGGCAAGGCTTGCCGACTCCAGTCTGTCGGCAAAGGCGCACAGGTCGTGCAGACCGTCCAACTCGCCGCGTTTGCGCAGGGCGCCGCTCCATGCAAAAATGGTTGCCATCGGGTTTGTGGAGGTCTCCTCGCCGCGCAGGTAGCGGTAGTAATGCTGGGTAACGGTGCCGTGAGCGGCTTCGTACTCAAACTTTCCGTCGGGGGAGACCAGCACGGAGGTCATCATGGCAAGCGAACCGAAGGCGGTGGATACCATGTCGGACATGACATCGCCGTCGTAGTTCTTGAGTGCCCAGACCATGCCGCCCTCACTCCGAATGATGCGGGCGACCGCATCGTCGATCAGCGTGTAGAAGTAACGGATGCCCGCCGCTTCAAATGCCGCCCGGTACTCTGCATCGTATATCTCCTGGAATATCAGCTTGAAGGTCTGGTCGTACTGCTTTGAGATGGTGTCCTTGGTGGAGAACCACAGGTCGCGCCGAACCGACAGGGCAAAGCCGAAGCAGGCATGCGCGAAGGAACGGATGGAATCATCCTTGTTGAAGCTGCCCTGCAGAACGCCGGGACCGTCATAGTCGCTGACTGTTGCCCGGAACGTCTCCTGCCCGGAACGGTCGGTGAAGACCAGCTCGGCGCGCCCTGCGCCGGGAACACGGTACTCGGTGGACTTGTACACGTCTCCGAAGGCATGCCGCGCGATGATAATAGGTTGCTTCCAGCCGCGTACCAGCGGTGGGAACATCTCCATATCCGCCACGATGGGGGCGCGGAACACGGTGCCGTCCATCACGGCGCGGATGGTGCCGTTAGGGGACTTCCACATTTCGGACAGCCCGTACTCCTCCACGCGCTGTCGGTTGGGGGTGATGGTGGCACATTTGACCGCCACACCAAGCCGGCAGGCAGCGTGCGCCGCGTCCCACGTGATGCGGTCCTGCGTGCGCTCGCGTTCCGGCAGTCCCAGGTCGTAATATTCCGTTTTCAGTTCGACAAAGGGCGACAGCAGCTCGTCCTTGATCATCCGCCAGAGGACACGGGTCATCTCGTCCCCGTCCATCTCCACCAGCGGTGTTTTCATCTGTATTTTGTCCATGCATTTCTCCCTTCCTGCGTGTTCCGGCTCACTGCCGCGATGCCCAGAGCGCACGCTCGTAGGCGAAGCGATAGAATTTCTCCATACCCATGGCGGCGTAGGCGTCCTGCGTATGCTTGCCGGGCTTGTTGGTCAGCGACAGCTCGCACATCAGCGGTCCTGTATAGCCGGACGCTCGGATGCGGCTCATGACCCAGTTCCAGTTGACGGCGCCGTCCCCCATGACAAGGTGCAGGTCATCCAGCCAGTCGATGTCGGCACCGGATACGCCCCGGTTGTCGTTGAAATGCGTATGGTTCAGTCGATCCCCGTACAGCGCCATCATGTTCTTCCCCCGGTTGTAGCACAGTTCATGCCCGGTGTCCAGGCAGAAGCCGACGTGCGGGCAATCGGAAAAGGCGTCCATCAGCGCGGCGAGGTACTCCTCTCCCTCCACGTTCTCAAAGCTGAGTGCAATGCCCGCCCGGTCAGCCGCTTCCACTACACGGCGGAAGTTGTCGATGCCGATCCGGTTGGGCGTATGATCCCGGAATCCTATGAACGGGTGCAGAACCATGACCGGGATACCGTAGCGTCCGCAGTCGGTCGCACAGGCGACCAAATCATTGCGGACATGCTCCGCGGCGTCACCCGCTTCCCACATCCGGTTGACTTCGCCGAACGGTGCGTGAACCGATGCGTAGGTAAGTCCTGCCCGTGCCCCCGCGTCCGCCCATTTGCCGATGCGGTCGGGATCCCAGCCGGTAAAGAAGGCGTCCCAGCCTGCCTCGGCGATCAGGGCAATATGCTGTGCCTGCGACAACCCCGCGCCGCCCAGCACATTGATGCCTACCGAATACTGTTTTTCTTCCATGTGAACGTCCTCCCCTTACTTTTTTGCGTGTGCGGCGTACCAGTTCATCAGGCACCCCGCCAGTATGATCTGCTTTTCCTCTTCCGTCAGCCCGCAGAGCTTCAGCGCAAGCGGTGCCGTCGTGCCGTCTGCCCGGATGACGGTTGCATGGATGGTTTCCTGCCCTGCGGCGACTGCCTGCCGGATGTCCGGCACGAACACGCAGTCACCGACCGCGAACGGGAATTCCGCTCCCTCCGGCAGGGTAAAGGGCAGGATGCCCCAGTTTATGCAGTTGGAGCGGTAGCGCTTGGTGGCGTACTCATAGCATATGTTGCCGAAGCCGCCCAGCACCTTCTGGCAGGATGCCGCCTGCTCCCGCGCGGAGCCGTCTCCCGGCTTGTTGGCGAACAGGCAGGAGCCGAACTGCGTCTCCGGCGCCAGCGCATCCGCGTCGCCGACAGCGGACAGAACGGTGCGCAGGTGAGGCGACAGCTCTCCGGCGCGGCGTGCCGTCTCCTGCGCCGCGACTGCCTTGGAGCGTCCGACATACTCCGGCGCCCGGCGGGACAGCGTGAATTCCGAAAGGCGCAGGGGATTGGAGCGGTAGGAGGAGGTTTCGCCGGATGGGATCAGCTCGTCCGTAGTCGTGACCGGGTCGCGGATAACGGCGGCAAGCTCCAGCAGAATATTTGGGGCGAGCGGGTACTGCGCCGGCCAGTCTGTGATGTTGGGACCCAGGATCAGCGGAGCGGTACGGTCTGCTTTGCCGAAGCCGTTGTAGACCCGCTTTGCGTAAGCCGAGCCGTCAAAGTGATACGCATGCGGCGTATACGCATAGTCCATATCCGTTGCCGCCGTGATAATACCGCCCATGCGTGCCGTCGCCGCAATCGAACGCGCGTCCATCAGCGCGACGCCTGCCAGCTGACCTTCACCGGGCTTGGAACCTTCACGGTTGGGAAAATTGCGGGTGGTGTGCCGCAGGGACAGTCCGTTGTTGGCAGGGACATCCCCGGCGCCGAAGCAGGGACCGCAGAAGCAGGGCTTGATGACCGCCCCGGCGGCGAGTAGGTCGGTCAGTGCGCCGATGCGTGTCAGCTCCAGCGAGACCGGCACGGAGGTCGGGTAGACCGACAGGCTGAAGAAGCCGTCGCCCGTGGAACCGCCGCGCAGGATGGCGGACGCCTCGTCAATGGAATCAAACATTCCGCCTGCGCACCCTGCGATGATTCCCTGATCCGCCTGTACGCGCCCGTCGGGGCGTATCTTGTCTGTCAGATGAAGGGAGGCTTTGCTGAATTTTGCCGCCGCCTCCGCTTCCACACCCGCGAGCAGCTCCCGCGCGTTGGCAGTGAACTCATGGATTGTGTACACATTGGAGGGGTGGAAGGGAAGGGCAATCATGGATTCCAGTGCCGAAAGGTCGATTTCTATCATACCGTCGTAGTATGCGCCGTCCTGCGGGGCGAGCGGGCGGAAATCCTGCTGTCTGCCGTGCGTGACGTAGTGCTGCTTTGTTACCTCGTCCGTGATCCAGACCGAGGACAGGCAGGTCGTCTCGGTGGTCATGACATCGATGCCGTTCCGGAAGTCGATGGGAAGCGAAGCCACGCCGGGACCTGCAAACTCCAGAATCCGGTTCTTGACAAATCCGGAGGCGAAGGTCGCGCCGACCAGTGCCAGTGCCGCATCGTGCGGACCGATGCCGTGGCGCGGCGATCCGGTCAGCCAGACCAGAACCACGCCGGGGCGGTCTATATCATACGTATTGCGCAGAAGCTGCTTGACCAGCTCGGGACCGCCTTCCCCGACGCCCAGCGTTCCCAATGCGCCGTAGCGCGTGTGGGAGTCGGATCCGAGGATCATGCGTCCGCATCCCGCCAACGCCTCGCGGGCATAGGAGTGGATGACGGATTGATTGGCGGGCACATAGATGCCGCCGAAACGGCGGGCGGCGGACAAGCCGAACACGTGGTCATCCTCATTGATTGTCCCGCCGACCGCACACAGACTGTTGTGGCAGTTTGTCATGGCATAGGGGACGGGGAACTCATGAAGTCCGCTGGCACGGGCTGTCTGAATGATGCCTACGTACGTGATGTCGTGCGAAACCAGCGCGTCGAATTTCAGGTGCAGCTTATCCTGATCCGCGCCCGGGGCGTTGTGCGCATCGAGGATCTGCCCGGCAATGGTCTTGCGGCGACCGTCCCGATCGGGGGAATCCGTCCTTTGCGGAACCCCGCCGGTCAGTTTTACGCCGCCGTTCGTGATTGTGATGGCTTTCATGAATGATCAATACCTCCGATATTCATAGATGGTTGCCTGAAAGAACTGGTGATTTTGTCTTCACCATTCTATCACAAAACTGCCTCCGCGTCAATAGGAACCGACACGAAAGCGGGGCATCGGCGTTTACTTTTTTCTCGGACAGACGAAGAAGGGGGAGCGCTCAAATTCTTTTTCGCCTCAAACACCGACTCCCGGCACAGGGGGGACAACTGCAGCGGAACGAGTCGATGCGTCCGGGTTCCGACGCAGGGGCAAGCTTCAGACGTGCATCGGTGCGCCTCTGATAATCCTCTGATAATTGTAAAATTTTCTCTATCCACTTGCATACCCCCCGGAAAAGGATTATAATGTAAAGGTATAAGGCGAAGTAGGCACTGAGGGAGGAACGCAATGAAGAACAGTCCGATTCTGAAGCGGGCACAGGGCGAATCCTGCAAGGTCGCCGTGCTGGGCTACGGCGTTTCCAACAGACCGCTGGTGGAATGGCTGCTGGCACATGGTATTTCGCCCGCACAACTGACCGTGCGGGACAGGCGGGAGCCCGGGGAACTGGCGGCATCCGGGGATGCGGCGTGCCTCCGGGCACTCGGCGTGCCGGTAATCTCCGGCGCGGGGTATCTTGCCGGACTGGACGGAACCGGCGTGATTTTCCGTACGCCCGGCATCCGTCCCGATCTGCCCGCGCTTGCCGCGGCAGTGGCGCACGGCGCCTGCCTGACCTCCGAGATGGAGTTGTTTCTGGAGTTGACCGAAGCGGCTGTGCTGGGAGTCACCGGTTCCGACGGCAAGACAACAACCACTACCGTAGCGTCGTTGCTGGTAGCGGACTACCTGCAAAGGCGGGGGTACGGTCGGATGTACCTGGGCGGGAACATCGGCACGCCGCTTCTCCCGCTGGTTGATGAAATGACAGTGGATGACGTGGCGGTGCTGGAACTGTCCAGCTTCCAGTTGATGACCATGCGCCGCTCGCCCGACCGTGCCGCTGTCACCAACCTCTCACCCAACCACCTGAACTGGCACACCGATATGGCAGAATACCGGGCGGCAAAAGCCAACATATGCACGCATATGCGTAGTGCCGATCCGCTTTGCGGTGCCGTGCTCAACGCGGAGAACCCTGACACGCGTGCGCTGGGACTGTCGCTGCCGCCGGAGGTACCGGTCACATGGTTTTCCTCCGCCGTATCCGGATGGGAGCGGGTTGTCCCGCCGGAGCGGCAGGGGGGCGGAACGCGTGACAGCGCAGTCTTTGCAGTCGGGGGAACCGTCCGGTCGGAGACGCGCGCGGAGGGATACGACCTGCTGGATGTTTCCCGCATCCGCCTGCCGGGACGTCACAATCTGGAGAATTTCATGACCGCGCTCGCCCTGTGCGGCGGACTGATTCCACCGGAGGAGCTTGCCGCATCTGCCGGCGCGGTTGCCGATCGTTTCGACGGCGTTGCGCACCGACTGGAGCTGGTGGCGGACTGCGGCGGTATCCGCTTCTATAACAGCTCCATTGATTCGAGCCCGACGCGTACCTGCGCGGCGCTGGCGGCACTTGCCGCATTGCGCGAGAAAGAGCAGGCGGCGGGACACCCTGTGCGCAAACCGACCGTCATCTGCGGCGGGCAGGATAAGCACCTGTCCTTTGCGCCGCTGGCGGAGGCGCTGTGTGCCGGGGCGGCGGCGGTCATCCTGACCGGCGAGGCGCGGGAACAGATCCGGACGGCACTGTACGCCTGTCCTGATTTCAGCCCGACGGCGCTTCCGGTGCGCGTGATACCGGACTGGGACGAGGCGATGGAAACCGCCTGCCGGGAGGCGATCCCCGGCGATACGGTCCTGCTCTCGCCAGCCTGCACCAGTTTTGACGCTTTCCGCAACTTTGCGGAGCGCGGAGAACGCTTCCGCACCATTGTCCGGCAGGTAACGGGCACGGGAACAGGCAAAGGAAACCTATAAAAACAGACAGAGGAATACTGAAAAGGAAGGATAGAGAAAACATGACACTGAACGAACTGATCGTGTCGCTGTGCGGTCTTCCGACGGTCAGCGGCAGCGAGCGGCGCTCTACCGAGGCGCTGCGTGGACTGATCGGTGCCGCTTTCGACGAGATGCAGGTGGATGCGCTGGGCAATCATCTGTTCATCAAGCGGTGCGGCAGACAGGACGCCCCCAAGATCCTGATTGACTCGCATCTGGATGAGATCGGCATGATGGTCAACGGCTACCGGGACGGCGGTTTCCTTACGGTTGCCAATGTGGGCGGCGTGGATACCCGCATATTGCCTGCTGGCGAGGTAGTCATTTACGGCAAGGAGACGCTGTACGGCGTGGTTGCCGCCGAGTCGGCACATCTGCTCCCGGCGGCGGATGCCGAGAAGCTCAAACCCATTACCGAGATGGTGATTGATACGGGCTACTCCAAGGAAGAGCTGGAGCAGCTCGTCCCGCTGGGGACGCCGGTTGGATTCAAGCCGGTATACGGGCAGCTTGCCGACGGGCGCATCTACGGAAAAGCCTTTGATGACAAGGCTTGCGGTGCCTGTGCTGTGTTCGGCATTGACGCGGTTCCGAGAAACGAGCTGGCAGGCGATGTTTACTTCCTGTTCTCCACCTTTGAGGAGATCGGTTCCATGGGCGCACGGGTGGCATCCTTCGGCATCCGACCGGACTATGCGTTGGTCATGGACGTGACGCACGCCGCAACACCGGATGCCAAGGAACGCAGTCTTTCGCCCATGGGGAGCGGCATTTCCATAGCCACGGCTGTGATCTGTGACCGTCAGCTGACCCGCATGAGTATGGAGCTGTGCCGCGCGGCGCACATTCCTTTTGTGCCGGAGGCGGCGGCTGGCAGTACCGGAACCAACGCCAATGTGGTCAACAATGCGGCGGAGGGGATTCCGACTGTGCTGTGGAGTATGCCTATCAAGAGTATGCATTCGGCGGCGGAGATTCTGGCTATGGAGGACGCCAAGGCACTGTCGCAGGGCGTGCGGGAATTTGTCAGATCACGGCGTATCGCGGAGGTGTTCGGAAGATGAAACAGCAGTATTACGGTGTGGAGCTTATCCGGGAGCTGTCGATGTGCTTCGGTCCGTCCGGATGTGAGGACGAGGTGCGGCGCGTCATACGCGAGCAGATTGGGGATGCCGCGCTTGTCACGACCGATAGGGCGGGCAACCTCATTGCGCTGGTGCGCGGGCGTGGGCTGGATTACCGGGCGGACGAGCCTGCCAGGCTGATGATTTGTGCTCATATGGACGAGGTGGGCTTCATGGTGCGTGAGATCACGGAGGAGGGCTACCTGAAGTTTTCCACCATCGGTGCGATGGATCCCCGCGTGCTGTGCGGGCGGCGCGTGCGGATGCGCGATGGTGCTACGCTGAGCAGGGAGCTGTCGGCTGTCATTGCCACAAAAGCGATCCATATGCAGACTGCCGAGGAGCGCTCCCGCGTGACGCCGGTCGGCAAGATGTACATGGACATCGGAACCGGGAGCGCGGAGGAGGCGGAGAAGTACGCGGCAATCGGGGACTGCGGCGTGTTCGACTCCGATTTCGTGACCTTTGGCAAGGACGACGCCTGCCTGAAGGGCAAGGCATTGGACGGACGGCTGGGCTGTGCGGCCTTGATTGAGGCCATCCGTGATCTGTACAATTCCCCGGCGGATATGCCGTTTGACGTATACTTCGTATTCACCTGCCGGCAGGAGGTGGGTATATCCGGCGCATCGGTCGCGGCATATACCGTGAAGCCGCACATGGCATGGACGGTCGGTGCGACCGATGCCTGCGACCTGCCCGGCGTGCCGGAGGCGGCGCGCACGGCGGTGTTGGGTGACGGCTGTGTGCTTTCGCTGGCGGATCGGACGGCGCTGTATGACCCTGCGCTGATTGCCTATGCCCGCCGCTGTGCCGAAGCGCATGACATCGCATACCAGATCAAACAGGGGACGGGCGGCGCCTCGGATGGCGGCGTGATCCAGCGATCCATGGCAGGCGTCCGTACCGTGAGTTTGTCGGTGCCGGTGCGCTACCCGCACACCGCATCGGTCACGGCACGCCTCTGTGACTATGAAGCCATGCGCGGGCTTCTCCGGGTTATGCTCCGGAACTGGGAGCCGTGAGCCCCCCCATTAAAAGACGAGTGAAAGGAAAGATAAATCATGCTGAATCTTATGAAAACTCTGACCGCCGTGCGGGGTATCTCCGGCTATGAAAAGGCGGTTTCGGACAAGCTGATGATGACCGTGGCGCCGCTGTGCGACCGCGTGTACAACGATGCGATGGGCTCTCTCATTGCCTACCGGCAGGGAAGTGCCCCGGAGGGTGAGCGCCGGAGCGTCATGCTTTGCGCGCATATGGACGAGATCGGATTTCTGGTCACGCTGATAGACGACAACGGATTTATCCGCGTTGCGCCGGTTGGCGGCATCCACTGCGTTGCGGCGGCGTACGCCACTGTTGTGTTCGGAAACGGTACCAAGGGTGTGCTGGTTCCGGAGGCTGGCACGGCTCCCGCTGACCTGAAAACGGAAAAGATGTACGTGGATATCGGTGCCAAAGACAAACGTGAGGCGGAGCGCAAGGTGAAGATCGGCGATTTCTGCGCGCTGGAAGGCAGTCTGACCCGCCTGTGTGGGCGGCGCATAGCCGGGCGTCCGTTTGATGACCGCATCGGCTGCGCGGTGCTGTGCAGGATCGCGGAAAAGCTGAAGGGGAAGGATGTCCGGGATGACGTGTACTTTGTGTTCTCGGTGCAGGAGGAGGTCGGATTGCGCGGCGCGGGCGCGGCTGCTTACGGGATCAAGCCGGACGCCGCCATTGTCTATGACGTAACGCTGACCGGAGACGGCATCGGCGCAAAGCCTATGGCGTGTGTGGTGGGCGGCGGCGCCGCCATCAAGCTCAAGGACAGCTCGCTCATCTGCGACCGCCCGTTTGCGGACGAGCTGGCGCAAGTGGCGAAGGCGGCGGATATCAAAACGCAGTTTGAGATCCTGCTGGCGGGCGGCACCGATACGGCAGCCATTCAGGTCAGCCGTGCGGGCGTGAAGGTCGCCGCGCTGTCGGTTCCGTGCCGCTATGTGCATACGGGCGTGGAGATGCTGGATCTGACGGACGCCGAGGCGTGTGCCGACCTGACGGTGGCATGGCTGACCGGGGCGACAGAGACAACGGCTGAGGAGCAGTAAGATCGACATGCAGATTTCGGATTCTATCATTCGCCTGGCGGAGCAGGCGGAAACGGCGCTGGCGCCGCATTTTGCCCGCATTGACCGCATCGCGTTTGCCAATACCGCCAAGGTGCTGGACGCCTTCCGGGAGCATCGCGTGGCGGCGAACAACTTTGATTCTACCAGCGGCTACGGCTATGACGACAAGGGGCGTGAAGTGCTGGACAGGATATGGGCGGACGTTATGGGTGCCGAGGCGGCTTTGGTGCGCCAGCAGATTGTCAGCGGAACGCACGCCCTGACGGTCGGACTGTTCGGTCTGCTGCGCCCCGGCGATGTCATGCTTTCCGTCGCGGGTAAGCCCTACGACACGTTGGAGGAGGTCATCGGCATCACAGGAACACCGGGCGACGGTTCACTGCGCGATTTCGGAGTCGGCTACGACACGGTGGAGCTGACCCCGGAGGGTAGCTTTGACTGGGCGGGCATTGAAGCAAAGATGCGGCAGTACGCGGGGCATCTGAAAATGGTGTTCGTCCAGCGTTCCAAGGGCTACCTCAACCGCAGAACGCTGTCCGTGGAGGAGATCGGCGGGCTTGTGGCGTTCGTGCGGGCACATTCGCCGGACTCCTTCGTGGTCGTGGATAACTGTTACGGCGAGTTTACGGAAGAACGGGAGCCGTGCGCGGTCGGGGCGGATCTTGTGATCGGGTCGCTTATCAAGAATCCCGGCGGCGGCATGGCGGAGACCGGCGGCTATCTGGCGGGAAGCCGCCGCGCGGTGGAGCTGGCATCCTACCGGTTGACCTCGCCCGGAACCGGCGCCGAGGTCGGCGCGACCATGGGGCAGAACAAACCCATGTACAAGGGACTTTTCTATGCGCCGCACACGGTGGCGCAGGCGTTGAAGACGGCGCATCTTGCGGCGTATATTTTCGACGCACTGGGTTTCCGGGTGGAACCCGCGTGGAACAAGCCGCGCTACGATATCATCCAGACCGTCATCACAGGGTCTGCGGAGGGACTGTGTGCCTTCTGCCGGGGCATCCAGTCGGCATCGCCGGTGGATTCACACGTAACGCCGGAGCCTTGGGCAATGCCGGGGTATGCTGACCAGGTGATCATGGCTGCGGGCGCGTTCGTGCAGGGCTCCTCAATTGAAATGTCGGCTGACGGACCGCTCCGTCCCCCTTACACCGCCTTCTTTCAGGGCGGCTTGACGTATGAATCCGGCAAGCTGGGCATTCTGGCGGCGGCGGACGCCATGCTGCGGGCGCAGAAGAAGTAGTATACAGGAAGGATTTTTTATGATGCGGATGCTCAGATATACGGCGGCGGCGCTGGCTGTCCTGCTCCTGCTTGCCGCTTTGCCCGCCTGCTCGGGGGAAAGCGAAGTGCCGAAGGGATACCAGTATGCCACCTGTGCCGGAGAATATTTCCGCCTGTTTGTTCCGACCCAGTGGACGGTCAACACGGGCAGCGGTGTTTCCGGTGCTTATATCACGATTGATACGACCGTGACCATGCGGCAGGTCGTTTTTACACCGGAGGATGCCTCGACCGACTCCGAGGAGACGGTATCCGGGACAGACGGCGGTGACAGCGGCGCCGGCGGAAATACGCTGGAGGCTTTCCGGCAGGCATACGTCCGGGAGATCGGCGCGTTGCATGATTACGCCGAGACCGATCCGCCGCTGGCAACCACGGTAGATGGCTACCGTGCGATACTGCTGCGGTATACGGCGCGTATAGCGGGAACCGTGTACCGGTTCCGGCAGGTGCTGTGCAAGGTTGAAGGGCGGTTCTACGTCTATTCTTACTCCGCCCCTGCCGACAGGTTTGACACCTATGCCGATATTGCGGAGGAGATACAGGAGGAAATCCGCTTCTACCATACGCCCTACGAAGGCAGTGCGGCAACGCGGAAGATCCCGGAGGACGGAAATGCTCCTGAGGGAATGAAGCTGGTGTCCACCGACGCCGTGGCATTCCGGTTCTATGTTCCGCTGGCATGGGAGACCGATATGGAAAACTCCGCCAATCTCGTCTATGTGACCGAGGCGGACGGTTCGCGCTCCAATGTGACCATGATCGGGTATATGCCGGAGGACGAGGGCTTCAGCATTGACGATTACTGGGAGATGTGCCGTATGCAGTACGAGGACGCACTGCCGTCCTTTACCGTCCTGTCTGCCAACGCGGAAGGTGAGCCCGGCGGCGAAGCGGGAAAGATAGGTGACAGGCAGGCAAAGCTCTACACCTACACCTACAGGATGGGCGGGTACACCTACAAGGTGCGGCAGGCTGTCTGTACCTATTCCACCATGGTGTATACTGTGACATATACGGCGTTGGAGCCACATTTTGACAGCCATCTTGCCGATGTGGATGCCATGCAGGCGGCGGTCGTGTTCCGCTCGCCGTTCAAGAAGGGGTAAGGCGATGCAGACATGGCATTATCTGGACAACAGTGCGACCACGCCGCTGTGTGAGGAGGCTAAATCCGCCATGCTGGAGGCGATGGAGGTCTTCGGAAATCCGTCCTCCCTGCATGGCGCAGGACAGGAGGCGTCCCGCCTGCTTGCCCGCGCGCGGGCGTGTGTTGCGAACGCGCTGGGTATCAGCAGCCCGATGCCGGGAGAATTGATTTTTACGTCCTGCGGCACCGAAGCGAGCAACACAGCCCTGCTCGGCACCCTGCTTTCCGGCAAGCATCTGGCGGGGCGGCGGGTTATCACGACCGACTGCGAGCATCCGTCCGTGGAAAACGTTATGCGCCGGCTGGAGCAAGAGGGCTTTGAGGTAGTGCGTATCGGCGCTCCCCGCGGGGTGCTGGACACCGACGCCGCCCTTGCCGCGCTGGAGATTCCGACTGCACTGGTCAGCCTGATGATGGTCAACAACGAGACCGGCGCACGCTTTGACGTGGAGCGTGTATTCCGCGCCGCCAAGCAAAAGAATCCTGCGACGTTCACGCACTGCGATGCGGTGCAGGGGTTCCTGAAGGTGCCGTTTACCGCCGCTTCGCTCGGGGCGGATCTGATCACGGTCAGCGGGCACAAGATACACGCTCCCAAGGGAGTGGGTGCCCTGTACATCAAGCCGGCACTGGTGCGGTCGCACGCCGTCAGTCCCTACCTTATCGGCGGCGGGCAGGAAGCCGGGTTGCGTTCCGGCACGGAAAATATGGTGGGTATTTGCGGCTTCGGTGCTGCCGCCACACGCGGGGCTGCCGCATTTGCCGCCGACACGGCGCATATGCAGGCACTGCGCGACCGACTGGAGTCGGCGCTGACCGGCACCGAGGTGCGCGTCAATCGCCCTGCGGGCGCCGCCGCACCGCATATTCTGAACCTGACTTTGCCGGATATCAAGTCCCAGACCATGCTGAATTACCTGTCGGAACAGGGAATATGTGTTTCGTCCGGCTCTGCCTGCTCCGCGCACGGCGGGAAGACCAGCCCCTCGCTCCTGTCCTTCGGACTGTCGCCGCACGAGGCGGACTGCTCCCTGCGCGTCAGCTTTTCCGCCCGCAACACCGCGGAGGACGTGGATGCGCTGGTCGCCGCGCTGTCGGCGGGCGTTTCCCGCCTTGTGCGGATGCGCGGTAAACGGTAAGCGTTAAAGGGCAGATCGGCATATGCGGGGGCGGATGGTCCTTGTGGTATATCACGAAAAAGGAGACACGACACCGTATGAAGCAGTACATACTTGCCCTTGACGAGGGGACAACCAGTGCGCGCAGCATCCTGTTTGACCGCGAACTGCGCGTGGTCAGCATGGCACAGCACCCCATTGCGCAGAAATACCCCCACCCCGGTTGGGTGGAGCAGGATCCGATGGAGATATACGCCAACCAGTACGCTTCCATGACCGAATGCGTTGCGCGATGCGGCGTTTCACCGGAGGAGATTGCGGGGATCGGCATCACCAACCAGCGCGAGACCGCGATCCTGTGGGAGCGGGCAAGCGGACGTCCGGTCTGTAATGCCATCGTCTGGCAGTGCCGTCGCACGGCGGGGCTGTGCGAGGAGTTGGAGCGCGCCGGGCATGGGGAGTACATCCGTGCGGTGACAGGTCTGCGCCCCGATGCCTACTTCAGCGGCACCAAGATCAAGTGGATGCTGGATCATATCCCCGGCGTGCGGGCGCGCGCCGAGGCGGGCGAACTGCTGTTCGGCACGGTGGACAGCTGGCTGGTCTGGAAGCTGACCGGTGGGCGCGTCCATGTGACCGATGCGACCAATGCCTCGCGCACCATGCTGTACGACATCGGGCGCGGTTGCTGGGACGAGCAGCTGTTGCATATTTTGGATATCCCCGCCTGCATCCTGCCCGAGGTGCGTTCCAGCAGTGAGGTCTACGGTTACACCGACCTGATGGGGGCAAGACTGCCCATCTGCGGCATCGCAGGCGATCAGCAGGCGGCGCTGTTCGGGCAGGGATGCTTCCGGGCGGGGGAAGGGAAGAACACATACGGAACAGGCTGTTTCCTGCTGACAAACACCGGACGCGAGCGCGTCACGTCCTCCAACGGTCTGCTGACTACGGTCGCGGCGACCTGCCTCGGCGATCCGACCGAGTACGCTCTGGAGGGCTCCGTGTTCGTGGCGGGGGCGGTCATTCAGTGGCTGCGTGATGAGCTGCACCTCATCAACGAGGCGGATGACAGCCAATACTTCGCCGAAAAGCTGACCGACAGCGGCGGCGTGTACGTTGTTCCGGCGTTTACCGGACTTGGTGCGCCCTACTGGGATATGCACACGCGCGGGGCAGTGCTGGGACTGTCGCGCGGGACGGGCGCAAAGCACCTGATCCGGGCGGCGCTGGAGTCGGTCGCTTACCAGACAAACGATGTCATACGGGCAATGGAGGCAGACATGGGGGCGCTCCGGGCACTCCGCGTGGACGGCGGCGCAGCGGCGAACGATTTCCTGATGCAGTTCCAGGCGGACATATCTGACCTGCCTGTGTTCCGTCCGGAGTCCATGGAGGCGACCGCACGCGGTGCTGCATCGCTGGCAGGGCTTGCGTGCGGGCTGTTCCCTGATCGGGATGCCGTGCAGGCGACCCTGCGTGCCGGGACTTCCTTTACGCCATCCATGTCCCCGGATCAGCGGGAAGCGCTCCTGTCCGGCTGGCATCGCGCCGTTGAGGCGTGCCGCGTGTTCTGACAGGCGGAGAATACGGGGCGTTGCGAGGGCTTCCCCACACGCAACGCGGCGCGGAGGCTAAGAAACCTACCGGAGAGGTACACACGAAAGCGAGAGAATGCTATGAGTATTCTGTATGAAGAGATGCGCGTTCCGTCCTCGGACGGTATACACACCCTTGCCGGGCGTGTATACCGTCCGGAAGGCAGGGTGCGCGGGCTGTTCCATGTCGTGCACGGCATGACCGAGCACATCGCCCGGTACGATCCGCTGTTCCGCCGCATGGCGGAGGACGGCTACCTTTGCTTCGGCTACGACCATTTGGGGCACGGTGCCACGGCGCGTGACGCAGGGGAGCTTGGCTACATTGCAGACCGGGACGGATGGCGGCGTCTGGCACAGGATGTGGCGGTGTTCGCCGATGCAGTGGAGAGGCGCTATGCGGCACTGTGGGCGGGGGAGGAATGCCCGCCGTACTTCCTGATGGGGCACAGCATGGGCTCCTTCATTGTCCGCACGACGGCATACTTGTACCGTAAGCCCGACAGGCTGATCGTTATGGGAACCGGTGGGCGAAACCCTGCGTCCGGCATCGGGCTGGCGATTATACGCCTGATCCGGCTGTTCCGGGGCGGTCACGCCGTGTCGCCCACTGTGGACAAACTGGCATTCAGCGGCTACAATAAAAAGTTTGCCGCGGAGCAGGATCCGTATGCATGGCTGACGCGCGACCGCGCGGTGCGCGATGTCTACCGTGCCGATCCGCTCTGCACCTTCAAATTCTCACTGTCCGCCATGCAGGATCTGGTCACGCTCAACCGTGTATCCAACAGCGGAAAATGTCTGGATTCCCTCGCCGCCGGGTGCCCGATACTGCTTTTGTCCGGTGACAGCGATCCGGTCGGCGGCTACGGGCGCGGCGTGACGGATGTGTATAACCGCCTGCGCGGGCGCGGCGCGGATGTGCGCATGAAACTGTACCCTGGCGGGCGGCACGAGATTCTTAACGATTCCTGCCGCGATGAGGTTATCGGGGATATCCGGAATTTCCTTGACTGCCAATGATTCCTGTATTTTTATATACACCGAAAGGAACACAACTTCTATGAGAAAAACCAAGATTGTCTGCACACTGGGACCTGCCTGCGATGACGAGGCGACCCTCACCGCCATGTGCCGGGCGGGCATGAATGTTGCCCGGCTCAACTTCTCGCACGGCGTCCACGAGGATCATTTACGCCGTATCGTCATGATACGCAAGGTACGTGAAAAGCTGGGACTGCCCATAGCCATTCTGTTGGACACTAAGGGACCGGAGTACCGCATCAAGACGTTCCGGGACGGCAAGGTGACGCTGAAGGACGGGGACCGCTTTACCTTCACGACTGACGACGTGGTGGGGGACGATACGAAGGTCTCGGTCAATTACCGGGAGCTGGCGCACGAGCTGGAACCGGGGGACACCATCCTGCTGAGTAACGGACTGCTCAGCTTCCGCGTGGAAGAGGTCGAGGGGGCGGATATCCACTGCACCGTTCTGATCGGCGGAGAACTGTCCGACCGCAAGAGCATGAGCTTTCCCGGCAAGGTGCTCCGGCAGGTGTATCTCAACGAGCAGGACAAGAGCGATCTTGCCTTCGGCATCGAGAACGGCGTGGATTATGTTGCCTGTTCCTTTGTCTCCTGCAAGCAGGATTTGCTGGATGTCCGCGAGTTTATGCAGGCGCACGGCGGTTCCGATATTGATCTGATAGCCAAAATCGAGAACCAGTCCGGCGTGGACAATATCGAGGAAATATGCTCCGCGTGCGACGGCATCATGGTGGCGCGCGGCGATATGGGTGTGGAGATTCCCTTCGAGGAGCTGCCTGCCATTCAGAAAAAGCTGATTACCAAATGCCGTCTGCTGGGGAAGCGTGTCATCACCGCAACCGAGATGCTGGAGTCCATGATCCACAATCCCCGCCCGACGAGAGCCGAGATATCCGATGTGGCGAACGCCGTGTATGACGGCACCAGTGCCATTATGCTTTCCGGCGAGACGGCGGCAGGAAAGTATCCGGTCGAAGCGGTCGAGACCATGGCACGGATTGCCGAGACGGCAGAGAAGGGGATCAACTACGCCGCCCGCTTCGCCGAAGCGGAATTCAAGATCAAGAACACCGTGGATGCCCTGTCGCACGCCACCTGCGGACTTGCCATTGACATGAATGCCAAAGTCATTGCAGTCTGCTCGCTGTCCGGTATGACGGCGCGCATGGTTTCCCGCTTCCGCTCCCCGGTGGACATTCTGGGACTGACTACCAACGAACGCACCTGGCGCAAGCTGGCACTTTCGTGGGGCGTCACGCCGGTGTTGATGGAGCAGTACGAATCCATTGATGTGCTGTTCTACCAGGCAAAGCAGGCGGCTATCAAGACCTTCCGCCTGCGCAAGGGGGACAGACTCATCCTGACCGGCGGTATGGTGAACGGCACTTCCGGCAACACCAACCTGCTTAAGGTTGAGACGGTCTGAGCAGCTATGGGGATCGGAACCGGGAATCCCGCTGACCGGGCAGTGCGGGAGCAAATTTTTCAGTGCATAGCCGATGCGCAAACGGTCGTCCTGTGCCGTCACGTCCGTCCGGACGGTGACGCGGTCGGGTCAACCAAAGGCTTTGCCGCGTTGTTGCGTGCCGGGTTTCCGGACAAGCGCGTGCTGGTCATCAACAGCGACAGCGCCGACTACCTTGCCTTTGCGGGCGGGGAGGATGCGCCTATCCCGGCGGATGCGTACGCAGACGCGCTGGTGCTGTGCCTGGACTGTGCGACGACCGACCGCCTGTCCAATCCGCTGGCGCTCACGGGCGGGACAGTCGTCAAGATTGACCACCACCCTGACGTGGATCCCTACGGCGACATTTCCTGGGTGGATCCGACTTTTTCCTCCACCTGCGAGATGGTGACGGATTTTTATCTGACCTTTGCCGATCGCCTGACGCTGACCGCCGGGGCGGCGGAGTACCTGTACCTTGGTATGGTGACGGACAGCGGGCGATTCCGTTTCCGCGAGGTGACGGGGGACACGTTGCGCCGGGCAGCAGTCCTGCTGGATGCCGGCATTGACACCGAGCGTCTGTATGCCAACCTGTACCTGGATGATGCCGCCAAGCTGCGCCTGCGGGCGTATGTGTACAGTCATATGCGGATCAGCGAAAACGGCGTGGCGTCGGTGTATCTTAGCCTTGCCACGCAGGAACGTTTCGGACTGAACACCGAGGCGGCGGGCTCCATGGTCACGGCGCTGGACAGCATCCGCGGGAGCCTAATCTGGATTGCTTTCATTGAGTACAGGGAAACCGAGGGAGCGCGCGCCGGGCTTGTGTCGGTACGTGTGCGTCTGCGTTCGCGGTTCGTATCCGTCAACGGGCTTGCCGCACAATACCGGGGCGGGGGGCACGCCTGCGCCAGCGGTGCAACAGTGTACAGCAGGCGGGAGGCGAACCGATTGCTTTGTGAAGCGGACGCACTGCTGAAAGAGTATAAACAAACGCACGAGGGGTGGCTGTGAGCTACCCCTCTGATACGTTATTCGGTGTGCTCATACTTCGCCGCTTTCATCAATTCCTCTGCTTCCTTGTTCAAAAGCGCAATCAACGTTTCCTCCACGCTGTTTCGCACCAATTCGTTCAATTCGCTCTTGACAGTTTCCATGTTTAGCTGTATAATACTGCTAAAGTATGCAAAAATTGCAGAAAAGATATTTTTGCTTGAACTGTTGCAAAAAGGAAGGAAATTCTCTAATAAGGGGTATATAAAAATGGCTTATTGTACAAATTGCGGAGCGCAGGTCGATGATAACGCAAAATTCTGCGGTGCTTGCGGAAACAAAATGGCTTCCATTCCGCAACCGCCCAAGTCAACCGCTCGTAAAACAACCTACGATGGAGCAATACATAAATGTCCCAACTGTGGGACGGGGTTAGCATCCTTTGTAAAAAACTGCCCGGAGTGCGGATATGAGCTTAGAGGAGCAGATGGTGCCGAGTCTGTCAGCGATTTTGCGCGCCGATATGCATCGACAACCTCAAATGAGAAAAAAGTTGACTTGATTCGCACGTTTGTGATTCCAAATACGAAAGAAGATATTTTGGAGTTTGCTATTTTAGCTTCTTCCAACATTGATACATCTGCCTATACACGTGATACTGTTGTTGAGTCTGGCGGTGTTTCTCAGCAGGAGATTTCTGAGGCATGGATGGCAAAATTTGAGCAGGCATATCAAAAAGCGACTTTAATGTTGGCGGATACACCAGAATGCAAAAGAATAGAAGCACTATATTCCTCAAAGAAAGGCAAATTAGACTCAGCAAAGAGAAAAGTTGCTTTTTCAAAGAAAAAGCGAGGGATATTAATAGTAATCTTAGGGGTATTTTCCGCCTTGATGTTTATTTTATCTGGCGTGAGTGATTTTAAATGGGGGTATTTGATGCTACCAGGATTTATGGCTATTATTGCGATACTAATGATACTAATGATTTGGCTTTCCGGTCAAAAGAAAAATTAAGGAACTGCTGAATAACTCGCCTCCAAATCTCCCGAACATTCAATCATGCAT
>ERZ1673738.75-NODE-75-length-182615-cov-23.357614_pt1 | contig 182615 bp, 130 predicted proteins | sample MGYA00580198_ERZ1673738 | MGnify/ENA primary metagenome ERZ1673738 (study PRJEB41218, sample SAMN15661784) | gut metagenome | host: Homo sapiens | place: Canada: London | collected 2015-08-20/2019-03-30 | study: EMG produced TPA metagenomics assembly of... | reverse complement strand
CTTTCTCAATACGGATAATATTTAACCCGTCCAACTTTTTGGGGGCACTTCAACTGTGCATCCCGAGGGATTGTCTTTTAAAATAAAGGTATTGCTTATTGAACAGCTGTCACCCAAGCGTCATTCAACCAAGCGAAAGACAAATCACCGGCCACATCGTCCCACGTCGTGGCTATCTGGGCGTTTTCAGCATTGCCTTGTCCGGCGAGGAAATTGGCCGAAAGATATTTTCCACCCGTCACGTCGTTCTTCAACACGCCTGCAATCTGTACATTTTTCAACACGGAAGTACCGTTGGCCAAAGCATCGTCGGTCTGCGTCGTTTCAATCGTGAGCGGATTAGGCTTGCCCGCTACCTTCGCACCGTCGATATTAGCCCGTGTACCGGCACGCAAACGGATGCCGCGCTTGTTCTCGCTGCTGCCGTTGCCCACCAAATAAAGGTTGCGCAAAGTGGGGTGAGCCACCGGAGTTGCGTCGAAATTGTCGCCGTTGTTGTCGGCTTCAATCAAACAGTCGCAGGAAGCATCGGTCTGGTAAGCCACAAGGTTGGTAACCGTGCCGCTCCAACCTTCTGTCCAGTCGAAACTATCGTCCGTGCAATCCACTACTACGCAATGGTCTACATTCACCGTACCGCCAAAGAACTCCAAACCGTCATCGGCACCTACGTAAGTCTGCACATACGACACCTGGGTTCCGGCACCCACACCGTAGAAAGAAATGCCGTTGGACTCGTGTTCGTCATCCAGAGCAAAACCCGTATATTCCAAACGTATATACTTCAACACACCAGAATTATCATTGGCATTATTGCCGCCATAAGCGGCATTACCGATTTCAGAAAATCCCGAACCTGCATTGGTGGGAGCATAACCGCAGATGTGCAAACCACCCCAACCACCGGCTGTCTTATTTTCGGCCGTCATCACGATAGGATTTTCCACTGTGCCCACTGCATTGATTTTGGCTCCTTGCTCAATCAGGATGTAAATAGGATCTTCGCTGTCGGCTGCCGTTATCTTCACACCTTCTTCGATGGTAAGTACGGCAGGCGCCTTTACCTGCAACTGACTGGTCAGCTTGTACTCCGTATTGGCCGTGAGGGTCATGTTTTCCGTCACGATGCCGCCCAAGTTTTCAACACTCGGAGCGGGAGGCGGTGTAGTTCCGTTCTCGTCGTCGTTACAAGCCGTAAACACAGCCATAGAAGCGCACAGAGCCATAGCCCACGTGGAAACTTTCATGAAATTTGTTTTCATCTTTCTCTCTTTTTAAAGTTTTGAATTGAATTAATTTATGCTTTTACTACTTTTATAATGTATACGTCACTCCGAAGCTCAACCCCACACCTTCGTTAAAGCGCTCCACTTCCACCTCGGTATTCTTACTCGGTATCTCCTGACGGAACACCACATCGGTATTCAAAAGATTCTTGGCCGAGAACTTCACGCTCCAATGAGCGTTGAACTTCATATTGGCATTGAAATCCAATGTATGGAGAGCAAGCTGCTTCACATCTCCGATACCCTGTATACCCACTGCCTGTATGCGCTCGCCTTGCAAGTTGTAGAGCAAGGCCACGGTGAGCTGGCTTTCCTTTCCGAACTTAGGCGAATAGGTGAGGTCGGCATTCATCAGGTAGGGCGACGCACCTTGCAGCGGACGTTCGGCATTGGTGTAAACCCCACCTTCCGGAAGGTTTACGTTGGTGTACATGTAAGACGCGTTGATTCCCGCTTTCAAGTCTTTCACTATTTCCTTGCGTGCTTCCACTTCAACCCCTGCTGCCAAACCGTCGGACGCGTTCTGGAAAGAATGCATCATGGCACCACCGGACGTAGTCTGCGTACGCTCGATAGGACTGTCCAAATACTTGTAGTAGGCCGTGACGGCCACCATGTCGGTAGATGACGGACGAAAGAACTCATAACGCAAGTCTATATTGTAGTTGTAACCGTTGTCCAGGTTTTCATTACCACGTACTTGGGTGCCGCCATAAGACTCCTGATAAAGGAAAGGGGCCATCTCGACAAACGAAGGCCGTGTCACCGTACGCGAAGCCGCCAGACGCAAGCTGTTTTTCTTGTCGAACGTGTACTTAAGATTCAAGGCCGGGAAAAACTCATCGGTGTCCAGGTCGCGCCGCATCTCCATGCCGCCGTCGTTATAGTATTTCACCCACTGACGCGTGCTTTCCATACGTACGCCCAAGTTCACCAACAAGGCCTTCACCGGATAATAGTCGGCCTCGATGAAACCGGCCCAGATGCGGCTACCGGCCGAGTACTCATTGCGTTTCTGATGGCTGCGGTTGATGGTAATGCTACCATTCTGCACGTTCCCAAAGTTCAAGTAACCGTCGGTATGATAGATGTCGGTCACATTAAGAGATTCCATCTCTTTCAAGTTATAATAGAAGCTCGTGCAGGTAAAATCCCTCGTCTTGTCGCGCAAGGCCGCACCGAACCTCAACTTGTTTTCATCGGAAAAGCTGTACTGCGCCTGTACGTCACCCACCCATTCGTCCTCGTCCAACTTGCCGAAATAGCGCATGGTTTCCTGGGCATTGAGCTTGAACAAATCCCAAGTACCGTCGGACATCTGCCGGAACATCACCTGACGACGGTCGGGTTCCTCACTGGAAGTCTTACTATACGAACCGCTCCAATCCGTATCCCACTTGCCCAACACGTGGTGCCCGGCCAACTGGTAATTCTGCAGTTCATACACATGGCTGTTTTGGTTACTACCTTTCAAGCGGATGCCTTCCTCGTCATGCCCTTGACGCGCCATATAGCTGTCCACCGCATTACGGGCATAAAAGGCCGAAAAGCCCACGCGGTCGGCCTTGCGGAACGAATAGCCCACACTGGCCAAACCGGCCATCTTGAGCGTTTGGGTAAAAGAATCGTAATCAAAACGGCTCATCTCCGTACCTGACGCCTCGAAAGTGCGGACATAAGCATTATCCAGACTTTCGTTGTCGGTATCAATACCGAAAGTAGCCAACACATCCATCTTGTTGCTCCCCAACCGGAAAGTGCGGCCGAAACCAAAACTACCGTTCAAGTCGGGCATAGCAGAAGACTTATTCACTTCGAATGTGGTGGGGAAGATATTATGATTGCGACTGTACTGCCGGTAATCGGAAAGCGGCAAATCCATGGCCTTCCGGTCCATAGAAGGAGCCTTGAACATCGTATTCGCCCTATCCATCTGATAGAAGTCGCCAAAGACCGTCCCCACCTTACCGCCGGTACCGAAGGATACGTTGAAAAAATCCTTCGTGCCGCCTTCTTTGGTACTGATGTCCACATGGGCACCGGAATAGTCGGCAAACGCACTAGCCTCGTACACCTTGCTCACCGTGATGTTCTGCACGGCGGAAGAAGGAAAGATGTCCAACGGTATCAGTTTGTTATCCGGGTTGGGTGAAGCGATGGGAAGCCCATTGAGCGTGGTGGAACTGTAGCGGTCACCCAAACCGCGCACAATCAACTGGCCGGCTTCGGCGATGGAGATACCTGTAAGTTTTTTCACTCCTTCTTGTACGTTGGAAATACCTTTGATAGACATTTCGCTTGCGCCAAGGTTTTCAATGGAAAGCACCGCGTTCTGGCGTTCAGCCAGCAAGGCGCGCTCCAACTCCAAGTTTTTGCGTGCGGTAACGGTCACTTCGTTCAGTTGTTTGTCATCAGTAGACATCTCGACCTTCACGGCCACATCGCCTTTGGCCGGAACTTGCAACGTCAGTTTCTGGGGGAAAAAAGAAACGTATGAAACCTCCAAGGTATAGGTTCCCTTCTTCAATCCACGCAAATGAAAATTTCCATTGATGTCAGCCGTAGTGCCGATGTGCGTACCGGCGATACGCACGGAAGCACCCATCAGCGGTTCGTTCAATTCTTTGTCGACGACCACGCCCTTGATGTCGCCTGCCTGGGCTACCGCCACGACAGCGGCCATCAACGCTACAGCCAAATTACGCTTTTTCGATAAACTCATTCTTATGCCTCTTTTTGTTCGCTGCAAAAGTAGGCACATTACATTTCAAAAAGCTTACAAAAAGATGAATCTTCTGAGACAATACCTCATCGTAACATGTTCTTAATGTACGAGAAACAACTTCGTATCCGAATCTTACAAATCATTTCAGGATGCGAATCTTCACCACTCCATCAAACCCTTGATCCCCCTTCGGGTCAGTGTGATCCGAAACCTGCGATAACCGGTCTTGCCCTGATAACGATAACGCATGATGAAATGGACATAATAAACCTTCTCGGCCGCCTGCGTGTGAAACTCACCTTTCCCTTCATTCATATACACCGGTACATGAGGACTGTCCATCCGCCGCAGGAAATCCCGCAGATTGACACGAATGATGTCATTGAACCCTTGCAACGGGTAATGACTCAAATGCTTCAACTGCTTATCCAATATGGAAATACGGCGACGGTACACGATAACCGTCTCCCGCAAGGCACAATGGCCGGCCTCCAACTCCGACACACGGCCACGCTGCGCACGCACTTCGAGCGGCAATTTTTCTTCATTCACAAAATCACACCCTTCCTTTCCCCACCCCACCGGCTCACCGTGCATCACCAATTTGATTTTATAGTCGTAGAACTTGCTGCCCAACTTGTTGGCAAACCAATAATGCATCAGGTCCTTGATGCGGTCTTTGAACATATAACTCACCACCAATGCAATGAAAAGCGGCATGGTGAAATTTCCGTAAGTCTGTTGGAAAGAAAAAGAAATGACCGTGGCAAAAACCATGCTCAGCCCGGCCGCTAACATGAAAAACACTTGCTGAAGAACGAAAGTGTTGCTTTTCTTGTCTGCCAATATATACAAATCGCTCTCGATGTACTTCTTCAGTTGTCCGGCCCTGTGCAGGAAATTACGGTTATTATCACCGTTGCCTTCCTCCGGCAAAAGAAATCCCCGCTCCCGTTGGTAAGCCAAATCCCCATCTATATAGGTTGCTGCAGCCGCCACCACACGGGTATAATCCTTCGGAAAATGCTCGCGTGCATATTCCATGATACGGAACAGATGCATGTTGACCATACGGCACAGATACTCCTCTCCCAAATCGTAACGCGACCGCAACTCGAAAGCCACACGGTCAAGACCGGCCTTACGGGGTATCTCCCGATAAGCAGCCATAATGCGTGCCAACAAAAGCACAATGCCGTCCAGACGAACCCTGAAGGCATTCACTTTCGTTTCGCGGTAAAGCCCGATGGCTGCCGTACGCAAAGCACTACGCGTGATACTGCCGAACATCTTTATCTGGTGTTCATACGTTTTTTCATGCTCTTCCGAAGGTTCCTCCGCCAATTCTCGGCAACACATCTGCAACCGCGACAATGGCAGGGCTTCTTCGTCGGCCACTTCCTCCAAAGTATAGACCGGCGTAATCAGGCGCACCAAAGCCCGGAAGTCCCGGTAGAAATTACTTTTGGGATACGTTTTGGCGTTGATATAAAGGGAGTCCGGAATGAAGATCCACGTATCCATCATGAAGTCGCTCACCGCAGCCGAAGGACTGTAGCGCGAATACCCCACCTTGAACTCCAGGGTATAACGGTCGTGTATCTTTCCTTGAATATCCAACATAATGTTATGGACAAATCTACGAAAAAAACATCAGAATGCCACACTAAAAAAACTGATTATTCGTTGTAAAGACATAATTAAAAGATATTATGAACAAGGTATTCAGCACGGTAGTTTTGACAGTTCTGTTATTTGCCAGCTGTTCGCCCAACGAGGCATACACTCCGGACACAGAACTCGGACTTCCCCAAAAAGAGAAACCGAAGCGGTTAAGCAAAATGTGGAGCAACAATCCACACAATCCGTTTTTTGAAACATTCGATTACGATTCCATCGGCCGAGTTATCCATTTCACTGCCCAAATAAGATACTCAACGACTTCCGACACCATAGAATTCTTTTACCGTTACGAACCGGAAAATAACCGCATCATAGCTACCGGTGAATACTACCGGTACGAAGATTTGGACATTGTTCCCCAATTATCGCACATTACCATCGTAGACACTTTGTACCTGAACCCACAAATGAATATAGAATATGCCGTACGGAATGACTGCGTGAACGGAACAAGAAAGCGAAGATGGACTTATTACTTTGAATACAACGACAACGGGCAACTCATTACTTCTGTTTTAGGACGGTTTAGTCCAGAAACCACCTGCCAATGGGAAAACGGGAATATAACGCGTATGGATGGTACAATCTACACATATACACATTTGACAAACAACCTGCCAAGTTCCATCCTTCCCGGAGTCAATTCGGATTGGTCACCCCTATCACAATACGGATGGTTCGGCAAACATCCGCAGAATTTGCCTTATAAAATGGAATCGGAAGGCAACCCTGATACAAAATTCGTCTATAATTACCGAATGGAAAACGGACTCATCTCATTCAGTACATGTACACATTCCAACCATGGACATTTCGTTGAAGAAGACACCACATATTATGAATGGAAATAGGGCTGCCAGCACCGTCCCGCCCCACACGACCTTTGACGGACAGGCAACCGCACGAGCCGGAGTAGACCGGCGCACTTTCTATTTGACAATATGACAACATTTTCACTACCTCATGGACAATATGAAAGAAAAGATACTGTTTCATGAACGGTCGAGTAGCCGTTAAGCATTCAAAACAGGAGCAAATGAAGAGATTTCCAGATACATATTTTTAGGATTGGGGCTATATTTTTGCATTCATTAAGCAAAAAGGCATTTTGTTTGGCTGAGAGAAATTTTTCGTTCGGCTGAGAAAACGTTTTTTTTCTCAGCAAGACGGGATACCGTTATCCACATGTCGGCGAAAAACGCGCCTGAAAACGGAAAAACGAACTGCAGAAAATACCTCTTTTTCCGCTATTTGGAGAGAAAAGAAGCACAAAAATGCAATGTCCTTTTGCAAGGCGGAGCACCCTGCGGGCTTACACACCCCTCATCCAAGAGCGTAGGACACCATGGTCCGGCTGACTTTTTGGAAGCAAAAAATCCTTTGGAAATGACACTTCGGTTTCTCACAATGGTGCGAGAATCGCGTATTTGCAACGAAATTCCGGTTGGAATGCGAATAAACGAACCACTCAAAACCGGAATTGACGTTTTGACAAACCGGATTTATTCCGTAGCTTTGCAATCCAAGAGAAAATAAACTTAAAAAAACAGACTGTCATCATGATGCACGAACATCCTTTCGCACAATTCCACTTCTGCCCGAAGTGCGGCTCACCGCGCTTCGTGGAGCATAACGAAAAATCGAAACAATGCGAAGACTGCGGCTTCGTTTACTATTTCAACCCAAGTGCAGCTACAGTAGCGGTTATCCTGAACGAACGGCAGGAACTGCTGACATGCCGAAGAGGAAAGGAACCGGCCAAAGGCACGCTCGACCTGCCCGGCGGATTCTCAGACTGTTTCGAGAGCAGCGAGGAGGGAGTAGCACGGGAAGTCAAAGAAGAAACCGGACTGGAAGTAACCCACACGGAATTTCTGTTTTCCCTGCCCAACACTTACCTGTATTCCGGATTTCTGGTACACACCGTAGATTGTTTCTTCCACTGTACGGTGGCAGACAGCAGCCTGGCCCATGCCATGGACGATGCAGCCGAACTGTTGTGGATTCCCATGAAAGAATTGCGCCCGGAAGACTTCGGTCTGGCATCCGTGAGAAAAGGCATCGAAAAGCTGTTGGCACAATGCCCTTAATCCCCTCTCCCAAAGGGAGACTTGGCGCATGCTATTCCATTTATTCAAAAAAATTGTTATATATAAGGTGTAATCTATCTTTTTTTTCTACTTTTGCTGCCGAAATTTTATAAAGGTACAGACCATGCAGAAAAATTTGGTGATCGTGGAGTCTCCTGCCAAAGCCAAAACCATCGAAAAGTTTTTGGGAGCAGACTACAAAGTATTATCCAGTTACGGGCACATCCGTGACTTAAAGAAAAAAGAGTTCAGCATTGACACGACGAACTTCGCACCGCAATATGAGATACCTTCCGAAAAGACCAAACTGGTGAACGAACTGAAAGCGGAAGCCAAAAATGCCGGAACCGTCTGGTTGGCTTCCGATGAGGACCGTGAAGGAGAGGCTATCTCATGGCATTTGTATGAAGTGCTCGGCCTGAAACCGGAACAAACCAAACGTATCGTGTTCCACGAAATCACCAAACCTGCCATCCTGCAAGCCATCGAACACCCGAGGGACATCGACCTCAATCTGGTAAACGCCCAACAGGCACGGCGGGTACTCGACCGTATCGTGGGCTTCAAACTCTCTCCGGTACTTTGGAAGAAAGTAAAGCCCGCGCTCTCGGCCGGACGCGTGCAAAGCGTGGCCGTACGCCTGATTGTGGAACGCGAACGGGAAATCCAACAGTTCAGAAGCGAAGAAAGTTATCGCGTAGTAGCCCTTTTCACGCTTGCCAATAGCAAGGAAGGCACGGAAATCAAGGCCGAACTGAACCAACGCTTCAAAAACAAGGAGGAAGCCACCCGTTTCCTGGAAAACTGCAAAGACGCGGCCTTTACCATCCGCGACATCGCTACCCGGCCGCAAAAGCGTACACCGGCGGCTCCGTTCACCACTTCCACGCTACAACAGGAAGCGGCTCACAAGCTCGGTTTTACCGTGGCACAAACCATGATGATAGCCCAACGCTTGTATGAATCCGGGCGCATCACCTACATGCGTACGGACTCTGTCAATTTATCTTCGCTGTGCATCAATGCCAGCACGGCCGTCATCAAGGATTTGATGGGCGAACGTTACGTCAAGAGCCGCCAATTCCATACCAAAACGAAGGGGGCGCAGGAAGCCCATGAAGCCATCCGCCCCACCTATATGGACCAGACGGAAATAGAGGGCACGCCACAGGAACGCCGTTTGTACGATTTGATATGGAAACGTACGGTCGCTTCCCAAATGGCCGATGCAGAAATAGAAAAGACCACCGCTACCATTCAGATAAGCGGGCAAGACGCTGCTTTCGTTGCCACAGGAGAAGTCATCAAATTCGACGGATTCCTGAAGGTATACCGGGAAAGTTTCGACGAAGATCCCGAAAATGAAACGGCAGAAGGCAACCTGCTACCCCCGATGGAGACCGGGCAGCAACTGGAACGGAAAGAGATACAAGCCCTGCAACGGTTCACCCAACACCCTCCACGCTACAACGAAGCAAGCTTGGTTAAAAAACTGGAAGAATTGGGCATCGGACGTCCTTCCACTTACGCGCCGACCATCAGCACCATACAGCAACGCGAATACGTGGCCAAAGGGGACAAGGAAGGAGAAGAAAAGGAACTGGTCATTCTTACGTTGAAAGGAGACTGCATCAGCCAACAAGCCAAACAAACCGTCATCGGAGCAGAAAGGGGCAAACTGGTCCCAACAGACGTGGGGACGGTGGTCAACGACTTCCTTTTGCAATATTTCCCCGAAATCATGGATTACAACTTCACGGCCGAGGTGGAAAAGAAGTTTGATGACATCGCAGAAGGAAAAACGGAATGGACGCAAATGATGAAAGACTTCTACGGCGACTTCGAACCGGAGGTGGAAAAAACCCTCAATGCCAAATCCGAGCATAAAGTGGGCGAACGTTTGTTGGGCACAGACCCGCAAAGCGGAAAGCCTGTGTTTGTCAAAATCGGACGTTTCGGCCCGGTGGTGCAAATCGGAACGGCAGAGGACGAGGAGAAACCGAGGTTCGCCCAGATGAAGAACGAGCAAAGCTTGGAAACCATTACCTTGGAAGAAGCCCTCGAACTGTTCAAACTTCCTCGCGACCTCGGCACTTTCGAAGGCACGACCGTATCCATCGGTACAGGACGTTTCGGACCTTACGTCTTGCATAACAAGAAATATGTATCGCTTCCCAAAGGCAACGACCCGATGAGTGTCACCCTCCAAGAGGCCATCAAACTCATCCTTGAAAAACGGAAGGCCGAAGTGGAACGGCATTTGAGAAAATTCGAAGAAGAACCGGAATTGGAAGTTCTCAACGGGCGCTACGGCCCTTATATCGCCTATAAAGGCAATAATTACCGCTTGCCGAAGACCTTGGCAGAACGGGCCAAAGAGCTGACTCTTGAGGAGTGCATGGCCGTGGTCAAGGAACAAGACGAGAAACCTAAAACAACGGCACGTAAAAGAACTTATAGCAAGAAAAAATGACACGTATCATCTTAATCGGTTACATGGGAGCCGGAAAGACGACCGTAGGAAAGGCATTGTCACAAAGCCTGGCTCTCCCGTTTTATGATTTAGACTGGTATATCGAAGAACGCTACCGCCGGACCATCCCCCAAATATTCGCGGAAAACGGAGAAAACGGATTCCGCGAGATTGAACAGAAAGTCCTGCACGAGGTAGCTGAGTTCGAGAATGTCATCATCTCCTGCGGTGGAGGAACGCCATGCTTTTTCGACAATATGGAATACATGAACCGGCAAGCTCAGACGGTATACTTGAAAGCCTCTCCCGACGTGCTGTTCCAACATCTGAAAATGGGAAAAGTGGAACGCCCCCTGCTGAAAGACAAAACGGAGGATGAAATGAAACAATATATCCGGGATTCCCTCGCGGTACGCGAACCCTTTTATAGCCGGGCACAATATACATTAGATGTCAATTTATTAGAGAACTACGATAAAATAAAGGACTCCGTCCGTTTGCTTCGTGAACTATTAAACCTATAAAGAACGTAATGAGAAAATGGCGTATTGAAGACTCCGAAGAATTGTACAACATCAACGGATGGGGAGTCAACTATTTTGGAATCAACGAAAAAGGACACGTTTACGTAACCCCGAGAAAGGATAGCGTGAAAGTCGATTTGAGGGAACTGATGGACGAATTGGCCATCCGGGACATGTCGGCCCCTGTATTGGTTCGTTTCCCCGACATCCTGGACAACCGTATCGAGAAAACTAGCAACTGCTTCGAGAAGGCAGCCAAGGAATATGACTACAAAGGAGAGAATTTTATCATTTATCCCATTAAGGTCAACCAAATACGTCCCGTAGTAGAAGAGGTCATCAGCCATGGCAAGAAATTCAACTTAGGTCTGGAAGCCGGCTCCAAACCGGAACTGCATGCGGTCATTGCCGTCAATACCGACTCAGCCTCTCCCATCATCTGCAACGGTTACAAGGACCATAATTACATAGAACTGGCTCTATTGGCCCAAAAGATGGGCAAACGCATCTTCCTGGTGGTAGAGAAACTCAACGAGCTGAACACAATCTACGAGGTTGCCCAGAAACTCAACGTAAGGCCCAATATCGGTATCCGTATCAAATTGGCTTCGTCTGGCAGCGGGAAATGGGAAGAAAGTGGCGGCGACGCCAGCAAGTTCGGCCTGACATCCAGTGAACTGTTGGAAGCGCTCGACATGTTGGAAGCCAAAGGCATGAAAGACTGCCTGAAGCTTATCCATTTCCACATCGGTAGCCAGATTACCAAGATACGCCGCATACAGACCGCCCTGCGCGAAGCTTCGCAATTTTACATCCAACTCCATCATTTGGGTTATGATGTAGAGTTCGTGGATTGCGGCGGCGGCCTGGGAGTAGACTACGACGGTACACGCTCCAGCAATAGCGAAAGTTCTGTGAACTACTCCATCCAGGAATATGTGAACGACTGTATCTATACTTTCGTCGATGCGGCCAATAAAAACAACCTTCCGCATCCGAACCTGATTACGGAAAGCGGACGGTCGTTGTCCGCCCACCATTCGGTGCTCATCATGCAAGTACTGGAAACCGCCTCCCTTCCCCGTATGGACGAGAATTTCGAGCCTTCGCCGGAAGCTCACCAACTGGTAAAGGACATGTATGAGATTTGGGACAACCTGAACCCGCGTACCCTTCTGGAAGACTGGCACGATGCCCAACAAATCAGAGAAGAATCACTGGACCTGTTCAGCCACGGCATCGTAGATTTACGGACACGTGCCGACATCGAAAGCATGTATTGGAGCGTCACACGTGAAGTCAACCTGTTGGCACAGACACAAAAACATATACCAGAAGAACTAATGTCGCTCGACAAACTGTTGGCAGACAAGTATTTCTGTAACTTTTCGCTGTTCCAAAGCCTGCCGGACACATGGGCCATAGACCAACTCTTTCCCATCATGCCGATACAACGGTTGGACGAACGTCCGAACACGCATGCCACGATACAGGACATCACCTGCGATTCGGACGGGAAAATCGCAAACTTCGTAACCAACAGCCATATTTCCCACAGCCTGCCGGTGCATACGTTGAAGAAAGGCGAAAACTATTACCTCTCCGTGTTCCTGGTCGGCGCTTACCAAGAAATATTAGGCGACATGCACAACCTGTTCGGCGACACCAATGCCGTACACGTTTCCGTGACGGACAAGGGATATACTATCGACCAAATCATCGACGGGGAAACCGTAGCCGAGGTGTTGGAATATGTCCAGTATGAACCGAAGAAACTAGTTCGCCGTCTCGAAATATGGGTATCCAAATCCATCCAAAGCGGAAAGATTTCGCTCGAAGAGGGTAAAGAGTTCCTGAACAACTACCGCTCGGGACTTTATGGTTATACTTATTTGGAATGAACATGAAAGAGAAACTCACCATCATCAAAGTGGGCGGCAAAATCGTAGAGGAAGAAGACTCGCTCCGCCAACTGTTGGCAGCTTTCACGGCCGTTGAAGGCAATAAGATTTTAGTACATGGCGGAGGACGTTCTGCCACCAAAGTCGCAGCCCAATTAGGAATAGAAAGCCAAATGATCAACGGTCGCCGCGTCACGGACGCAGACATGCTGAACGTAGTCACCATGGTGTATGGCGGACTGGTCAACAAAAACATCGTGGTACGCCTTCAGGCGCAAGGTGTCAACGCCTTAGGCTTGACCGGTGCCGACATGGATGTGATACGTTCCCACAAACGTCCGGTGAAGGATGTGGACTACGGTTTCGTAGGAGACGTAGACGCAGTTAACGGTACGCTTCTGGCCGACCTGGTCCGTAAAGGCATCGTGCCCGTCATGGCTCCCTTGACGCACGACGGGCAGGGACATATCCTGAATACCAATGCCGACACCATTGCCGGGGAAACCGCCAAAGCCATGGCCGATGCGTTCGATGTCACCCTGATGTACTGTTTTGAAAAGAAAGGCGTATTGAGAGACGCAGAAGACGATGACAGCCTCATCCCTCATATCAACGAAAGCGAATTTAAACGTTATGTGGAGGAAGGCATCATACAAGGCGGAATGATTCCGAAATTGGAAAACTCATTTGAAGCCATCCATGCCGGAGTAAGCAAAGTCATTATCACTTTAGCCACAGCTATCGACGGCGTATCCGGCACAGTTATAGAGAGATAGGACAAGACGAAAAAAATATTTCAAAAAAAAATGGCGGGTGAGTGTAACTTTTCAGGCACTCGCCCGTCATTATTACAGAGAGATGAAAGAAATCAGTTTTCGGAACGATATATTGCCCCTGAAAGACAAACTCTATCGGTTGGCTCTTCGTATCACATTCGACACGGCAGAAGCGGAAGACATCGTTCAAGAAACACTGATAAGGGTGTGGGACAAACGCAACGAATGGTCGCAACTGAACTCTATCGAAGCTTATTGCCTGACCATTTGCAGGCACCTTTCCTTGGACAGAAGCGAAAAAAAAGAAGCGCAGCATATCGCCTTGGACGAAAGCCTGCATAGCCGCCCCGATACTTCCACTCCATACGACAGCCTGACGGCTCGTGAAGGGATCGGACTTCTCCAAAAACTGTTGAAGGAATTGCCGCAAGCCCAACAGGACATCGTCCAACTGAGAGAAATAGAAGGCAAAAGCTATAAAGAGATTGCAGCGATTCTGAATCTGAGCGAAGAACAGGTGAAAGTCTATCTGTTCCGTGCCAGACAACGAATCAAGCAAAAGTACACAGAAATACAAGGATATGGACTATAAGTACATAGAACAACTTCTGGAACGCTATTGGCAATGCGAGACCTCCTTGGAAGAAGAAGCCATACTGAAAACCTTCTTCAACCAAACCCATATACCGAGCCATCTTATGCCTTACAAGCCTCTCTTTGTAAGCGAAAAGATGTGGCAGGATGTGAAATTAGGTGAGGATTTTGACGCAAGAATCATGGCGCACATAGAGAAGGACGAACCGGTGAAAGCACGTAGAATCACGTGGGTACGCCGGATGATGCCCCTCTACAAAGCCGCTGCATCCGTAGCCATCATCCTCACGTTAGGCAATGCTGCACAAAGTTCTTTCCACCGTGAAGCCGCCGTGGAGAATGACTATAACTATGAGAATTATCAGGATTCATACAATGATCCGGAAATGGCTTACAATCAGATATCCGATGCCTTACAAATGGTGTCGCAAAGCCTGAGCGAAGCATCCAAACAGGATTCTCTCCTGCAAATGCAGCCTAAAGAGGCACAAAAAGAACAATAAAATGAAACGCGTTCTTTGCTTATTGTTAATAGCATGTTCAATCCACACGTGGGGGCAGGATTTTGCGTCTAAGTTCATGGAACAATGTTCCAAGGAAAACGGTGAAATACAATGCCAGACTGTCAGTCCGAAAATGATGGAGAAACTCGTGGACACCATGACGGCCCCGAATGGAGACAGAGATGAAGAGGTTCCGGGATATCTCCTTTCCAAACTGAAAAGTGCCCGAATCATCACGGCAACAAAACAAAGTGAGAAGTTTTTCCGAAAAGCCGAACATCTCATAGAAAAGAACAAAAACAGATTTACCCCGTGGGTAGAGAACCAACCCGGACAAAACAATAAAATCTTTGTCCGTAAACACGATGAAGTGATACGGGAACTGGTAGTGCTGAACCTGAATCCGGATGAGAAAACACTGACCATCGTCAATCTTACAGGAGATATGGACGATCGGTTCATGAAAATGCTTTCATCGGGGACACTCAAACAAGATTAATGGAACATTTTATGCTTTTTCTATATAAACAAGTTAGTGCTTAATAAAACGCAATGAAACTGTGAAGTTTCAATTCTCTCAAATTTTTTCATAACATACTAACGACGAAAAGGGCTGCCTGTGGAGGTGGCCCTTTTTCATTTTTACGGATTTTGCATGCCCAAACCTTGATTTTTACTCAAGATTATACTATCTTTGAAGCGAATTCTAATTTTATAAACCTGGCCATTATATTATGTTGAGAAGATTTGTAATTGCTGCAGTGGCCGTATGTGCATTGGGAACAGTACACATTCAGGCACAAAAAAACGAGTTCTTCCGTCCCAAAGAAGTTTGGAACGACACGGAAGGCAACCCCATCAACGCTCACGGAGGCGGTATCTTATACTATAGAGGTACATACTATTGGTACGGTGAATACAAGGTCGGCAAGACTGTCCTGCCCGCCGACGCGACTTGGGAACGCTATCGTACGGACGTAACCGGAGTAAGCTGCTACTCCAGTAAGGACTTACTGAATTGGAAATTCGAAGGAGTGGCCTTGAAAGCCATTACCGACGACCCTAACAGCGACATCCACCCGACGCAAGTACTCGAACGCCCCAAGGTAGTTTACAACAAAAAGACCAAAAAGTTTGTCATGTGGATGCACATAGACAGCCCGGATTACAGCAAGGCTGAAGCCGGTGTGGCCATCGCTGATTCACCGACAGGTCCGTTTAAATATCTGGACGGATTCCGTCCGAACGGTACGATGAGCCGTGACCAAACCGTATTCGTAGACGATGACGGAACTGCTTACCAGTTCTCTTCATCGGAAGAAAACCAAACCATGCACATCAACCGGTTGACCGACGATTACACCAAACCGGACGGAAAATACGTACGCCGCTTTGTCGGCATGGCAAGAGAAGCACCTGCCGTCTTCAAGCACGGAAATAAGTATTATATGCTTTCTAGCGGTTGCACCGGTTGGGATCCCAACAGTGCTGAATTAGCTGTAGCCGATTCCATCATGGGAGAGTGGACAGTTTTGGGAGACCCTTGTACGGGACCGGATGCCGAAAAGACATTCTACGGACAAAGCACTTTCGTCATCCCCGTGCAGGGCAAGAAAAATGCCTATATCGCGTGCTTCGACATGTGGAAAAAGAAAGATCTGCAAGACAGCCGTTACATTTGGTTGCCTATGATGATTGACAAGCAGACCAACAAAATTACGATTCCATGGCATGCTGAATGGAATCTGGATGTCTTCAAAAAGAAATAGGCAAAGTTACACATATTAAATGCCTGACTTCCCCGCCACGATTCTCACCGCAAGAAACGTTTGGCGGGGATTTTGGAACCGTGATATGCCTTCATGACAAACCCAACAAAATGATGATAGACGGTAATTTTAAGATAACTACCGACCAACTGACCCTCACATTTACAGAGGGACAGCGGCAGGACTTTTTCATCCGGCATACTCCCCACCGCGTGGAAATCATCTATCCTCCGCAAACGGATTTCGAACACTTGCAACCTTGGCTTTTCAAGGTCGTCACGGAGGCATTGCGCAAGCAAGCCAAGGCCATACTACTGCCACGGATTGAGGAGTTGGCTTCCAGTCACGGATTCCATTACACCCGGCTCAGCATCAATTCGGCCCGTACACGTTGGGGAAGCTGCTCCAACAAAGGACATATCAACCTGTCGCTATATCTGATGATTCTCCCTCTTCGGTTATCCGATTACGTACTGCTCCACGAGCTTTGCCACACCCAAGAGATGAACCACGGCCCTCGCTTTTGGACCTTAATGGACAAAGTGACCCAACGGCAATCCGGCACGCTCAGAAACGAGTTGCGCCACTACCCGTCTCCTTTCCGATAGGATAACATCGAGACGGAAGAAAGCCTCTGCCTCTCCTTAACGTCCTCCAACACGCCATCCACCCTCCCAAAGTCTTTATAAAAACCGCCTTCATTTGACCAATCAATGGAAACCAATCCTTACCACCCGACTAACGAAAAAAAAACCATGCATATCCGACTTGTAAAATCCGACAAGAAACGTTTCCTATACCTATTGCTTCTGGCCGATGAACAAGAATCGATGATAGACCGCTATATAGAACGAGGCGACTTGTTCATCATGGAAGAAAGAGGCGAAGCAAAAGCCGTAGCCGTAGTCACTCGCGAAAAACAAGGAGTTTATGAACTGAAAAACCTTGCCGTAGCTCCCGCCTGCCAACGCAAAGGTTACGGACGGATGATGGTGGAGCACGTATGGCATTACTATGCAGACTGCCACACCCTGTTGGTCGGCACGGGCAACAGCCCGTTAACTCTACCATTTTACCGTAGTTGCGGATTTACCCATTCACACACCCTGCCCGATTTCTTCACCCGGCACTATGACCATCCCATCATAGAAGGAGGCATACTGCTGAAGGACATGATTTACCTGAAACGGGAAAGACAAAACCCCAATCGGGACAGTGCAGCCCCTACTTCAGATACGGAGCCATAAAAGACCATGGCGTTTCAAGAAAACCGACAAACCTCCCCAAATGCCTCTTCTCTATCCCCTTGCCTCATTTTGCGTTTTCCTCTCGCCTTTTACGTAAAATACCCACAAAAACAAAGGTTTCGTTCTTTTATTCCGGCCTTTTTCCCCTGACAGCTTGCAGATTCCGCTTTTTTTTACGAATATTGCAACACTTTTAGAAAGAAAGGGAAAACCAGAACTTTAGGAGGCTCACAAAATATGACATCATCCACACTGAAAGAACGTGTACAAGACACGCTGAAATCAGAAGACACGGAAGGGACGTTCGAACTTTACGTCACGCGCACTCCGGGTTATCTTTGGGCTTTGCTGTTCAAGAAACTACATATCCATCCCATCGCCGTCACGCTGCTCTCCATCGTCATCGGAGCATTGGCCGGTTACTTCTTCTGGTGGGACGACCTATACATGAACCTCATCGGTATGTTTCTTCTGATATGGGCCAACTGGTACGACTGCGCCGACGGGCAACTGGCTCGCATGACGGGGCAGAAAACGCTAATCGGACGTATCTTGGACGGCTTTGCCGGCGACGTATGGTTCTTCTCCATTTATTTTTTCCTGTGCCTGCGCCTCACTGGCGAACCGGCTCCGTGGGGGCAACCATGGGGGATATGGATTTGGCTGATGGCCGCTTTCTCCGGTTTCCACTGCCATGCCAAACAATGTGCCGTGGCCGACTATTACCGCAACATCCACCTTTATTTCCTCAAAGGGGCATCGGGAAGCGAATTGGACAACTATGCCCAACAACGCGCCCTGATGCGATCGTTACCCTGGAACCGCAAGGAATGGTTTCACAAGATATACCTCTATTTTTATGGAAACTACACGCGGGGACAGGAGCGGCAAACGCCCAAATTCCAAAAGTTCTATGCCCTCGTCCAGCAACGTTATCCGGACGAGGTACCGCAAACGTTGAAAGAACGATTCCGTACAGCGAGCCTTCCTTTGATGAAATACACGAACATCCTGACTTTCGATACACGGGTTATCGTACTGTTCGTATCGCTGTTTATCGACATGCCCTGGCTCTTCTTCGTTTTCGAGATTATCGTACTCGAAGCCTTGCGTTACTACACCCGCCATGTACATGAAACTTTTTGTGACCGGTTCACAAAGGAGATAGAAAATGGATAAGCCACTCAACGTCGTATTACTGTTAGCCGGAGGACATGGCTTCCGCATGCACACCGACCGCCCCAAACAATTCATAGAGATTGCAGGTGAGCCGGTCATCTCCTACACCCTGCAAGCGTTCCAACGCCATCACGAAATCGACCGTATTTATGTGGTCTGCAATCCGGAATGGAACGATTTTGTAAAAACGACGGCTCGAAACGGCAGAATAAGCAAGCTGCATACGCTGTTCCCGGCCGGAGACACTAGCATCGACTCCCTGAGAAACGGTATCGCAGGCCTATATGCAGAACTGGGGGAACAGAACCCTACCGTCCTGACCCACGAAGCCGTACGCCCTTTGGTATCTGACGAAATCATCAGCCTCAACCTGGACACTTTCCGCACGCATGGAAATGCCGTCACTGCCGTCCGTAGCCAAGAGGCTTACATGGTAAGCCCCGACGGTATTTCTTCGGAAAGGTGCATTCCACGTGAGCTTCTGCACCGCGCACAGACCCCGATAACCTTCAGCCTGAACGACCTGACAGAAGCCTTCCGCAGGGCAAGCCAAATCCGAATCAGCCGCAGCCAATCCCTGTATACCCTGATTACGGAAGTTTTCCCTCTAAAAAAACTCTACATCTCATCCGGCTCCGAACTCAACTTCAAGCTTACGTTGCCCGAAGACATCGAAACCTTGAAGGCTCTTCTGACTTATCGGAAACAAAAGTGAACCGCAAGCCGTTGCCCGATTATTTCTTTGCCGGAAAATAACCGTGACGCGACCGCCACACGTAATGCCATATTTTAAACAAAGGACTCCAAAGGACTTCACCGGGATAATCCGTCAGGAATCCCATGTTGCGCGACACCTTGCGACGGAAACGGCCGAAAGGTGTCTCATTTGCATCATGCCGGATGCGTTCATCATGTTGCCCGAAATTTCCGGCCTTCATGATTTCGGCCAACAGGCGCTGCCCCCGTCCGGGCGATGACGGCACCAACAGATGTTCTTCCTCTAGCCCGAAAACCGTTTGCAATACATACATCACCGCGCCGGCAAAACGTTTGAGATGCAAACGCTCCAAGCACCGCACGGCTTCCTCCCGCTCCGCTTCGGAACAGGGTTGCCTCAGCACAAAGTGGTAGTCCAATAATTGGCGCAAACCGATGCCTTCATCGAACAAATGACGGTAAACATGCACCAACAGGTACACACGGTTCATCGCCAAAGTGGGCACGGCCACCTCGCCCACCCGTTCGGGTAACTGCACCTTATGGAGCAATGACAACGTTTTCCATTCCTTAAAATAACGTTGTAGCCTGAGGTTCATCCCCCAACTGTTCATCCATGAAGGCGTAAAATGCAATTCAATCTCAGCCTCTTTCAATACGGGAAAGTCCACATGATGATAAACCACCTCCACGCCGGGGCAATACTTCCGGGCATAATCCACCACCATCTTGCGTCCGTCGTTCATCCACAGGTCGATGTCGCCGGGCGTGCGATGCAGCGGGCGGGGATAAAACAAGGAATTACCCTGTCCTTTCAGCAGGACGGTGCCCATTCCTTCTTTCAAAAACTTGTCATACACCATCACGAGCGTCCGGTTGAGCCTGCGGTTGCGTGTTTCTATTTGCTGCACCAGTCCGATCCAAGGCATCACGACATCCACCGGAGGCTTCTGGATGACGGATAAACGCTCCACGCCATCCAACACGATGGCAGCCACGGCTTGTTTGCAAGCCATGTCATACACTGCCGCCCATCCGTCCTTGTCTAAAGCCACGTCACGGTCGTGGCACGTCCCGATTCCTAAACGCAGAAGCTTGAAGAAGGCTTCGTCAGCCTGCATATATCTTGTTTTTCCCATCTTTATTTATCAGTATTTTTCACACCTTGTTTTCACAAACGCCTCTGCAAAGATAACATTTTTCCGATGCAAATCGGCATTCCAACGCAAAGTTATTTTAAATCACTCATTATAAACAAATTATACGACATCCAAAGACCTTAATTTCAAACTCAGCAGAACGGAAAATCAATCTAAGCCAAACAATTTTTCATTCTAAGCCAAACGATTTTTCAATCAAAGGAGATTGAAACGGGCCAATCAGCACAACGCTTTTACACAGAAAATTTCTCCGGCCCCTCACAATAGAAAACAATCGTTCCTGTAAATTAAAACAACTTAAAAAGATGAGGATACAAGGAAAAAGAGGTATATTTGCAATTTACAATACTAAATCAACTCAAAAATGAAAATGAAAAAATCAAGCGCAATGGGAATAGCCATTCTTACCATTGTTTTAGCAAGTGGTTGCGGAAGCAGCAAGAACACCCTACAAACCAGTGCCTTGGAGGGCGAATGGAATATCATTACCGTAAATGGCAAAGAGGCTATAGCCGACAAAGAACCATATATAGGAATGGACATGAAAGAGAACCGGATATACGGCTGTGCCGGGTGCAACCGCATCATGGGGTCCATCCAAGTGGATAAAGACAAAGCCGGACGCTTGTCTTTCGGGCAAGTGGCTTCCACACGGATGCTTTGCAGCGACATGGCAACCGAACGTGCCGTATTGGAAGCTTTGGGCAATGTGACCGGTTATAAAGGTACGGAAAAAGAACTGACCCTGACAGACGGCAACGGCAACGCCCTGTTCACACTGAGCAAACGTCCCGCCGCCACTTTGGCTTCCTTGAACGGCAAATGGAATATCACGAAGGTCTACGACGAAGCGGTAGAAGATATCGAAAAAACGGAGAAAACACCGTTCCTTGAATTCAATGCCGACAAAAAGACATTGCACGGCAATGCCGGATGCAACATCGTAAACGGGGGCATCGAACAGGAAAAGGAAAAACCCGCTTCACTGAAGTTCGACAAGTTGCTTTCCACGATGATGGCTGGCCCGGGCATGACGGTAGAAGGCAAAGTGCTGGAAGCCATGAACAAAGTGAGAAGCTTTATCGTCAAAGACGAGCATACGGCTGCCCTGTTGGATGAAAACGGCGCGGAAGCGTTGACGTTGGTGAAACAATAAAGGCGCCTATACCTGAAAATATTAACCGGGGGATGCCTGATTATCCAAAAGGGCATCCCCTTTTTAAACATCAATATCATGAATCATTTCTTTATGCATGCTCCCAAGTGGAGAACCGGAGCGGGCGTACTGACCCTCTTGGCATGGCTCACGTCCTGTGGCCCGAACAACAAAGCAGTGGAATACCCTTTGATTGAAACGGCCAATACCAACGCACTTGACATTGCAAAGGTGGAACTGACGGACTCAGCTACCATCCTGCACACCGACGCGTATTACCGTCCCCACAACTGGATTCGCATTTCTTCGGAGTCGTACCTGCAAGCCGGAGGAAAACGGTATATGCTGACCGGTGCCGAGGGAATCACTCCGGACTCACTTTTCTGGATGCCCGAATCGGGCGAAGCTTCATTTACCCTCTGCTTCGAGCCGCTCCCTTCCGGCACGACATCATTCGACTTTATCGAATCCGACTGCGAGGACTGTTTCAAGCTCTTCGGGATAGACCTGACGGGGAAAAAAACATTCGACATACCGGATAACGTACCCGAAAGCTTGCGGTTGGTCGACTGGGATGCGGAAGTGCCCGAACCGATTTTCAAAACGGGCGCCACGACCGTCAACGTCCATTTCCTGCATTATCGTCCGGAATTAGGCAAAGAGGCCAACCTCTATGTCAACACCCTCTTCGGGACGCAACAGCCTTATACGGCAACCGTCGACCCTGAAACGGGCAAGGCTTCGTTCAGCTTCCTGCAATGCGGAACGGTGCAAGCAGCCGTAGTCCTCAACAACAGTATGGCAGGAAGCGCATGGTTAGCTCCAGGCGAAACGACCGAACTATATGTGGACATGCACTCCATTGGGTATTACCTTTCGCTCCGCCGCGAGGAAAAGAAAAAAATAACATACCCGGCACCTTTCCAACGGCTCTATTCTTCGGGCACGTATGCCAACCTGAATAACGTCGACAACCAATTAGACAACAGTCCTTATTATAGCATGAACTCGCTTACGGGCGAATTTGCAGACTACCACATGACCTCGGCCGAATATGCCGCCCATGTCGTAGACACCTATACGGCACTTGCAGACAGCATCGCCCGGAGCAACTTTTCACTGCTCAAAAAGGAAATGAAACTGCTCGCTCTTCGACAGGATGCCTTCTCGGCCATGGCGCAAGGCGATTACCTGCGCGAACATAATTACCGGCACATAAACCGTCAATGGGATTATAACTTCAAGGTGGAAGGTATCGCCCCGCTTAAACCGGCAGATGCCAAGGCCATCTGCCAACTGTTCGACATCAACGACACCAAACTGCTAATGGGCGAAAATGTGTCAGACTATGTGCGTGCCGCCTGCTCATCTTCTTTCGACTGGCCACAACTGGCCGATATCCAAAAAGGCTTGGTAAAGGACTTGCGACAAATCGCCGGTTACCCGGCCAAGGCGGAGAATGTCGCGCTCACCGATGCAGACTTTGCCCAAATGAAAGCCATGGACAACCCGTTCTACCTCGAAGCGTTCACCCTCATGCAAAAGAAGGCCAAAGAAGAACTGGCCGCCGTGGAAGCCAAGTCGAGGGTGGAAACCACGCCCGACGTACCCAAAGAGCGGCTTTTCGATGCCCTCATCGCGCCCTACAAAGGCAAAGTTGTGATTGTAGACTTCTGGAATACATGGTGCGGCCCGTGCCGTGCGGCCATCCAAGCCAACGAACCGCTCAAGTCCTCCAACCTGAAAAGTGACAACCTCGTATGGGTTTACATTGCCAACGAGACCTCTCCCATCGTGAAATACAAGACCATGATTCCGGACATCCAAGGCTTGCACTACCGCCTGAACCAGGAACAATGGAACTATCTGTGTGACAAATTCAAGATAGACGGCATCCCCTCCTACGTGTTGGTGGACAAGTCGGGGGCATACAAGCTGCGTAACGACTTCCGCGACCACAGTTTGATGATAAAGACGCTAATAGAAGAATTAGAAAAATAAAGGATATCACATAAAATTTAAAATATGAAAAGATTTTTATCTGTTGGATTGCTATGTATGTCTTTATTTACCACCATACAAGCTCAAACCACACATACAGTAAAGCACATGGAAACTCAATTGCAGGATGTACTCAATGTGCTCGAAGACATGGACATCCACATACACCGTTTCGATGTGAGCCAGTTCCTCGATGCCACATATCAAATGGAAATCTACGTGGATGAATATAAAAACCACCAAAAAACAGGCAGAACACACCACTTTGATTTGGGAAAGAATATCTGCTCTTTAGACGAAATACCGGAAGAACACAAGGAAGGTTTCCGGAAGGCCTACAAAATCCCTAACGGGGAAAAAGAGTGGGACAACATCAAGGAGATTTCCATTTATATACGACAAGATGAAAAGAACGATTCCACTGCAGAAATCCGCATATCTTGCCCCAACGTCGGCACGCAAGGTTTCAGATTCACCTTACATCCTGCCGACGGACGGGATTTCTACAGCTACCATACACGACCATTTGCCTTCCATGCCATACAAACAGCCGATGAAATGAAAATACCCCTCTTGCTATATGGCTCGGCATGGGCTGAACCGGGCACGACCTTCTTCCGTTTCTGCGGTGAAAACGAAATAGACCCGGAAATGAAAGCCGAAATACTTCGCCATATCCCACACTATTATATAATAGGTATAAGGCTGAACAAGAAAAGGTAAATATGAATATAAAAGACCTATTTATGAATACCCCTGTTTATCCATAAGCCGCTAACTTTGCGACAAACATAGGGGAAACATCATGAAAAGGCTATTGTTCATATTTTCTATATTTTGCCTGCCTATTGCCAAAGGGAACTCACAAGAGACCCTGACATTAGAACGTTGCCTGCAATGGGGCATCGAAAACAACTTGTCCTTACAAAACAGACGGAACGAAATCCGGAAAAGCCAGTACGGCATCTCTGAAAACCGGGCTAAACTCTTGCCGCAAATCAACGGATTCGCAAATTTCAACGACAACCCGCGACCTCCGGTTTCCGTAACGGACGGCTCATCGTACGGTGTACCCTATAACGTGACCCACACCCTGCAATACAGTGCCAATGCGGGCGTACAATTACAAATGCCCCTCTACAACCAAACGGTCTATACAGCCGTATCCATCGCTAAAACCATGGATGAGATCAGCCGCTTATCATACGGAAAAGCACGCGAAGACCTCATCATGCAAATCTGCAAAATATATTATCTGGGACAAACCACAACGGAACAGATTTCACTCATCAAGGCCAATATCGCACGATTGGAAGAACTGAGAGACATCACACAAGCCTTTTACGACAATGACATGGCATTGGACGTAGATGTCAAACGCGTCAATATCAACTTAGAGAACCTTCAAGTGCAATATGACAACGCACAAGCCATGTTAATCCAACAGCTCAACATGCTGAAATACATTCTCGACTATCCGGAAGAAAAAGAAATTGCATTAGTCCCGGCCAACACCGAAACGATTTCACAAGACTCGTTCAACGGCCTGTCTGAAGACTTATACGAACTCCGAATGCTACAATCCCAAGAACGCCTGGCAGAGCAACAGAAAAAAATAATCAACCACGGCTATATACCTTCACTTAGCCTGAGCGGAAGCTGGATGTATTCAGCATATACAGACAAAGGCTACCATTGGTTTCACTCTGGCCCGTCCAACCACTGGTACGATGCCCTGAGCCTGGGGTTCTCATTACGTGTGCCCATTTTCGACGGTTTGGACAAACGTTACAAGAAACGTAAAGCCCTCTTGGATATTGAAAACATCAAACTTACCCAAGAAGACACACGGAAAAACTTACAAACCCAGTACCTGAACGCCACCAGTGACCTGCTGAACAATCAACGTAATTTCAAAAAACAAAGAGACAACTACTTGTTGGCCGAAGATGTTTACGAAGTCACCTCCGACCGCTATCGGGAAGGCATCGCTTCCATGACAGAAGTCCTACAAGACGAGATGCGGATGAGCGAAGCACAAAACAACTATATCAGCGCGCATTACAACTACCGGATTACCCGGCTCACGCTCATGAAACTGAGCGGACAATTGGACTCCTTAGTTAAATAAAAAACATAAACCCTATTGTAAAAATGGAAGCAACAGATACGAACAAGACAACTGGGACTCATCAGGAAAAAGCCCAAAAACTAAGAAAAGTGAGACGTTGGCAAATTGCCGTCAGCCTGTTGGGTATTGCCGTCATGGTTTGGGGGGTCATCGAAGTCATTTTCCTCTTCATCGGATACAAACACACGGAAACCAGCAACGACGCACAAATCGAACAATATATATCCCCCGTAAACCTACGCGCATCGGGATATATCAAAAGAATCTATTTCACCGAACACCAAGACGTACACAAAGGCGATACGCTATTGGTTTTGGACGACCGTGAATATAAAATCAGAGTAATGGAAGCCGAAGCCGCACTAAAAGACGCCTTAGCCGGACAAACCATCATCGGAGCAAGCTTACAGACCACCCAAAACACCGCTTCCGTATATGACGCATCCATTTCGGAAATAGAAATCCGTCTGGCCAAATTGGAAAAAGACCGCCAACGCTATGAAAATTTGGTAAAACGTAATGCCGCCACCCCCATCCAATTGGAACAGATTGAGACCGAATATGAGGCTACCCGCAAAAAATTGGAAGCTACCAAACGCCAACGCATGGCCGCCCTCTCCGGCGTGAACGAAGTATCACACCGCCGCCAAAGCGCAAAAGCAGCGATACAACGAGCCACAGCCGCATTAGAAATGGCCAAATTGAACCTTTCCTATACCGTAGTCGTAGCCCCGTGTGACGGGAAATTGGGACGTAGGGCCTTGGAAGAAGGGCAATATATCAGTGCCGGACAGACAATTACCTATATCTTGCCTGATACGCAAAAATGGGTCGTCGCCAACTACAAAGAAACGCAAATAGAAAACCTCTCGGTCGGACAAGAAGTTTCCATCACGGTAGATGCAGTGAGCCAAAAGACTTTCAGCGGTAAAATCACCGCCATATCTGGTGCCACCGGCTCCAAGTATTCTTTGGTTCCGACGGACAACTCAGCCGGCAACTTCGTGAAAATACAACAAAGGATTCCGGTCCGGATAGACTTCACCAACTTATCGAAAGAAGACAACGAAAAACTGGCGGCCGGCATGATGGTCATCGTAAAAGCTAAATTCTGAGCCTATGCCTTCTTATCCGAAAAATTATCCGTTCTATAATTGGGTACCCAAACCTCTCGGTATCCTCATTTTGGTATTATTGTTCCTACCCATTCTCACGGCAGGAGGAGTATACTCTGTCAACAGTACCGAAATGATGAGCGGATTAGGCATTATCTCCGAACACATCCAATTCACCAACTTTGCCACCTCTATCGGCATGGCTGCCTTTGCACCTTTCCTTTACCGCCTGGTCCTCATCCGACGTGAGAAAATGATGTGCCTCGCCGGCTTCTCGCTCATGTATATCTTCAGTTTCATCTGCGCCAAGACCGACAGTGTATTTTTATTAGCCTTGTGCAGCCTGCTCATGGGATTCCTACGCATGGTACTTATGATGGTTAACCTATTCACACTGATTCTTTACGCAGGAGGCATTGAAGCTTATCTCAAAATCACCCCGGGCATGGAACCCGAAACAGCAAACGGTTGGGACAAACTTGACATTGAACGTAGTGCCGCCCAACCTGCAATCTATTTGTTCTTCATGATTTTGGGACAGATTGGCACCTCTATCACTGCTTGGATGGCTTTTGAATACGAATGGCAATATGTCTACTACTTCATGATGGGTATGCTGTTGCTCAGCATCTTGGTGATTTTCATCACCATGCCCTATCACAAGTTTCAAAGCCACCGCTTCCCCATCAACATGAGACAGTTCGGCAATGCAACTGTATTCTGCACCATGCTGCTGTGCTTCACCTACATCATGACCTACGGGAAAGTCTTGGATTGGTATGACGACCCGACCATCCGTTGGGCCACAGTGGGGGGAGTAATATCAGCCGGACTATTCATATATTTGGAAAGCATGCACCGCAATCCCTATTATATCTTGGGAGTATTGCGCCTGCGCACCATCCGTATGGGCATCCTTTTCTATTTTCTGCTCATGTTCCTTAACTCCAGTGCCATGTTTGTCAACGTATTCACCGGCATCGGCATGAAATTGGACAATTGGCAAAACGCCACGTTAGGCAACTGGTGCATGGCGGGTTACGCCATCGGCGGCCTGCTCACCATCGGGCTGAGCGTAAAAGGCGTGCACTTCAAATACCTGTTTGCCGGAGGTTTCCTCTTACTCGGACTTTCAGCCATGTTCATGTATTTCGAGGTTCAAAGCACCGGACTATACGAACGGATGAAATACCCCGTCATCATACGCTCCACTGGAATGATGATGCTATATTCCCTCATCCCAACGTATGCCACCCAACGTATGCCCTACAAATACTTGTCCACGTGGATTTGCACAATGCTCACCGTACGGATGGTGTTAGCACCTAGCATAGGGGGAGCTGTCTACAGCAATTTGCTACAAGAACGGCAACAACATTACATTACACGTTACGCTCAAAACGTAGACATGCTAAATCCAGATGCCTCTACCTCGTTCAACGGCACACTTCAGGGAATGTACTACCAAGGGAAAAGCAAAGCGGAAGCTATCAATATGGCGGCAACTTCCACCAAAGGCCGCATTCAGGTACAAGCCACACTTTCGGCCGTCAAAGAAATGGCGGGGTGGACACTCTATGCTTGCCTTTTCTGCACAATTTTCACCTTAATCATACCGTATCCCAAACGAAAATTGCTAACTTAGCGAAAAGTTTAGCAAGCCATGTATGGAAAACCATAAAGAACGTTTAGTCCAACTAAACCGCAGCTTAACTGCAGGACATAACATTTGCAGTTCGGAAGGATTTCTCACTGATTTCCCCCCGATTTTAAAGACCTCGTTTGAAACAAACGGAGTCGGGTTAATTGTATGCCTGCAAGGACATTTTTCATTTTCACTGAACCAAAAAGACTTTCAAGCACAAGCAGGCGAGACGCTCTTCATCCCGGAGAATTCAACTTTCCGCGCATTACAGTCCACCAATGACTTGAAGATTTTCATCCTCATCTACAAAACAGATACGCTTCGTAACATCATGGGAAACTTAGTCGTATCCATGTACCTCTACATGAAATTCGTGCCGGAACCCTGCTATGTCTGGAATACTGGAGAAGAAGCTGAAGTTATCCGCTATATGCACCTGCTCAATAGTACCCTGCACACTGAAAACGATTCATTCAACCTTTATGAACAAAAACTGCTTTTATTAGCCCTGACCCATCGCCTCTGTTCCATCTACAATCGTAAACTTGTCGCCAAATTAGATTCTATCGGTCACAAAAACGAAATATTCATGCGCCTCATCCAACTCATAGAACAACATTACACCCGAAAAAGAAGCGTGGATTTTTACGCTGACAAATTATGCTTGTCCCCCAAATACCTTTCCGCATTATCTAAATCTATTTGTGGATACACCGTACAAGAACTCGTATTCAAGTCCATTATCTGCAAAAGCATTTCACTGCTCAAAAATACCCAAAAGAACATCCAGGAAATCTCCAATGACCTACACTTCCCCAACGCATCTTACTTCGGTACCTTTTTCCGAAAACAAACCGGACTATCCCCCCAACAATTCCGTAAAAGTATGACTTTCTAAAACAAAAGTTCTCCTTTGCCTTGCCGGACAATTTCGAAAGCATCGTCCACACAGTCCACCACCGTTGAAGCCTCGCTACCTCCATATCCCCCGTCAATGACCAAAGCCACACGGCCTTCGTATTTCTCATGAATCAACTCAGGATCGGTAGAGTATTCGATAATCTCGTCCTCATCATGCACCGACATCGTGAGGAGTGGATTCCCCAATCCCTCCACCAATCCACGCGCAATACTATTGTCCGGCACACGGATACCCACCTCTTTCTTATTCTTATATATTTTAGGAAGCCGGCTGCTCGTGGGCAGAATGAACGTGAACGGCCCCGGCAAGTTTTTCTTCAAAAGTTTGAAAGCAGCATTGCTGACTTGCGCATATTCGCTGATGTTGGACAAGTCATAGCAAATAATCGACAAGTTGCTCTTCTGTGGATTCACTCCCTTCAGTGCACAAATCCTCTCCACCGCCCGTACGTTCAGGGCATCGCATCCTATGGCATATACCGTGTCGGTAGGATAAATAATCAACTCACCGTCTCTCAGCATTTTGAGGGCCTTGACCATCTCACGGGGGTTCGGATTTTCCGGATAAATTCTAATTAGCATGCTTTCTTTCCTTTTTATAGTTTACAAAGGTATCATTTTCTTTTGGTTTTGCAGCAAAGAGCTTACAATATAATGAAAAACGCGATTGTAACACGTCAAAATATAATTTTATTAGTATCTTTGTCCGGTATTAGCGAAAGAATATATTCCAAATCATAACAAAATGGCAAAAATAACCAAAGAAATGGCTTTGCGCTATCATGAACAAGGCAAGCCTGGAAAAATCGAAGTGGTGCCTACCAAGCCCCACAGTACACAAACGGACCTTTCACTGGCTTATTCGCCCGGCGTGGCAGAACCCTGTCTCGAAATAGAAAAGAACCCGCAGGATGCCTACCGCTATACAGCCAAAGGAAATCTTGTAGCCGTAATTTCCAATGGTACTGCTGTCCTCGGATTGGGCGACATCGGTGCATTGGCCGGCAAACCGGTAATGGAAGGAAAAGGACTACTTTTCAAGATATACTCAGGCATTGATGTGTTTGACATCGAGGTAAACGAAAAAGACCCCGAAAAGTTCATTCAGGCCGTAAAAGCTATTGCCCCGACTTTCGGCGGCATCAATCTGGAAGACATTAAGGCACCCGAATGCTTTGAAATCGAACGTCGCTTGAAAGAAGAACTCGACATCCCCGTCATGCACGACGACCAACACGGTACGGCCATCATCTCCAGTGCCGGACTGTTGAATGCGTTGGAAGTGGCAGGAAAGAAAATCGAAGACGTGAGAATCGTTGTGAACGGAGCCGGGGCTTCGGCCGTATCATGCACAAAACTGTATGTATCGCTCGGCGCACGGTTGGAAAACATCGTCATGTTGGACAGCAAGGGTGTGATTTCAAAAGACCGTACCGACCTGAACGAGCAGAAGCGTTACTTCGCCACCAGTCGTACGGACATCCATACGTTGGAAGAAGCCATCAAGGGTGCCGACGTATTCCTTGGTTTGTCACGCGGCAATGTGTTGAGCAAGGACATGGTACGCAGCATGGCTCCGTCACCCATCGTGTTTGCATTGGCTAACCCGGTACCCGAAATCTCGTATGAGGATGCCATGGATTCGCGTCCCGACGTGTTGATGGCTACTGGACGTTCCGACTACCCGAACCAGATTAACAACGTCATCGGATTCCCTTATATCTTCCGTGGCGCGTTAGATACCGGCGCCACGGCCATCAACGAAGAAATGAAACTGGCCGCCGTACGGGCTATCGCAGGCATTGCCAAACAACCCGTGCCGGACGTAGTGAACGAGGCTTACCACGTGAACAACCTCACCTTCGGCCCTTCATATTTCATTCCGAAACCGGTAGACCCGCGCCTCATCACCGAGGTGTCCATGGCTGTGGCCAAAGCCGCCATGGAAAGCGGAGTGGCCCGCAAGCCCATCGAAAACTGGGACGCTTACACCCTCCACTTGAAGGAACTGATGGGATATGAGTCGAAACTGACCCGCCAGTTGAGAGATACGGCCCGCCGCAATCCCCAACGCGTAGTGTTTGCCGAGGGTATCCATCCCAACATGCTGAAAGCCGCCGTAGAGGCCAAGGCTGAAGGCATCTGCCATCCTATCCTGTTGGGTAACGACGAGCGTATCGAGAAATTGGCGAAAGAACTCGACCTCAGCCTGGAAGGCATCGAAATCGTTAACCTGCGCCACGACCGCGAAGCTGAACGCCGCGAACGTTATGCCAAGATATTGGCCGAGAAGAAAGCCCGCGAAGGTTATACATTCGAGGAAGCCAACGACAAGATGTTCGAGCGTAACTATTTCGGCATGATGATGGTAGAGACTGGCGAAGCGGACGCATTCATCACGGGCGTGTATACCAAATACTCCAACACCATCAAGGTTGCCAAAGAAGTCATCGGCATACAACCGGAATACAACCATTTCGGTACCATGCACATCATGAACAGTAAGAAAGGTACGTACTTCCTGGCAGACACGCTTATCAACCGCCATCCCGACACGGAAACGATGATAGACATTGCACGGCTATCCGAAAAGACCGTGCGTTTCTTCAATCACGAACCGGTCATCGCCATGTTGTCCTATTCCAATTTCGGGACGGACACATGCGGAAGCCCGGCTAGCATCCATAAAGCCGTAGAGTATATGCAGGAGAACTACCCGAACCTACCCATCGACGGGGAGATGCAGGTGAACTTCGCCATGAACAATGAACTTCGCGACCGTAAGTACCCGTTCACTCGCCTACAGGGCAAGGAGGTCAACACCTTGGTATTCCCGAACCTAAGTTCGGCCAATGCCGGTTACCAGTTACTCCAGGCCCTGAATGGAGACGAAATTGAAATGATAGGCCCTATTCAGATGGGATTGAACAAACCGATTCATTTCACCGACTTCGAAAGTTCCGTACGCGACATCGTGAACATCACGGCCGTAGCGGTCATTGATGCCATCGTGATGAAGAAAAAGAACCAGTAACCAACAGGTTTATACCAAAAGAAATCAGGACGCATTGCCTTTTCCTTAGCTGTGCATCCTGATTTCTTTTAGTATAAACAGGATTAATATTTACCCCTTTCCTAACTGAACACTTTGTCCAAATAACGGTAACCCACATATCCGCAAACCGCAGCCGCCAAAGCCCAAACGGAAGCTGCGATGACCCCACCGCACAACTCCACCAAAGTCGTATCCGAATCTCCTGTACACCAAATCATGGCAACACCCACAAAATTATTGAAGACATGTGCCGCCACCGGAATCCAGATCGTTCCCGACCGCCAATACAACCAACCCAAAACCCAACCAAAAACTACAGCTCCCGGTATTTGTGCAGGATTGCCATGTATGACTCCGAATATCAAGGCTGAAAGCAAAATGGCCATCCACGGACGCATCCTGTGCCGGATAAGATGCCGCTGGATTCCCATCCGGAACACCAGTTCCTCGGTAACAGGCCCGACTAAAACAATGGCCAAAACTCCCCAAGGGTTATACACAAGCGTGGCAAATACATCCTTATTCAAGTCCTCTAATGTCAAAGTCTCCAATAACAGGTTCACAATAAAAATGACGGGCAACATCCATAAGACCACACCGGCGTATACCGGCCATTTTATTTGCCCGAAACGGAAACTTTTACGGTCTGTCCATCTCAACAAAGTCATCACCGCCCATACCACAACCCCGTTTAATAACAGAGAAATCCCCAAGGCCGATGGAGAAGCTGCCAATGCGTTCACATCCAAACGCCCTTCGTGAAGCAAATCCGAAAGATTGAAAAAGAACAAGACTACCAAGGAAGACAAAACTTGGGCCAACAAAAAAATAATCACCAGACAAATCGTACGTTTCATACCCATCTCCTTTCCAAGCTATTGCTCCTTGTTTAAAATCATTCTCACCATAGCCTCATCCTCGCGAAGCTGATGAACCAATTCCCCTTTATTCCTGAACTTCCTTTCGTCTCTCAAACGCCTGACGAAACTCAACGTCAAGCGACAACCGTACAAATCCCCGGCAAAATCCAACAAATGTACTTCTATGGTACGATTCTCACCGTTTTCCATCGTCGGCCGAAGACCGATATTCAACATTCCGCCCCAAACGTGTTCCTCTCCTCCTGTCTTTCCTTTGACCCAAACGGCATATACACCGTTTTTCGGAATCAGCTTCTGCGCATCCTCTACCTGTATATTCGCCGTAGGAAAGCCCAGTTCATGCCCTACGTGGAAACCATGAACCACACGCCCCGTAATTTCGTACGGACGGGTCAGGCAACGTGCCGCCATTCCAACCTCGCCTTCGGCCAAACAAGCCCTGACCATAGACGAACTTACGTTCACCTCGCTCATGGCAAAGGCGTCCGCACGAACGACTTCCATCCCCAATTCCCGTCCATATTCCACATATTCCGCAAATCCCTCCGAACGGTCATGTCCGAAACGATGGTCGTATCCGATAACCAGAACCTTTACAGATAACTTCTCTTTCAGTATTTCAGCCATAAAGCGACGGGCCGACAAAGCTGCCAATGCCGTGGTGAAATCCAACGTCAGGCAATAATCCGCTCCCGTCGTAGCCAACTGCCCGCATTTCTCGTCATACGTGGTCAGCAACTGAGGCTGATAAGCGGCTTGCATGACTTGACGCGGATGCGTACGGAAAGTGACCAGCAAAGAAGCCAAATCGTGCCCGACGGCATAACGGGTCAACTGCCGTATCAAAAAGCGATGCCCCCGGTGCACGCCATCGAAAAAACCAATCGTGGCGACACAAGCCTGATAAGGCAAGGGGTCAGTAAGCGTGATAAACTTCATTCTCCTTCGTCATTACTCCAACAAACCGAACCAATCTTCCGGCTGCCGGGAATGGAACACCTGTATACCCAAACTCTCTGCCGTCCTGCAATTTTCGGAAGAGTCATCGACAAACAATGTCTCTTCCGGCTTCAACCCGGCTTCCGACAACACCTTACGGAATATCCGTTCGTCCGGTTTGGCCAGATGCATCTGGAAGGATAGGAATATGCGGTCGAAACAATCTTCCATCTCCAGCCCCGTAGAAGCCATCAATTCACGGCATGAATATGCCCAGTGCATAGCATTCGTATTGCTGAGCATATAAGTGCGGTAATCCGTCCGCAGATTACGGATGGTTTGCATGCGACGAGCCGGAATCCCGACCAACATCTTATTCCAAGCCCGAAAGATTTCTTCATCTTTCACATCTGCCCCGACTTTCTTCCGCACATAAGTGCAAAACTCATCCGGTGACATATCTCCGGTTTCCATCAAGGCAAACACTCCGTCCTGCACATAATCATTGATATAAGCACGGGCTTCAAAACCCAACGCCTCAAAAGCATGAACCGCTGCCTGCTTGTCCAAATCCACGATAATACCGCCGAAATCGAAAATAATATTTTTTATCCGTTTATCCATTTCATTCTGCTTTTTTCCGGCAAAGCCGTTTGAAGAAACGGCCTGCCTCTCCGACCCATAATACAAGAGAGCTTACAGCAAGCAATATTCCCCAGTCCCCGGCCGCCAAAGGTACAGTGCGGAATACCGGTCCGCCGAACTGTACAATCAACCACTGGCCACACAGGATAAGGCATAATACGGTCAACACGCCGACGCACCGGGAAAGATGCTTGAAAGCCGAATCTGTCGTAGAATAGGTCTTTGCATTCAACAAATTCCAGAACTGCAACAAGACAAAGAATGTGAAAAACACGGTCAGTTCATACACATCCATTCCTCCCGTGATTTCTATACGGAGAAGCATGGCCAACAAGAACCCGACAAAGGCCATCCCATAACCCAATATCGACGTCCATATCGGACGGGTGATAATGAATTGCCCTACAGGACGAGGCCTCTCATTCATCACGTTCGGGTCAGCCGGCAACGATGCCAAAGCCAAAGCCGCAAAAGTGTCCATGATGATATTCACCCACAACATTTGGGTAACGGTCAACGGAAGAGTCGTTCCCATGAACGCACCGATAAGCACGACCAACAAAGCGGTGAAATTAATAGTCAACTGGAACATGACAAAACGTTGGATATTCTTATACAACGAACGCCCCCACATGACAGCCGTGACAATACTACGGAACGAATCATCAAGCAATGTAATGTCACTGGCTTCCTTGGCCACCGAAGTCCCCGACCCCATCGACAAGCCGACTTGGGCAAAGTTCAACGCCGGAGCATCGTTCGTCCCATCGCCGGTCACAGCCACGACTTCTCCCTCCGTCTGCAACAACTTCACTAGCCGTTGCTTGTCCAACGGACGGGCACGGCTCATCACCTTCAAATCCTTGATACGTTGCAGGGCTTCTTCATCGCTCAACGCAGCAAAGTCAACGCCCCGCATGCAATTCTTCTTTTCGTCATCCCCTTCTTTCCACAAACCGATTTGACGGGCTATTTCCACAGCGGTACCCGTGCTGTCGCCCGTCACGACCTTGATTTGCACTCCGGCCTTCAAGCAGTTCTCCACGGCTTGGGGCACTTCCGGGCGCACAGGGTCACTAATAGCCGCCAAGCCCAACAAGGTCAACCCGCCGGATTGTACCAAAGCCGCACAATCATCTTCCGTATCCGCCACTTCCTTATAAGCCAACAACAAAGTACGCTGCGCATGCATCTGCCAGTCTTTCAGTTGGACGTGATATCCGGCAATTTGCTCTTCCGATACCCCCCGGCAAAGTCCCAAAACAATTTCGGGTGCCCCTTTCACATATACAACCTTTCGGCCCAACACGGAGGAATTCACTACCGTAGCCATATATTTCCGCTCTGAAGAGAAAGGCAGACGAGCCACCTCTTCCACCTCTTGGCGCACCTTCATATAATCCGAACCACGTCCTTGCATCCAAAGCAACAAAGCCACCTCCGTGGGATTTCCCAACCCTTCCGTACGGGATTCATTTAAAAAGGCTGTCGTATTGCATGCGATAGCTTCATCCAAGAGTGCCGAATTCTCATCTTGCATCAGCATTTGCGACACGGTCATGCGATTTTGTGTCAATGTGCCAGTCTTGTCCGTACAAATTACCGTAATGGCCCCCATCGTCTCGCAAGCATGCATCTTACGTACCAAATTATTGGTCTTCAGCATACGACGCATATTCAATGCCAGACTTAACGTCACAGCCATCGGCAATCCCTCGGGAACAGCCATGACAATCAGCGTCACAGCCATCATGAAATTATTCAGCACCATCCCAAACACATGCCAATAGTTTTCACTCCCCCACACACCTACCTTGGGAATATATTCCATCAAACCATGTACCGTAAATATCGTAAACGTAAGGAATGCCACAGTATACCCTATCTTACTAATGAAACCGGCCAAACGGTCCAACTGCTTGTTCAATGGTGTCTTTTCACCGGTCAACACGGTCGCTTCGCGAGCTACCTGGCCAATCTCCGTATGGTCGCCCACAGCGATCACACGGGCCGCAGCACTTCCCTCTACAATGGTCGTGCCACGCATCAATCGATTCGTGGCATACGGGGCATTTTTATCAAAATCCGAATGGTCCGTACTTTTCCGCGTAACCGGTTCTCCCGTCAGATTCGATTCATTCACCTGCAAACTTTCAGCCTTCAACAACTCGGCATCGGCAGGTATCTCGTCTCCGGTGTCCAACATGATGATGTCTCCCACCACAAGCTCCTTGCGTGTAACTTCACACACCTGTCCGTTCCGTACAACCCGCACAAGGGCCTCGCTCCCCAAAGCATTCAACACATCAAATTTACGGGCGGCATCGTACTCAAAATAAAAACCGATGCCCGTGGCCAACAATATGGCACACACGATTCCTATGGTCTCTGCAAATTCATTTTCCACAAAAGCGACTACAAAAGACAGCAAGGCAGCTACCAACAATATCTGTATTACGGGATCCTGGAATTTCTCCAGATAAAGCCTCCACATTGAAGGGCGTTTCGGTGGGGTCAGTTCATTGCTCCCATGACGGGCACGGCTCTCTTCCACTTGTCGGTCATTCAAACCGACACTCAACCAATCTGTCTCTTTTGTACTCATCTTTACCTTTAATTATATACGATTTCTGTTTCATACATCATTCCACGACGCGAAAATACAATAGTTCCGGCAATATTGAAAGCTTTCCCCCCATTTTTTACCTTTATTGTTTGCATATCTCAATAAATCATATTACTTTTGCAATGCAATTTCAGAAAGAAGTTGTTTCGGACTTGTAGCTCAGTTGGTTAGAGCAACAGACTCATAATCTGGAGGTCCCAGGTTCAAGCCCTGGCTGGTCCACTTTAATAATCAGCGATTTACGAACAAACGTAAGTCGCTGATTTTCGTTTTGCGAAAACAATGCGAAAACAAAAGGTTTGAGTTTCGCTATTTTACACAATAAATATCTATAGGTTTCAATGATATTTCATGGCATTCACAAAAAAGAAACCAAGTGTTCTAAATCTCTAGCTAATCTATTTAGAATAAAAATATATCAAGCGTTAAATCTATCAAAGAGCATAATCTTTCTTAATATTTCATCATAAAGAACGCAAAATCACAATATAATGAATTATTTTCACTATATTTGCATAGTATAATGAAAAAATATGGAAGACGTAAACAGAATAAAAGTCGTACTTGTGGAGAAGAAGAAAACTAGTAAATGGCTATCCGAACAGTTAGGAGTAACACCTTCGACCGTATCAAAATGGTGTACAAACTCTTCTCAGCCCGACTTGAACACACTGCTTAAAATTGCAGATTGCCTTGAGGTCGACCTTCGTGAACTAATCGTTCGTGAGTATAAATCCTATTTGTTGTCACAAGAAACATGATATTCAATGGTATAGATATAGAAATAGAACGCAAGCCTATCAAGAACTTGCATTTGGCGGTTTATCCTCCAGATGGCAGGGTGCATATTTCTGTACCTATTGATTATGACGATGAACGTATCCGCATGTATATTCTACAGAAATGGATATGGATTGAGGAAAAGCGAGAGATGCTTCTATCATACAATAGACTACCGGAACGACAATATATATCAGGCGAAACACACTATTTCAAAGGAACGAAATATCGGCTGAAAGTGAACCGTCACACATCTGGAGCTTACTCTGTTCATATTGATGGTGACTATATTGTAGTAGATGTGCATCAAGACACATCCTCTGATAATATCCGCCAAACGCTTTATTCTTGGTATAAGACACAGACTTTACCCATATTTGGTCGATTGGTTCTCAAATGGCAGGAGATACTTGGGGTTGTTCCTGCTCGGTGGGAAGTACGTCAGATGACATCCCGGTGGGGCAGTTGTTCCCAATCCAAAGGAGTACTACTTTTCAATATCGAGTTGGCAAAGAAGTCGATAGAATGTATAGAATATGTGGTAGCACATGAGATGACCCACCTAATTGAACGTAACCACACCGACCGTTTCAGGCGACTGATGGATATCCATCTGTCTTCATGGCAGAAAATAAGAACAAAATTAAACGAATACCCAATTTAATATATGGCAGGCTACATAGAAGACCTTGAAAGACAATATCAGAACGAGGTTGTGACATTGTTTTTGGAAACGCTGAAGTATAAATACCTCGGCAATTTGCAGTATACCAAAGGTGCAAAGGTGAATTGCCTCGGCAAAGCCAACTCTCCCATCATAGAGTCAGAGGTCGAGGCTTATCTAACCGACGCTGGTTATACTGCCATGCAAATAGAAGGTGCTATGTTTCAGTTGAAACGCACGGTGCGCCTTACCGACAAGAGGATGGTCTCACTCATGGATGTCAACAACGATGTCTATGACTTGCTCGTTACAGGATGTTCCGTCAAGCCGTCAACCGAAAAGACGGAACGTGATGTGATGTACTTCAATTTTACAAAGCCGGAAAAAAACCGCTTTGCTATAGCCGAAGAGGTAAGCTATATCGACCCGCTCACAACCTGCCACTCACGCCCCGATATTGTGGTATATGTCAATGGTATTGCCCTTTGTGTCATTGAGTTGAAGCGCAGTATCGTCTCGTTGGAGGAAGGCATTCGCCAGCATCTGTCCAACGAGTCCGACCTTATTCCTTCGTTCTTCACCACCACACAGTTCACCGTGTCTGCCCGTCATGCCGAGCACAAGGAGCTTGAACAAGGCGAACGGGTGGAAGACGAGCTGTATGGATTCAAGTATGCCACCATCGGCACCCCGCTGTCGTTCTGGTGTCCTTGGAAACCCGACACCAACCGCACAGGCATTGTGCTCTCAGACATGGAGTCGTTTGCCGAGTTTTTCACCAAAGAGCATTTCTTGTTCCTCTTCCGTTATGGCGTGCTCTCCGATGGTGGTATCAAGAAAGTGATGCGTCCACATCAGTATTATGCCCTCCGTGCTGCCGAGCCACGCTTGCAGAAGAAGGCAAGCGGTGTAATATGGCATTCACAGGGTTCCGGAAAATCGCTCACTATGGTATGGCTAGCTGGGTATATCAAAGCCAATTATGAAGACCCTCGTGTCCTGGTCATTACTGACCGCACGGAACTCGACCGGCAACTCTCCACTGATTTCAGCGATGCCGGCAACAATATTCACCATGTCACATCACAGTCAGACTTACTCAAAACGTTGCATGATGGCAAAGAATGGCTGATTACGACACTTATACACAAGTTTGGCAAACATTCAAAACATGATGAAAATGCATCTACAGATCGCGGCACTCGTATTCCACTTGACCGTTACCTTGCCGACCTGCAGGAAATAATAAACAAGCAATATCCTTTGGGATTCAAGGCGAAGGGTAAACACATATTTGTTTTCATTGATGAATGCCATCGCACACAAGGTGGCAGGCTACACGATGCCATGCGTGCCATCATGGGACAAGACGTGATGCTCATTGGCTTTACCGGCACCCCTTTGCTAAAGGATGCCAAGAAGAACGGATACGCTGCTTTCCGTAATGTATCCGAAGTGATATTCGGAGAGTTTATTCATAAATATCTCCACAAGAAGGCTGTAGAAGACAGGGTGATACTTGACCTTCAATACGAGGCACGCGAAGTGGAGCAGAGCATAACTTCCAAAGCCAAACTTGATGAGAAACTTGAGCAGATTATCCACGGTCTGACGGATGAGCGCAAACAACTCATTAAAGATCGTTGGGCAACCCTCGAACGGGTCTATTCCGCTACAGAACGCATTGAACGCATCGGCTACAGCATCCTAGATGACATGGCAAACGACAGCATCCTCCGTCAGGACTGGGCCAATGCCATGCTGGTGGCTGGCAACATCTATTCCGCATACAAATATTACGATTTCTTCCAGAACCATTGCCCTGACCATCGGCTTCGCAACCATGTGGCGGTGGTGACAAGCTATAATCCCACGGACAACGACTTGCGAAAGAACACAACTGACACTGCCAAGCTGACACAGGAGAAGTTCAAGTACGATATGGCCATACAGTCGTTCAAGGATGCCGGTATTGCCACCGAAGATAAAACAGGTTCTGCCGATAAGTACGAGACATGGGCAAAAGAATTGTTCATCAACCAACCCGGACGCATGAAACTGCTTATCGTAGTGGATAAGCTGCTTACTGCTTCGATGCTCCTTGTGCCACCTACTTATATATAGATAAGGATATGCGTGACCATACACTCTTTCAAGCCATCTGTCGTGTCAACCGTCTTGGCTGTGACGTGAAGGACGAAGAAGGCAATGTACTCTGTCATACACATAAAGAATACGGATTGATTGTAGATTTCAAGCATCTCTTTGGTAATATAGAAAATGCTGTCACCAAATTCAATGATGAGAACGGTGGACTTGGTGGTTTTGATGAAACGGACATCGAAGAGTTGCTTGCTGATAGTATTTCCAAGAACAAGAAACGGCTTCTCGCTACCGACAAAGCATTTTGTGCACTGAAAGCGATATGGCAAAGCAGAGGACTCACTAACAACGACTTGCTTGCCGATTATTATACCACCGACTTCCGTGACGATCCTGCCGAAGCCCGTCGCACGGCACTCTATCGCATTACAGGAGCTCTGACCGCCGCCTACGACAACTTGGCGGACATGATGACACGTGCAGGATTTTCAACCGCCGAAGCAGACTATTACGAACATCATGCACGCGAGGCGGCACATATCAACCTTTATGTCAAGCAGAAGTCAGGTGACCTTTTTGACCCTCGCAATTACGACCCCGACATGCGTGCACTGCTCGACCGCTATCTGCGTGCAGGGGAAGCCGAGACTATTGTACCTGCCACAGCCGATTTCTCTTTCCTTGACCTCATTGATGACAGCACTGATGCTGTTGATACTGCGGAAATCACTAAAAAAGCAGCAGGCTGTGAAAAATCAGCAGCGGAGGTGATTGAAGCTAAAGCCCGTGCGGTCATCAATAATTCGCGTGACAAAGATCCTGCCTTTTTCCTGCGTTTCTCCGAACGCCTACAACAATTACTTGATGGTCTTCATCAGGCAAACGCATCGTTTGCAGAGCGTATGCGTCAGCTTATAGAATTTATCAAAGAAACTAAAAAGGGCGGTAATGACTATCCCGAAGGTATAACAACCCCATTACAAAAGGCTTTATGGAACAACCGTGCAACCTGTGGTTTCAGCACAGACGACTATGAGGCAGAACATCAGGTAATGGCAGCAGAGGATTTGGTGGAATATCATGCTCGCCCAAACTTTCGCGACCCTGCCAGTGCACATGGTGTACTCTTCAGGAAAGAACTACGAAAGCGATTCCCCACACTCACCGATGAAGAACTACAGAACGTATATTATATCGCAATCAGAAATTAATACTTTATAATACAATCATGGCAATTAAAAAATCACAACTATACAGCACCCTATGGGAGTCGTGCAATGCTCTGCGCGGTTCCATGGATGCCAGCCAGTACAAGGACTATGTGCTGATAATTCTCTTCGTGAAATATCTTTCTGACAAGGCTTGTCAGGGACAAATTGAACTTGATGTGCCCGATGGCTGCTACTTTGAAGATTTCGTGGCACTGAAACAGAATCACCACATTGGAGAGAAAATAAACGAGAAGTTAGAGGCAATACGTGAAGCTAATATTGCCTTTATAGGAGATCTCACCCTGCCCAATTTTAATGATGATACCAAACTCGGAACAGGAAAAACAAAAGTGGAAACCCTTTCCAAACTCATCAGCGAGTTTCAGCGTGATGAATTGGATTTCTCACTTAACCGTGCTGCCGATGATGACCTTCTTGGCGATGCCTACGAGTATCTGATGAAGAACTTCGCCGCCGAGAGTGGCAAGAGTAAGGGACAGTTCTACACTCCTGCCGAGGTGAGTCGTGTGATGGCCAAGGTGCTCCACATGGAGGATTTCACCCGTGCTGGCCACACCATTTACGATATGACCTGCGGCAGTGGTTCACTGTTGCTTCGCGCCCTTAGCGAGACTCCAAACGGACAGCCTACGCTCTACGGACAAGAGAAAGACTCCACTACAGCCTCGCTTGCCAAGCTAAATATGCTCCTTCACGGCATTGTGAGTGCCGAGATAAAAGTGGGCGATACACTGGGCGACCCACAGTTCACCACCGGTACCATGCTTGATACCTTCGACGTGTGCGTGGCTAATCCTCCCTTCTCACAGAAAAATTGGATGTCCTCCAATGGCGAAAGTGACCTTTACCACCGTTGGAATCCCAATCTGCTACCTCCTGCCAAATGTGGTGACTTCGCTTTCCTGCTCCATCTCATCGGCAGCATGAAACCTGACACGGGACGTGGAGCTTGCATCCTGCCCCATGGCGTGCTCTTCCGTGGAAACGCCGAATATACCATACGCCGCGACATAGTGGAGCGTCACTACCTGAAGGGCATCATCGGCTTGCCGCCCAACCTCTTCTATGGTACGGGCATACCTGCTTGCATCCTTATTCTGGACAAACATGACACCGCCCACCGTGAGGGTATCTTCTTCATTGATGCGAAGGACGGATTTATGAAGGACGGCAACAAAAACCGTCTGCGCGAACAGGACATCAAGCGCATTATCGATGTGTGGAATGAGCAACAGGCTATACCTCATTATGCACGTATGGTTACATGGGAGGAGATTGAGCAGAACGACTTCAACCTGAACATTCCTCGTTATGTGCAGCCACGAGATACCGAGGTGCAACACGACATTGATGCCCATTTGCATGGTGGCATTCCCGTCCACGATATAGAGGCTCTGGATGCCTACTGGCAGGTATGTTCCTCATTGAAGTCGTCACTCTTCACTCCACGTCCCGACGGACGCTATGATCTTGCCACCGACAAGCAGCAGATTGCGCAGACCATCGCCGAGAACGACAGTTTCGTCAGTCAGAAGGAACTTTTCACTCAGAGCCTTGATGAATGGCGCAGCATGGTGGAACCGGAAATGAAAGCCATCGCCCGGGGCTGTTCTCCCAAACAGCTCATCAGCCGCTGGAGCGAGAGCCTGTTGCAGACAGCAAAGGCCGACCGCAGCCTTGCCGATGCTTATTCCATCTACGACCGTCTGATGAACTACTGGGCAGAGATAATGCAGGACGATTGCTACATGGTGAGCAACGATGGATGGACACTTCCCTCCGACCTTACGCCCGAAAAGAAGTCGGGCATCTACTCCGACATTGTCTGCGACCTGCTGCCAGTGTCGATCATCCTGCAAGAGTATTTCTCTGCCGAAACGGCGGCCATTGCCGAGGCGGAGCAGACAGTTGTCAACAAGGCACAGCTCATCGACAGCTTCTTGGAGGAGCAGCAGGAGCTCTTCGACAACTTCGAGAAGGTGAATGAATCGGTCATCAAGAAGGCTGTGAAGGATGCCGCCAAACTTAACTTTGGCAAGGATGATGTCGATACGTTCAAAAAATATCTCGACCTGTGCAAGCAGAAGAAGGAAGCCTCCAAGACACTCTCCGACCTTCAGGCAACCCTGACCGACAAGGTGTTGGCTCAATATGCGTCTCTCAGCGAGGAGGATATTCGCCACTTGGTGGTGGAGAAGAAATGGATGCATTCGGTAATGTCATCCTGCATGGAGGAGATGCAACAGGTGACGCAGCAACTGTCTGCTGCCATCACCACCATCTCGGCACGTTATGAGCGCACGCTGCCTTCGCTCGAAGCAGACGCTCATCGCTATGAGGACGAAGTGAATGGGTATTTGACGGAAATGGGATTTATCCTGTAACAATGATATAGACAATGGCAAAGAAATTTGAAATAAGAAACAGCACGGCAGAGTTCCTTACCTTTGTGGCAACAGGCAAGGAAGACGGCATACAGGTGCTGTATAAAGACGAGACGGTTTGGGCTACGCAGAAGGCGATGGCCACGTTGTTCGACTGCACAACGGATAACATTGGACTGCACTTAAAGAACATCTTCAAGAGCGGAGAACTCATCGAGGATTCAGTTACCGAGAAAATCTCGGCAACTGCCGCTGACGGGAAAAACTATCTTACAAAGTTCTATAACCTCGATGCCATAATCTCTGTGGGGTATCGCGTCAATTCCATCCGTGCCACGCAATTCCGTCAATGGTGTACCTACGTGATACGCCAATTTGCCATCCGTGGTTACATCGTGGATAAAAAACGCATGGAGAACGGTTCGTTTATCAATGTTGATTACTTCGAGCAGTTATTGGAGGAGATACGCGAGATTCGTTTGTCTGAGCGTAACTTCTACCAAAAGCTGACTGACATTTATGCCACAGCGATAGACTACAACAAGGATGCGCCAACCACACGCAGATTTTTCAAAAAGGTACAGAACAAAATGCACTATGCCGTACATGGACATACCGCAGCAGAACTCATCGTGGAGCGGGCGAATGCTGGGAAGGAACACATGGGACTGACAACTTGGGCTAAAGCGCCCAATGGTAAAATAATTAAGACAGATGTTTCCATTGCCAAGAATTATCTGCGGGAGAACGAATTACAAGCCATGGGAAGGCTTGTCAACGCCTATCTTGACATTGCCAAGGATATGGCGGAACGTCATATCCCCATGACAATGGAAGATTGGGAAAAGCGCATCGACATTTTCTTGAATGCCACAGACCGTGAGGTACTTCTGGATGCCGGCAAGGTTACGGCAGAATATGCCAAGGAGTTTGCCGAGGCGGAATTTGAGAAGTATCGCATCATACAAGACAGCCTCTTTCGTTCCGACTTTGACCGCCTTTCTGATGGTGACATCCCCACTATGGACCCCAATTCTATAATTGAATAACGATGGAAGAAACAAGAAAATATAAGCAGACAGAACTCGGATTGCTGCCGGAGGACTGGGAAGTGGCAAAACTGGGGGAGAAATTCCGCTTCATATCAAATAATACCTTCTCACGTGATTTTCTTTGTGAGGATGGTGATATTAAGAATATCCATTATGGAGACGTTCTTATAAAGTACGGCTCAACATTGGACGTGTCTCAATCTGATATACCAGCAATCAACTCTGAATTCATGCCATCCTATTCACCCAAGTGCTTTGCTGAAGATGGGGATATAATCATTGCTGATACAGCCGAAGATGAAACCGTTTGCAAAGCAACCGAGCTGTGGAATATTGGTGAGAAACTGGTTGTTTCTGGACTTCACACTATGTGGTGTCGCCCAGAACAGAATACATTTGCGATAAAATTCTTGGGCTATTTCATGAACACAAGCCTATATCATAATCAAGTTTTACCGCTAATTCAAGGAATAAAGGTGGCTTCTGTTTCCAAAAACACCATTCACGGAACTTGGTTATGTATTCCTCCCATTGAGGAGCAACGCCGCATAGCCTCTGCCCTTACCAGCATTGACAACCTCCTCGATTCTTTGGACAGGTTGATATCTAAGAAACGAGACATAAAGCAAGGTGCCATGCAGCAACTCCTCTCTGGCAAGAAAAGGCTCAAAGGATTTACAGACAAATGGGAAACATTGTTGTTTAAGGATGTATTCAACTTTCTTACGACAAATACATTTGCGCGAGAACTATTGAATATTAAGGGTGAAATTAAAAATATTCACTATGGAGATATCTTGATCAACTATTGTGAAGTTTTGAACGTATCTAAAACAGATTTGCCCTATATTGATAGCAATAAAGTAACAGGGTATAATCCTGTCCTTCTTGCAAAGGACGGTGATATAATTATAGCTGATACCGCAGAGGATGAAACAGTATGCAAAGCAACAGAATTATACAATATTGGCAATGCGAAAGTCGTTTCAGGTTTACACACAATGTGGTGTAGACCCAAAAACGATATCTTTGCCCCTAAATTTTTGGGGTATTATATAAACTCGCCAATGTTCCATCATCAGATTATACCTCTTATACAAGGGATAAAGGTTTCTTCGGTTTCTAAGAATGCGATTAAAAACACTTGGATTAGTTTTCCAACCATCCCCGAGCAGCAAGCCATTGCCTCTGTCCTCACTTCTATGGACAACGATTTGTCTGCATTGGAAGCCAAGCGCAAGAAGTACGAGCAGATAAAGCAAGGCATGATGCAGCAATTACTAACAGGAAAGATACGTTTAATTAGTTAGAGAATGAATAATGACTTTGAAGAAATATATTGCCGTCGCCCTCATGTGGTGATAGTTGGTGCAGGAGCCTCAAAAGCTGTTATGGGAAAATTATGCCCAACAATGAATGAAGCAATTGAGCCAGTCGGTTTGAACAATCTTCTTAAAGGTATAACCTTGCAAACCAAAAGTAAAAACCTTGAAGATATTTACAGCGAATTATACAGAAGAGGTGAAGAGTGTAAGAATGTACGTTTGGTCATGGAAGAAGCTCTTTATGAGTATTTCTCAAACGTACATCTCCCTGATTCAATGACCATCTATGACCAACTGATTCTTTCCTTAACGAAGAAAGACTGTATCATTTCTTTTAATTGGGACAGTCTTCTTATCCAAGCTTATAACAGAGTCTCAAAGATTACTCGAAACAGACCTGAAATATTGTTCTTGCATGGAAATGTAGGGGCAGGAATGTGCGAGAAATGTATGACATTTGGCCCGATACAAAACTATTGTCACAAATGTAGTAAACCATACAAGAGAGTCCCGTTGCTTTATCCTGTAGAGCAAAAGGATTATAGCAGTAATATATTCATTCATGACCAATGGAATGTTGCTCGAGACTATATTGCAAAATCAGGAAAAGTGACAATCTTTGGATATAGTGCACCTTCGTCAGATAAAGAAGCAAGCGAGATATTGAAGTCTGCATTTTCACAATATGACGGAGTACACAGATTTGATTCTGTAGAAATTGTCGAACGTCCAGGATTTGATGCAAACGAGATTTCAGATACATGGACATTTTTCTTTTCACAGGCAAACTATCATACGAATATAGTGAACTCTTTCTATGACAGCAGTTTGGCAAAAGCGCCTCGTCGCACGATGCAATATCAGTATAAACAGCTTATTGAAGGATGGTGGGGACAACCAGAAATTACCTTTTCTGACCAAGATTCTTTTGAATCTATTTCTGTATATCTAAAGCCCCTTCTTGACAACGAATTGCAAGGAGATTATCGGATTGTTTGAACATAAACTAAAGATCATGAATAGACTTGTTATTATAGGAAACGGATTCGACATGGCACATGGACTCAAAACCAGTTACATGGATTTTATTAATTGGTATTGGGATCAGCGTGTTGATGGCTTTGTCGGTAATACCAGACAGTTGTCAGAAGATTGCCTTTGCAAATTGATAATTAAAAATAAGATGGAAGTTTGTTGTTGGAATGTATTTTCATTTGAAAACTCATACTTCAAGGATATTCATGGCAACAAAAAATGTTCAGGATATGAAGTGATTCAAATTCTCAAGGATAATCCAGAATTATTCTCTGTTGAGTATTGCCCATTATTTAAGACCATATTGCAATCCATAGAAACAAAAGGATGGGTAGACATAGAGAATGACTATTACCAACTACTTAAAGGGTGTATCGGTAATCATCAGTGTGACTATACTATCGCCGAGTTGAACCAACAATTATCATTTCTGCAAGCCAAACTTGTTGAATATCTCCAAACAGTAGCAACTGACAATTTCAGGAACGACCTTCAAGGTGAAATAAACGACATCTTTAAGCCGGAGGATTTCTCTACTGAGGGAAGAAAGAAAGCTATGGATGATATAGGGATTGAAACAAATAATTTTGTAAACATATATTACAATCGTGAGTTGCGAGCTAAACTTGTTCCTGAACGTACCATGTTGTTGAGTTTCAACTATACAGATACAGCCAAGAAATACGGTGACGATAACTCAACGCATAATTACATTCATGGAGAACTGGAACATCCTGAGCACATTATCTTTGGCTATGGTGATGAACTTGACAAGTATTATCAAGATATTCTTGACATGAACGACAATGAACTGCTCAAAAATGTAAAGTCGGTCAGATATTTGGAGACAAGACATTACCATGATTTATTGGAGTTTTTGATGTCTGCACCTTTTCAAGTCTTGGTAATGGGCCACTCCTGTGGAAACTCTGACAGGACATTACTGAATACTGTTTTTGAACATGAGAATTGTATTTCCATAAAGCCATACTATCACAAATGGGATGACGGAAGAGACAACTATTTGGAACTTGTACAGAACATTTCCCGAAATTTCACTAACATGAAGTTGTTCAGAGATAGAGTTGTAAATAAAGAACAGTGCAAGATGATGTGATAACAATCCCAGGCTTACATTAAACGGCGAAATGTAAACTCAGTTTTATAACAGAAAAAAACAAAGACTATGACACCAGTAGAAATAGCATTAAGTTTTGTGATTTCATACGTTGCAGGTATTGTTCCGACAGATTGGTTTTGTAACCATAAATCTATGACAGAAAAGTTGGAATTATGTTTCAAACGCGCTGTTAATAAATGGACAAACAATCCAGATACTCAAAATGCTGTAGGAGAACAAATGGGGAAATATTTGACCCAATTAAAAGATTTCATCGCTCACAAACCAGTTGGTCGGCATCCTAGAGAAAATGATTTGCTTAGGCTATGGGCAGAAGAGATTCTGAATGATACAGAGTGTAACACGTTCCTTTTAGAATATGAACACCAGATCATGGCATTAAAGTTGGAAGAAGGTTGTATTATTGCCAAGGAAATACTAGAAGAAACTAATAATATAAAAGTGCAAATTGATCAACTGAGGAATAGGGGAATCACTAAAAGCTCTGTGTATTGGGAGCAATGGGCTTCGGGACCCAATAGGATTAAATTAAATACCAGCATTCTGCTTGCCGGTCGTGAAAAAGAAAAACAAAAAGTGATAGAGAGCTGTAATGCACCATGCTGTTTATATGTAGAAGCTACATCTACAAAAGAAGCAATAGCTTTTGTGGTTGCAGCCATCATCAGCGAGAGTGATGCGCTTGCTGAGCGTGCTGTCGTTGCAACAAATAACGAGACATATAAAGACATCGTGGAAAATAGCAACGGCATGATATTCGTTACGGACATTCAGGAAAATGCTCATTATGTTGTTTCTCGTGGACATACCATTATTTTATGTGTATGCCCATCAGATAAGAATAATGAGGCATGTACTATACATTTGCCCATATTAGACAGAGACGGTTTTATTAGTTCTCTTGTTGGGAGTGGTGTTAATGAAGCTAAAGCAAGAAGCCTTGCGATAGATTCTGCACGCGACATATCTGTATTGAGAAACCTTTTGGAATTTACGGATAAAACACCTGTTTGGCAGACAACAGGGAATATCCGTCTAATTATTCCGGCTTTATTACTTGGAGAATGGCATGAAGAATGGCAAGGAGACAAAGACTTGGTAGAATTAATAACAGGGAAAAATTACAACAACTATATAGAAGAAATCACTCCGTTACTATTTACTGATGAAGCACCACTGATTCGAATAGGTAAAATATGGAAAATAAAATCACCCTTTGATTTGTTAAGACAATTAGGCAGTTATATTACCTCATCCCATTTAGATAGATTTGCAGAAGTAGTAGAATGGGTATTACAAGACGATGACCCTGATGCTGAAGACAAAATGAACGAAAAAGGTTTGCGCTGGTGGCAAAACAAACAAGCCTTTTCCGGGCGAATAAAAGAAGGAGTCTTTCAAAGTCTTACGTTACTTTCCATAGTGCCATGTCATATCCAAGATAATAAAGATTGGGTAGACAGTTTTATTGAAAACAAATTCAAGGATTTTGATTTGAAACGCTATCTGACACACCGTCATAATCTCCAATGGCTGGTTGAGGCCTCTCCTTCGTCTTTTATAAAATTTGTTCAATACGATATAAAAAAAGGGAGTCCTTTACTAAATCAGATAATGGATGTTAAGCATAAGGATTTTAGTATTATCGGAACCGAGATATTTTATACAGAACTTCTGTTTGCATTAGAGACTTTGGCATGGGATAAACAATACTTATTTGATACAACAGATATTTTAATGCACCTTTGCTCTTATCCCAATGACAGCAACTATGCAAATAAACCTATAAACACCTTGTCGAGTATTTACCAATTCGGACTACCACAAACGTATGCTCCGTTTGAAACTCGTTTGGAAATCCTAAAGAGTTGTGCAACCAAACATCTTAAGACCATATCAACACTATGCGTATTGCTGCTAAAAGGACTTTCAGAACAAGTTTTTATACAAAATGCACACTTTAGATGGCGTATGCGTGACAGAAAAGAGTCGCCCAATTACATACCCAGTATACCCACCACTCATGTGATAGCTATTGTACAACTACTACTTGCAACATCCGAATTTTCTGTGGAGAGCATTAAGGAAATGGTAAATTTATCATTTGTTAATTATCTTAGAGGTTGTCGCACAATGTTTTTGGATGCAATAAGCAAGTACAAAGACAAGATAAAAGGGAACGAAGAAATTACAGATTGTCTTCGCGAAAAGATTAATTGGCATTTACAATACCAAGAGTCTAATTGGGCGTTATCAAAAGAGGAATTAGTTCCATTTGAGAAGCTACTAATCGAGATAGAATCTGATGACATCTTAATAAAGAACAAATATCTCTTTGAGAACTTTCTTATTAAGGATCCTGACTATAAGGATTATGATAATGATTTCCTAAAAAAGAATAAGGAAACAAGAGAAATCAGAGCTAAAATTATCAAACAAATAATAGATGAAAAAGGATTAGACGCTGTTTGGCCTTTTGCTAAAACTGTCAAAAACAAAGAAGGAGTGGCAAATGCACTTTTTGATTTATATGGGACAGACATACGTGGTGAGATTTATAAAAAATACTGCAATGGAGATTTGAGTAAAACATTTGTCAACAGGTATTTCTCTTCTATTTATTCAGGACAGGGGGAATCTGCATATTTATCTATTATAGAAGAATTAAACTCTATTTCTCAAAAACATATCTCCATTATATTATCTGCTCCAGGATATCAACAGGCGCTTGCTGACTTTGCCAGCACTTTAAATAAAGATGTAGAAAAGGAATACTGGGAAGATGTGAATATATTAAGTTGTCCTGAAGAAAAATATAGTAATATTATATGGAAACTATGCTCAGTTAAAAGATATACAGATATTCTTCACATAATTCGAATAAAAAATGATGAAAATACTATATCTACCGATATTAAAATTCGCGTATTGTGCGAAATGGTAACAAATGGAGCTTGGGATATTTTAAGAAGTCACATGTACGAAATTTCAGATATACTTAAGACTATTTCTTTGCCTAAAAATAATACCCAAAAGTCTTTATTACTCCAAATGGAATTTCTCATATATGACAATCTACGCCACTATATGAATGCCCATGAAATACACCTTATACAAGAAATCAACAAAGAACCCTCTTTATTAATGGGAATATACGCACTTGTTTTTAAGGCAGATGATGGATTTGAAGAGGAATGTTCTCAAGATAATACACAAGTAAAATTAAAATTGACAATGGCAGATTTGGCATATCGTTTCATACAAAACTACCACGAAGTCCCATGTTCCGACCCTACTGGAGAAGTAGACGAAAATGCCTTATCTGGATATTTTGATGAGTTGAAGAGATTGGCCAAACAATATCATCAAACGAATATTTTACCTTTAATAATTGGACGAATACTTGGTAATTTTAGAGAAACTGAAGACTATCCATCAGAGATGTTCTGTCGTTTTGTTGAACATTTCAATGATGATCGTATTGATTCTGAAATTCGTTGTGCTTTATTTAATCGAAGAGGGATGACAACACGAAGTCCATTTGAAGGAGGAACTATCGAGCGATATCATATACAAACTTTTACAAAATACCGAGACAAGGCACGTTATCACTCCCCACGTTTAACGCATATCTTTGAAAACTTAATTAAAGAATATCAGCAAATGGCAGAAAGGGAGGATAATGAAGCAAAGCTACTTGATATAACAAATTAATTGAATTATACACCGTCCAAAAATCAGTATAAGTGAGACGGAAATTCTGTTAACTTATTTTGGACGGTGTCTCTTTTTTTGATTAATCACACATGATGCCTTTATGTGGCATAATAGGTAATTAGTCCCAATGTCACAGTATAAACAAACAAAAATATCACCAAGACTTTCATCCAAAAGTCGGAAAACCAAACGCCCTCATTCCGTCTGAGGATTTTACGCATGTTGGATTCATGTTCAGTAATAAGTTTCGATTGTTCGGCACGGTGATTTGCCAATACCGAAATCCAACTTTCTACAGAAAGGTCTATCAGTTGCTTAAGCTTTGCAAGTTGGTCAGGGGTAATTGTTGTTTTGAATTTCGTGTCTCGTTCAGCTTTCACAATGGCATTGCAGATGCCATTGACAATATTATCGCAACTGCCAACTGCCGCTTTGAGCGCACCCTCAATGTGACATTCGGCAGCGATAGCTTTCTCCAAATCCTCATTGAACTTTATCAGCGTTTCTTTTGCCTCTCTGATTTCTACGAGAAGTTTATCAATTTCTTGCTTTTCTGACTCAATTTGTTGGTTCATTTCAACCTTCTCCAGCATGTCATTGACATTTATAGGCGATGTGCCTCTTGATTTTCCTATACCCATGTTCTTGTATTTATAAAAAGTGAATTATCTGTGCAGCCCTTTCCTGCGTTTGCACATGCTGTTTGCCATTCGTGCGCAACGGCGTGCCCATTCAAGTTCATCCTCGTCCTTGTCTTTTCCCCAACCTCCAGTGTCAGAACCGCCACCGCCACTTGAAACAGCTATATTGGTAGCAGCATCCATATATCCTGCAAAGAGTAAAAGAGCCGTGTGTTGTATCTCTTTAATCTTAGCTAACGGATGAGCTTCCTTCAAAGAACAATCTTGCCGGATGATATTGTCAGCGGCTTCGGGTATCTCTACATGGCAGCTGTGATATTCGTCTGTCGCAATATCGTAATGCTTTATAACAGGCAGTAAAATAGGAGTCAAATCTGCTGTCCGTGTTTGTTGAGGAATAGATTTTGTTGGCTCGGATTTCCTTTCCTGCTGATGCAGTTTTGCCCAAGTAGCCTCTATCTTTGATGGAGCCAGATTTCTCCCGATACCCAACACGGATGATTTATAATTTGAGTTACCCCGTTTGATGGAATAACCATAAACTTTTCCCTTATCATTTTCTTGTATGTGTACTTTGTAACCTCGTTTTGTCAGTTCCATTTCATATTGTCGCCAACTGAATTTGTCCATTGTACGAAGTATCTCCATACAACAGTTTGAGATTTCCTGCTTGTGCCGTATACCTATTTCTTCAGACTGCACCCAGCCACGTCTCTCGTTGATGATATTCGCAGCCATGACTGCCCTCTCACCAATCTTATGGCTATCATTTATTTTCCCATTCATATCCACACGGTTGGCATCAATGTGCAGGTGTAGAATGCCACTTTTAGAATCACGATGCAGGGCGGCTATGTACTGCGAACCTTTGAGATTGGTTTGTTTTGAGGAAGCCCGTTTGGTCTTTTGGGAAAGGTCTATGGAATCGAATACCCGGATGAACTCATCTGCCAAACGAGCCCAGTCATCCATTGTCCAGTTTCGGCTCTCTTTTTCGGACGGGGAAATTTCAATTCTTATCACGTTTCTGCCAAGAGGTCTGCCCTTGTTGATTTTCTCGGTAAACATCTTCTGCACGAGCATCATCCGACCGTACATCGCTTCCGGTGAAATATCATCGGGCAACAGGTTGGCTTTGACTATATCCGCTCTGTCTTTATTGACGGAATATCTTATGGCATTTGCACCATGTGGAATGGTACTGGCTTTTGCTATCATAATAGGTAAGGATTTTTATTCTGTTAGGTAATTCTTTATCTGGCCCCAGCGGTTAATAAGCTGTGTAGCTGCTATCATCCATCGCTCTACAAAGCGTGTGTCGCGGAAGTATATGGCTCGTTTGTCCGCTTGGATGGATTTCACGGCTGCCGCAATACGGATAAGGTCGCCCCTTGCATCCGTCAGACTGCATAAGGCTTCTACCTCACGCTCAGACAACCGTTGCCGTGGATGCTGCCCTAAAGCAGTGCGGCGCACATAGTTGCTCATGGATAAACCGCAGGTCTTGGCAAGTTCTTTCGCTTTGGCGTATTCCTGTTCCGTTACTCTGGCTTCAAGTCGCAGGGTACGCTTTATAACTTTCTTGTCATTTTCTTCGTCAGCTTCATTGTTGATATTCTTTTTCTTCATGTTTTGTTATGTTATGGGTGAGACATCAATCTAAAAAGGGACAGCAGGGTGGGAGCTTGCGACTGCCGGAATACGCCTATGTAGTACGGATGAGTGTAACGAATTTGTGCGACATAGGAACTTCTTGCAAGACCCCGCACAAAATATAGGCTCTACCGCCATATCCAATATGATTATGTCTGACCATCTGCTGAAACATCCTCGTTAGATTCTTCCTCTCTCGCAGGCGGTGGAGAAACCGAAGCAGAAGGGAAAGAAAAAGAGGACGAGAGTAGTTCCCCTTTGTCTGATATAACAGGTAATTTGTCTTCAAAGGAAAAATCAGTGTCAGAAATACAGCCCTCATTCATTACTTCTGATTGACTGTAATCATTAGAATTGGAAACGTTTTCCTCCAGCAGGGGTGTTGGTAAAAGAGGCTTCGCATCATTGGATAGTGCGCCTGTATTCTCTCCTTCCTCTTGTCGGTTTTTGATTCGAACATAGAAAGGATTGTCTATACGATTGCCATTTTCCATCCATGCCGATATACATTTCAGGGTATGAACGCTTGTTCGGTTGTTCTGCGTAGATGCGACAATTCCCAACTGATTCATCTTGTTAAGTACGCGGGATATGGTCTTTTTGTCATAGCCTAACTTGCAGGACAAATCCACTTCCGAAAGGATGGCTTGCCCCACTTGTAAGGTTGTGGAAAATCCTTTTATGGCATAGTCGGTTTCTTCCAACACAGCCGCTTCAATAAGTCGGTGCAATATCTTCATACGGTCAATGCCGTATTTGCTTCCTGCCAGATACGCAAGTTGCTCTGACGAAAGCACTATACAATAGTTCAAATCTGTTTTCATCGTCTGTATAATTTGAGATGGTTTATAAATGGTGCAGCCAAAAGAGAAAGTCAGCGGTGCATACCGTAACCTCTCTCCGGCACATAATACTCCTTGTCGTATGCGATGTGGTCAAGCACGTCTTGAAGCCTGTCAAGTTGACGGCTGTCTAATATACGGATGGCGGCAATGGTAATGTTCTGTGAAGCGATACGGCGGTGTTCACAATTCCGTTCTGATATACTTCCGTCTCCATCGGCATGGACACTTCGTAGGTAATTGTTCACCGCCTCGGTCTGTTCCTTGCTTGGAAAGGTGGAGGGATAACGGTCTTGAACATACGTAACCATGTGGCTGACCGCATTTGCCAACAAAGGGTCACGTTCTTGTAGCTGTTTGATAAGTTCTTCTTTCCTCATATTGTTGGTTTATATTGTCCCGTGTCCCAAGCGTTTTTTATAATTTTCTATTTTGCTTACTTCCTGTTTTTATTCTTTTTCGAGGGCAAAAGGGGGACAAGGGGACATTGGTTTTTTCTTTTCCCTTATTTTGAAATTAAAATGGTAATTCCAGTTCACTTGGCAGCGTTGCGCAGGACTCTTCACTTGGAGCGTCCACCCTCACCCATGGGTATTTCGTCCGTCCCGTCTTATCGCAGTAGGCTGGATGCAGCCCCTTGACCTTCTCCTGTTCACTCCGTTTCCAATTGGGAAACATGGACATCAGGCGGTTGAGGTATTGCGAAGTGTATTTGGACGGATTTCGTCTGACTAAATCATTGGGCAGTTCCTCTATAATCTGCCGGGCACAAACCATATTGAGTGAGGTCATTGTGGAATTTGGTTCTGAGTATGCTCCTTTCTGATAAGCCAGTCGTGTCGGAATCATCCAATTTGCATACTGCACGGGAACCTCACGTTCCAGATACATTTCTATGTCCTCCATGATTGGGTCAACAAGAATGTTGGAATGTTGCATCTGCACCTCGTTGGCCTCATTCTCCATGTCCGGTGACAAGTAGAGTTTCATTCCTTGTCGATAATATGCGTATGCCTCTGCCCAAAGTTGAGGAACGGAACACTGCAAATCATCCAACCAATCTGACACATGACCGCTGCCTTTGACAGGGATAATCCACCATCGGCGGTTTCCATTGTCTCCTTGTAGGAAGTTCATTTCATTAGTAGTCGCAGCAAAAACATTATGCCGCATGAACTCCACCACCTTATGCCCATAAGCCGGACGCATATAATCACTGCAACGGCTTAGAAAAGCCTTGGCTGCTTCCGCGTCATTCGCCCGTTTTAAACCATTCAACTCACTGATTTCAATAATCCAACCGTTGGTTATGGTCTCCACTTTCTCCTTGTCACCACTGGCGAAAGAGAATGAATCGTTGAACCATCTCCCACTGATGGCTTTGAAGAAGGTGCTTTTACCAATACCTTGGGGACCGGGCAAGGTCAGTACGTTGTCAAACTTGCAACCTGGATTGAATACTCTTGCTACAGCCGCCACGAACCAAAGTTTTGTCTGTTCCCTAACAAGCGGAGTGTCATCCGCTCCAAGATAATCTATGATGGTTGTGGCTATGCGAGGTTGTCCGTCCCATGTCTCTTGTGCGATGAATCCCTGTACAGGATTGAAACTCCGTTCAGAAGAAGTGGTCTTCAATATCTCAAATACCTTATTCTGCGTCAGACGTATTCTGTATGTCCTTTCCAAATAATCCTGTATCTTTCCTGCCGACTCTTCATCTATCTTGTTTCCGTTGACATTGCGGAACAAAGGGCAGAAACATACATCGTCCTGACAGAAGGTATCGTACCTTATCTGACTAAGATTCTCATCCAGTGTGAAAATAAGCCGGAGATTACTGATGGAACGAGCAGGATTTCCGTAACTGTCTGTTGCCAGATTCTTTTTCCAATCATCTTCCATACACCTATTCTTTGATGCGAATGCCACCTGATTCCTTTGCCAAAGCCAACGCAAGGTCTGCATCCACTACGATTTTTCGTCCTATCTGTGTGATAGCTTTATCTATGATACCGCTTTTCTTAATGCGGTTGGCGGTGGGTACGCTACAACCGAATACACGGGCGATACCCTCTATACCATAGTAGTTGCCTTTGGATGCCACTTGGGGAATGGCCACTTCTGTACTTTCCACACTTTTAGTGATGAGAAAGCAAAGCTCCTCACCCGTCATCATGGCGATGGGCTTTTGGAGTAGTTGGGTAAAATTGAGTTTTTCTTCCATATCTTTACTTGTTTGATGATTAAATACTTTAAGCCTTGGTTCAACTCTGTGAAACCGATTTCGCAAGCAAAGGTAGTGTATGAAACTCTGTGTGTTGGTCGGTTTATTTATACCTTAATTTTACCGACCGAATTACAACAGATGTTTGCTGTAAAAAACGGATAGCTGGATTTCCCAACTACCCGTTATTGGCAAAATAGTCCGTCCATCGGTCTATTATCCGTTTTGCTTTGGTGTAACTGCTTCCTCTTTGAGGTGAGTTCAACGTAAGTTCTTTGATTTCCCAGTACCGCTTCTGTGGAATGTCGTGCCCGTAATGTCGTTGAGAGAACTGTTCTATGGCACGGTGGAATGTCATGTATCTTGTGGACGCTTTTATCTTGCCAGACTTTACCAATGATTTCAACAGATAGGCAAGACTTATGTCCTCTGTATTCTCTTCAAGAAACAAAAGGATACCCAGCTTGATACGTTCCTTGTCGCCCAAAAGAATATCATCCAATGATTGTATCACCTTTCTATTGCCTCGCCTGCCTTTTACTTTTCGTAAGGCAAACATCACCTCCTTCCAGATTTCTGGGTTACACTTCTCAACGGTGTTTTCCCAATCCGCTTTGGTTTCTGCGCCCATCTCTATACTTCCATTTACAAGCAGGGTAACGCATGACTTTACAAGAAGTATATCGCCATGGTCAACCTCTTCACTGTTCAACAGACGGTTAAGTAATTTGGCCATACGTGAAAGACCGTGGTCAAATACCACAAAATAATACATACAATAAGCCAAATCCTCTTTCTTTTCCATTACACGGTCATACAGGTTAGCCATGAACCCACCAATGAATACTGCATGAAAGAGGAAAACAATTTGAGAGATATAGGTCAGGAACTGATAAACCATTTTTCTTTCCAGTTTGCTCAACAGATAACATCCTTTGCTGTTTCTCATGAACATATCTAATTGCCCAATCAAGTAGGACCTTAACTCCTGCGGCAGACGATTCCATATTTCAATAGGTGTTTCAGAATGAACCATCAGTAGCCCTGACTTTGGAGAAGTGAGCAGTTCTACCGTACCTGTTTTCACATTGATGCCTATCCACAAACGCATGTTGGTGATACATCTGGCGATGGTCTCGGTATATTGGCCAGCCCATTGTTGGTTTGCAATGTCTGACACATCCTTGCCGTTTACAAAATCAGAGAGCCAGTTATACATCATCAAGGCTTCAGGTGGTACGCAATCCCGCATCATCAGATACATGTCCATCATAACTGATATGTTACCTTTAGCCACAGCATCTATGCGCTTACAAAAGTTGGCATACGCTTCCTCATTGGCCGATTTCCACGCACGAATAGCCATATCAGCAGTATCCTTTCTTTTGGAATAGGATTTTATCCTCTCTATGAAGTTTATCATTGTATTACTGATTAAGGTTATCTGAATAGTTTGAACAATTCTTCTGTGGACATGCTTGCCAGCTTCGCTAACAGAGCATCCCTTTCAGAAGTGTTATCCAAGTTTAGCAGTTTTGAATTGTTTTGCATCTGTATATCGAGAGGATAATGCTCAATGTAGATTTGAGTAATGGCATGATCAGAAGTTGAATGCCCCATGCTTTCAGAGATATAATCCATATCCACTCCGGCATTATGCAGATTAGTAGCAAACGAGTGTCGGCACCATGTGCCGGACGGACAGATGGACTTATCCCAATTCAATGCCTCATGGCAAATCTTGATGACTCGGTCTTTCACGTTTGAGTTTTCTTGTACCGTGTATTTGCGGCGCAGTTCTTCTGTCTCCGATCCCTTTAATATGTCGGGGAACACCAAGCCATCACGAGTCGGAGGCGCAGCAATCTCATCCAAGATATATTGTAAGGGAGGGATAATAGGAACTATCACCTCGGAACCATCGGGGCATCTTCGGGAAGTCTTTTTGCGATTGAAGCGGAACGCCTTGCCTTCTGTCTGGTAATAATAACTGTTGTAAGTCAGACGTCCGGCATCAGCCATGTTGAAACCATTACACAGGTATTGCGCAAGGAACAGCCCTAATGAATAATGGGCACGTTTCATATAATCTTCCGTCCAATGTTCGGGGTATTGCTTTGAAACGAAAAGGTTATAAAGCTCTGTCATCTGGTTTACGTTCAGGAAACTCTGCTTGCGCTTTGCGCTCTTGGGAATGCTTACCAAGCCTTTCTCTTTCTTGTTAGAAAAGGGATAAGGAACATCTTTGAGGTAGCCCTCATGCACACACCTGTTCCATACGGCACGGCAACAACGCAAATAGATACCGGCCGTAGTGTTGCTGATTTTCCCGACAATCGCACCATTTTCATCTTTTACCCCATTGTGCATACCATCCTTCCACTTCTGAAGTTCTGCCGCACTGATACAAAAGCCTTTTATGGCATTCTCTCCAAGAATCTTTCTGAATGATTTGAGAGAACACTCGTAACTTTCGGCTGTGGTAAAGCGTACTCCGCCATCTTCTGTTCGGAGGTCATGGATGACTTGCTCCCAAATGCCAACAAAAGATTGAGAGACAGTAGCGTTGTCATCTATGGATGTTGCTTCTTCACCGTCTATTATACATCGACGTACCATTTCGTATGTGAGGATGCCTCCCTTGTTCAGATTCATCAAGATTTCCTTGTACTTGGGAATAAACGTGTCCTTCCATTCCTTTTGCAACTTGTAGTTCTCGCTCCTACATTTTACAGCACTACAAATGTCCGAAAACTCTTTTGCAGTATAAGACCCACCAACGGGATAATAAAAAGCTCTACGTTCTAATGTAAAACGCACAGATAAAGGGTACTCACTTGATTTCCTCCTGTTGGTTCGAATATCAAGGGCAAGTGAAACGGTACAACCACGCTCTTTGAAAAGAGGTAAGGACTTAGTCAATTTTTCCATTGCATTCATTGTTATGTTCAACATAACCTCTGAATACAGCCGCTTTGCGATGTGAGGCGTACATACACAAAACGCTGCATATAACCACAGAGTTCCTATCCTTAGAAGGATAAAAACATTGTCGTTATATGCAGCGGTGCAATCTCGTTGTCTCCTGTCGCTGACTGGTAACCGGGCTTCTGCTAATCGATCTCAACCCCTGAAGCAACTCTCGTGTTTCGTTTGTCATAGAGTGCCCTCCGACTAGCACTCCCTCTACGCTTCGATTCATCGGAATGGAATAACCTTCCCACGAAGGTTAGGCAAACTCACTTTTCCTTTCTAGGGAAAGAGCACATTTTGTGTCATGGCTCACCTTATATAATGATGCAAAGGTAATAAATTATTTTCACTATTGTACAATAAGAAGATTAAAAACTATAACTTATTACAATATCATGTACGTAAATTTTCAACCGATGTTCTAATTATAGAAGCAACCTCTGTCCACTCTGTTATCCAGATTAATCTTATACCTAGATGCGCAACCGAAGCTTCATACCATTTTTTCAATTGAGAAGATTCTGGAGATTTTTCAATCCAATAATGAGTGGTACTTTCATTTGCGCCGCCATATTTATTGATAGTATCAACTTTGGCCTTATGCAACCAGGAAAGCCACCTTCTGACATTTGCATCTCGAAATGACAAACCTATAAAAAAGACGGTATTAGTAGATAAGATATTATAAAAACTTATTGCCTGCCAGGAAAAAGCATTATTTGCAAGTTGTAAATACTCATTTTCTAGGAAAACCAGTTTATCAGAAGCATTCATCCATTTTTGCTTACTTCCTGGCAAAGGAACTAATCCATGACAAAAATAAAAAGGTATCCTACCGCGATAATGAGAAGTTGTAGGTTCTGTTATATAATCCAATATTTTGTCATTTTTCTTCAAGCTAATTTGGGCATAAGCATTTATAAGTGTAGGGAAAAGAGTTTCTGCATTAAAAGTAATTATACTATTTAAACCAACATCTTTCTTATAGGCTTCTATAACTAATTGAGCTAAATCTATTGAGCTTACAGGTGATAGTTGTTTTATAAGTGTAAGAAATCTATTCCAATTCAAATTAGGGGAAGGTACTTGTGTTGATAAACATTTACACAACAAATCTCTATCTCTTTGGTTGACTGATTTTAATAAATCTTTATAAAGTAGTTCTGCTAGTATTTCAGGGAATTTTATATCTTTATTTTCCGATCTTAATTGTTCATAACAGGATTGTATTATGACTTCAGATGAAAAATAGCTATTTATCTCATTTATGATGTTAATAGAATTTGGAGAACTGTGTAAAATAATTCTTTCCGCTAAAGTATTCCATGATGGAAAAATCGGGAATGATATGCCAGCACCAACACATAATGCCCATGTTTTACCCGCAGGAACGAGCTGAGATATTGTTTTTTTATTTAATCCTTCTTTTGCCATATATTTTTGATATAGGTCGATATGTTGTCGCCTAATTATAATAGACAACTAATATAATTTACTTTTGAAATTCAAAGTTATAGATTTTTATTGTATAGTAGGATGTTTCTTGTGATTTTTTGTTACTAGAAAACAGCATTGTCTTGCCTATTTTATGTATTTCTCTACCATTTCTGCGAAAACAATGCGAAAACAAACGGTTCCAGTTAGGGGGATTTAGTGAGTTTTATAGGAAGTGGAGAAAATCGAACTAATTGATACACAATAGAATTTGATAAAATGGACTATCGCTGAATATCACTTTGCCGTTCTCATAATCTGGAGGTCCCAGGTTCAAGCCCTGGCTGGTCCACAAGACATAAAGCAAAGAAAATTAAGCCGTTATAAAGAAATTTGTAGCGGCTTTTTCTTTACACACAAAAGTTCATTGCACACAATTTGCACACAGTTCCGAGAAGTCTGATAGTCAATGATAAACGAAACACACCGGTAAATTGTACCACATTCCATCTCGTTTCTTTCATAACTATTGCCTTATCGGTTGAGGCTTTTCACCGATAGTATAATACAAATAAAAGGAATAAGCTACACACCGGTAGTTATCCCTTTTGTTCGCAATAAAATCAAGCGAGAAGTATGTACATCACAATTTTCCTGTTTTCATACGCCTTAATATATCGCAAACTTGATTCATGCCTGCACATGGCTTGCCAACAAATAAAGTACAGACATCTCTAATTTTTCTTTGATTTGACTTTCTTCTCTATAATCTGTTGTTTCAAATTTATAGAGATAACTATAAATAAGCGAACTAATCGTGGCAATATTTGTTTATATAATAAATTAAAAGTAATTTTGCCACAGAACTAAAAGAGGCACTCATGAGAACGATAAATCAAATTATTGGAGAAAATCTAAAAAAGATTAGAGAGCTGTCTGGCTTCACACAAGAACAGATAGCCAAATCTATTGGGATTGAGCGTTCTGCATATAGTAATTATGAAGGAGGCACTAGGGAAGTTCCGTATGATATTTTAGAACGAATCTCAAACATGTTCGGTTGTGAACCTTTCATTTTGTTTGAAGATAATATCCAAGCTGATAATGAAATTATGGCTACTGCTTTCAGAATTTCTGATTTGGAAGATAATGACTTAAAAGAAATCGCAAATTTCAAGGACATTGTGAAATCATATCTTAAAATGGAACGAATTGCACAGAATGAAGCCGAATAAGTTTATCATAGAAAAACAAGTATCAGCATTTCGCACAGATAATGGGCTTAGTGCATCCGAGCCTGTCACATTGAAAAGTCTGCTTTTGAAATTGAACATACTTACAGTGTTCAGACCTCTGTCTGACAATTTTTCAGGCATGTGTTTAAAGGACAATTCCGGGCATCGTTTTATGCTTATCAATTCCAATCAGCCACGTGGAAGACAGCATTTCACAATTGCCCACGAATTATATCACTTGTTTATAGAAGAAAAGCCTACCCCGCACAAATGCAACCCCGGATACAGCAAGAACTTTGTAGAACAAAGTGCCGACATGTTTGCTTCTTTATTATTAATGCCTGAATCCGGGATCTGCCAACTGGTACCGGAGAATGAATTAAAGACTAAAAGCATTTCTATGGCAACAATTTTGAAACTTGAACATTACTTCTCTGTTTCTCGTTCGGCCTTGTTGTATAGATTGTTAAATATAGGCCTCATTTCAGAAAGTACACGTTCCCAATTTGCTGAAGTAGGAGTAAAAAACTCTGCAAAATGTTTCGGATATGATACGGCTTTATACGAAGCTGCAAATGAAGGTTTGGTTATCGGTGATTTTGGAGAAAAAGCACGTAATTTATTCGATAAAGAGAAAATCTCGGAAAGCCATTATATGGAGTTGCTCGGTAAAATAAATATCAATGGGACACAAGAAAACGAAAATAGTACTCGATGCTGATGTGATTATCCATTTTATAGAAACGGGTAACTTTTCACTATTACCGGATATATTCCCCGAATATGAATATATAGTATTGGATGTGGTTTATAATGAAGTTTCAAAGAACTCTAAAACAAGAAATCTCATTGACAATTATCTTCGTTATTTCTCAAAATTAAGAAAAGAGACTTTTTCTCCTAAAGGTGAATCTATGAAAGAATACTTCTCATTACAACGTAGATTGGGAAAAGGCGAAAGTGCCTGTATGATTTATTGCAGGGATAACCAAGATGTTTTAGGGAGTAGCAATTTAAGGGACATAAAAGAATATTGTTCTCAAAATAGTATTACTTATCTGACTACTCTTGACTTCCTATATTACGCTTATTGCAAAAAGAAAATGACACAACAAGAATGTACTGAATTTATGCAAGCTGTAAATGATGCTGGAAGCAGGCTTCCTATTATTGATATAACTCTATATAAATGCACCGTGCAAATCTAATTGCGCACATCTTAGGAAAAACGAAGGATACAAAGAGATGTTTTACTATAAAAAATCAACGGCTTACAAAAGATATTCGCAAGCCGTTTTATTTCAACTATATTACTTCACAAGCCCGTCTCACGGCGCTGTTTACGAAGATTCTACGTGAAATCAGATGTATTTCTACCCTGCAAAAAGAATGTAAAAGCAACGCAACTGGCTCTTAATAAGTTTACTCTATTTTTGTTGCATCAAAACTTGACAACATAAACTTTAAAAGAAAAAAAGAATGAAAAAGAGAATGCTGACACTTCCGTTGCTTTCGTTAGCAATTTGCGGGTATGCCCAGGCACAAGCCGACTGCATAGAAGGCAACCCTGTCATGAAAATCAATGAGACGTCCACGTTCGAGGCTCCCAAAAATGAAACTGCCGCCCATTACGATTGGAGGACTCCTATCGGTTGCAAAGTCATATCGGGACAAGGAACACCTTCCGTCGAAATTTCATCTTCCTTTCTATCACAAGACAGCCCGGTCCGCCTGATAAGAACATTTACCGATGAACACAAAGATACCTTGGAGACTCCTATAAAATTCTGCCGCTACGTGCAAAGCATACAAGACCACACCATTGCTCCGGGAGAGACAATAAATATAGGAGGAAAAGATTACTCCGAAGCTGACATTTACTACACACCGGCCGAAGGTGAAAACGCCTGTGGACAAGTCGTGGCACACCGGCTGACCGTGGAGCCTAAAACCGGCAGCTATGCCGATATGACGAAACCTTACCTCCAAAGCGCGGAAGATACCGCCATCTGGATTAGTTGGAAAACCTCTTTCGAAAACACCCCTAAAGTCATTTACGGAACTTCAAAAGACCAACTGACGCAGACCTTAGAGGGTACCATTGACAATCTTTCAGAAGACGGTTTCCCATATTATTGGAACTCCATCCGCCTCACCGGACTGCAACCCAACACGGTGTACTATTACCAAGCTATCAGTGACGACAAGAAAAGCAAAGTATGCCATTTCCGCACCATGCCGACCCCCAAAAGCCATGAGCCCATGCGCATTCTGTTAATGGGTGATCACCAAATCAAAAGCCGAAGCGGATATGAGTGGCTAATGAAAGCAGCACAACGTAAAATCGAAGAAAAATATGGCGACCTTACCGAAAACATCAACATGATTATGAATATCGGCGACCAAGTGGACGTAGGTACATTGGACCAATACGAACAGATACACCTGTTCAAATCGCAACTCATGTCACCTTATCTCCCCATCATGACAGCCGTGGGAAACCATGAAACTTATAACGACCCGGGTATGCAGAGATATGCCGCACATTACCACTATGAGAACCTTACCTACCAAGGTATCAGCAGTGGCACGGAAAACTATTACGCCTACCAAGCCGGCCGTATCCTTTTCGTTGTTTTGTCCACTGAACATACCGGCGATGCCCAAAAAGAATGGGTGAGAAAAATTGTAGATGCTGCCAAAAAAGACGATTCTGTAGACTTCATTATCAGTGTAAACCATCGGCCTATCCAAGCTGAGCAATACGTTGGTGACATCTCGGCATGGGTTAGAAATGAAATCATACCCATCCTGTCCGAGACTCCGAAGCACGTACTGAACTACGGAGGTCACCACCATTTGTACCATAGGGGGCAGTTGACCGATTATCCGCTATATCACATCATTAACGGCGCTGCCTCTTGGGATCAGATGTGGGGCATGTCTTCCGAACAAGACTACGATGACGTACAAAAAACCATTGACTATTGGGGCTACCAGATTCTGGAGTTTGATTTCGATAAAAAAGAAATGAAAGTGGAGTGTTATGCCATCGGTAACAAGGAACTGGTAGTGGACAATATTCTAATAGACTCCTTCAGTCGCACTTTGGGTAAAGCTGCTCCAGAAAAGCCGGAAATCAAGGAAATAACAGAAGAGACCATCACCCTGCCTTATACGTTTAAAGGAAGTCCATATAAAACCACTACGGATGAACAACTAAATAGCGTACAATACCAATTCTCACTCAACCAAGACTTTTCTACCATAGAATACAACAAGGTACGCGACGTCGAAGACCTTTACGGTTCTACGGGGAAACCCTTACACATCCCCATTGACCTCAATGAAAATATAGACATCACCCAACTTACCATTGAGAAAAACAAACTGATAAACGGTACCTATTATGTAAGGATGAGATACCGCGATACCAATATGGAATGGTCGGAATGGTCAGACACCAGACAGTTTACCGTAGAAGGAAGTATAGCAGGCAAGCCTTCCATTTCCATAACGGACACAAGCGTAATACCGGGAGAGACCATTACCATCGACTACAAATATGCTCCTGAAGGTCAAAACGCATGGATCGGCATCTACCGCAAAGGAGAAGAACCGCATTCCGTTCTTTCGTACAAATGGAAATATACCCCGGCTCAATCCGGTTCAATGAATTTCACCATCGACGAAACCAACGAATACTATGCCGTGTTATTTGAAGATGAGGGATATACGGAAATCAGCGAAAGAATCCCGTTCTATGTCGGTCCCGAACCACAAATCAGTCTGGAAAAGAGCGAATTCGAAGAAGGTGAAGACATCGTGGTGACCTACTCCAACGCACCGGGTCTGAAGAACGACTGGATCGGCATCTACAAGCGGGGAGAAGTTCCCGGCACAGCTGATACATCCGACTCATGGGATTACCTCGACGGAAACACCGAAGGCACACTCACTTTGGCGAAAGATCTGCCCAAAGGATATTATTTCTTGAATTACTTCACCTTGGGACAGTACTTCGAACCGCGTGAACGAGTTTATTTCTCTGTAGGCAAAGACATATCTTCGCTGTCTACCGACAAGACGGAATTCTCCACCGATGAAGCAATTCTCATCCACTACAAGGACGGTCCGGGTACGCCGAAAGACTGGGTAGGTGTCTACAAAGATGGCAAAGACCCCAACGTGGACGAGCTTGACGGCTTCTATTACACTTACGGAGCCACGGAAGGAACCGTGAGCATCAAAGCCGGTACGCTCGAACCCGGAAACTATTTCAGCGCCCTGTTCATCAACGATTCCTATGACGAAGTTTCCCCGAGAATCCAGTTCACCATAAAGGACGGCACGGGCATCAAACAAGCTAAAAACGAAGACGGGCCACTCTTCTATCCCAATGCTAACGGCTCGCTGCATATCGAAGGTAACACCTATGAAACAGCCGACATCTTCAACCTGGCCGGAAACCGTGTGCGTCGCACGACTTTGACGGAAGGCAACTGCACTATCGACTTCGCCGACCTGCCTGCCGGAATTTACATCTTCAAATTCCACAACGGGACGAATAACTGCATCGTACACAAAGTCATCAAGAAATAACCCCACACGGAAATATCATTTCCCCAAAAAGGAAGTGCCGGAAGCCTCGGCTTGATAGCCTCTCTTCCGGAACTTCCTTTCTGTTCGTTTTTTACGACTGTCCTTCGGTAGTCCGTACCGGATTATTGCTCGGGTAGAACCAACCGTTTTACCAGCCCCTCCAACGCGCCCAAATTACGAGGGTCTGCATTTACTTCAAGCACATGACCGTCTACACCGATAAGACGATAGGAAGGAAAACTGTTCACGCCCAAATATTGTTCTATGGCCTGCTGCTGGTCGTCCGGCAGGTTATAATGCACCACATTGTCGCCCAGTACGTCGTATTGTTTGATGACGTTCTTCCACGAATCTTCCGCAGAGCGGTTGGCCAAGTAAAGGAACACCACGCCGTAGGGACGCATCCGCTCGAACAGTTCATGCGAATGAGACAAGGCTTCCTTACACGGCCCGCACCAAGTACCCCAAATGTCGAGCAACACGAGTTTGCCGCGATAAGGCTCCGTGAGCTTACGCAACAACGCCTCGCCGCCGGTCACGTCCTTCACGTCTTCTGCCGACCTCAGACTGCCCACTCCGGACAAGTCCCGATTTTGGATAGACACGTACTTCTCTTGTTCCCTGCTAACGATGTCCCATCCGCCCTCAAGCCTGATTCCCCGTTCAGCCTTTGCCATCATCCTGTCCGGCAAAGGTTTCCGCATGTTATCTATCAGCCCGTAAAGCTTCCGGGCTAAATGAATTTGGCATAAAACACTGTCGCACCCCACCGATTCCGCGTCTTCTTTCCAGAAATCCATGTTGTCCGACAATACCTCCTCGCTCAAAACATCCTCGAAACGTTTAAAGAGCGATATGAAACGTTGGGATAACTCACTTTTCCCAAACTCCACCACCATGCGTTGACGCAACGAATCCGACGGCTCCGCATTCAGTTTTTCCTGTAATCCACTAACAGTCAGTTGATAATCCTCCACGGTGTTTACTTCCTCCTCCGTCATCGAAATTTCACCCCGTTGCTGCAAACTTTCGAAGGCATTGAATGTAACATCGCCCCTCACCTTGTCTTTCACTTCTGAGGAATGGTCTATATAATCCCTCATCAACGTGCTGAAAGTCTGGCAAAGCGTATAGGGTTTGGGAGGACGCTGCCAAACTTTTGTCCGGACAAACTCCACGTAATCTTCGGGCAACCGCCAACCTGGCACCGCAAACCGCGCCTGCATCATCGAACAGCCCAACCCCGTCAATGCAAAAGATTCCATATAGTAACGGTAACGCCGCGAAAGGTTCGGATGCGCCTCCACACGCCGTGACAGTTCCTCTACCGCATGCCGATACTTATCCTCCATCTGTGTCCGGAATTCATCGACCGTCCCTTGCCCTTTCCGGAGATAACCATCCACGTACAAAGGGGGATGCGCCTGCAATTCGTTTTGCAACCGGACATCTTCTCCCATGAAAAGCACATGACCGGTGGAGAAATCGTGCAACAGGAAATAAGTCTCCCCCGGCTCCACCACCGTGTTAATACCCTTCCGCCCTATGTCGATATAGATTTCCGACGTGTTGACCAACGGCACGCGCACAGAGAAACGCCCGGTCGAATCCATGGCTGCCACAAAGGATTCCTGTTTGTCCGTAAAGATGTTGTTGCGTAATATTTCCACGCTTCGCCCTTTCTCCCACGCCTCGGCAGGCATGTCCTTCATCCAGCCCACGATGGTCACGCTGTCGTCCGCACGGTAACCGTTGTCCTTGAACCCCTCCCGCAGGTCTCCCACGGGATAGTCAGGCAACGCCGCCCCCGTAATCAGACTGCACTCCACGGCCGGTTCCTTGCCCACGGTGATGCGACGCGTGCCACGTTTTTCTTTGCCCACCTCCACAGCGAGCTGCTCTCCGCCATAGGCAATCACCCATTGGCCACGCCCGTCTCTCCGCTCCTCTCGGCTCACCACGTCCCAAACCTTACCGTCGTATATCACGCCGTCGCCGGAAAAGCCGACAAACCAATCTCCCGTACGTACATCGCGCCAATAGGTGTCCTCCATCCCTTCGGGCCGATAATCCTCCGGACGGATATTGTAAACCGTCCATCCTCCCGGTTCTACCAGATTCATCTTTACCGTCCCAAGCGGTACGGCATCGAATGTCAACGTAAAGTCCACTTCATCGCTCTCAGGCATAGTGTACCGTTCCCCAAGGGGAATGCCCGAAGCATCCCTTACGGGAAAGTTCCGGCCATCCGTTTGCAATTCCGTCGTGCGCAGGATTTGAATCCAATAACCTGAAGGGTAATGTACATGGCACGACACTTCCGTGCGGTCTGCATGGAGCACCACCTTGGTTACCTCTACGATAGAATGGGTATAGCCCACCACAGGATGGTGCCAAACCACGGAATCGTTTGCCCAAGCACTGACCACGGCAAACGTAACACATAACAATGCAATAAGTTTCTGTTTCAAGTGTTTCATCATGGAATTATCTAAATTAACCGACATAAAATTACACAGTTTCTGAAACTCGGCAAAGTCATGCCCCGAGAAAATCTGGTACATTGTGTTTTTTTAGTATTTCCAACCCGTAATCCAGGTAAAAATACCCGTAATCCAGATAACAAACCTTCCAGTAAAACCGCGTATCTTTGTACCATTATTTTAAAACAACAAAATTATCCGTTATGATATTAGAAAACATCAACTCGCCGGAAGACGTGAAAAAATTGTCCATAGAGGAACTCAACCTGCTGAGCGGTGAAATACGCGAAGCATTGTTGCACCGGCTGAGCGACCACGGCGGCCATTTCGGCCCGAACTTCGGCATGGTGGAGGCCACCATCGCCCTGCATTACGTGTTCAACTCGCCGGAAGACAAAATCGTCTTCGACGTGTCCCACCAAAGCTATCCGCACAAGATGCTGACCGGACGGAAAGACGCTTACCTCTATCCGGAAAAATACGATGACGTGTCGGGCTACTCCGAGCCGTCGGAAAGCGCACACGACCATTTCGTCATCGGCCATACCTCCACCTCAGTCAGCTTGGCCGGAGGACTGGCCAAAGGCCGTGACCTGAAAGGCGAAAAAGGCAATGTCATTGCTGTCATCGGAGACGGTTCGCTGAGCGGCGGCGAAGCTTTCGAGGGATTGGACTACGCAGGAGAATTGGGCACGAACTTCATCATCGTAGTCAACGACAACCAGATGTCCATTGCTGAGAACCACGGAGGCCTGTACCGTAACCTGCAGGAGTTACGTGAAAGCCAAGGCACATGTCCTTGCAACTTCTTCAAGGCCATGGGACTGGATTACCTGTACGTAGACCAAGGCAACGACATCGGAAGCCTCATCTCGGCATTCCAAAAGGTGAAAGACATCGACCACCCCGTCGTGGTACACATCAACACCCTGAAAGGCAAGGGATACCGACCGGCAGAAGAACACAAGGAACCATGGCATTATTGTGCACCATTCGTCATCGAAACGGGTGAACCCCGGCATAAACCCGAGGGAGGAGAAGACTACGGGACACTGACTGCAGACTATTTGCTGAAAAAGATGAAAGAAGACCGCCGCGTGGTAGGCATCACGGCAGGCACGCCCACCGTCATGGGCTTTACGGAAGACAAACGGCAAGCCGCAGGCCACCAGTTCGTGGACGTGGGCATCGCCGAAGAGCATGCCGTAGCCTTAGCCTCCGGCATCGCGGCCAATGGGGGACGCCCCGTATTCGGTGTGTATAGTACATTCATCCAACGAGCTTACGACCAACTTTCACAAGACCTCTGCATCAACCGTAATCCGGCCACGCTGCTCGTCTTTTGGGGATCATTGTCGGCCATGAACGATGTGACACATCTTTGCTTCTTCGACATCCCGCTCATCAGCAACATCCCTAACATGATTTATCTCGCCCCGACCTGCAAGGAAGAGTATTTCGCCATGTTGGAGTGGAGCCTGCATCAGAATGAGCATCCCGTAGCCATCCGCGTGCCAGCCAACGGAGTCATCCACGCAAACCGCAAAATCGATACGGACTACGGACAACTGAACCGTTATGAGGTCGTAAGGAAAGGAACAAAAGTAGCCCTGCTCGCCTTGGGTTCTTTCTTTTCATTAGGCGAATCCACCGCACGTATCCTGAAAGAAAGGGCCGGCATTGAAGCCACCCTCATCAACCCACGCTATATCACCGGAACGGATGCCACTTTATTAGATGCGCTGAAAGCCGACCATGTCCTTGTAGCCACGCTAGAAGACGGCGTACTGGACGGTGGCTTCGGTGAGAAAATCGCCCGCCACTACGGCACAAGCCCCATGAAAGTACTCAACTTCGGTGCCCGCAAGGAGTTCGTAGACCGCTTCGACGTGACGGCATTCCTCCGCGACAACCACCTGACGGCGGAACAGATTGCCGAAGACATCCTCGCGCAGTTATAAAAATTCCACTTAAAAGAGGCAGTCCCCTATTACAAAAGGAACTGCCTCTTTGCCACATATATAAAAGAACCCTACTGTTATTCTAACAAAATTACCTTGGCTGTCTGGTTATCCATGCCATACATCGTCTTGCCCACAGGTGCACCGATAAAAGTACCATCGGCTATCACGAACTTTCGTCCTTCCAACAAGACATAATCGCCCGCCACGGCATCAGACTGCGAAAATTCCACAGCCGAGGCCAGGTGTCCCGGATAATAAACCAGGATACAACGAAGCCCTAATAAATCGCGTACCAAACGGGTAAAAAGGATACTACGGTCCTCACAGTCGCAATATGGATAGTAAAGGGATTCCTCTGCAAAGAAAGCCCGGTCGCCACCCCATACCTTGTCGTCATACTCGTACTCGAAGCCCGTCTGCACGAAATTCAGCAACTTATTCACAGCCGTCAACTGGTCGCATCCGTTTATGGCTGCTTTCAAGTCCGGATATATCTGACGCTTCACATCCTCACTCATCGGCGTATTGGCATACATAGCCCAACGGCTTACAAAATTGTCGCCCACCATCGAAGTGGGATAAGAGGAATAGAAGTCCATCAGATTCTTATTCGAGGACATCGTAACCTTTACCTCCGGATAACGCTCGGATTGACGCGTCCGTGATGAGGTGGCAGACACAGCCAACCTTGGAGATGCAGCGAACCAAAGGGACAGGCTCTGTTCGCCCTGGAATGCATTGTCGCTGATGTATATGCTCGAAGGGCATTCCCCATAAGGATAGAACCTCTCACCTCCCACGTTATAATGCGGTATGTCGTAAATGATGTGGCGAGATGCGAAAAGCATGTGCAAAACGCCGGAATCATCGCGTGCCAACCTCATCTTGTAGCCGGATTGGCAATACAAGTAAGCCATAAGCAAAGTGGATTCGTTCGTACCCTCTCCAAAGAGTTTTTCGGCCACAGCCTGCAACATCTCAAGGTAAGCCCAATCGCCCATCTTATACTCCGTACGCAACTGTAGGCAATCATAAACAAGATTGGTGTACTGCTGCCCTGACAGTTCCAACCACGCAGCAGAAACCACATCTTCTCTTGCGCCTGTCATCTGCAAAGCCGATGAGGTATCAAACCGTACGCTTAACTTAGTGCCAAACCATGAGAAATCCACTTTCGGCATCGGTTCCGGGTCTTCCTTAATGGGTTCCACAGGTTTGGGTTGTGGGGTAGGTTTGGGAACCGGAATGACCACATCAAAAGGCAATGGCTCTGGGGCAGGAAGAGGATTGTCCTTATCCTCCTCCGGGTAAATCACCGGAGGCACATCGTCTTCTTTGGGTATGACGAGCGGTTTCTTTTCCGTAAACTCCTCCCACGGATTTTTCAAAAACTCGGCATACTCTTTGTTTATCTTCTTCCGGAAGTTATTGAAATCCTTATGGATAGCTCGTCGAAAAGATTCAAAATCTTCTTTGAAGTCATCCCCGAAGTCATCATTCTGGGCCTGTACCTGTCCGAAAAAGCACAATGCCATGCCCACTATAACAGATGCCTTCTTCATATCCTTATACTAAAATTCCTCGCTCAGCACCTCGTCCACGATACCGTCCAACTCGCTGTCCAAGCCGTCGCCTTCCGCTTCAAGTTCCTCTGCCAACTGGCGTTTCATTTGCTTTTTCATGACTTTCTTGTCATAAGCCACGGTTACCTGCACTTGGTAATTGTTGTTCGGCAATACACGGTAAATATGCACCACAGGAGTCATCATCGACAACGTGGCATCCGTTATTGCCCGTCCGCGCTCGTGGAACTTGTCTACTGTGGTGGCATCAATGGCAGAATTTTGAGCATTGTCCTGCTTACGCTTCATAGCCGCAGCTATCTTCGTTTCCAACATACTGGCTATCTCGGCCTGGCATTGTGCACGTGCAGACGAGTAGCCCACAGATTCCGAACCGGAAGTCACCGTAGCCTCATGGAGGATATAGCGGGCCACAGGTTCTCCCGCATCGTTAGCCATCAGTTCCTGCCTCATGAGTTGCGCCCGGGTAAACTGGCTGGCCATAGACAAACCACCGGCCGGCACCTCCCACCCGTCCTTTGTCCTTTGTTTCGCCTGCTTCTTTGCATCTTTCGAGGGTTTGGCATTTAACATGTCCATATTCACCTTGTCTAGCTCGCGTTGCTGTTTGGCCAGTTCTATCGCACTTTGTGCGTAACCTGCCGATACGCCCATGAACGCCACGGCCAATAATACCAAAATCTTTTTCATAATACCATGTTTTAAAAATGAATAGTGTTAGTCGTTATAAAAATCACCTGCGCTGAATATCTTCGACATCGAGACCTCATTGGGCTGCCACGTACGCACCTTGATTTGCGGTGCATCATGGTCGGTCATATCCACCAACAGGAAGAGGTAACCTTTGTCCGCGTAACGGGAAGAGGTGTATTCCTGACCTATCTGTATGCCGTAGATTTCCGCATCTTCATATTTCTCCAACCACTGCACGTCATTGTTCGTAAAACGCAGGTTGATGAATTCGTTCAATTTGAACGTACGGGCCAAGTTGGCCAGATAGGTCTCCTTGTCATAACGGTTATATTTGATGATGTCCTGCCCTTCAAGCGAAATGGCACGTTCTTCCGGCACCGCCGCAAGGTTGCGCTTCACGATATTGCCCACGATGATGACGGCATCATCGGCAAAGATGTCACGGATATAATCCAGACGTTTCAGGCAATAAGCCGTCTTGTAGTTTTCCAGAAACTCCATGATCAATTCGCGGGTTTCGTCTTTCCATCCGGGCGCATAACGGTTCAGGATATCTGACTCTGCCACTTTCCCTAATCCGAAAGCCACGTTGCAGATTTTCTTGTCCGGATTGAACGTGAACACCACGTCTTCCACGAACGTTTTCTTCCGCTTCCCGCTCGTGAACGAGAACGACATCTGCAGCCCGCGTGCCACGACCTGTCCGTTTGTGCTACGGTAATATACCATATCAGGTTGCCCCACCACACGTCCCGTACCGTAAGAAATCAGTTTGTTGTACACGTCCAGGCCTTCGAGCGTAAAACAAGAACTGGCCTTTACGTAGTTGCGCGACTTGATGGCTGCCAACACCTTTTCCATCGCTTCACAATACAAGGCAGCGTCGTCCACCGTCTGCGACGGGGAAGGACCTGCCGCCGGGGCATCCGTAGTGGCCACACTTGCAGTAGCCAACCGTGCCGCAGGCTGGGAAACCGCAACCGAAGTGCCGTCTTGCGCCGCACGGCCTTTCACGCTTACCGAAGACTCCGGAAAAGCCGCCTTCGCCACGACATTCAACACAGCCTGCAACTCATCGTCCCCACGTGCCAGATTCTTATACTCATATTCAATGTCAAGATGATAGAACTCCGTCTCATAGCCCGGTGCCATCTCCAACATGCCGCGACCGTCTTTCGCTGCCCCGTCGCACTCTTCACGCCCGTCGGAATAGAGGAAATCCAACCCCGATACGGGACGACCTTTGTAGTTGAACACCAAATCCACACAATCCCCTTCACGCTTTTCGAAAGCCACACTGATGTCTTCCAATATGCCCCGTATCTTCACCGGAAGCAGCGTCACCAAGCTATGCCCGGCCTCATCCTTCGCTTCCGTGGGATGTTGCAGGGAACGTGCCAAGGAGTAAGCCCAGTAATAGTATTGCAAGGCCATGTCCACCTTGGCTTTCTCCAACGCCCCGTCGGCAATGGCCACCATGTCGCGTATCTTTTCTATGCGCTTCTCATAAATCTTGTCCAACTCCGAACGCAGCATATAACGCCGCACGGTAACCTCCGGTTCTTTCCCCTCTGTCCATTTCTCCACATTGGTCAAGGCAGAGGAGGAATAAGTGCTCACACAATTCCTTACATAAGTCTTATGGTCGATGTTCCCATTGGTTTGAGTCTCGTCGGTCTGCGACTGGAAATCGCTTGACACATGCACCGCTATCATCTGTACCAAGTCGTTCAATGCAGCCTTGTCAGCCTCAGCCTCCGTCTTCCCCGTGCCGGAACCGTAATAATATTCGCCGGATGAACGGATATAGTCCCAGTTTTGGGCTTCCAGAGCAGGACAAAGCACCAACAAGAGCAGCCATAGGTTTATTATTCGTCGTTTCATCAGACTATGTCATTATTTTACAAGAACCGGACGGACTTGCATCCGGTAATATTTGTAATTATTATCTATGTATTTGGTAGTGGAAGTTAATTTCAACGCATTGCCATATGAACCACTGTACTCCGTAGAAGTCCAATAGTAGCCAGAAGAAGTAGATACTCCATTAGGAACTCTAGAACCTGTCTCATAATCATAAAAAGGCAAATAGATAGAATTACCATTCTCCGCCGTTACCGTATACCCGTAAACTTTCCTTTCAGAATCATAAGCATACGTCCATGTACAATTATCTCTTAATTCCTCCCATTGCTCTTTCGTCGGTATCTGCCAACGCTCGTTCCAAAGGTTCGTGGCAATATCGTAAGCCGGATTTCCTACTATTTCATGTACATCATTGTTATAACTGCTACTGGTAGAAGTATTCGTGCCATACGCATCCCCCCACGAAGTGTAGATTCCATCGTCATATGGGTTCGAGGCACCCACATTCATTGAAGCCCAACGCACGCTAAGCCCCAAATCCACGGCCTCTTCGGGATAATAATAAACAGAGGTCCATCCCTTGTTCTCCACTTGGGACGGCATCACCATGTAACCGCTCTCGCCGGCCGCAAACTTGGTCGGATCGAAGGTCTTGGTATACTTATAATAAAGGTCGTCCAGTGTAATCACGTGGGTCTCATCCAACGAACAATATATATAAGGTGTATAGCCATCGGACTCAAACTGTGTGCTTATCTCTTCCGCAGATGTCGTAAACACATTGTCCGTCAGGCTGAACGACGTGTTGTACACCACCCCTGAAACCGCGACCGTCTTATCCTTCTCCCCTTTGATGTGCATACGGGCAGTCTTCGGAGCCAAAACCGCACTTACGAACAGTTCACTGTCATCCACGATATAAGTCGCAGCCTCATCCACATAAGCACAGCTCATCGGAGTCATGGTCACATGATAGTTGTCCGTGGCCGTGGCATTGACAAAGTAAAAAGCCTCGCATTTCAAAGTGCTGCCAGTAGACAAGTTACCGTAGTAACTGATGTTCCACAGCGACGACGAGGCATTGTAAACCGCCTTGCCGCACACCACCGTTTTCTCATCGGCCTGATAGAAACGCAGGTAGATGACATCCCCCTCGTTCCATTCCGTTGAAGTCTCACGCTTCGGGGTGTAGGACTGCAAGCCGCCCGTCAAGTGCATGACCGCCGTATGTTCCGTCTCCTCCGTCGCTCCTGGCTGCCCCATGAGTTCCTCGGTGTCGTTGCTGCACGATACCCCTGCCATCAAGGCCGTTCCTACGGCCACAAGCCCAAAGAGTTGGCTTATCCTTTTCTTCATTGTTTTCATTTTATCTTCTGTTTTTTCGTTCTTGATTCTTATTTTATGCCTTGCGGCTTATTGTTCCAAGTTCTGGTCCGTGCCGTAGTCGTCACGGCTGATTTCACCCGATGTGCCGGGCGCGGGCGACAAGTCCTTGTCCTCGCCATAGTCCGACCGAATGATGAGGGCACCGTCCTTATAAGTCACGTCCAGACGGACATCCTCGCCGTAGTCGTCACGCACGAACTGGGTGTTCTTGGAATACTGCGTCACCACGATGTCCACCATCTTGGCCTCGGATGCCTCGCCGGACAAGCCGGTCAGGTAAAGCGACACGGTGGCCGTACGCTTGTCGTTGCCGCTATACGGTTCGGCAGTAAACATGAGTAGGTTATTATTCGTTGCCACAACCAACCAATCGGCTCCGGAAGATTTTTCCACACGGAACGTCCCGTCGGTAGACACCGTCACAGGAGCAGATGTTCCCCCCTTATAGAAGAACGACACGGCCTGTGCATCGGTCTTCAGGTAACGTCCGGCCTGCTTGACGGCCAACTTCACTCCTTGTTTGTTGGCGGGTGTAAATACGATGGTATCCGTCCGGCTTTCCAGACTGGGGTTGTCTTGGGCGGAAATCACCAGTTTGGCATCGCCTTGCCCTTGCGTGGCGGAAAGTGCCAACCATGAGGACTGGTTCTTCACGGCTGCCGTCCATGCCTGATTGGTCGCAATACCTAATTCTATGGTTCCTCCCTTCGAAGGCAAAGAAGCCGACGGTCCCCGGTCGATGGTGAAATAACGTCCTTTCTGCACCACGTTCACATACTGCACGGTGCCGCCCACCGCCACGGACAGCAAACCCGTACGTTCATTGTCGGTTTCATTGGCCTCTACGGTAACCGTCACTTGCCCGTTGCCATGTCCGGACGACGGGGCGACGGTAATCCATCCGTCTGAAGTCGTAACCGTCCAATCACCATCGGTCGAGATGTCGAGCGTGTTCGACGAAGCCACGTTTTCAAACTGCAATACCGTTTCGAGCGGGCCGAACGACTTGCCTTCCTGCGTCACCCAAAGGGTATCGGCCAAAGAAAGCCCTTGGTTACCCACAACCACACGTCCTTCTCTTTTTGTAGTGTTCGGATTGTCTTCGACATTTATCGTAAGAGTATGCTCCCCGGCCTCGCCGCTCTCCGGCGACACGCTTACCCAAGACGGTTTCTCCAACACGTTCCAGAACGACAGGTTGGTGGACATCGACACAGTCCGCGAAGCTGCACCCGATTCAAAATCAAACCGGCTTTCCGTCATGTCCATATACAAGCCCGACTGCTTCACCGGAATCTCTATCAGGAAATCACCGTCCACATGGAGGTTGACGGCTCCTGAGCGTTCCTCTACTCCACCGTTCTCCGTCACGCTCACCGACAGTTCCACCGTACCCGCCGAGCCGGAGGAAGGACTGACCTGAATCCAAGAATCAGTAGTAGAAGCCGTCCATCCCAAGTCGCAATACAACGTTACCGTTTTCGTGCCCGCCGTATTGCGGAAGGCCAGACTGCTTTCGGACAAGGAATATTCAGGAGATTCCTGGCGGACTTCCAAATAATAGGTATAAATAGTAGGCGAAGAGCTTTGCCACTCCTGCCTGTAAGTGTCGAAATAGATATAGCCCACGCGCACGTCCTCGGTGGTGTTCGCCTCCACGGAAAACGTGACCTCGTTGCCCGAAGCCGTAGCCTGAAGCCAATCGACATCGGTGCGCAGGTCGAACTTGGGCGCGTTCGTCTCCACCGTAAAGGTCTCCGACGCAGCGGATGCAGAAACCCGCAACGGGACATCACATGACACAGTCAACGACGTGCCCGTATTTCCCTGCTGCTCCGCCCAAATCTGCTGGCTGTACCGGTAAACCGTCGTATCGATGGCCGACTCCAGACTGAACACCGAATAACGGTAATACGTGGAAGGGTTGACATCCGCCCCCACGCTGACGATGGAGAACGTATCCTCCCCGGTTCCTTCCGCCGGGGAGACCTTGAGCCATTCGTCGGCCACGTCCAACCGCCACGGCACGTTCCTGCATTCCACGCCGAACGTGGAAAGCTCCGTCACGGTGTCGGGCAAGTTGAAGCCTAACATATTCGTATATAAGTAATAAGCCTTCGTGGCTGGCACGACACCCACGCCGCCCATGTAAAGTTCGTCATTGCAGGACACCGTCAGCCCCAACAGCGCCAGGCATCCTGACAAATATTTCACTATCCTTTTTCGTTTCATAACCATCTGTGCGTTTTCAAGTCATTAAAAGAAGAAATAGAACCCGACCTTGCAATTGAAGCCCTCGCTCCAGTCCTTCATGGAGGGCAACACGGACGACAACAGCTTATAACCGTCGGCTTCGGCAAGCTTGAAGGCGTATTCCGGCGTCAGGCTGATGCCGAAATGCGACGTACAGGCCGCTTCAAGGCGCACCCCAACCGTACCCGATAAGGCATACACCGAAGTCTCTTTGTTCCCCGACACGCCCACATAAGTGCAACCGATTTGGGGGGTAACGCGGAAACGTGTGCCCAATATGAAGCCGTAACCGAACTTGCCGCCCGCAACGGTCTTTACCTCAAGTTCCTCTTCCGCCCAATGGGCCGCCCCCTCCGTATCATTTCCCGTGGAGTTCCAATAGACCGTCTCCTTGCCAAAACCTTTCATGTAGAAAGCCTCTATATTCACATTCCCGGCATAGAAGCCCATCGTGCCGCCCACGGCCGTAAGTGCCCCGAACTGCCCGTCCGCACCGAAATAGAATGTGTTTTTCTTCATCAACTGGCGCGCCATCTTGAAATGCACCGTTGGGGTAGCCACGTCGATGTACATCTTGCGGTGGAAAGGACGGTAACCGTAGTACCTGGCCCGGATGTCATAAGTGCCCGAAGCCATCTCCTTCGTGAACGGGGTGGTGCCTTCGAGCGTGCCGTCTATCAGCACTCCGGCACCGCTCGGCGTACTGGAGAACGAAATCTTTGCCGTGGAGCTTAATTCCACGTTCAGCGTCTCTTCCTTGCCTTCCACGATGTTCACCTCGCGCACCTCCGGCTTCCGGTTTGTCATGGACACCTCCACCTTATGCGGACCGATAAGCAGGTTCTTGATGTTTTTCGGGGTCACGCCATACTTTTCCCCGTCAATGCCGTAATCTTTCCCGTCAATCTTGATTTGTGCGCCCAACGGGTTGGAATTGACCGACAAGAAACCTGTAATGGGCACAGGAGGATCGAGGGCGATGGTACTGGCTACGTCCACTTCCACTGTGATTTTTTTAAAAGTCGGGCGGTGGTTGGCCTTGCGGCATTCCACCTGATAAGTACCTGCCTTTAAAGGGCCGGCCCAACGGCCTTTCCCTTTGCGTATGCCATCCACATAAATTTCCGCATCCCCTTCTACGGTCAGTGTCGTTTCGGCAAAGTCGGATTCCATTTCAGGCCGGATGACCGTAGTCTTCCCCTGCTCGATGGTAAACGTCTCGGTATGACTCTTATAAAGGTCTTTCACCAACAACAGTTCGTATGTACCGCAATCCCATTTGGTATCGCTTTTATAAGGCACCGTGCCCACTTCCTCGTTGTTGACAAAGACTTTCGCCCCAGAAGCGTTGCCGGGATCTTGTACCTCAAGGTAACCGAAGTTTGGAATCAACTTCACTTTTTCCACATAGGTACTGTCCGAAGTGGTGAGCTTCACCCTCCCTTTCGACACATTATAGTTGGGTGCCTTAATCTCATACACATACGTACCGAACTCCTTATTCCAAGCCTTACTTCCCGTAGCATCCGTATAGGAAGTCTCCGAGGAAGCCTCCTCGCCCTCACGTTTCAGAGTGACCACGGCACCTGAAAGGCCAGGCTCCAACTGTATCCTTAGGAATTGTTTTTTCAAGGACGGCTTCACGTAAGTCTCTAATTGTTCAAAAGTAATTTTCATGACATACGTCGCTCCTTCTTTGAGGGTCGTCTTCAAGTCCCACTTCTTGATAGGAGCATACTCTTCACGGTTAATGGTCACCGTACGTGCGTTCTTCTGCACATAAATCCACAGTTCGTCGCCATGCACTTCCGTGAAATGTTTCATGTTCCCGAAATTGAACGTGAAAGCCTCGGGATTGTCAATTTTCACCGCAGGGTCGGCCGACATAAACTTGATGATGGCATACCATGACCCACTCCTGTCTCGTTTACCATAAGGCTCAGACATAGCCGTAGTGGCCTGTTGGTCTTGGTAGAACTCCGTGATAGAGAACTCGTTCAAGCGTTCCGACTGGGCATAGGCCGCCATTATCCCCCAGCAAAGCAACAAGCAGAGTGTCCACTTCCTTTTTAAACTTTGTTGTGACATTTTCTTAATCTACCTGCCATTTGCCGCACCGGGTTTTCAGACATGCCGGAGGGCAAAAGCATTCTTTTCGCCATATCTGCCGACTCTCCCCGCAAATCAATCCAGTTAGTACATCATTATATACGAAAAAAAGCGTGAGAGTCTGTACCCGTTACTCATCCCGCTTATCAAGGCTCTCGCATTGCCCAGTCTGGTAGAACGAGCAACGCAGAAGCCCACGCCGATATGTATACAATTCCCCCACACCCGGCACATACACCTTTATTAATAATAAGGTGAATATACCAAATATAAGGGGATGCGTATAAAACACATCCCGAGGACATCTACTGTTGCCTTATCTTGACCAAACTGTGAACTTGCGAGATTCTGATAAGCCCAAGACAAGACGCATGTAAACGCCTTTTCCCAATATATAGTGCTCCGGCTCGCCCAAGACCCGCCGTCAGTTCCGAGCACAACCTCTTTCCTTCAGGCCCGGCGTAAGCTTTTCCCATCCTTATCACGGCACTGGAACCATCCGTCCTCGCCATGAAAAATAGGAACGCAGGAGTACAAGGGCAAAAATACTAAAGAAGGTTGAAAGAAACAAATAAATCTTCAAGATATTCTCGGTATAACAGGCAAAATCCTTTTTCTTATGTATATAAGCCCCTCCTGACTCCCGTCCGCAGTGCTCCTTTGTAACCGGAAAGACATCCTCCGGCAAACCCCAATCCGTTTTTGACATTTTGTCATTTTCATCCGAAATGCGGCGCGTAATCCGGGAAAAATCCGCCGTGGAAGATTTCAAGCGATTCTCGCGCCGTCAGGGAAACCCGGAAAGAAAGCCGTTTCCCCTTTCGGCTGCCATTTCGTTTCCCGCCTTCCCGCACCATACGGAAGAAACTCCCGGGCGCGTCATCCTTGCAAACATTTTCCTTTCTTTCTGCCATTCCATTCAAGCACGGTTTTTCTCGGCAAATAGAGATTTACAAGGTACTTAAAGCCTTTCCATTCGTCGCCGGACGGGCATTTCCGGCACAAAATATCGACAACTCACCACCACTCTGCGCCAGACGAAAAATCTCTTTCAGCCAAACGATTTTCCGTTCGGCTGAGACCCAAAAACGGAAATGCACAATAGAAGCAGAAGAATGGAGTTTGTGTGAAAAACAGACCGTTTCATGAGCCACCAAAACTTCCGGAAACCATAAAACGACAAGGATAAAATTGACAAAAAGCAAGCAAAAACCCCGTTGATTCGTCCAATGATCAAGGCATAATCCGTATCTTTGCGGTGCAAAATGACAACCCCATAAATATGACGTTCACTCCATATATCCTTTTAGCATGCTTTTTAGCCGGAAATGCCGCCTGCGCCCAAACTCCGGGACGGACGGCTCAAGCCATGGAACGGGCGGGCTTCGTGGATGTCCGCAGCATGGACAGCACGATACGCGTGAGCCTGATGTACGCACGGGCGGACAACTTCACGGGACGGGTGCTTTACACCGACCTGCATGAAGCTTACCTGCACCCGAAAGCCGCACGCGCCCTGGCCAAGGCCAAAAAAATCCTGAAGACCTCCCACCCGGAACTGAGCCTGAAGGTGTACGATGCCGCCCGCCCGATGCACATCCAGCAAAAAATGTGGAACGTAGTGGCCGGAACACCGAAGAATATCTACGTGAGCAATCCCAAAAACGGCGGGGGATTGCATAATTACGGTATGGCCGTGGACCTCACGCTCTGCGACGCGAAAGGCGACACGCTGTCCATGGGCACGAAAATAGATTACTTAGGCAAATTGGCCCATATCGACAACGAGGCGGAAATGGTAAAGCAGGGCAAACTCACGCCGGAAGCCCGGAGCAACCGCGAACTGCTGCGCCGGGTCATGCGCCAAGCCGGGTTCAAAGCCCTGCGCACGGAATGGTGGCATTTCAATTTCATCACGCGCGCCGAAGCCAAAGCGCATTATAAACCCATTCCATAAAACACATGTTGGACGAAAAGACACAAGATTTTATCCGGACACACCGGGAGGAGGATGTACGCCGACTGGCCCTGAAACCGGCCCCGGAGAACGTAGACCTGCGCATGGCCTTGCAACAAATCGAGGGTTGGCAGACGGCAAGACGCAAACTCCCCTCATGGGCGGAACGAGACGGGATACAGTATCCGCCCCGTCTCCCGATGGAGCAATGTTCTTCGGAACAGACGGCAAGGTACAAACAAGCCCTCGTAAAACGCTTGTTGGACAACGACGGCACGGAAGCTCCCCATACCCTGATGGACCTGACCGGAGGTTTCGGCATCGATTTCAGCTTTCTGGCTCCACTGTTCGACCGGGCTGTCTATATGGAACGCCAACCGGAATTGTGCCGTATCGCGGCACATAACTTCAAAACATTGGGATTGGCACAAGCGGAAATCCGGGAAACCGACTCTTCCCTTTCGCCGGACGAATGGCCCGACGCCACTTGTTGCTTCGTCGACCCGGCACGGCGCGACACCGTCGGGCGCAAGACGGTGGCCATAGAAGACTGCGAGCCGGATTTATCCATCCTCCAGGAAGCCATCCGCCGCAAGGCGGCTTTCAGCCTCATCAAGCTCTCCCCCATGTTGGACATCCGGACGGCCCTGCGCACCTTGGCACACGTGGCCGAAGTCCACGCCGTCAGCGTACAAGGGGAATGCAAGGAACTGCTGTTGGTCATGACACGGCAAAAACCGGAAAAGACGGCGTGCCATTGCGTCAACCTCGGCACGGAAGACCCCACCTTCACGTTCACCTTGACTGAAGAGGAGGAGGCCGCATGCACTTATTCGGACATGCCGGGCCGATTTCTCTACGAACCGAATGCTTCCGTGATGAAGTGCGGCGGATTCCGCAGCCTGGCCACACGTTACGGCCTGCGGAAACTGCATCCCAATTCCCATTTATACACCTCAGACCATTCCTGCAAGGATTTTCCCGGGCGGGCGTTTGCCATAGAGGATTGCTGCGGATTCGGCAAAAAGGAACTGAAAGGACTTTTAAACGGCCTCGGACAAGCCAATCTGACCGTCCGCAACTTTCCGGACACCGTAGCCGGACTCCGCAAACGCCTCAAACTGAAAGAGGGAGGCAACGCTTACCTCTTCGCCACGACGTTGTCCGACGGACGGCATGTGCTGCTCCGGTGCCGGAAAGCGGGACCCCAATAAAAAAGGCCGGCTTCACAGCCGACCCCTTCCTTATGAAAAAAATTGCTCTGTTACTTTAACCTGTAACGGGTCTCTTCCAATCTGTATTTCTTCGTCTTCACTTGTTCCTTCTTCACGCCCTCACCCGTGACTTTTACGATAGCCACACGGTTCTTGTCGTTCTCGGCAAACGGTTGCACGTTGTCGCCCTTATATTCGGAAGTAATGACAGAGCGACTCACACCGGCCTTCACTAACGCCGCAACGACTTTCTCCGCCCGTTCCTTGGAATATTGCATATTCAACTCCGGTGTTCCCGTGGCTTTATCTGCATAAGCGGTTACCTGTACGTTGCAATTCTTATGCGCCTTGACAAAATCGGCTATCTTCTGAATCTTTGAAGCCGGATCCGGTTCGCTCAAACGGATTTTATAGTAAATATTGTCCTCGTAAGTGACTTTTTCGGGCACGTCCCTATACGTGATGTCGTCATACCAAACGGTATCCGTACGCGTAGCCCATTCCTCTGCCACCAGAACCGGCTCTTCCGCCATCTTTTCGGCCTTCTTCTGCCCGAACTTGAAAATCAGACCTAAAGAAGCTGTGGCAGCCCAGTCATTTCGGTCGGTCGTTTTAGAATTGATACGATCGGATCTGTTATTAGCGGCCAATTCCAGATTCAGTCCGAAATGTTCGGCGATATTGAAATCGAGCTGCATTCCCAACCGCACATTATGCGAAAGCCTACGATCCTGCCATGCCATCGGATAGTTCTCGGCTGCTTTGGCAGCCAACGCGTGGAAATCGTCATTGTCCCATGCGCCTGCCAATCCTACACCTCCAAGAAGAATAAGATTAAAGACACGATCTTTATCGCTACGGAACATGTTGGTCACGTTCAACAGCAAGTCCGCACTACCCGTCACCGTATTGAAATCGTAAGTTTCATTCAAAGATTTGATACCCCCCTTGTTCTCGTAACCGCTCACATGCAAACGCGCTCCAACGACCGGATTGAAATAAGCACCGAACGAAACGCCGTAACTCGGTGTGATCAACTTGCTGAAATCATAATGAGTAAAAGACACTTGCACGCCCCCGTTCAACCCGAAGAACATGTGCGGATACGGACGATAATCTTTCTCACTGTTTCCTTCTCCGGCATAAGCCACTCCCGTACCTATGGCCATAGCCATAACCGCGAGCATACATCTTATCTTTCCCATCAGTCTATATTTTTATGATTCAACTTGGATTAAGTTCACAAATATAAGATAAATACAAGAAGCTAACAATCTTTTTTAACTTTTTCTTAAAAAAAAGGGAGGATAAGCGAAAAGCGAAGCATTTTACTCAACTGTTAATAAAAAAAAGACTATATTTGCACGTTTGCGCATTGCCGCAATTTATTGACCATTTTACATATATGACATGTCTGCTGTAACCATTAAAAAAATATCGACTCGCCGTGAGTTGAAAGCGTTCATACGCTTCAACTACGAACTGTACAAGGACTGTCCGTACGCCGTGCCCGACTTTTTGGAAGACACGCTCGACACGTTCAACCCGCAGAAAAACGCAGCCTTCGATTTCTGCGACGTGGATTATTTTCTGGCTCTACGCGAAGGAAAAATCGTGGGGCGCGTGGCTGCCATCATCAACCATAAGGCCAATCAGACATGGGGCACGAACAACGCCCGCTTCGGTTGGATCGACTTCACGGACGACCCGGAAGTGAGCCGTGCCCTGATGGAGACGGTGGAAGCTTGGGGACGTGCCCGCGGATGCGACAAGATAGTAGGGCCTTTAGGGTTTACGGACATGGATCCGGAAGGCATGCTCACCGGCGGCTATGACCAGTTGAGCACGATGTCCACAACATACAACTATCCTTATTATCCAATTCACATGGACCGCCTTGGTTATACCAAAGAGGTGGACTGGGTGGAGCGCAAGATACGCGTACCCGACCAAGACCATCAGGCGCACATGGACAAATATTTCCGCGTGGCGGAGATGAGTGCCAAACGCTATAACCTGCGTGTACGCAAATTCAAAAGCGCCAAAGAAATACGTAAAGGCGGATGGGGGCCGAAAATATTCGATGTAGTCAACAAAGCATACGCCCCGTTGTACGGTTATTCCGAGATGAACGAGCGGCAGATCGCCCAATACGTCAACACTTACCTTCCGCTCGTAGACATGCGGCTGGTCACGGTCGTAGAAGATGCCGAAGGACGCATCATAGCCATGGGGGTGGGTATGCCTTCCCTCTCGCACGCTTTGCAGAAAGCCAAGAGCCGCCTGTTCCCTTTCGGTTGGTATCATTTGGTCAAGGCCCTGTTCTTCAAGCATTCGGATATCATAGATTTGTTGCTTGTGGCCGTCCTTCCGGAATATCAGAACAAAGGGGTCAATGCCATGCTCTTCGCCGACCTCATCCCCATTTGCCAACAGATGGGCTTTAAGTTCGGCGAAACGCATCCGCAACTGGAGACCAACGAAAAAAGCCAAGGGCAATGGGCTTACTTAGACGCAGAAGTACATAAACACAGACGTTGCTACCAGAAGTCACTTAAATAGAAACACACTATGGCAGAAGAAGAGAAACCAAACGAAGCACCGATACTTACCGAATACACCGAAGACCATATCCGCCACTTGTCGGACATGGAACATATCCGTACCCGTCCGGGCATGTACATCGGAAAACTGGGCGACGGTTCTCATGCCGAAGACGGTATCTACGTGCTTTTGAAAGAAGTGATAGACAACAGCATCGACGAGTTTAAAATGAATGCCGGCCGACGGATAGAAATCACCGTAGAGGACAACTTGCGGGTCAGCGTACGCGACTATGGCCGCGGTATCCCTTTGGGCAAACTCATCGAAGCGGTGAGCATGCTCAACACGGGCGGCAAATACGATTCCAAGGCATTCAAGAAGAGCGTGGGACTGAACGGAGTGGGTGTGAAAGCGGTCAACGCGCTCAGCTCGCACTTCGAAGTGCGAAGCCATCGCGACGGCGAAATGCGCCGGGCCACTTTCGAACGCGGAATCCTGACCGGCGAATCGACGGAACCGACAGCCGACGAAAACGGAACTTTCATCTATTTCGAACCTGACTGTGCTTTGTTCAAGAACTACACGTTCCGCACCGAATTCATTGAAACGATGCTGCGCAACTACACATACCTGAACACGGGACTGACCATCATGTTCAACGGCCGCCGCATCCATTCCCGCAACGGTCTGGTAGACCTGTTGAACGATAATATGACCAACGACGGGCTTTATCCTATCATCCACTTGAAAGGGGAAGACATAGAAATAGCCTTTACCCACACGGGACAATACGGAGAGGAATATTATTCGTTCGTCAACGGACAGCATACGACCCAAGGCGGCACGCACCAAAGTGCCTTCAAAAAACACATTGCCGAGACCATCAAAGATTTCTCAGGCAAGAACTTCGATTACGGAGACATCCGTAACGGACTGGTGGCGGCCATCGCCGTCAACATCGAAGAACCGCTCTTCGAAAGCCAGACGAAAATCAAATTAGGGTCGCTGACCACCATACCCGACGGCGGAATCAGCATAGACAAGTTCGTGGGCGACTTCGTCAAAGAACAGGTGGACAACTACCTGCACAAGAATACGGACATCGCCGACATCATCATACAAAAAATCACCGAAAACGAAAAGGAACGCAAAGCCATCGCCGGCGTGACAAAGTTGGCACGCGAACGAGCCAAGAAGGCCAACTTGCACAACCGCAAACTGCGCGACTGCCGCATCCACCTGAACGATGCCAAAGGCGACCTGAAGGAGGATAGCAGCATCTTCATCACCGAAGGCGACTCGGCTAGCGGCAGTATCACCAAGAGCCGCGACGTGACGACCCAAGCGGTGTTCAGCCTGCGAGGCAAGCCGTTGAACTGTTTCGGTCTCACAAAGAAAGTGGTGTACGAAAACGAGGAGTTCAACCTCCTGCAAGCCGCCCTGAACATCGAAGACGGACTAGACGGGCTACGCTACAACAAAGTCATCGTGGCTACCGATGCCGACGTGGACGGCATGCACATCCGCCTGTTGATGATTACTTTCTTTCTACAGTTCTTCCCCGAACTTATTAAGAAAGGACACGTGTATATTCTCCAGACGCCCCTTTTCCGCGTGCGCAACCGCAAAAACAAAATCGGCAAGCAAAAGTTGAAGGAACTGGAAGAAGAAGCCAAGGCTGCCAAATCGGACTTCATCACCCGCTATTGTTATTCCGACGAGGAGCGCGTGGCGGCCATCGAAGCCTTAGGTCCCGACCCGGAAATCACCCGTTTCAAAGGGCTTGGGGAAATCTCTCCCGACGAGTTCAAGCACTTCATCGGCCCGGACATCCGTCTGGAACAAGTGTCGTTGCATAAGAGCGACCAAGTGAAAGAGCTATTGGAATATTACATGGGCAAGAACACCATGGAACGACAGAACTTCATTATCAACAACCTGGTCATCGAGGAAGACCGTGCGGAAGAAGACGAAACCGCAGAAACCGCTATATAAAGATTCATCAATGGAAAAAATAGCCATATTCCCCGGTAGTTTCGACCCTTTTACCAAAGGACACGAATCTCTGCTACGACGGGGGCTTACGCTCTTCGACCGCATCATTATCGGCGTGGGCATCAATGAATACAAGCGCATGGAACAAAGTACGGAAAAGCGCATTGCCGCCCTGCGTAAACTTTTTGCCGGGGACGAACGCATCCAGGTGGAGGGCTACTCGGACCTGACCGTAGATTTCGCAGCCCGCCATCACGCCCGCTTCATCCTGCGCGGCATACGCTCCATCAAGGATTATGAATATGAAATGAACATAGCCGACCTGAACCGCCGGTTGACAGGCGTGGAGACTATTATCTTGTTCACAGAACCGGAATGGGCGTTCATCAGTTCCACGATGGTGAAGGAACTTATGCACTTCGGGAAGGACATATCACCTTATATCCCGGAGGGACTCGAATATGAATAAACAACAATTCAGCACAAACATCATGAAAAAAACTCTTTGGGCAGCCTTGCTCTTCTGCCTTCCGTGGACGGCTCCGGCGCAACGGAAAGGAAACATGTCGGAAATGGAACAGTCCATGCGTAAACTCTCCATGGCCCAGTTGGCCATCAGCAGCCTATACGTGGACAGCGTGGACGAAGTGAAACTGACGGAGGATGCCATCAACGGGATGCTCTCCAAACTGGATCCGCACTCCTCTTACACCAACGCCGAGGAAACCAAGAAGATGAACGAACCGTTGCAAGGTAATTTCGACGGTATCGGCGTACAATTCAACATGTTGGAAGACACGCTTGTCGTCATTCAGCCCGTGGCCAAAGGACCGTCGGAAAAGGTGGGCATCCTGGCCGGCGACCGTATCGTCAGCGTGAACGACACAGCCATTGCCGGTGTGAAGATGAGCCGTGAGGAAATCATGCGCAGGTTGCGTGGCCCGAGAGATACAAAAGTAAAATTAGGTGTGGTGCGGAACGGTATCAAAGACCGATTGGAATTCATCGTCACGAGGGACAAGATTCCTGTATCTACCGTAGATGCGGCTTTCATGGTAACCCCCACTGTGGGGCTTATCCGCCTGTCCAGTTTCGGTAGCACGAGCCATGATGAAGTGAAGAAAGCCATCAAGGACTTGCAAGACCAAGGCATGAAGGACTTGATACTGGACTTGCAGCAGAACGGCGGCGGATATATGGATGCCGCGACGGGCATTGCCAGTGAGTTCCTGCCCAAGAACGATTTGATTGTCTACACCAAAGGATTGCGCACGCCCTATAAAGAATTCCGCGCCCAAGGCCCGGGATTGTTCCGTGAGGGGAAAATCATCGTATTGGTGGATGAATATTCAGCCTCGGCCTCCGAAATCGTCACGGGAGCCATCCAAGACCAGGACCGCGGCTTGGTGGTGGGCCGCCGCACGTTTGGCAAAGGCCTGGTACAAAAGCCTTTCGTCCTGCCCGACGGCTCCATGATCCGACTGACCGTGGCACGTTATTATACACCGAGCGGACGCTGCATCCAAAAGCCCTACACCATGGGGGACAAGATGAAGTATAACATGGACGTCATAGAACGTTACAACCATGGCGAACTGACCAACGCAGACAGCATCCACTTCCCCGACTCCTTAAAATATAAGACTTTGCGCAAAGGCCGTACCGTCTATGGAGGAGGAGGTATCATGCCGGACTATTTCATACCGTTGGATACGGCACGCTACACCAAATTCCATCGCGAACTGACGGCCAAAGGTGCCATCGTCAACGCCGACCTCAAGTTTATTGATAAATACCGTAAGAAAATCCGGCGCGGATACGCTTCATTCGACAAATTCAAAACTGGTTTTGAAACACCCCAAGAACTCATCGACCTGGTACTTGCTGAAGGGGAAAAAGCCGGTGTGAAGCCCAAAGACGAGGAAGAACTTCAAAAGACATTACCGGAACTGAAACTTCAGATGAAAGCCTTGATTGCACGGGACATCTGGGACATGTCGGAATACTTCGCCGTCATGTACGAAGAGAATCCGTTCGTGAAAAAAGCATTGGAGCTTCTTAAATAATCTACCTTACACAGGAGTTTCACAAAAACATCTTCCATCTTTCAGGATATGCTGTAAACCTTTCGCTTAAAGCATATTAGTATCCTGAAGGATGGAAGTGCCATCTTTCAGCCCACTTTCAGGTAATGGGCTGCTACCGTTGTGCGCCAAACGGAAAATCAATCTCAGGCGAGTGATTTTTCAATCTCAGCCGAATGATTTTCGGATGTGCGCCAAACGGAAAGCGGCAGTCGGCCCGGCTTATGCCTGACATGGGCTGAAAGATGAAGGATTGGAAGTTCAGGATGTATCCGTCTTGCTTTGAAAGGGTTACGTGGTATCCTGAAAGATGAAGTCCATTTCCGGGAAAAGGCATGGAGGGATGAAGGCATGGAGGTGAACGTAAACGTGCACAAACCTGCGGAACCGTGCGGAAATGTGCACAAACGTGCAGCCTTCGCCGTGCGGCCCCCTAACTTTGCCGTAAAAACGAAGCACATGGAATTGAAACAGATCGTAAAGAGGGCGGTACGCCGGTGGGTGGAGAAAATCGCGAGTAAGCGAGCGCAGAGGCAAGCTCGCTTGGCTTTGCCGAGTGGGAGCGAATTATTAAAAAGGAAGGCAGAAGCATACGGCACGAAAGACCGCACGTCTGCCACCCTTGAGCGTCGGTTGGCCGCTTTCGCGGAGGCGCGTTACGACCTGCGCCACAACCTGCTGACGGGGCAGGCGGAGTTCCGCCCCAAGGGACAGGATGCGGCCTCCTTCCTCCCCCTCACGGCACGCGACCTCAACTCCCTCTGCCTCTCCGCCCACGAGGCGGGCATCCCGTGCTGGGACCGCGACGTGTCGCGCTTCGTGGCCTCCGACCGCCTGCCCGACCACCATCCCTTCCGCGATTATTTCGACCGCCTGCCGCGCATCGCCTCCTTCATCGCTACGTCCAACAGCCACGAACTGCTTTCCGACCCTTCTGGCAGCCGCCGCTTCCTCTGCGTGGAGGTGGAGCGCCCCATCGACAGCACGGGCATCGACCATGCCCAGATCTATGCCCAACTGAAGGGCATGCTCCTCGGCGGCGGGCGTTACTGGTTCACGGCGGAAGAAGAGGCGGAAATCCAACGTGCCAACGTGGCTTTCTACCGCACTTGCCCTGCGGAAGAAGCATTCGCCCGCCATTTCCGTGCCGCCCGTCCGGGTGAAGAGGCCCTGTCCGTTTCCCTCCCCGAGCTCATCGCCCTGTTGCGCAAGCGTCATCCGGGCACGCTCACGGGCATCGGGATGCAGGAGTTCAGCCGCGCCCTCGTGGCCGCAGGCGTGGAACGGCGGCATACGGAAAAGGGTAACCGTTACAGGATCGTGCCGTTGGAGACTTCCGATTTCCAAGACCTGTATCTCTACAAAAAGAGTTAAATGAAGTCCCAAACACCAAAGAAAAGGAAAGAAGCCCTCCGGCATTTGACCTTGCCAACAGTACCAAAGAAATACCTCTTTGGAATTGCTTCATATAGCAAAAAAGATTACCTTTGCATCGTCACACCGACCCTTTAGCACGGAATACAACCATGGGAAAGAAGATATTCAATGAAGACCGTTACGTGAACCCTTACACCGACTTCGGGTTCAAGAAACTGTTCGGCACAGAAATGAACAAAGACTTGTTGCTCAGTTTCATCAACAGTTTACTGCATGGCAAAGAAAAAATAAAGTCCCTCACCTACCTCAACACCGAACATCTCGGAATCAGTGAGGCAGACCGGCGGGCCGTATTCGACGTGTACTGCGAAAACGAAAGGGAAGAAAAAATCTTAGTGGAAATGCAACGTGGAGAACAACAGTTCTTCAAGGACAGAAGCCTCTACTATTCCACGTTCCCCATACAGGAACAAGGAAAGAAAGGGAGTTGGGACTACCAACTCAAGGCCGTCTATGTCATTGGCATACTCAATTTCACCTTCGACCACAAGCATGACACATACTACCACCACGAGGTACAACTGACGGACAGGAAGACTCAGGAAGTGTTCTACGACAAGTTGACTTTCATCTATCTCGAAATGCCGAAATTCAACAAACAGGAAAATGAGCTAAGCAACATGTTCGACAAATGGCTCTTCGTGTTACGCAACCTGACGCGCCTCATGGAGAAGCCTGCGGCACTTCAAGAACGCGTCTTCACCAAACTGTTCAAAGCTGCCGAAATCGCCAAATTCACCAAAGAAGAATATGACCGCTACGAGGAAAGCCTGAAAGTGTATCGGGACTGGCAAAACACTATTGCCACAGCCGAGCACAAAGCCTTGGAACGAGGTCTGAGACGCGGATTGGAACAAGGACTGGAACAAGGACTAAAACAAGGTTTGGAACAAGGTTTGGAACAAGGATTTGAGCAAGGAGAACAGCACAAAGCCAAAGTGATAGCCCTCCAAATGAAATCCAACGGTATTCCCACAAATATCATTGTACAATGCACAGGATTGAATGCCAACGAAATAGAAAAGTTATAATTAGAGAATATCTACCGACAGACAAAGAAGCCGTCATGAATCTAATCAAGTTGAACACGCCCGATTATTTCGCAGAAAAGGAAGCGGATGATTTAAACAAATATTTGGACAAAGAAATAGAACGGTATTACGTCCTACTCGTCAATGGAACTGTCATCGGAAGTGGTGGAATAAATTTTGCAGAAAACAAAACGGTCGGGAAAATAAGTTGGGACATGATACATCCGAAATTTCAAGGCAAGTCATTAGGGACAAAGTTATTAAACCATAGACTTGAAATCCTGAAAACCATTCCCGGTATTCAAAGAATAACGGTGAGAACCTCACAAGCAGCTTATAAATTTTACGAAAAACAAGGATTTGTCCTACATGAAATCAAAAAGGACTATTGGGCCGATGGCTTTGACATGTACAGTATGGTATATGGAAAAAGCTTCTAAATATCAACCAATTAAACGGTTTCAATATTTGTTGTAAGAATGATGCCTGTCAAAGGCCGTAAAATACCAACTACTGAAAAGGTGATGGCTGCAACTGCAATAACGCTGTTTACGATTGCTAACCTAAAACTCCACCGTCACCCCTAACGTGGGCAACAGTGTCCCGCTTATTTGTTCTATACGCCGCATCACATAACGCTGCTCCTTCAAAGGCACTTCGGGATTCGACACAACGCCGGTACTCATAAACACATCCGGCTGACGTAGTTTGCTAACGGTCACATTCTGTAAGTCAAGATACAATCCCAGGCGCCAACGTTTGAAAAAGAATTCTTTGTCCACCCGCACATCCAGTTGGGCATAACCTGGTAGCCGCTCTGCATTGTAACGGCTGTAATCGTAGGCTGACTTCCCATTCGCATCCCAATACGTCACGTAGGACGAGGCTATCTCATCGTACGGCGTATAAGGAGAGCCGCCGATGCAACTCAACCGTAATCCTACGCTCCAACGGTGTGGGAAATCATACGTACCGCTCATGTTCAGAATCACTCGATTGTCCCAAGCCGAAGGGACATAAGCGGCATGACGGTCGGCACGGTATTCGCTACGGTACCAAGTAAAAGAACCGGTCAGGTTCAGACGGTCGGGCAAAGTCCAACGCATCAAGGCTTCCACTCCGTAGGCACGGCCTTGCGCCGTAGACACCAATGCCTCGTTGCCTACCACACCATAATCCGTACCCTTGCAAGTCAACGGAACCCCGTCGGCCAACGAAAGCGGCACACGGTGATAAGACTTATAGAACCCTTCTACCGATACAGCCCAACGGTCATTGGCTTTCCATTCGCCGCCACAAGCTGCCTGCGCCACATTCATATAACGTAAATCCCGGTTGGCCAACCGGTTTGTTGCGTCTTTATAGCCCAACGCCGTGTAAGGCGGCAATTGGTGATACCAGCCTGCTGAAGCTGCCGTCGACCAATGGGGTGAGAAAACATAACGGAAAGAAGCGCGCGGAGATAGCTGTTCCCACGGACGGGACATGCGCGACGAATAATTATTGCCGTCTGCCCGCACCCCGACCGACGCACTCCATCGTTCTTCCGGAGCCGTATAAGCCACAGAGAACGAAGCTCCATAGGCGATAAGCCCCAAATGGGTACGGTAGACAGACCAGTCCCCGACCGACAAAAGACGGCGTTCACGGTCGGTATAATCCATGTAATTCAATTCCGCACCCTCTTTCAACGTCCAACCACCCGACAACGTCGTCATATTCTCTGCACGGAACGTGGTCTTTTGCTCTGTAGAACGCAATCGAAGCGTGAGATTCTCCTCAGTACCCTCATCATTATTCCGGTATTTCAGATTCTTGTCGTTCAGGTAATTGTGGCTCAATACGTACGTCTGCACATGCCTTCCGGCATAATGTCGGTAAGAAGCCCCTACCGTAAAAGTCTCTTGCTCTATCTTGGGCAGATAGCTCAAAATATAATCCGAACCTTCGTCTTCTCCCGCCAAATCCGTATTCAGTTCCATCCGGTCTACTCCGGCCAATGCCATCACCGTCAGTTCGTCGTACGGCGTCAAACGGGTCTTTACCTTAAACTGCCCGTCGATATAGTTCGGAAGGAAAGGCAAACCTATCATTTTAAAAAGTAATTGCAAATAAGACTGGCGCAAGGAGAACAGGTAAGTCGTCTTTTCCCCGATATGGCCGCTCCCGCTCAAGGCGGCCTCGGAAGCTCCCAAAGTAGCCTTGAACGTCTGACGCTCCGAAGAGCCTTCGCGCAAACGGAAATCGAGCACGGAACTCAAGGCTCCTGCACGGTCGGCCGGAAACGAACCCGTATAAAACTTAATCTCACGCACCAAATCGGCATTGACGATGCTCACCGGGCCTCCCGTAGCTCCCTGCGTGGCAAAATGGTTGATGTTCGGAATCTCTATACCGTCCATATAAAAACGGTTCTCCGACGGACCGCCGCCCCGCACTATCAAATCGTTACGGTATCCCACCGGAGAGAAGGCCACACCCGGATAACCGCGCACGATACGCGAAATGTCCCGGTTGGCTCCAGGGCTTTTCTCTATCTCGCGAAGCCCTATGACCTGCACGCTCACCGGAGCCTCAGCTGTCTTGCCATACGACTTAGGACGTACAGTCAAAGTATGCAACGACTTGACATCTTCCTCCAATTCAACGTTCACTTCGGGCGTGACAGCCGAAACGATATAATCCGGTGTATCCTGCGGCACATATCCGGCCGCCGTCACCCGGAATGAAAAAATACCGGGCGGCACGTGAGGTAATACGAACACACCGGCCGTATCAGTCACCGCACGCAAGGTGTCCATCGAAGTAGGAAACACAAAAGCCCCTACCACCGGTTGGCGGCTCGTCCGGTCTATCACTTTGCCCGTCACACGAAAAGAAGACTGTGCAACTGCCTGCACCACCAAGAGACTACATAAGAGCCATCCGCAGAAAAATTTCTTCATCCCAATTTGTTTTCATACAAAAAAAATGCAAAACGCATTTCAACACTCAAATACGCTTTTGAACAATGATTCTGCTATCACATTGGCCAACCTCACAGGTACGGCATTACCTATCTGTCGCATCGCTTCCGTCCAAGAACCAGATATGGAATAATCATCAGGAAATGTCTGTATCCGTTTCGCTTCAAGCACGGTATAATAACGTACTTTCCCATCAGGATACTTTATCATATTCTCCCCTCCCGGTACCCCATGCCCTCCAGCCTTTATGGTTTTGGACGGCTGATCAATATCACTGCCGGTATGCCCGGCATATTCTTTTGCACCGGTTCTTAACAGATGTTCATTGTACGATTCACTTGCTTCAAGCGGAACAGGCAAGCCCTGCAAAGCATCACGTACAGTCTGCCAAGGAGCCTTTACCGGTGGAAACATTCCATATTGAGACAATAAACGTTCCTTTTGCAAGGCCTGTTGTCTTTGTTCCCCAAAAGGAGGGATGAGATTATGCCTCTCCCAATAACTTCCAGTTACATACTTATCCCAAAGTAATGCTTCCTGCGAATGCGTTCCTTCTGGAAAATTCCAAGCCACATTTAAATCATTCCGGATGCCGACAATAACCACACGTTCACGCCTTTGTGGGACACCGTAGTCTGCCGCATTTAGCAACCTAAATATTACATTATACTTTAATTCTTTATAAGAACCTTCTGTATGAATACGTTCAAGCAATGAAAGATTTCTCTCCCAGTCCAAGTTTTTCAACTCCACATGAGGATAAGTAAGTTGCAGGATGATGTAACTAAAATATCGAGCAAATGACTGCCTCAGCAAGCCCTTTACATTCTCAAAAATAAAAACTTTAGGCGTTAACTGTCGAATAGCGGAAATTGCATATGGAAACATGTCCCTATCATCCTTGTATCCCAAAGCCTTTCCACCCAAAGAAAAAGGTTGGCATGGAGGACCTCCCGCAATAACATCTATATTACTGAACTGAGAAAATTGAAAATCCCGTATATCTGTCTCAAAAACAATATCAGGTGAGTAATTCCATCTTAAAGTTTTACAAGCATCTCCATTCCACTCAACAAAAGCCTGATGACGAGCACCCGCCATTTCAATACCCTTTGCTAAACCTCCAGCACCTGAAAATATTTCCAAACTATTAATCATATTACTCTCCCGATAAATACTTACAGACTTTCCTTTCTACATCAACCAAAGGCAAAGCCTTACCTTGGCACTTATAAGCCCAACTCCGTCCTGGATGCAATACGTCCCAATCTGATTTGGACTGATTATATCGTCCTTTTCCGGGATCATGATTGCCAAACCCATCTATCGAGCTATTCCATACCGGAGTATAACAACGGATTAATGCCGCTTCAATAGTTCCTATCATATCACAAGCGGCATTTTCCAATATCATGAAACGACAATGGAAATCTTTCAAATCCAAATTATGCACCTGGTTGATACTATTTGCGTGCTCACATAACCTTCTGTAAAGTTCATGCGAACTTTGAGATTTCCCAACTGTCCTTGCCTGCCTCCAACCTTGCGGCACGGCCTTACCTACATAAATCGGTTGCTTAAACTCCAACCTGTTTAAATCATAAAGTATCTTATAATAAGGATTCTTCCCTATATAATATAGAGCATACACCCCTGTACCTATGAAATTTTCCGGAGGTGGCAATTCATGAACAGGCGTACCATTGAAAAAACGTATGGTATCTTTTATTATTTCTTCAAAAGCATTCGATTTATACACATGCTTAGACCTGTCAAAAACATCATTCATTCTATACTTTTTAAGGAAGGTATATTATAAAATCTTCTTAGCTTATAATTATCGGCAAATATACTTATAGTTGCAAAATTACACTTTTTACTGGTAAAAATGAGAGCCAAAGACGGAAAAGTTGAGGATTTTATAAAAATCTGACGAATAAGCCTATTTTTTCACTACCTTTGTCCATCATACTTCGGATGGGATGCGAATGAAAAATACTTTCTACCTGTTACTGTTTTGGTTAGGACTTTCCCTGAAAGTTCCGGCACAAGCCATCTGGTCAATGGACTTTCCGTTCGCCGGAGAGCTGCCATCCAACGAAATGACGGAACTCTATCAGGACGAAGACGGCTTTGTCTGGATAGGCACAACGAACGGCTTGTCGCGCTACGACGGTTACCGCCTGCAAACGTTCCAAACAGACTACCGACATCCGGGCCGGCTTACCCACAACCACATCACCTGCATTGCGGAAGACAGTGCATACCTTTGGGTTGGAACGAGAAAAGGACTGAACCTCGTCGACAAACAGACTTACCGGATTACCACACCGGGAGAAGCCCCGTTACAGACCGCCTACATCCGCTCTCTTTGTTCCGACGGGAAAAAACGCATATGGGTAGCCTTAAACGACCGGCTATTGGAGTCCCGTTTCCCATACCATGAATATACCTCCATCAAACTACCTTCCCCAAACGGCAAACCGTCTTACATCAACTCTTTCTTTTATGAAAAAGGAAAAGAACGCCTATGGATATGCACGTCGAATGGGATTTTCGTCTATACGGACAGTACACAACACCTGCGCCACCTGCCGCCGGTGGGACAGACCAACTCTCCTTTCACGCTTTTCCAAGACAGGGACGGGCGGTACTGGCTCACCACATGGGGAGAAGGACTGTGGCAACTCCTGACCGATGAAACCTTGAGACATGTGGAATATATCCATCAGGACATACAGTCACCACGAGGGAAAGTGGCAGACAGCAAATTCTTCAGTACAAGCCAAGACGACACGTTCGGTTACATTTGGGCCTTGTCCTATAACAACCTGTACGCATTCCAGTATGACGACCGTACCGGCAAGTTGATCCCCGTGGCTTTACCCAAATACATAGACACGGGCAAAATGTACACCAAAATCCTGAAAGACCACGATGGCAACCTGTGGCTCAGTTCTTACGACCGGGGCACGTTGCTCACGTTTCATACGGAAACCATAAGGAGCTACCCGTTGGACGACCTGCGCAAGACCTTGGACTGGATGCCCAATCTGCTCACTTTGAACCGCGACACCCAGGGGCGCTTCTGGTTCATCCAAGACCGCTTCGGTCTCTGCCTCCATGGGCCGCAACACGGAAAAACCGTTTTCGCTACCCCCGAAATCCAGAACCTGACGGTAGATGCCCGCGTCACGGCATCCAGTCCTGTCAGCGGCGGCTTATGGGTAGCAGCTCCCCACCGCAACCAAGTGTACCTGTTGACATACGAACAAGGAACATTTAAGGTAAACCGCCGCATCCGGTTGTCCGACGCTTCCGGTGATTATGTTCCCGCCAACCAGATGGAAGAAACATCGGACGGCAAACTTTGGTTGCGCAGCGGAGGGCGTATGCTTTGCCAACCTGCCGACGGCACGTCCTTGCTCTCCACGCCCGATAGCCTGCACTTTACCGCCTTTGTCCATAGAGACGCTGTGTCCGTCTGGGCCGCCACTTCCCGACGTCTATATATAATAACGGTGGAAGGGAAACGCATGGCATGTATTCCGCAAACACTTGCCTTCCAGAACCACAAGGACGAGGAGGCGCGCTTTCTCTGTCCCGATGACTCGGACGGCTTTTGGGTAGCCACCAATCTGGGGCGCATCCTGTACGGCCAACCGGAGGATTCGGTTTTCCAAGATTTCAGCGACCGTTTCGACACGCAAGGCATGACAATATTGAATCTGTTGTGGCGAAACCACCACCTTTGGATCGTCTCCCACAACCGTTTCATCCACTACGACACACGGAGCCACAACCTGCAACAATACACTTCCTCGGACGGCAATATGTCTTCCCCCATCTTCCGCGACCAAGCTGCATTCCTTTCGGCCGACGGTACACTCTACGCCGGAGGACGTGGCGGTTTCGTATCAGTCACTCCCCCATCTTCATCCGGCTCTAAAGCCCCTTCACGTACGGTGATGCTGACCGACTTCAAAAGCGGTACGCGCAGTATGCTGTTCAATCCCTCCGGGCGGTACGCGTCCGGACAGCCCGACCGGCACACGCTTACCTTGCAACCTGAAGCAGCCAACCTTTCCCTCTGTTTTTCCACATTAGATTATGCACGAAGCGGAAAAGTACGTTACGCTTATCGGTTGGAAGGCCTCGATACCGATTGGAACTACCTGCAAGAAGGAGAAAACACGGCTTATTACCAGAAACTGCCCAAGGGATACTACCGGTTGGTCGTAAAAGCCACAGACCGTAACGGGCAATGGCAGGCTCCCGCCACGCTGCTCAGCCTCACGCAACTTCCGGCTTGGTACGAAACCATGTGGGCTTACGCGGCCTACGTAACCGTTGCCCTGTTTCTCATCTACGTACTCCTGAGGCTGTACTTGCAACGATTGCGCAGCCGCAACCGATTACAACTCCAAGAAGCCCTGACACAAGCCAAACTGGATTATTTCACCAACATCTCCCACGACTTGCTTACGCCGCTCAGCGTGATATCCTGCGTAGGTGACTACTGGGAACGGAAGTATCCGACCGAAAAACGCCAGACCACGGTGCTGCGCCACAACATCTACCGGCTGAAACGCCTGCTGCAACAAGTCCTGGATTTCCGTAAGACCGAGAACGGCAACATGGTACTTCGCCCCGAAGAAGGCGACATCTTCGCTTTCGCCCGTCAACTGTGTACCCACCATTTCTGGCCTTTGGCTGAACAGAAAGGCGTACGGCTAAACCTCCGAATTCCGGAAGGCGAATGCCGGGGCACACTGGATTTTGACAAAACAGACAAGATACTCTATAACTTGCTTTCCAATGCCGTCAAATACACGCCAAGTGGAAAAAATGTCGATTTCATCGTGGAAATATGGCAAAACGGAACAGAAAAAGACGTGATATTCACCGTACAAGACGAGGGTGTCGGCATACCGGCCAAAGAACAACAAAGGATATTCGACCGCTTCTACACCGGAAGCAACGGGCGTAGCGGACAATCGAACGGCATAGGGTTGGCATTGGCACGGGAATTGACCACCTTGCACCATGGCAGATTAACACTGAAAAGCGAACCGGGAAAGGGAAGCTGTTTCACCGTGGCCCTTCCCCTGGACCTTCCGCCCACCGTCTCCGCAAAAGAAAACCTCGAAATACAGCTGACAGATGCTGAAGCATCCACACAAGACTTCACTTCACCAGAAGCCTTCTCCCCTATGCCGCAAGAGCCGTCTCCCGAAGCCCGAGAACCCGGAAACGACCGTCCCTCCATCCTCCTTGTGGACGACAACACGCAACTGTTGGAAATGATGGAGAAGATATTGGCCACGAAGTACCGGGTGCTCACGGCAGAAAACGGGTTGGAGGCTCTGAAACAACTCAAGGCAAGCGCCGTAGACCTCATCGTATCGGATGTCATGATGCCGGGCATGGACGGATTCGCCTTGTGCAGGAAACTTAAATCACAACTCGAAACTAGCCACATTCCCGTTATCATGCTGACAGCCAAACAGAGCGCGGATGACCGGGTAGATTGTTATGAAGCCGGAGCGGACGGTTATTTGGCCAAACCTTTCGAGTTGAAAGTGCTAGCCGCCCGGATAGACAATCTGCTCCATACCTACCGGAACCGCCAACAGACTTTCAGGATGGAAGACCACGTCCGTCTGGCCGAACTGGAATATTCTTCCAACGACACCCAGTTCCTTCAGGACATGGCAGACTGTATCCACACCCATTTGGCCGAAGAAGGATTCGATTTGGAACAACTGTCCGGCCATTTGAATGTGTCCAAATCCACCCTCCACCGCAAAGTGAAGGCCATGACCGGGCTTACACCTTTGGAATTTATCCGGAACATCAGGCTGAAGTATGCCTGCGAGATGCTTTCACGCCGCGACCGAAACATCAGCGAAATCGCTTATGCCACGGGCTTCTCTTCGCCCAAATATTTCACCAAGTGCTTTAAAGAAGAGTTCGGACTGACACCCCGCGAATACCAAGAGAAAGAAAAATAAAACCGTAACAGGCAAAAAACAGTCGGGAAGGGGGTAAAAAACTGCCAGAATAGGATTTTACCCCCTTTCTGGCAGTTTTTTACTCCTCTGTAACCTTCCTTTTCATATAGTTTTGCAAACAAATCAATCAAAACACATAAAAAAATACAGATTCAAATGAAAACGAACTTACGTACACACCGGAGTAGCCGGCTGAAGTGGGTGGCCGCCCTCTTTTTCGCATTCGGAATCGGAAACGCCCTCCCGGTTTCTGCCAACTTCTCCCGTGCAGACGAGCTTGCCATTCCGAACGCTACACGTTCAAACCGAGAAGTAAACTTTAACAGGAATTGGAAATTCTTTTTAGGCGATACCGCTGCAGCCTCGCATCCGGACTTCGACGACAACCATTGGCGCACGTTGGACCTGCCCCATGACTGGAGTATCGAAGGCCGTCCTGAAGCAGACAATCCGGCCGGTAACGATGGAGGGTATTACCCCACTGGCATCGGTTGGTACCGCAAGACATTCGACTTTACTCCGGATAGCCGACATCCCGAAACCACCCTCTATTTCGAAGGGGTTTACATGAACGCGGAAGTATTCGTCAACGGACATAATCTCGGCATACGCCCCTACGGTTATTCATCTTTCTACCACGACATCACGCCTTACCTCAAAGCAGGCAAGAATGTCATTGCCGTGCGTGTGGACAACTCGGGACAGAAGAACTGCCGTTGGTACACCGGTTCCGGCATTTACCGCAACGTGAAACTTATCCGTACCCCTAAAGCACACTTTGAACCGTGGGGCATAGGTATCACCACCGAACAAGTGAACCAAAAGACGCAGGTGGAAGTGAAAGCCACGCTCGCCAACCGCAATAAAGCCCTCCCGGTCACACTGCTTTGCACGGTTACCGACTTGGACGGTCACACCATTCTCACACAAAAAGAAACTGTCACCCTTGAAGCGAACCGGACAAGCAAAATCAAACTGCAATTCCCTTTTGAAAACGCCAAGCTCTGGAGTCCTGAAACACCGAACCTCTACCGGATGGTATGTTGCCTCGTACCGGCCAACGGAGAACCGGCCGACACAGTCACCACTACGTTCGGGGTGCGCCACGTGGAATACAATGCCGAAAAAGGATTAGTTCTGAACGGTAAGGCCATAGAAATGAACGGCGGATGCCTCCATCATGACAACGGTCCGCTCGGTGCCGCCTCTTACCGCGATGCAGAATGGCGTAAGGCACGGCTGATGAAAGAGGCCGGATTCAACGCCGTGCGCACCTCGCACAACCCTCCATCGGAAGCCTTCCTCGATGCTTGCGACCACTTGGGACTGTTGGTCATCGACGAATCGTTCGACGGATGGCGGTCAGCCAAAACGCCTAAAGATTACTCCGTCCTGTTCGACCAATGGTGGACGAAGGACATCGAGTCCATGGTACTGCGCGACCGCAACCATCCGTCTATCTTCTGTTGGAGCATCGGAAACGAAATCATCGAGCGCAAAACGCCCGAAGCCGTCCTTACGGCATACGCCTTGGCAGGCCATGTACGCCGCCTCGACCCGAGCCGTCCGGTGACATCTGCCCTTGCGGCATGGGACAGCGACTGGGAAATCTACGACCCGTTGGCTGCCGCACATGACATCGTGGGTTACAACTACATGATGCACAAAGGACCGTCGGACCACGAACGCGTCCCTTCGCGCATCATGATGCAGACGGAATCTTACCCACGCGACGCATTCGCCAACTGGGCACGGGTCAACGACCATTCCTATATCATCGGAGATTTCGTGTGGACGGCTATCGACTACCTCGGCGAATCGGGTATCGGACGCTTCTTCTATAAAGGAGAGACCGAAGGCGAACACTACCAACGTAACCAATTCCCGTGGCACGGTGCCTATTGCGGTGACATCGACCTTACTGGATGGCGTAAACCCATATCCTACTACCGCGAGATGCTCTTCTTCCCCGAACGCAACAAACTGTTCCTCTCCGTAAAGGAACCTTCCGGATACTACGGAGAAATCAAGGAAACCCAATGGTCCGTTTGGCCCACATGGGAGAATTGGAACTGGCCCGGACATGAGGGAAAGAATATCGACGTGGAGATTTACTCCCGTTACCCATCCGTACGTTTGTACTTGAACGACAAACTCATCGGTGAAAAGGCTACGACCCGGGAAGAAGAATTCAAAGCCATCTTCACCTTGCCTTACGCCCCGGGTACCCTTCGCGTCGCAGGCGTAGAAAACGGGCAGGAGAAAGAATCACGTACTTTGGAAACAGCCGGAAAACCGGCACGCATCCGGTTGACGGCCGACCGCACGGAAATCTCGGCCGATGGCGAGTCATTGGTTTATGTCGTGGCTGAAATTACGGACAAGAAAGGACGGGTGGTACCCAATGCCGACAATCTGTTGGCATTCGAACTCCAAGGGCCCGGTACACTGTTGGCGACATGCAGTGCCGATTTAAAAGATTGCACGGCTTACACCGCTCCGGAACGCAAGGCTTGGAAAGGCCGTGCCATGGCCGTCGTGAAAAGCGGACGGGAAAAAGGCGGCCTCACCCTGACCGTAAAGGGCACGGGACTAAAAAAGGCTTCCGTCAGCCTCGACGTAAAATAGCCTGAAAAGAAACAAAACCATATTATTAACCTGATTCCATTTTTTGAGACCATGAAACGTCTGTCAAAACTCTCTAAATTCGTTTGCACTGTCCTGCTTCTGGCAGGACAGGCAAACTTGTTCACCGGTTGCAACGATGACATGCCGGCAGAAAGTTATTACACCTTCACGGGAGAAATGATGAGTGATTTTCTCATCGAACATGAGAACTTCTGTCTTTTCAAACGCATTGCGGAACGAGCCGGGAAAATGGACTTTTTAGGAAGCCGTGGTTCACGCACCTTCTTTCCCGCGACCAATGCGGGCGTGGAAGCTTTCCTGAAAGAGAAAGGATATGCATCTGTGGAAGACATTCCCGCTTCATTCTGCGATACGCTGTTGAGGGCCTGCATCATAGAAAGAATCATGTACACTTATGACTTGCCCGAAACACAACAGGAAAACAACGAACTGGACTTACCACTCATCTTCGAAAGCAAGGGAGATACGTTGGATGCCAACCAAATGGCCTTGACCATCGTCAACCGCCGGGCCGCCATCATCAACGAATTGAAAAACGACTCCGTGGAAAACGGTGTGGTACATCCGGTTGACCGTGTCCTGGTACCTAGCACCAGTTTAGGTTCCACTCTGTTGGACGAACATCACGAGGATTTCCAGATTTATTACGAAGCCCTCAGACGGACGGGACTGATAGATTCCTTATACCGTTACCGGGACGAAGGATACGAACAGGAAAAAGGGAAGTATGCCCCTTTTACCCAAAGCATGCGCATCGGAAATGAAGACTACGTGGCCAAACTTCCGGACCACCGGTACAGCGGCTTCACCCTTCTCATCGTGCCGGACAAAGACCTGTACGGGAAATACCCCGACCGCTTCAACGAAAGCATGACCATGGACGAAAAGATCGATGCCCTATACGAATTGGCTGCGGAGAAATACAGCGGGGCAGATGCGGAAGCCATCTTCGGCCTGAACCAGACCGTTCCGGGTTCTGACAAGACATATAAGGAACTGTACTGGAACAAAGGTTCATTGACACACAAGTACAACCCTCTGAACATGTTCCTCTCCTACCACATCATCGACCGCCTGTTCAGCAGTACGGCCAAACTGGTAAACACCATCGGCATCCACACCGCATACGCCGACCCGACGGACTGGGTCAGCACGCTGCTCGACTTCTCCACCATCAAATTGGAAAAGGTGTACCGTCCGGTAGACCCGGCTGTCGAATATCCCTCCGAATTTTATGTCAATCATTGCCATGCTTCCCAATACAACAATTACGAACGGATCCGGGGTGCCCATCTGACCGTTCCGGAAGAAGAGAACTACTCTTTGAACGTGGCTTACTATTACATCGACGATGTGGTCGCTTACGACCCTGTCATGCGCAACACCGTCATGAATACCCGGATGCGAATAGATTTCCAACTCCTATGGCCGGAACTGACGAACAACAATATGCGGTTATGTGGCAATCCTCTTAAGGAGTACAACAGCGGTGACAACAGCGAAGACGGGACGGAAGGCGGAGGGTTCAACTATTACCTTCCTCCCGGCTACCTGAAAAACATGTCATTCAGCGAGAACACCATGTTCATCGTAAAACGGCCAATCATCTATTGGTCCAATTACCAAGGAGACGACATCGCCGTATTGGGTACGAGTTATGACGTGACGTTCCGTCTGCCATGCGTACCGCCCGGGGTGTATGAACTCCGCCTCGGATACTGTGCGTTGGACAGCCGTGGCATCGGACAGGTTTATGTAGACGGAGTACCACAGGGGCTCCCGATAGACATGCGCGATAAAGCCGATGCACCTAATATTGGGGGACTTTACAACGGATGGAACGGCGTAAGAAGCGAAAAAGACGGTGCTGCTGGAATTTATACGGAAGAAGAACTGCAGGAAAACGCCCGGACAATGAAAAACAATGGTTATTACAGCGGTCCCAAAGGAGTCTACTACTACTTCGGAGGAAGCGGCACTACCACGACTCCGGCTTATGACCCGTCTAAATGCGTCATCTTTTACAATCAGAATGACTTGTTGCGGCGGAGAATCTGCCAAGTACAAGTACAACCCAACCGGCACCATACGATACGCTTACGTTCCGTGCTGTCCAGTGCCACCAGTGGAGGCTTCTCTTTAGATTATATGGAACTCGTTCCCATAAGTATCTGCGGTCCCGGCGGTATCGGGGAGGACATCTATTAAACAAAATACCTTTAGCCAATACCACGCCTGATTAGCGTGGTATTGACATATAAAAAATAAAGGAACATATTTTCATCAAAAATGCGTCCCATCCCATTTCTTTTCGTAACTTTGTACAAATTAATCCTACATGAAAAGCCGCGATTCCATATTCCTCACGCTCCTGTGGTCCGGATTGTTCCTTTCGTTCTTTACCCTGCACGCACGGGATTACTCGGCCACGCCCCTTCCGTTTGCCTCTTCGCTTCCCTCAAGAGAAATCACCTCCCTTCATCAAGACCGCGAAGGCATGATATGGATTGGCACAACCCATGGTGTAGCACGTTATGACGGATACGAAACCATAGTGTTCAAATCTGATCCCTTACATCCCGACCTACTGACGGACAACTCCATTACGTTGATTACCGACACGGAACACCGCGTATTCATCGGTACACAAAACGGACTGAACCTGTTCGACAAACAAACATGGAAATGGATGCCCGTCCTGAATGGAGCGTTCTGTCATACGGAAATCAAATATGTGTACACTGACAAAAAACAGCAGTTATGGATTGCCACGGCACAAGCCTTGTACCGATGCGACGAACAATTGCATATCCTTCGACGATATGACCTGAAAGCCGCCGTCACCTCCATCTATGAAGACCACGCCCAACATTTATGGATATTGACCTGGGGCAAAGGTTTGTTCCGATGGGATGCTGAAAAAGACCATTTCACCGGCTATCCGGCCATAGGAAACGCCAACATACCTTTTGTCTTGTTTCAAGATCGCGACGAACATTATTGGTTAGGCACATGGGGCGACGGGCTTTTCCGTTTTTATCCCGAACGGAACGGCGCGGACATGTACGAACACCAGGACGTGGCAGACGACATTTTCTTCGATATAGAACAAGACGGGCACAACGGACAACTCTGGATGCTTTCCTATAATGCTTTGCACATATTCAACCGTCCCACAGACGGCATATTGCATTTCTCGTCCGCATCTGTCCCTTTCGACCGCAACCGGATGTTTTCCACTCTATTGAGAGACCGGGAAGGAGACCTTTGGTTAGGAGCATTCGACGCAGGCTACCATATATCTTTCTGTCCGGAAGAGCTATCGGGGCACAGTTTGCCTTTCATCAAGGAAACATTAGGATTTGATACCAACATCAACTGCATGTACGAAGATGAGGGCGGTGTACTATGGTTCAATCAAGAACGCAACGGCATCGGGCTGTACGCCCCGGATAGCGGGACCTACAACCTCCATCCCTATTCCCAAAAGAGGAATGTGGAAGTCAATCTCATCGCCCGTTCCCGGTTTCCCAACACGGTATGGATCGCCTCAGCTTTTGTCCCGACCGTGTTCCGGGCACAACGTCAGGGTATGGACATTCGCTTCACCGATACGCTGCTTTTAGCCCACGACGGGGCAGAAACCGGCCATGTCACCGGAATACTTGAAGACCCGGCAGGCCGTTTATGGGTCATGACAGAAAGGAAACTGTTCGTATTCAAACCGGACGGCCATCCTCTCGCCGCAGTCACAAACCTCCCCGGAAACGTCAATGCCCTTTGCGAAGACCAACAAGGCCGGCTATGGATAAGCGATGCTACCGGCAGGCTTTCTTGCATGCATACCTATCCCACAGGAATCCGCCCCACAACCCGCTATAAACTACCCTTGTCCCCGCACGACCGCATCCGGCACCTTTGCTGCGACAGCACCGGACACATCTGGATGGCTACGGAACTGGGCTGCCTCTACAGTTTCTATCCAAAGGCTTCCAAATGGTCGGACCATACCTTGTCCGGTTTGCCTGACATGTCACCGGTGCTCCATTTGGAAGCCATCGGTAAAGACTTATGGCTTGTCACGCCGAGTGCCGTCATCCGGTATGACCCAGAGAAGCGTACCCGGCATACTTACAACACACAAGACAAGCATATCCCCGTATATGCCTTCCGCAACAACGCATCGTGTACAGGACATAAAAAACTGTTATACGCCGGAGGCCATGGAGGATTCATCGCCATACGTACCGACAAACCGCAACCGGAAGTAAAGCCGGACAAGATATTTCTCACGGACTTACGTATCGAAGACAGAAGCATGCAGACCGACCCTTGCAAAGGATTTTCATGGAACAACGGGCTGATTGCCTTGCCACCGGAAGCCTCCCGCATCGAATTCCGTTTTTCCTCCCTTACATATTCTTCTTCCGGAAACATCCGCATAGCATACCGGCTTGCCGACCTGGACCGGAACCCCATACAACTCAGAGCCGGTGTACACACGGCTTTCTACGACCGCCTGCCTAAAGGAACCTATACATTAGAGGTTTGGGGCATGGACGAAAACGGGCACACTACAGGTCCAAGCACCATTTATACCGTTGTCAAACGCCCCCGATGGTTTGAAACCTGGACAGCTTATACAGCCTATGCCGTCATGTTTCTTGTCTTGTGCGTATGCGGTTTCCGTCTTTACGCCAAACACCTGCGCAAAAAGAACGCACAACTGTTACGCGAAGAAATCGCCCGGACAAAGTTGGAATACTTCACCAACGTTTCCCACGAACTGCTCACTCCGCTCACCGTCCTGTCCTGCCTGACCGATGAAATCGAACAAAACAGCCCCTCCGGTTCCCCTATAACCCGTGGCCTGCGCGCCAATATCCTCCGCCTGAAAAAGCTCATCCGTCAAGTACTCGACTTCCGGAAAGCCGAACAGAAAAGCCTGTCCTTGCAGGCAAGCTACGGTGATGTGGCGGCTTTTATACGCCACATTGCACAAACGGACTTCACATTACTGGCCCGCAAAAAAGAGATTGACTTAAACCTAGACATCTTCCCTGAGGACATTTACGGTTTCTACGATGCGGACAAATTGGAAGAAATGGTATTCAATCTTCTTTCCAATGCCGTCAAGTACACACCATCCCGCCATAACGTCGGCATACGGCTACGTACTGCAAAGAAAGACGATGGCAAGCACTTACGGTTGGAAGTATGGGATGAAGGCATCGGCATCTCCGCCCAAGAACAAACCAAAGTATTCACCCGATTCTACCGCGCCCCTCAAGCCAACGGAACCGAATCGAATGGCATCGGGCTGTCCCTGACACGAGAATTAGTCTACCTGCACCACGGCACATTGGACTTGCAAAGCACACCAGGCAAAGGCAGCCGTTTTACCATCGATCTGCCGTTAGAAGAAACTGCCTACCAACCAGAAGAAATCTGCCAACCACCGATGGTGAACCATCCGGATACCGATACAACACGACCGTCAACCGACGGACTCGCACATTCTCCGTCCGCAAGGCTGTGTCCGACCATACTTATCGTGGACGACAACGCTGAAATCACCGATTCCATCGGGCGTTTAATCGGACAACGCTACCACATCATAACAGCCCACGACGCAAGACTGGCATTCTCTCGGCTCCAAGACCAAAATATAGACCTGATGGTGTGTGACCTGAAGATGCCTGGCACAGACGGACTGACACTCTGCCGAGAGGTGAAGAACGACCTGTCCACTAGCCATATTCCCGTCATCATCCTCACGGCACAAGCCACGGACGACACCCATGCGGCCTGCTACGAAGCCGGAGCGGACGGTTACCTGACCAAACCTTTTGACATTCGCGTACTCACCACCCGCATCGACAACCTGCTCCTGCAATACCGCCAACGCAGCCGACAGTTCCTTCACGCACCGGATACAGACTGCGATGTCCTACCTTACCAGAACCGGGACAAGACCTTTCTGGAAAACATGGTGAAGACCGTAGAAAGCCATTTCACGGACAGCGACTTCAATCTGGACTGCCTCGCCGCAGAAGCCAAGCTGTCCAAATCAACCATGAACCGCAAACTCAAAGCCATGACCGGGCTTACCCCGATGGATTTCGTAAAGAATATCCGTCTCCGGTCGGCTTGCCGCCTGCTACGGCAAGCCGACATGACCGTGTCCGAAGTGGCCTATGCCGTAGGCTTCAACGACCCGAAGTATTTTGCCAAGTGTTTCAAGGAGGAATACGGCCAAACGCCCAGACAGTTCCAAGACAGGCCGGACATGGGAAATCGGGCATGACAAGTGCGTATCTCCCTTGAAAAATACGCTTTGCCGCGATTTTCCACCCTTTTGGCAATCTGTTACACCTGTCTTTGCCCGGATTCCATTAGCTTTGCCCCCGAAAACATTTTTAGATATAATGATATCATGAAACAAGACAAAGACCAACGCCGGACATCTCCCGGCACATTCTTTCCGGAGCATACCCCAAAACGCCCGACAATGAACCGAATGCAAGACCGCACACGATCTTTTTCGTTGTTCCGCCATACCGTTTTATGGTGTGCCATTGGCCTTTTGGGCATGCACTCCACCTATGCCATGGAAGTGGAAAGACTACGTACGGAAGCCGTGAAAAACCCTGTAGGTATCGATGTGGAAAAACCTATGTTCAGTTGGATGATGGACGCAGACAATGAACGGGGCATCCGGCAAACAGCCTATGAAATCTCCGTATTCACCGATGCCGCCCACAGCGAACAGGTATGGACCTCCGGCCGAATCGAATCCGATTGCCAGATAGACGTGCCTTATGACGGCAACCCATTGTCTCCTTCCACCCGTTACTATTGGACTGTGACCGTATGGGACAACAAAGGACGTGAATCCACTTCGTCCGAAGAAGCATATTTTGAAACCGGACTGCTCGGCAGCGGATGGGATGGCGCACACTGGATCAAAGCGACCGACACGCCACTGGCTACATCCGAAAACGCCATCACGCACTATTCCGTAGAGGCGGATTTCGAAATCGACAACCTTTCTGCAGGAATCATCTTTGCCTCGAATGCCGAGCACAGCCATTACCATATGTGGCAAGTGAACCTCGAAGCCGGTTATCCCCGTTTCCGCCCACACATCTGGCGCGGCCCCGACCTCGCGGACGCGACCTGCCTGGCAGAGATAGACCTTCGCCCGTTCATCGACGTGCAACTGCATAAGTCCTACCATCTGCGCATCGAAGTGGACGGTGACGTGGCGCGTACGTACATCGACGACGTATTGATTGACACCCGAACAAATCCCGACGGTGGAGATTACGGATACGGCACGGTGGGCATCCGCCAGGACCGCGCCCTAAACAATTACAATGATACGGAACGTGCTTATTTCGACAACTTTACCGTAACCGATTTAGAGGGAGAGAGTCCAAAAATATTGCTTCACGAAGACTTCTCGGACGAAAACAACCCTTTTACCACAGGACAAATCAAGGACGGACGCCTGTTCATCGAAGCCTCCTATTCCTGGTACAATCCCATGAACACTCCAACGGTATATGCACTCGATTTGGATTTCCTCATCGAGCGTGACAACGCAGGCATAATCTTTTCAGGCTACGACACGGACAATTTCCACCTGTGGGGCATCAATGTGCGCGACAAAGAAATACCGTTCTTGCGCCGCCACGTGAAAACAAACGGTGCGTTCAGCTCCAACGATGCCGATTTAGGCAAGTTTTTCACTAAGGCCGAACTCACCGGCTCGCTCCACCATCTGACCCTCAAGGTGAATGGCACGACTGTGGAGACCTATATCGACGGGACACTTGTGGACACCTATACCGACACGTCCGGCCGGTTGAAAAACGGCCTGATTGGCTTCCGCACCTACCACGACTTGACCATGGACGAGATGGCGTATTATGACAACATCAAAGTGACCACCTACGACGAAGAGGACGGCACGCAAGGTACCGTGACTTTCTCCGAAGATTTCGAAGGAGCCGGAATGGCATTCAGCGACGGTACCGTGATAACGAAGAAAGGCAGCAAAATGCTGTGCGTACACTCCACTTACGAAGAGACTTGTGCCATGCAGACCGGTACAGAAAAGGGCATCCCTCTTTTCCGCAAGGCTTTCACTGCAAAAAGCACGGTGAAATCGGCTAAAATCTACGCATCCGCTCTTGGGGTATTCGATTTGTTCATTAACGGAAAGCGCGTCGGACAAGACGGTACGACCATGTATGATGAACTGAAACCGGGCTGGACCGACTACCGGAAAGAAATCAACTACATGACCTACGATGTGACCCCTCTTATACAAGAAGGCGAAAACGCAGTCGGCGCACAAGTGAGTAACGGCTGGTGGGGCGGAGCCATCGCACATGGCATGTACGGTTCTCCCTCGCTCGGGTTCATCGCCAAACTAAGGCTTGAATACGAAGACGGCACGATAGAAAACATCGTAACCGGAACGGACTGGAGCTGTTCTTACTGCGGCCCCGTCATTTCAGGAGACATCTACAACGGCGAGACGTATGACGCACGCCGCGAAAGCGACTGGAGCATGCCGGAATATGATACCTCCGAATGGTTCGCCACAGCTGAAAACACAGAATTCAACGGAGAAATCACAGCCTTCCGCGGCCCCACGGTCAAGGTGCGCGACTTCTTGCGCCGCACGCCCCAGACCATCACCGTATATGAAGGCACGAAAGCCTCCGGCACCACTTACGGCACCATCAATGTGGTCCGTACATTGGAAGGCACGGAAACCCTCCGGCTGAAAGCCGGTGAAACCGCCCTTTTCGACCTCGGACAAAACATGACGGGATGGATACGGTTCACGACCAAAGGAGAACGCGGCACGAAGCTCCGCTTCAAGTTCGGGGAAATGCTGAACGACACGGGAGCAGCCGACCGCGCCAATGACGGACCGGGCGGAAGCCTCTACACTTACAATCTCCGCACGGCGGAAGCCACACTCCACTACACGCTGAAAGGAACGGAAGAGGGCGAGACATTCCAACCCTCCACCACTTTCTTCGGCTTCCGTTACTGCGAAGTAACAACCACCTCGGATGTGGAAATCAGCAAACTTACGGGAGAATTCGTCGGTTCCGACCTCGAAGAACTGGCTACTTTTGAAACCAGCCATCCGGACATAAACCAACTTTACAGCAACATCATCTGGAGCCAACGCGACAATTTCCTGAGCGTGCCCACCGACTGCCCGCAGCGCGACGAACGCCTCGGTTGGACGGGCGACACACAAGTGTTCGCACGCGCGGCTTCCTATAATACGGACACACGTGCCTTCTACCGTAAATGGTTGAATGACCTGCGCCAAAGCCAACGCGAAGACGGGGCATATCCGGAAATCGCACCGTTCTGCAACTTCTGGGGCTTCGGTAACTCAGGATGGGCCGATGCCGGAGTCATCGTACCTTGGACCGTCTATCTCATGACCGACGACCAAAGTGTACTGAGCGAAAGCTACGCTTCCATGAGCCTCTACATGGATTGGCTCTCCACACAAAGCGGAGGAGGCTTCAAGTACAACGGTGCCGGTACGGCCACAGGCGACTGGCTCTCTTACGAGACCACGGACGGACGCTACGTCAGCGTATGCTATTATGCCTACGTGGCCCAACTGATGAGCAAGATTTCAGGAGTGCTGAGCGAGGCACAGGCCGACCGTTTCTATTTGGATTCACTGAAATACAGCACTCTCTACGAAAACATCAAGGAAGAATTCCAACGCAGGTATCTCAATTCCGACGGCCTGCCCAACATATCCACGCAAGCCTCTTACCTGATGGCCTTGAAGTTCGGCCTGTTACCCGAAACCGCCATAGGGAAAGCCCGCGAAGTGCTGCGCAAAAAAATCACAGACAACGGTTACAAACTGAGCACCGGATTCCTCGGCACGAGCATCCTAAACCAGACACTCAGCGCGGAAGGCATGGATGACTTGGCCTACGACCTGCTGCTGCAACGCGAGAACCCATCGTGGCTGTACAGCGTAGACCAAGGAGCCACGACTATTTGGGAACGTTGGGACTCCTACACCAAGGAAGGCGGGTTCAACAAGCACCCGTGGATCATGAACTCCTTCAACCATTACTCCTACGGTGTGGTGTCGGAATGGATGTTCCGTTACGTGGGCGGCATCGAGGCAGACGAAACACAACCCGGATTCAAACACATCATCCTGCAACCCACTCCGGACTTCAGGACGGCATTCCCCACCGGACAAAAACGCATCACGCAGGCCAAGGCATCTCATCTGTCCGGATACGGGCGTATCAGCAGTGAATGGCAATACAAAGAGGACGGACGCATCAGCTATACGGCCACCGTACCGGCCAACACTACAGCCACACTCTATCTGCCCCTAATGGAAAAGACAGACAACATCACTGAAAGTGGAAAAGACCTGAAAGAAGCAGAAGGCGTGGACTTCAAAGGCTTAGTAGACGGAAAGGCCGTGATAGAACTGCAATCGGGCACCTACCAGTTCGACATGGAAAAGGGAAGCCCCGACCGTGTGGAAGAAAGTACGTCCCCAAACTTACGCATACATCCCAACCCCTTCTGTGACAGGCTCCATCTTTCTTGCAGCGAAGACATCCGCTACGCCAGTGTCACGGCTTGCAACGGGCAGATCCTGTATCGCCAGCACCGTGGTGGGAACATCGACACGTCTGCTTGGGCGCCCGGCATCTACGTGGTGAGGGTGGACACGCCGGAACACAGCTACACCGAAAAGGCTATCAAGAAATAAAATGACAACCGAAAAGAAAACCGCTTCCTTGTAGTACATTGTATATCAACATAATAAAACGAGCAAATCGTTTGGCGCAGATTGGAAAATCAATCTCAGCCAAACGATTTTTCAATCTCCTGAGATTGATTTCCCGTTTGGCGCAGAATGATTTTCGGACGAGGCTTTCCTTTACAATGCTTTCCATTCCCCCATAAAAAAACGGCCATTCGCTTGCCTAAATCAGCAAAAATCTTTTTCTTTGCCACAGCAATCCAATATACTTCAATCAATGAAAGACAAAACATTACACCTGATTTCAATCCTGTTAGCCGGGTGCAGCACATTCCCGGCCCTCGCACAAAATTTCAGCTCAAGCAGCAACCTGAAGCCCCAACCCACGGCAGACCGCGTCGTACCCTTCCGGCTTTCGGACAAGGGCATCACCCATAAATATGTGGAATGGGGGGCAGACATTGCATGGCTTGATGAAAACAACCTGCGACGCAGTGCCGCCTTCATGGGCAAGGACAACCTTGACGTGGTACGCACATCCTTCCAACCGGACCTGCCCATCGTGGACGGAAAAATGCAACAGGGGACAATCGACACACTGCAAATGCGCGTCAACATGTTCAAATGGGTCAAACCCGATGTCAAACTCATGATTAATTGTGACGCGCCTTTCATGAGCACTTATTACACGGACGAGAACGGAGCCAACGCCGCCCATTGGGCAGAAATCATAGACCTTTCCACCCAATATTACCAAGATGCCGGTTACGAGGTCGTCTCTGTCGCCCCGTTCAACGAACCGGATTACCTGTACAACAACCAAGGTTCACCCAATGAGGCAAAACGAAAAGCCGAGTTTGCCGCAATCATCACGGAATTAAAGCAAAAAGAACGTTTCAATAATATCCGCATGTGTGGCGGAAACACGCTGAACTCCGACCAGGCCTTGCCGTGGTACAATTACTTGAAAGACCAACTGGATGAGGGAAACACGCACCAACTGGCCGGAAGTTTCGACAACTTCGCCCAATTCTTCACCACGGTGAGAGAAGACGGCAAACATGCCACCGGTGACGAGATGCACAACGTCATGGAAGCCATGGTAGGCTTGGAATACGGCATGCAAACCGGAATATGGTGGGGATGGGCAGAATACACACGTGGCGAGTTCTGCAAGGCGAGCCATGGTGAACGGTTGGCCTACGCGGAGCATCGTCCCAACTGGACGGCAGCGTCGGTCTACCGTGCACCGGACGGCAAGGTACAGGCGTTCGGCGGGACATCCGAACGGCAAGCCGTCACCACTTCCTACCGCTTCCTTTCTAAAGAGCGCGACGTGTTCTTCGACGGACACGGGCCGCAACGGGAATACGTCATGGAACTTCCGGGCGGAGCACCGGGAAGTTACCAAGACGGGCAGACCAATGCCGAAACCGTGGTGAACATCACGTGGGGCGATGACGTGCAACCCGTGGTGGACGGCACCTACGCATTAATCAACAAAAGCAACCTAAAACTGTTGGACAACGACAACGGCTCCCTCACCTCGTCCACTTATTCCACAGGCAAGAAGGCGTTGCAATGGCACGTGAATCCGGTAGATGCCCGCATCGGTGGCGCGTTCAGTTACCACCAAATACTCTCTGCGACCTCCAATCAAACGCTTGATGTACTGAACTGGTCTATGGACGATGGGGCTGAAATCATCCTTTACCAAAACAACAAGGGCACTAACCAACAATGGTACTTGGAATATGCAGGCGACGAATGGTTCCGCATCCGCAACCGCAACAGTTCGCTGTGCCTCAAGACATCAGGCAACAAAATCGTACAGGCCGAACCAGACGAAGAAAGCGCAGCGCAACTCTGGCGCTTCATCCCGACCGGCATCCGTCCGCGCATCCGCGACATCGATGCTCCCACCGGCCTGAAAGCCGAAATCCGCGCATCCTCCGTGCTCCTGACATGGGAAAAGGCAGACGCCACAGCCCCGACCTACACCGTGCTGCGTTCGGAAACTCCGGAGGAGGGTTATGAAATCATCGCACGCTACGTGGAGGACACGGCTTTTGTGGACAACAAAGCCGAAGAGGGAAAGACATATTATTACACCGTCAAGACTGTGGATGCTTCGATGAATACTTCCCCGGCATCCTTGACCGTAAGCGCAAGCGTAGCCCCGACGGATGCCCTCTTCGCACGCTATGAATTTGAAGAAAACCTCCACGACACGACCCTTAACATCCGCCACGGGGTCATGCCGGAAGATGGTGTGTACACCGAAGGAAAATCCGGCCAATACGCTTTGGCTCTGGACGGTTCTGGCCAGTACGTGCAACTGCCGACCAACGTGGCCGGCCATACGGAAACCACCATCTCCACGTGGGTGTACTGGCTGGGCGGCGGCACTTGGCAGCGCGTGTTTGACTTCGGAAACGGAGAAAACGAATACATGTACCTCACCGTGCGTTCGGATGACGGACGGATACGGTTTGCCATCAAAAACGGTGGAGACGAACAGCAATTAGACGGCGAACGGATCACGCCATACCGCAAGGAATGGATACATCTGGCCGTCACGATAGGAAAAGATGAAGTTTGCCTCTACTTGAACGGAGAACTCATGGCTTCTTCAAAAGACATCACCCTGCGCCCCTCCGACTTCCACCCGTTGCTGAACTACATCGGGCGCAGCCAGTTTGCAGCCGACCCGTTGTTCAACGGCTACATCGACGACTTCCGCATATACGATTATGCTTTAAGTGCTGAAGACATCAAGAAGCTCGCAGACGGCACCACCCGTATCTGCGGCACGCCGAAAGACGAGCCAGGCACGTTCGACGTAGGTCCGTTGCCTGCCGACCGCCGCCTCGACGTGCGTTACTTCTTGGACAACGGTCCGGAAAGAGTGGACTTCCACATTTACGACCTGCAAGGCAACATGCAACTTACCCAAAGAGGCACGAACGGAGCCACGACTTCATTCGATGTCAGCGGACTCCCCGACGGCATGTACATCCTGAAAGCCCGGTGCGGACAAGCGAACGACAGCCGGAAATTTACGGTACGGCATCCTTAACGTGGATGCGCACGGCCACACCCTAAACCGTCCCGGAAAACAGTTCCCTTGTTTTCCGGGACGGTTCCGTTTATGGAGCGGAAACTATTCGGAGAATAAGCCAAATGCAAAAAAATACAAAAGTTTTCAAAAAACGGGGGGGTAAAAGGAATTATTGTATATTTGACACTGTTTCCGGAAGGAAATAGAGAATATTGATATTATTAACTTAATTTCTGTCCAAAATGAAAAACAGATTACTCGCCTTAATGGCACTTTGCGGTGCGACTTCGTCGACACTTCCCTTATGGGCCGCATGGGATGATCCCGTATTACAATTCACTGAACCGAACTTAGCTACCGATGGTACCGGAGGCGGGGTGTTCTACATCTACCACGTAGCCACACAAAAGTTCATGGCCGCCGGACAACCACACGGCACACGTCTTGTAGTAGCAGACGAGGGTCAAGAAGTAACCCTAAGTTACGGGCAAGACTATGAATTAAGCCGCCGTGCGGAAAGCGACCCTGAATACTCGGAAGCCTACGGTTGGCGCTTAAGCATGATGAAAGCTCCTTCCAACGGAGGTTTCCATGAATTGTTCAACGATGCAGCCGCCAACATTTGGGTAGACCACAACAAACAGGGACATATCTTATGGAAGATTGTGGCACAGGACAAGGACAACAAGGTCTACCGCATAAAGATGATAGACGAAGACAAGCTTTATGGCACGGAAGCAAACGATGGCTTGTACGCCAATGCCTACATGGGCGTAGACGAAGGAAAGCTTGAAGTGTCCCCGTCCATCGACACATCCACTTCCGGACATGAAACTGCCAGCTTGGATTGGAAGTTCGTGGATTCCGAGGTATATACGGCCTACAAAGCCAAGAAGGAATTGCAAACTCAACTGAATGCCGCCGACGAGGCCGGATTCAGCGATTATGCAAAGTATGCCGAGATCTATAATAAGGCTAATGCCACGGCTGAGGAGGTCGAAGAAGCAGCCAAAGCCTTGAAGCAAGACATCGTGAACTGGAAAAGTTCGGAAGCCACACCGGACAAACCCGTAGAATTCACTAACGCCATCGCTAATAATTCGTTTGCTGACGGGAACAACGGTTGGAATGTAGTGGGAAGCATCGGACATCAAAGCGGAACGAGCTACGAGACTGCCGACAACAAATACAAAATGGATCACTTCTCCGAAAAATGGGTGACTTCTGCCAACAACGGCAACCTTTCGGGCAATCCGATGGATATCTCCCAAACTTTGGAAAACATGCCTGTGGGAAAATACCGCCTCACGGCCAACACCATCGGATACTGGCAAGGCGACTGGCAAAATACCGTGCCCCATGGGGTCTACGTCTTTGCCGAGAACAACGGGACGGAATACCGTGCCGAAGCACACACCATCGAATTCGGTGGAATCAGAGGTACTGAAGCCCCTGCTGAAGGCATTCCTTCTCCGCGCAATGTAATCTTGGAATTCTTCGCCTTGGAAGGCTCTATCAAGATAGGCTTCAAGACCGTCAACACAAACTGCAACTGGGTGGGCGTGGACAATTTCAAGCTCGAATATCTGGGTCTGGTCGAAGGCGGCATGGCAGAAGAACTGAACAAGGTCATCACCAAAGCCGAAGAACTAAAAGCAAAATATGACACCAACCAAGAAAAATACTCAATAGCCGGAGAGGAAAAGTTCACCAAGATGCTCCAAGCCGCTAAAGATGCGGCCTCCAACCCGGAAGTCGATGACAAGACCTTGGGCATGTTACTCACTACGGTACAAACCGGCATGGACACGCTGACTGCTGATGTGAACGCCTACAAGACCTTGAACCAAAAAATTTTGGATTTGTCAAATGCATGGGACAACGGAGTATATGTAGATTTAGACCTCCCCGATTACGAGCAATTCCTCATAGATTTGGAAACGGCACGGGATGGCAGGACATTCAATCCCGCCGAAGTAGACAGCATACAACCGCGCGCCGACCGGATTTGGATGTCGGGAATAAAGAAGGCCTTACTAAATGGAGATACCGACAATGTGACTGGGATAATGAATAATCCCGGTTTTACGGGCAGCAAGGACGGGTGGAAATACGACTTCGTGTCTGGTGACAACAAGTTCAACTATGGCTATAACATGGGTGAAGTTTATCAAACGGTTTGTGACGTATACCAGGAGTTGGAGGGCTTGCCCAATGGCACGTATGAAGTCACTTTGCAAGGGTTCTACCGCCCGACATGGAATGGCACCTGCGCATCCGCATGGGGCCTGGAAGGCGATACCACGAATGACATTTTGGCTTATGCTTTCGGCAACAACACAAAAGCCAAGCTATGCCACCCGTTTGAATGCGTACAAGACACCAATACCGTGAACAATTGCGAGCAGTTGACAGCCGGTGGAGCGGAACTTGAAGGAAAGTGGACTCCCAATGGCATGGCCAGTGCTGCAGCCATCATGGAAGCCAACCCCGATGCTTATAAGCTCTCTTTCAAATGTTATGTGGAAGATGACGGGAAACTCCGTGTGGGAATAACCATTCCACAGGCCGGATTAGCCGGATATTGGGCTTTGTTTGACAACTTCCAAATCAAATACGCCGGAGCTGATGACATGAGCGGTGCCGTTTCTACCATCAACGCCCTGATTGCAGAAGCCACTGATTTGCTTAACAACGAAGAAGCCCTGACCACAGAAGAAGCCAAACAAACACTGGGCGCAGCCATCGAAGCTGCCAACAATGCCATAGCTGAAGGCTTGACCCTCGAAACCTACAAAGCACAAAACGAAGCTTTGAACGCTGCCATCAAGGGCGGACATGATGCCATGTCGGCAGCTTCCGCGTTCGAGACATTGGTAACAGAGCATATCAACAACTTCGACACGGGCGTATACGACCCATACTCGTCCAAAGCAGAATACGGTAAATTCCAAGACCTATTGTTGGATGAAATGGAACCGGCACTGGCACAAAGCCTGGAATCCATAAAATGGATTGAAGATGCCACCGTGAAAATCGACAAGGCTTACGCCACGATGGTAAGCACGGACATCGACTTCACCGGAGCTAGCATCAACGCGCCAGCCGATGTCACCGCAATGATACAAAGCCCGAGTTTCTCCGTTCCCGACCCGAACGACCCCTCCAAGGAACTCTCCTCCATCAAGGGATGGGTGACCACGGAAGGCAACAACGCCAACGCGACCGGTGCACAGAACTATGAGTTCTACGTGGGCAAGGGCGATGCAGACATCCACCAAGTACTGTATGCCTTACCCAAGGGATACTACCGTTTGGTTTATAACGGCTTTTACAGAGCCGGAGGAGCAGTGGAAGCCGCCGTTGCACACCGCGACAGCACGGATGCCCGGAATGCGAAAGTCTATGTAGAGGCCGGTGATGGTAAATGGAGCAAAGAACTGGCTTCCATTTTCGACCACGTAAACGAATACAAGTATGATGGCGGTGATTTCGCATTGGCTGACAGCCTCTTCCCTGAATCAGACAAACTTTACCACTTTGTGGTGAACAATGTGAACGGGACGAAAGCTGCATTCGACGAAGGATTGTACGAAGGTAACTTCTCATTCTACGTATCGGAGAACGGGCAACCTGTCACCATCGGAGTCAGCAAAAAAGAAGTAATTCCTAACGACTGGGCTATCTTTGACAATTTCCGCCTCTATTATTACGGTGACGGAGATGCTAACAAACCGGGAGACTTCACTTCTGCCATAGAAGATGCTGTTACCGACGGCAAGGCAAACGTAGTAAGCACAGCATGGTATACCATCAACGGCGTACGTGTAGATGAGCCGAAACAACGCGGTATCTATATTCGTCAGGATTTGATGAGCGACGGCACCAAGAAGTCAGTGAAAGTGATAGTCAAGTAACTTCTTGTTTAAGTTAATACAATGTTTTGTGATGAGCCGGTTCGAACCATGTGAATCGAACCGGCTCACTTTATCTCCTCTTAAACAATACCTAATAAATGCAACATCAAAGGCGTAAAAAGAGCCGTCAACAACCCGTTCAGAATCAATCCTAAGCTGGCATACGCCCCATAAATACGCCCGTATTCCATGGCACGCGATGTCCCGACGGCGTGCGAAGCCGTGCCCATGCTCAGGCTTTGGGCGATAGGGCTTTTCACCCTCCCTACCTGAAGAATCTTAAATCCGCATACCGCTCCGAACAGTCCGACCAACACGACAATGGCAGCCGTCAGGGAAGGAATACCGTTTAACGATTCCGTCACGGCCATCGCAATAGGAGTCGTGACCGACTTGGGCGCAAGGGAGATAATCACATCATCGGAAGCTCCCATCCATTTGGCGGTCAATACCACCGAAACAATGCCGACAAAACAACCGACCAACTGGGAAACCAGCACCGGCATCAGTTGCCGCCGGATGCTCTTGAGTTGCAGATACAAAGGCACACCCAAAGCCACAATGGCCGGTTTGAGCCAGAAGTCGATGATGGAAGCACTCCCGGCATACGTCTCGTACGAGATACCCGTAACTTTCAGGAAGCCTATCAAGACCAATATGGCCAACAAGATGGGATTCAACACCACCCAGCCTGTACGCGCCTGCAAACGTTTGGCCAGAAAATACACGCCGAACGTCAGCGCGATAAGGAAAAAATCACTTTCTAAATACTCCATGTCTTCTTACCCATTGATGCACGTGTCCCGTGACGACTAAAACCAATACCGTACTGACCACCGTAGCCGTGAAAATCGGCCAGAACTCAGCGGCAATCACATCGAAATAAAGCATCAGGGCTACTCCCGGAGGAACGAAAAAGAAGCCCATGTTGCTTACTAAAAAATCCGAGATACCCTTGACCCAACGCAACTTTACCCATCCCATCTGCAAGAAGGCGGTCAGGAGAAGCATACCGATGATGCTGCCCGGCAACTTTACTCCCGTGGCCCACACCACGAAGTCGCCCAAAGCCAGACAACCGAACAAAATCGTACATTGTTTTACCATGTCTACAATCTTTATAACCTTAAAACGCTAAAAAACTATATTCTTACTTACAAAAAGCCCTCGTGCGCCGCTCCCTCTCGAAACGACACACGAGGAATATTCTCAAAAGAGGCAAATATTACTCCTTAAACGATTGATAATCAATTTCTCTGCAACCGTACCGCGAGTCGTTTTCTTCACCAAGATGTAAATGCCACTCTTCTGTACGTACCCCTTTACATCTGCAATTTCTTCCGCAGACAAATCGCAAACTTTCACACCATCCAAAGCATAAAGCGTAGCCCCCAGAACCTCTCCGTCTGCCACAGCCGAAGAAACGGAAGAAGCATCATGCCACTTCGTAAACTTCAGAATGGAATTCAAATTAAAGTTGCCTTCCCCGTCTGCAAAATAACGTTTCATGCTGAGCGGACGGCCTTGCTCATCATACTCCCACTCCATCTTTTCTTTCGAAGAATACTCTACGCCTTCGTTTCCGATTTCTTCCCTTGAATTTTCAACTTCATCTCCCATTTCATTGAATACATGTGTCTCTTTCAAAATAAAAAGATCGCCGTAAGAATTATCCCGGTCTTCCAACACATAGCTACCGTTGTCGTCCGTATAGGTCAGCGTAATCACATCATCCAATATGTCTCCCGCTTTCATGGTCTGTGTCAGCGTTTTCTTGTCCTCGCTCACACTTCCGGTCAACACCAAGTCAAATGTTTCCCCGTCTTCAGTAACGGTTCCGGTAGCATTACAAATCCACGTGCCACTCCCGAAACTTTCTGTTAAATCAATAGCATAAGCATTAAACGGAACCGCAGCATAAACCTCTTTTATATTGGTCACGTTCATCTCTGTCTTATAAAGGACTTCTCCGCCACCTCCATATTCTTCATACAAATTCCTCCACGAAAAAGGAATCTCACCGTTCCAGGTATAGATGTCCTCCATACGGAATTCACGGACATCCTCCACAGCCCGTGTCACACGACCCGCCTGGTCCAACTCGATGATGTCATAATTTTCGTTTTCCAATTTCGTACGTACTCCTCCTTCCATTGTAGTACGTTGACGATATTCAAACGGGGTTTTCTCATGCGTTATGGCTGATTCCCGGTAATGATACTCGTCCAATAGCACCGGATATCCCTTAGAATAATCATAAGAGGATTTCTGAACATAAAAAGAATCGACCTCTCCGCTCATAGTATATATAGAAGAGGAAGAAACAATCTGTCCCTTTGCGTCGTACTCATACCAATAAGACGGCTCCTCAGAAACCTCTCCGTTATACACAGTATATTCCTCTGCCGCCGCAGGCTGCATTCTTTCCACAGCCAAAACCGAACGAGTCTTCAGGATATTCTCTGTTCCCACTTTCATTTGCGCAGCTTTTCCTTTCTTCCGAATCAACTGTGCATTTACAGTCACAACGCCACACAATACGGCCATGCTAAAAAAAAGTAATCTTCCTTTCATACGCTTACTACTCAAATAATTGGTTGCAAAAATATCCTATAACCTCAAAATAAACAATAAACTTAGGATAAAAAAGTTTAATGCTTTGCTTTCTATTCATCCAATTGCCGTATATAACCTAACGCAATTATATTTCGTTGCACTTTTGACACATCACCATATTTTTCTCTGTTCCGCAGCGGAAAATATTAGATTTTGTTGAACATCAGACCGATTTTTCCGTAACTTTGGCTCATCAACTATTAGCATTGATATCATCATGAGAAGAAGACTACTATCACTTTATGCCGTCCTTTGTATGGCACTGGTCGTAATGGCTGAGGGCAAAGCCAAGTATGTATTTTATTTTATCGGTGACGGAATGGGAGTCAACCAAGTAAACGGAACGGAGACCTATATGGCTGCCGTGGAAGGGCGTATCGGAACATCACCGCTCTGCTTTGCACAATTTCCATACGTGGGGCTTGTCACGACGTATTCCGGTACGAACGGGGTAACCGATTCTGCCGCCGGAGGAACGGCCCTTGCTACCGGAAACAAAACGAAAAACGGAGCATTGGGCATCAAGTCCGACTTGACCACCCGCATCAATAGCATAGCCGCTTTGGCCAAATCAGAGGGGAAGGCCGTGGGCGTCACTACAAGCGTATCCGTGGATCATGCCACTCCCGCATCTTTCTATGCCCACGTAAAAGACCGGAACATGTATCATCAAATCGGCAAAGACCTCATAGCAGCCGGGTTCGATTTCTATGCCGGTTCCGATTTCCTGCAACCGGAAAACAATGAACTGAGCGGAAATAAGGACTTGTACACACAATGCCGGGAGGCCGGTTATACCATCGCACGCGGATATGCCGACTACCGTAAAAAGGCAAAAAAAGCCGATAAAATGCTCCTGTTGCAAACCGAAACGGCCAACAAGGCAGACCGTACCAGTATCCCCTACGCCATAGACCGTCAAAAGAATGACCTTACCTTACAGGATATTACTCGGGCAGCCATCCATTTCCTCAGCCAAAAGGATACGGACGGTTTCTTCTTGATGGTGGAAGGCGGAAAAATCGACTGGGCTTGCCACAGCAACGATGCGGCAACAGCTTTTAAAGAGGTTATAGACATGGACAATGCCATCAAAGTGGCATACGAGTTCTATGAACAGCATCCTGACGAAACGCTGATTATCATCACAGCCGACCACGAGACCGGAGGGATTGTTTTAGGAACAGGTAAGTACGAACTGCGTACCGACCTGCTGAAATACCAAAAACAAAGTGCGGGAGCCTTCAGTAAAATGATAGCCGCACAACACCAGAAAGAGGGCAAAAAGTTCACGTGGGATTTCGTACGCAAGCAGTTACAGGATAACTTCGGATTTTGGTCTCAAATACCATTGGATGAACGGGAAACGGAGCAACTCAAAAAAGCATACGAGAATTTCTGTGAAGGAGTGGCCAAAGACACGAAGACTTTGTATGAAAGCGAAAACATCATTGCCTCTACAGCACGGCAACTCATGGCTCGGAAAGCTATGGTAGGATGGCAAAGCGGAGGACATTCCAACGGCTATGTTCCGGTGTTTGCCATAGGAGCCGGTGCCGAAGAATTCACCGGACGTATCGACAACACGGAAATCCCTAAAAAGATAGCTGAAATAGCGGGCTACAAGGAATAAGGAAGACAAAACACACAACCTATAATAGAAAGAGAAGTAGAGGAAGGAGTTCCCCGTACTTCTCTTTTTCTTCTTCAAATGTCATATAGGACTGATTTTATTCTCATTAACAGGAATGACATAGCATTGCAACCAACATTTAAAACGAACGTTACAGTGTCTTAAAAAGACTTTAGTTCCTTTGCAGTGTATTTAGAAAGCGACTCAAATACATATAGCAAATAGAGAAAAATGGAAACTAAAGTTTTAACGAGATTGGGCAAGAGTATGGCAATCCTGGCTATCAGCAGCCTGACGACCCATGCCATACAGGCTCAAAGCTTGGTGAGAGGTCAAGTGACGGACACAAAGGGTGAACCGTTAATGGGCGCCACTATCAAGGTAAAGAACAGTCAAGAAGGAGCCATCACGGACTTGGACGGGAAGTTTTCGTTCGAAAGCAAGCGGACGCTGACAGCCAAGGACCGCCTGGAGGTGAAATATGTAGGTTTCAAGACACAAGAAATCGAATATTCCAATAAAGCCCTCCAAGTTCATTTGGAGGAAGATGCGGAAGAAATCAATGAGGTAGTGGTAACCGCATTGGGCATCAAGCGCGACGAGAAAGGCTTGGGATACGCCACGACGAAAGTGGAAGGCAGCCAAATCACCGGTACAATGCCGGCTAACTGGTCGTCGGCTCTGACAGGAAAAGTGGCCGGGTTGAGCATCATCTCTTCCGGAGGACCTTTAAGTACCAGCCGGATATCCGTCCGAGGAGATGTTTCACTGAATGCGAATGGCAATAATGCTTTGGTAGTCGTAGACGGTGTTCCCCTGAGCAGCCCGATGACCAACCCGGGAATGGCCTACGGAGCCGGCGATGCAGCCGAACTCTCGGTTGACTACGGCAATGGTTTCTCAGACTTGAATCCGGAAGACATCGAAAGTATCCAGGTATTGAAAGGAGCCAGTGCCACAGCCTTGTACGGTTCGCGTGCAGCAAACGGCGTCATCATGGTAACCACCAAATCGGGAGCCGGTGCCAAGAAGGGGCTTGGCGTTTCTTATAGTGCCCACGTCAGTATGGATAACGTCATGCGTTGGCCCGACTATCAATATGAATTCGGACAAGGACAAGCCAAAAACATCGGTGCGGAAGGTACGGCATACGCCGGACAACATTACTATTCATACGGTGCCGGTCCGGACGGGACTCCCAGTACCGGTGGAACCAGCAGCGCATTCGGTCCGCGTTTCGAAGGACAGATGTTCTATCAATACTCTCCGGAGAACCAAGGCCGTGCCGATGCTGCGACTCCTTGGGTGGCTTACAAAGACAACCGGAAAGACCTGTTTCAAACAGGTTATACACTGACCAACTCCGTAGCGTTGACCGGAAAATCAGACCGGGGCAACCTGAGAGCCTCTATCACACATACCAAAAACGAATGGATATTGCCCAATACCGGCTTTCAACGCGTATCGGCCATGGTATCGGCAGCCCAACAAATCTCACGTGCTTTACGTGTCAACTTCAAAACGAGCTATACTTATCGTAAAATCAACAACACTCCCGCATTGGGATACAACAGTAATTCCATTGCCTACTTCCTCATCTTCCAGAATCCGAACGTGAACCTGGACTGGTTGCGCCCCATGTGGAAAAAAGGGCAGGAAGGACTTGAACAGTTGCAGCCTTACAGCAGCTACATCGGTAATCCCTTTGTCACGCTGTATGAAGCAGAGAACCCTTCGGAAAAGCATAACGTCGTCTCTACCGTATCGGCCAACCTGAAGCTAAGCAGCAAGTTCGACTTCATGATACGTTCCGGCATACAACTCTCGGCCGACCAACGCGAACAGCATCGCCCCATCAGCGACGTGGTATTCCGCAACGGGTTCTTTAAAAAAGAAAACGTTTTCGACTACGAATTGAATAGCGACGCCTTGTTGACCTATCATGATTCATACGACGGAGGATTCCACCTCAATGCTTCCGTAGGAGGCAACATGATGCAACAACGTTATGACTTACTGTCGGCTTCCGTCAACGGACTTATTACCCCCGGTGTGTACAAGCTGTCTAACGGAATCTCTAACCCGAACGTCGTGAATACCATCCGACGGAAAGCTTTGAACAGCCTTTATTTCACCGCCAACCTATCCTGGCAGTCCAAACTGTTCCTCGATGTGACAGGACGCAACGACTGGTCGTCTACCCTTCCCCGTAACCACCGTTCTTTCTTCTATCCTTCGGTCAGCGCCAGTGCCGTCATGAATGAATTATTCGCCCTGCCCGACCCCGTCAGTTTCTTTAAGCTCAGGGCTTCTTTTGCCCAAGTCGGTAACGACACCGACCCTTATAAGACCTCCGCTTACTACGACAACAGCAATTTTCCGGGGGCGGCCGAAGTGGCTTCCACTTTATACAATCAAGACTTTAAACCTGAAATCTCGACGAACTACGAGGCCGGCTTCGACTTCCGTATGTTCGACAATCGAATAGGTGTAGACTTCTCGTTTTACTATAATCGCACTAAAAACCAAATTTTGGATGCTCCTCTCGACCCGACCACAGGATACAGCCGCGGCACAATCAATTCCGGCTGCGTCCGTAACAGGGGATATGAATTGGAAATCACGGCCACGCCGGTCCTGACACGCGACTTCCGATGGAACACGACGCTCACATGGTCGAAGAATGACAATAAAATACTTTCACTGGCTGAAGGAGCAGACGAAAACCAGGTCATCAGCACTGTGGGAACCGCATCCATCATCGGACGTGTAGGAGGTACCACAGGAGATTTATGGGGCTACAAACTGGTACGCGACCCCGAGGGCAACGTGATTATCGGAGACAACGGCTTACCCGAACAAGCCGACGAAATCGAATATGTAGGTACAGCCTATGCCGACTGGAAAGCCGGATGGTATAATGAGTTCTCTTATAAAGGCTTTAAATTAGGAATCCTGCTTGACGGACAAGTAGGCGGTACAATCTACAGCATGTCATTCCACAAAATGATGGAACAAGGCAAACTCACACAATCCCTGAACGGACGCCTTCCGGGCACGGAGTATTATATGGATGCCAACGACCCGCGCATTGCAGCCGCCGGCTACACGCCCCAAAGCGGAATGTACATGATAGCACCGGGCGTGGTACGGAATGACGACGGAACGTTCTCGCCCAACACGAAAGTGGTAACTATCGAAAGTTTTTATAAGGAGTATTATCGGAGAGCCAATGTAGAAACCAACTCGTTCGATGCCTCTTTCTTGAAAATCAGAGAAATCCGATTGGAATACGAACTCCCTAAGAAAGTCTTGGAAAAATCTCCATTCTCAAAAGCCTCGATAGCCGTATACGGACGCAATCTGTGGTGTTTCACTGACTATCCTCTCTTCGACCCGGAATCCGTAGCCTTGGATGGCAGTTCCATGGTATCCGGTATAGAAACAGGCTCGCTGCCTACTACAAGAACTTTCGGCTTCAACCTCAATCTTACTTTCTAAAGAACAAAAACAATGAAAAGAACGAATCTTTTAAGAAATATCACACTCGGAATGGTATTAAGCGGCTTTGCCTGCTCGTCATGTACCGACTTCGATGAACTGAATACAGACCCCACACGTATGGAAAAGGTGAATCCCGGCACTCTGCTCGACCCGATTCTTTACGACATGGGCACTTATAACTGGAACCGCTATTACGACTACACATTTCCTTTGATGCAATGTCTCGTAAGCAATAACGGCACAAGCGGGGTCGGATGGTGGAACATGACAGACTCCCGGGGCGACGGAACATGGAACACCTACTACAAATGGATCAACAATGCCAAAGAAATCCAACGGCTCAATGCCCAACTGGCTTCCCCAGAACCGAACTACGAGGCTGTATCCCTCACCTTGCAAAGCTGGATGTACGGCATATTGGCCGATGCTTTCGGTGACATTCCCATGTCGGAAGCCTGTTCGGCCGACCAAGGTATTCTTGCTCCCCGGTTCGACCGGCAAGAACAAGCCTACCGGCAAATCCTCGACAATCTGAAAACGGCCAACAGTTTGTTCGACACAGAAAGCGGACTCGTGTACAACACTTCCGGAGACATGCTTTACAGCACTACCGACGGAGAAGGCATCAAGAAATGGCAGAAATTCTGTAATTCGCTCCGCATGCGTACCTTGACCCGGCTCTTGGATGCAGAAGGTTTTAACGCACAAGCCGAATTACAAGAAATGTACAATAATCCGGCTACGTATCCCGTATTCGAATCTAATGACGATGCTGCCATGTTGGGCATCTCGGGGGTATTCCCTGAAGAGGCACCCATGGCACGCCCTCAAGATTTCACTTCATACGTCAACTTATCTGAATTCTTCATCGACCTGCTCAACTCTTGGAATGACCCGCGCCTGCCGGTATTTGCCACCCAAGTGGAACAGGAAGACGGTACCAAAGCCTACGTGGGACTTCCCAGTGGTTATCTGACTCTACCGGCCATAACAGCTTCCCTCCCCAACCAAAGCATGGCAAAGGCTCCTATGGAGCTTACCTTGATGTCGTACGCAGAAGTGGAATTCATCAAGGCAGAATTGTTCCAAAAAGGAATCCTCCCCGGAGGTGCCACAGAAGCTGAAACCGCTTACAAGAAAGGTGTACAGGCTTCTGTGGAACAGTGGAACGCCACACTCCCCGCCGATTATTTCGATAATCCCCAAGCCCGATACGACGGTTCCTTGGAGCGTATCATGAATCAAAAGTTCGTGGCCTTGTATTTCTGCGACTATCAACAATGGTTCGAATACAACCGCACGGGGTATCCGGTTCTTCCCGTAGGAGAAGGCATACAAATCAGCCACAACCAAATGCCTCGAAGGTTTAAATATCCGGCCGCCGTGCAACGTACCAATATGGCAAACTACCAGGAAGCCAAAAAAAACATGGGCGGCGATGAGTTTTCCATCAAATTGATTTGGCAGAAGTAAAGCAAAACATAGAAGAACATGAAAAAAATTATTGTAGCAATGGCTGTTTGCTGCTGCGCAGGAACAGTCCCCGTAGAAGCCCGTCCGGAAAACCATACAGAAACAGCCGTCTCCACGTCCCATCCGGAAAAAAGAAACACCGAGAGTAAAGAAGCGTCAGGCACGGAGTTTGTATTCGACATATATGGCGACATTCCCGTAGTAAAAGTAGTTTTCGAATCCGACCACTTCCTCGGAGAGGGTATCGCTAAAAAGTGGGACACTTTCGTCCATAACTATACTCACGAATACGACATGTCCGTCGGTTTCTCCGACACATCGGTAGAAATAGTCAAACCGGCGGTATACAAAGCCGTCAATAAGGTGAATAAATATTATAAGAAAGCCGTCAACAAAAATCAGATTAGCCGCGATGCCGCCATCACCAACATGGCCCATATCCTGGACTGCGCCAACGTAATCTGCTTCGAACAAGACACCCAAACCTTAGAGCAAGCTTTGCGCTCGGCCGACCGACCGGAAGCAATCATCGCCCTATTCGATAAAGTAAAACTCAGAAAACATTAAAAAGCTATGAAACGTAACTATAAACATATCCTATTCCCGTTTGTTTTATGCGGACTGATGGCTGCCCAGACCTCGGCAGCCCCGGGAATCGTCAAAGGCCGTATCACCGACACCCAAGGAAAACCCGTAGCCCAAGTAGTCGTGACAGACGGACGTAATTTCACTACGACCGATGGCACGGGACATTACCGCATGGAAAGCGATGCAGAACGCCAACCGTTGGTTTACATCTCAACCCCATCTGCCTACAAGTTACCGGCAACCGACGGAATTGCTGACAGGTTCTACCAATTCCAAAAAGCGGATTCGCAAGAAAACACCTGTAATTTCACGCTTGAACCACGGGAAACCCCTACCCGCCGGTTTGTGTACATTGCCATTTCCGACCCTCAAGTGAAAACCGACGCCCATCTCGACCGTTTCCGGAAAGAAACCGTTCCCGACCTGAAATGCACTGTGGATTCTTTCAAAGGACAAGAAGTGGTAGGCATAGCCGTGGGAGATTTGGTCTGGGATGCCATGAACCTGGTAGAACCATATAAAGAATGTGTTTCCCACTTGGGACTGACGATGTTCCAAGCCATCGGAAATCATGATTTCAACCTTAAGTATGCCGATATGGAACGCACGGCAGTTCCGGAATCGGGTTATGGAGAAGCCGATTACCACAAAGCATTCGGCCCTACCGATTACTCTTTCAACATCGGCCAGGTACATGTCGTAACCATGAAAGACATAGACTACCAAGGCGGAAAGAAATACAAAGAAGCTTTTACTCCGGCCCAACTGGCATGGTTGAAAAAGGATTTGAGCTACGTGCCCAAAGGCCGTCTCGTGTTCCTCAACCTGCACGCACCTACTTCCAATACAACGGCAGAGGGCAGTGGAAACACAAGTAATACATCAGAGTTGTTGGACATTCTCAAAGATTACCAGGTACATATATTTGCCGGCCATACCCATTTCTACGAAAACGCACAACCTGCGGCTAACATCTACGAGCACAACATAGGAGCCGCCTGCGGAGCGTGGTGGGCCGGACACGTGAACCGTTGCGGGGCTCCCAACGGATACCTTATAGTAGAGGTAGACGACAAAAACGTGAAATGGCACTACAAAGCTACCGGGAAACCCTCTGACTACCAATTCCGCACCTATAAGCCGGGAGAATTCAAGAGCCAACCGAAACAAGTCGTGGCCAACATCTGGGACTGGGATCCGGACTGGAAAGTAGAATGGTTCGAAGACGGAAAACCGAAAGGCCCGATGCAGCCATTCGAAGATGAAGACCAGGACTTCATCACAATGAAAAACGGAAAAGCAGAAGGCTACCACACCCGCCATCTTTTCCGTGCCCAACCTTCCACGTCGGCCCGAACCATCACGGTCAAAGCGACTAACCGTTTTCATGAAAACTACACACAACAAATCGAACTATAAGCCTGATAAAAATGAACATCTATCAAAAAACCATTGCTACAGCCTGTCTTTGCCTCGCCGCACTAAGCATCCAGGCACAGACTCAAGTCATCGCCCATCGAGGTTATTGGAAAGCCGAAGGTTCGGCACAAAACTCATTGGCCTCTTTAAGAAAAGCGGCCGAAGCGAAAGTCTACGGGAGTGAATTCGACGTACAAATGACTGCCGACGGCATCGTGGTTGTCAATCATGACAATACCATCGGTTCGACAGCCATATCCCGGGCTACTTACGAGCAAATCAAAGAGAGCAAACTCAAAAACGGGGAGACGTTACCCACTTTGCAAGCTTATTTAGAGGAAGGACGCAAGCTGAAAGACCTGCAGCTTATTCTTGAAATCAAGAAGAACAAAAACAAAGAACATGAAGACCAAGCCGTGAAAACCATCGTAAAAATGGTAAAAGACATGGGAATGGAAAAACAAACGGAATACATCTCTTTCAGCCTGAACGTATGCGAACAGTTAGTCAAAGCCACCAACGGAGCCTCCGAGATATTCTACATCAACGGAGACCTCTCGCCCCAGGAAGCCAAGGCCAAAGGTTTCACCGGCATAGACTATAACTTCAAGGTGTTCGACCAACATCCCGAATGGGTAGAAGAAGCGCATCGTTGCGGTCTGAAAGTAAATGCCTGGACGACGAACAAAGAAGAAGACCTGAAAAGAATGCGCGACCTGGGAGTAGATTTTGTCACGACCGACCACCCCGTAGAGGCCATACGACTCATGAAAGAAAAATCATAGCGGACGAATCATTCCTCAAAACTCACATAAGGCTGCAGGCGTTCCAAATCGGAAGGGGAAAACTCCTCGTACAACGACAACGCTTGTAGCTTTTTTATCGGCCCGTATTTACGGCGATGCTCCACTATCACCCGGCTCTGATAGAAATTCAAATAGGGATGACGGCGCAAGACTTCTACCGACATCCGGTTGACCAGCAACGGACGATGTACGGCCGGAGATACCGTAAACCATCTTCCGATGTTTTCAGGCAACTCCCCCATCTCCTTCAGTTGAGCCACAGACACAAAACCGCCCAAACGGTTGCGGTAGTCCACAATCCGCCTCGCATAATAAGAGCCGATACCGGGAATCTTCTTCAATGTAGCCGTATCGGCCGTGTTCAGTTCCACCCGTATGCCTTCCGGGAATTTCTCTTGCCGTGGAGGGAGTTCCACGGTGTCTGTTCCCGGCAGACCGTGAGGGTACAAGTCCGACATCAACTTATACTTATCAGCGATACGGATATAAGGCAACAGCCTTTCGTAGTCTCCTTTTGTCAGTCCGTAAAGTTTGGAAAAATCTTCCGGACGGTGGTAACGTCCGCCACGTGCCCGGTATTTATAAATATTGCGCACTTGCCATGGCGACAAGCCCAAACGGAGCAAAGCGGTGGAATCAGCCGTATTGGGGTCGAAAAAGAATGTAGCCGGTTTCGCCTTAACGGGTTGTCCGTAGGTTGGCCCGCTACGTACGACTACCACGGTATCCGGTTTCAATCCGGCAAAAAAGCGTTCATAAACCAACGAGTCTCCGCTGTCTTCTTTCGCCGGTGTCCGGCGGTCGAACCACAAGAAAAAAGAAGTGGATAACACAATCCCCATCAATACGCCCGCCAACAGTAAGACCGCCCTTCTGTCCGCTTTCGAAAAATAGAAGAGATTACGCCACGTCCGCCTCATTTTCCGGTCATTTGAATAGTTCGTTTACAAAAATGGAAGCAATGGCCACCGGAGCCACAAATTTCAACAGAAAGATATAGAAACCGAAAAACGGTATCCGGAGTTTCCCCCAATCCGTCACTTCCTCCCGCACGATCCTACGGTCAAGATACCAACCGGTAAAGATAGAAATGAACATCCCGCCCAAAGGCAGCATCAGCTTGGCTGTGACAAAATCGAAAAGATCAAAAATAGTCATTCCTCCCAAACGGATTCCATTCAACAGCCCGAAAGACAAAGCGCAAAATCCCCCCAACGTCATACAAACCAAGGTCACCACGGTGGCAGCTTTCTTACGGGAAAGTTTAAAACGCTCGTGCAGATAGGCTGTAGCCACTTCATGCAAAGAAATGGTGGAAGTCAGCGCTGCCAACACCAACAATACGTAAAACATGAGCGAGAAGATATAGCCCACCCACGGTACACTCTTGAAAGCCAACTGGAACACATTGGGCAAAGTGACAAACACCAATCCCGGACCGGCATCGGGCGACAGCCCCGGAACAGAATAGACTGCCGGAAAAATGATGAAACCGGCCAACACGGCCACAAACGTGTCTATCAACGCCACGCTTCCGGCTGTCTTTACCAGATTGGCATCACGCGTAAAATAGGAAGCATACGTACAAAGACATCCCATGCCGACACTCATGGAAAAGAAAGCCTGCCCCATGGCATCGAGCACCACCTTGCCGTCTACCTTACTGAAATCGGGACGCAACAGGAAAGCCAACCCCTCGGACGAACCGGGCATGGAGAAGGAACAAACCACCAAGACACAAATAATCAACAGCAGCAACGGCATCATGACTTTGGAGAACTTCTCTATGCCGTCTTTTACCCCCCGGACGATGACGACATGTGTCAACAGGATAAAAGCCGCCATATAGAGTACAGGTTTCCAAGGACTGCCGACAAAGTCATTGAAGAAAAGCGTATAGTCCTTGCTCCCGGAAAATCGCCCCGTAGCCGATGCCACCATATACTCCAATGTCCATCCGGCCACTACGCCATAATATCCCAAGATAAGAAAAGCTGCCACGACCCCCATCATACCGACCCATTTCCAATGTGTACCCGGTGCCAACACTTCGTATGCCCCTCCCGTATTGGCCCGTGAACGGCGACCGATAAGAAACTCGGAAACCATCACCGGTATGCCCAGAAACATCACACACAGGATATAAACCAAAATAAAGGCAGCCCCGCCGTTCTCGCCCACTTCGCAAGGAAAACGCCAGATGTTCCCCAACCCGACAGCCGACCCGGCCGAAGCCAATATAATCCCGATCTTACTTCCAAAATTCACTCTTTCATTTGCCGACATAAGCCCGTTCTTAAAAATTAGACCTGTAATGCCGACAAAAGTACGAAAAAAGAATTATTTTTGCAGATAAATTGTTATTTATATGACGCACGAACTAACAAAATGGATAAGAAGACATCCGATTAGCGTTATCCTCATTCTCGTAATCTGGTATCTCTCGCTGTTTACCCCACCCAAGACCGAACTGGCCAACGTACGCTTTATTGACAAGTGGGCGCACTTGTTGATGTATGGTTCGTTGGCATTTGTCTTATGGATGGAAGACTGGCGTGTGCGGAAAGCTTCCCCCTCCATGCCACGTGCCCTTGCCCTCTATATAGGACCGGTAGCCATGAGCGGACTCATCGAATTGGCACAAGCCTACTGCACCACCGACCGGAGCGGCGACTGGCTCGACTTGGCCGCCAATGCCATAGGAGCATTGGCCGGCATTGTCCTCAGCGGCATGCTCACCCGGAAAATGCGCAAGAAAGCATAGCTCGCCGCACGCTACGCCTTCGCACCCCTATCCTTCCCGCCAAAGTTTATACGGATAAGTACGAAGGTGGGAATTGTAGTAACGGCGATCGCCTGTGACTTCCCGTCCGATGAAACCGGGCTTTTCAAAAGCTTCTTGTTCGTCGGAAAGTTCCACCTCGGCCATAATCAGCCCTTCGTTGTCGCCATAGAACTCATCGACCTCGAACACGTGCCGCCCCGACCGCACAAGATAACGCGTCTTGTCAATTACACCCGGTTCGCACAACCTCATCAGGTCTTCCGCGTCCTGCAAGGGTACTTCCGTCTCGAATTCATAACGCGAGATGCCCGCTTCATTCGAACGGCCTTTTATCGTGAGATACCCCTTGTCGTCGCGAATACGGACACGCACCGTAGCCTTCCCCACCGTAGAAATATAGCCCTGCCGGATACGGCTGCTACTGTATGCCTGCGACTTGAAGTCGCCCGTGACCAGAAACTTACGTTCTATTTCAAAACTCATTTCCCATGATGGCGAAAGCAATGATACCCAAGACAATCAGCACCGCCAAGGCACCGATCAAAGCTCCCATTGCGCGTTTCTGCTTCTTCTCTTCACGGGCGGCACGAGCGGCACGTCTCATTTGTTTTTTCACACTCATAGTCGTATCGTTTTAAAGGTAAAACTCATTCTCCTCCGGCAAACTCCATCAGATAGGACTTGATGAAGCCATCCAATTTCCCATCCATCACCCCGTTCACGTCCGATGTCTGGTAATTCGTACGGTGGTCTTTCACACGACGGTCGTCGAACACGTAACTGCGTATCTGGCTCCCCCACTCGATTTTCTTCTTTCCGGCCTCGATTTCAGCTTGTTTGGCCTTACGTTTCTGCAAGGCACGGTCGTAGAGTTGCGACTTCAAAAGGCGCATGGCATTCTCACGGTTCTCCAACTGCTTGCGGCTTTCCGTGTTTTCGATGAGGATTTCTTCTTCCTCGCCCGTATCGGGATCTTTATATTGGTAGCGCAAGCGCACGCCGGTCTCCACCTTGTTGACGTTCTGTCCGCCGGCACCTCCGGAACGGAACAAGTCCCATGACACACGGGAAGGATCCACATACACTTCGATGGAATCGTCCACCAAAGGTGTCACGAACACCGACGCAAACGAAGTCATGCGCTTGCCCTGCGCATTGTAAGGCGACACACGCACCAAACGATGCACGCCATTCTCCGATTTCAGGTAGCCGTAGGCAAACTCGCCCTCGATTTGCATGGTCACCGTCTTGATACCGGCCTCATCGCCGTCCTGATAATTGCTGACGGTGCATTTATAACCATGGGATTCAGCCCAACGCATGTACATGCGCATCAGCATCGATGCCCAATCCTGACTTTCCGTACCTCCGGCACCGGAATTGATTTTCAGCACCGCGTCCATCGGGTCTTCCTCCTGCCGCAACATATTGCGCAGCTCAAGGTCTTCAAGGGCATCCACCGTACGACTGTACAATCCGTCCACCTCTTCTTCGGTAACCATCTCTTCCTTGTAGAAATCAAAAGCAAGTTCCAACTCATCGCACAGCGTCTTGACCTCCTTATAACCGTCAATCCACTTCTGCAAGCCCTTTACTTTTTTCATCTGTTCTTCCGCAGCCTTGGCATCGTCCCAAAACCCCGGTGCCTGTGTGCGGAGCTGCTCTTCCTCCACTTGGATTTTCTTGTTTTCAATATCCAGATAGCGGTAAAGCGCCTCAGTACGCGTCTTAATATCTTTCAGTTGCTCAATGGTTATCATAAACTCAAAACTTTATCACAAAGATAGATATAAAAAACCAAAAATCTTATCTATTCCACCCAAAAATAAAAAAGGACAAGCATAGACAAAGGTATGCAGCCCCCCAAGTCTGCCATTTTGTCAGTTTTCATCGTCCGAGAATCGCTTATTTGAGAGCATCCGCGTCCTTACCCGTCTATAAACGAATCTCAAAGCATGCCTTTTTATCAAACCGTCGGTCGTTCGTCCATCCGGCTTGACAAAAGAAACCGTATTTCCGTCAACCTGCGGCAATGTCGCCACCGGGATGATTCCATTTCGTCCCTCTGCACGACTATCTGTTTCGGATTTTTGTAATCGAAAAACAGGCTAATAAAGAAAAAACACCCCAAAACAAGAGGTCTTTATACCCTTTTAAGCCCCCTTATTCTGCGTTGTACTGAGAACATGCGAAAAACATGCTGAGAACAAAAAATCGCTTTCAGCCAAACGATTTTTTGTTCTCAGCACAACGATTTGCATATATACCGTATATTTGCATTTTCAGTCCTGAAAAGCCGTATTTTTATACAAGATTTCTTTCCATAACGATACTTCTTATCCTTTTTTAGTCTGTGAATGTTCTCAAAACTCTGCCATAATGGCAGAGTTTTACACTCAGACAGAAGGAGTCACCGGTGGCGGACAAGGAACTTCCGGCGGCGTATCCTCCACGTACATGGCTTCTATCTCGGCCGCGTAGTTACGGTTCACCACCGGACGTTTCACCTTCAACGTATTGGTCAGCTCTCCTTTTTCCATGCTGAACGGCTCGGGCAGCAACGTGATGCGCTTCACCTGTTCATAATGGGCAAACTCTTGCTGCAAGGTATTGATACGGAAGAGCAACATCTTGTTGATGTCGGCATTCCGGCACAAATCCGCCGTATCGGCATACCGGATATGATGGCGTTCGGCAAACTCCTTCAACAAGTTGTATTCGGGAACGATAAGCGCCGATACGAATTTGCGTTGGTCGGCAATCACTACTATCTGGTCGACGTAACGGTCCACCACCAGTTTCGACTCTATCATCTGCGGGGCAATGTACTTCCCGTTAGAGGTCTTGAACAAGTCTTTAATCCGGTCGGTGAGGAACAACTCACCGTTCTTGAGATAACCGGCATCGCCGGTATGGAACCATCCGTCCTCGTCGATGGCCGCACGGGTCGCCTCATCCTTCCGGTAATATCCTTTGGTTATGGACGTTCCGCGCAGCAGTATCTCATTGTCGTCACCGAACTTCAGCTGCAATCCTCCGATAATACGCCCCACGGACCCTATCGTCTTGGTTTGCCCCTTCCGGTCGCAAGAGACCGTGGCCGTGGACTCCGTCAACCCGTAACCGGCCACCATGTTGATGCCGGCCGAATGGACGAATTCTTCCACAACCGGTGGAATGGCAGCCCCGGCAGTAGGGAAAAAGTTGGCGTTCTCAAAACCCAAGGTCCGTTTTAAAAGAGCGATTACGGTTTTCTCGAAAAACGTATACCGCAGCCTCAGTGAAACGGGAGGAATCAGACCGCGCATCTTATAATGCACGTTATATGCCTTGCCCACCTGAAGTGCTTCATGCAACAACTTACGCTGTACGGGATTGCTCCGCCTTATCTTCTCCTGCACGCCGGCATATACTTTCTCCCAAAAACGGGGTACGGCACACATGCACGTCGGATGCACTTCCTGCAACGACTGCAACACGTCGGCAGGCCGCAGATTGACGGCCAACTGCGCACCTTCGGACAGGCAAAGGTAAGACCATGCCCGTTCAAACACATGGGTGAAAGGAAGGAAGTTCAACACGACATCCTTTTCCCCAAGCGTCAGGACCGCGTCGTTGGCGATAATCGCATCGTGATACATCCGGTGGCTCAGCATCACCCCCTTGCTGGCTCCCGTGGTGCCCGAAGTATAAAGTATATTGGCCAAGTCGTCCATCCGAAGTTCGGCCGCACGCCGCTTCAACTCCTCATTCTCTTCATGTCCGGCACCGGCTTGCAGGAAATCCTCAAAATAGACCGACACCGTGTCCTGAGGATTCTTTACCACGGAAGAGTCGAAAATAATCAGTTTCTGGAGCGTCGGACAATGGGGCATGCTACGGAAAGCAATGTCATATTGGTACTGTTCGCCGACAAACACATAACGAACCCCGGCATCGTTCACCATGTAAACCACCTGGCTCTCCGAACTGGTAGCGTAAAACGGTATCGTGACGGCCCGCACGCCGTAAGCCCCGAAATCCACGTACAAGCATTCGGGCATGTTCTGCGAAAAAACAGCCAGATTCTCCTGCACATCCACCCCCAAGGCCAACAGGGATGCAGATACTTTCCGTACGACTTCCGAAAACCGGTTCCAGGAAACCGGCACCCACACATTCTTTTCATAATCGCGATAGCTCATGGCCGTTCTGTCGCCATAACGTTTGGCCTGTTCATGGACGAGCACTGAGAAAAGACTTGTATTCAGCATAATCTTGACTTTTTAATATCTACAAAGTTATGGTTTTAAATGAAACGATGTACAAGAAAACCTCAAAATATTTAATTTTTCTCCAAAATACCTTAACTTTGCCTCAAAGAAACACAATTATGGACATTGAAGCATTGACACAGGAAGCCATCGGCCTGCTCGAACGGATGGTAAGCCTTCCCTCCGTAAGCAGGGAAGAAAAGGAAGTGGCCGACTTATTGGAAAATTTCATGAAAGAACGGGGCAAAACGCCTTGCCGTACAGGACATAATCTTTGGTGCATCTCGCCGTTTTACCGGACCGGGCGCCCCACCCTCTTGTTGAACGCACATATCGACACCGTGAAACCGGCTGCAAGTTGGACGCGAGACCCGTTCCGCCCTACAAGGGAAAGCGAACGTATTTACGGATTAGGCACGAACGACGACGGAGCTAGCGTGGTCGCTTTGTGGCAGGCTTTTTGCACATTATCCGGTAAAGAACAACCCTACAACCTCATCTTCTTAGCCTCGTGCGAGGAAGAAGTCTCGGGAAAGAACGGTATAGAATCCGTGCTCCCCCTGTTGCCGCACATCGACTTGGCCTTGGTGGGCGAACCCACCGGCATGCAACCGGCCATCGCCGAAAAAGGGCTGATGGTATTGGATGTCACGGCCCACGGCAAGTCGGGACACGCGGCACGTAACGAAGGGGAAAACGCCATTTACAAAGCCATGAAAGACATGGAGTGGTTCAGGACGTACCGGTTCCCGAAGACTTCACCGCTCTTGGGAGACGTGAAAATGAGCGTGACGGTCGTCCATGCCGGCACGCAACACAACGTCGTGCCAGACCAGTGCGCTTTCACCGTAGACGTACGCAGCAATGAGAACTACTCCAACGAAGAAATCTACCGGACAGCCTGCGCCCATGTCGGCAGTGAAGTGAAAGCCCGCTCTTTCCGCCTGAATTCTTCGCGCATAGACGAGAACCATCCCATTGTGGCCAAAGCCAAAGTTTTGGGACGCACACCTTTCGGATCGCCTACGCTCTCCGACCAGGCGCTGATGCACTTCCCGTCTTTGAAAATGGGGCCGGGCGAATCCTCACGTTCCCACACGGCGGACGAATACATCACCGTAACGGAAATCCGGGAAGCCATAGCCTTATACATCGAGCTGTTGGACGGCCTACAGATATAAAGAAAGATTTGCGGCTCCGGCTGAAAGCCTCTCAACGCCCTATCCAGACTTCGGGGTTCAGTTTCTGAGTCTCTTTCCGCAGTTGGAAGTGCAGCACGCAATTACCCGTACCGTCGTCCTCCACCGTACCTAAGATATCACGCGCCTTGACCTTCTGTCCCTTGCTTACCCGCACGGAAGACAAGTTGCAGTAGACGGAAATATAACTGCCATGGCGCACCAATACGTTCTTGGTATCTCCAAACTGGAAGACGGCCGAGACTTCGCCATCGAAAATGGAACGTGCCATAGCTCCGGGACGCCCTACGTAATTGGTTCCCTTATTATCCAAACGAACGTTCTTCAAGCCCGGCACATTATAGGTTCCGAAATGGCTACCCACCATGTAACTTCCCGTAATGGGAACCGGCAGCCTCCCTTTATTCCGGACGAAATTGCCATTCAGGGCTTGTTCCTGAGGCGTAATCCATTTATACTCCGGAGGGATGGAAGAAGATTTTTTCCCTTCTTTCTTTCCCGAAGCGACTTGATTACGGCCCTGCTTCCGCTGCTTCTCCGCTTTCCGGCGTGCCTCGGCTTCGGCTTTCTTACGGGCAGCCTCGGCTCTCTTGCGCGCCTGCTCCACCTCGTAGGCTATCATCTGGTCTATCTTCTTGTCCAAAGCGGAAAGCTGCTGTTGCTGTTGTTCTACCTCTTTTTTCAGGTGCTTCTGCCTCTGCCGCAATCCGGCTACGTTCTTTTGCTCTTCGTCATGCTGCTTTTGCAACAAAGCCTTTTGCTGCTCGCATTCGGCTATCAAACGGTTTTTCTCGGCTTTCACGCCCAACAGCTCGTTCTTCTGCGCCAACAAATCATCCTGCTTACGTACAATTTGCTCGGCCAATGTACGCTGATAATTGGCATACTCCCGGGCATAACGCGAACGACGGTACATCTGAGTCACAGAACGGGTGGAAAGCACGAAAAGCAAAGGACTGCCCACCGACTTGCAAGCCCGTGCATAACGCAAGGCTCTGGCATAATCGGCCTTCTTTGTTTCCAATTCGGCTGCCGTACGCTCCACCTTCCGTTCCAGTGCATTTACCTGGTCGCTGACCTTTTTCAACTGCACCTCCATCGTGTCGATATAACGTTGTCGTGCCTCCAACCGGTTGGCTATCATGCTGATGTCACGCAGCTTGGTGGCTACGGTTTTCTCCGTCGTTTTCAGTTCTTTCCGGGAACGGGTCAAGCCCTTCTGTATTTCTTTCTTCTGAGTTTGCAGTGCCTTTATCTTACGATTGGTCTGCGCCTCCAACGTTCCTCCGCCGGACACGAGCATCCATACCGTAAAAAACATGACCAACCTACATTTCATTTTATCAGTTGTTTTAAAATAAGGTCGGGACTGACCCTCTTGTATTTTCCGCCCGGTTCCGGAGTCAACTCGATGCTTTTCGCATTCCATTTCAAATTGCTCAGCGAAAAGACAGCCGTCAGGTCTTTCCCCGCTCCCGTGACGGATAATTGCATCTTGTCGGGAAAACTTTTTTGCTCCACACTCGCAAAATGCTGATACGTCCAGTTCAGACGGGGCACGGAACCTTGACCTGTAACGGCAATGGACGTATTGCGAATCAACCCGGTCAGCAAGTCGACCACGAACTGGCATTGCAACAACGAACCGCTATTCGAGGTCAGAATCGTACTTTCCTGATTCTTCGAGATGGTAAAGTCCCGCTCTTGCCAACGGCCTTCCTGTCCCGGCACAAACACATCGTTCCAAAACAAAGCCTGCAACGTATAGAAATCCACACCGGCATGCTGCAAATAAGGCACGTCCGCGTAATCCACCTTTACGTATTCCCTTCCCATCCGGTTGACCATCATCATGTATTGGGGCGTAAATTCCAGACGTCCTACTTCCATAAAGCCCATGGCCACAAGCGAAAGTTGGATCACCTCATCCCGTTTCAAGTTACAGCTTCCGCCCACCGACAAAGATTTCCCGCCCAAATTCAAGTCAAGGTTCATTTTCGAAGTGACAGTCCCCTCCTTCAAACCGGACAACGCCATCTTGTCTACCCACTCCACGGCACCACCATCATCATGCGGCTCCGTCTGCGTTATGTTTTTAGTGGAACGGCAAGCCGACAGACACAATACAAAAACGGCAACCAGGACACCCCATACGAAATTCATTCTCTTCATTCTTCAATATACTTTTTCATTTGGATCTTCTTTTTCAAAAGCCGGGAAACATCACCCCCTTTTTCCTGTGCCATCTTCCAATACTTCAAGGCACCCTCCATGTCGCCGCATTGTGCATAAATATCCCCGGCATGCTCCAAGACTCCTCCGGACACTTCTTCGTCTTTCCCGATGTCCCCTACAAGGACACGGTCCATATAAAGCTTGGCCTCAGCATACTTCCCCTTGATAAAAAGAATCCAGGCATAAGTGTCGATATAGGTCTTATTTCCGGGTTCCGCCACAATCGTGCGGTGGCTCATTTCTTCTGCCTTGTCCAAATCCTTTTTTTCCAACGAGAGATAATAAGCGTAATTATTCAGGCAACCGACATTCTCCGGGTTGTACACCAGACAAGAGTCGTATGCGATGAAAGCCGAGTCTTTCAGTCCGTTGCTGTAGTACAAGTCGCCCATGATGGAATACATATCGGCCACTATGCCGTGGTCCGTATCCGGCTTGATCTGCCGCACGCCTTTGCGGAACACATCCAAAGCCTTGTCTTGACGTTCAAGCTGATAATAAGAAAAACCCAAATAGAAATAATAGGGTAATTGTTCCGGGTAATGCATGATGGCACGCGTACAAATGTCCGCCACCTTCGGATAGTCATTGGCATGGACAGCCAGTTGCACCAACTGGTACAAAGCCACCTGATTGTCCGGCTCAAGCTTCAGGATGCGTTCCAAAGCCGGTTCGAGCTGGCCATTTATATGTTTCATTTGCAGATAGGAGGCATAAAGCGTCAGCATATCCACCGTCTCAGGGACAGCATCGAAGATGCGGTCGAAAACGGCTAATACCAAAGTGCTGTCGGCATGCGCATTCTCTTGGTCTACGATATAGTTACGCATGAGCATGACCCTGGCCCGTTCGTCAGTCTCTTTTCCATATAAGATTGCATCCAACTGGGTCTGATAAAGCGAATCTTGGCCCGTCTGCTTATAATAATCGAGCATGGACATGCGCAAAGCCTGGTTCCCGGGCTCTTTCTTCCGGACTTCCTCATAAACGGCAAGAGCCTTGTCCGGCTGTTGCAGCAACAGATATTGATCGCCGATTAATACACGATAAGCCAAATCGTTAGGATTCTCGCGCGCCAGACTTTCCAATTCGGCAAAGGCCTTACCGTCCTCTTTCAATTCACGATACAGCCGGAACTTCTCCATGCTGATGGACAGGTTCTTGCCTTCAAGCGTCTCTATGCGGTCGAGCGCACTAATCGCCTCGCGGTATTGCTCACGGTTCATGTACATATTAACCAACTGCGCCAATACATCCGAACGGGTCGGATTGCACCGCACCATATCTTCGAGTACAGGCACGGCCTGCACATCATTCCGGTTGCGCAAATAAAAAGACGCAAGGGCTTCCTTATAATATATATTATCCGGTTCCAAAGCCACCGCACGGGACAGATGCGACGCGCACCGGGCAGAGTCATCCATCCCCAGATAATACAATCCGAGATTGTATAACGCTTCGGCCGCATCGGGATTGATGTCCAAACAATGTTTATACAACTCGAAAGAATCATCGTAACGCCCGGCCAACTTGCTCTTCACGGCCTCGGCATAATAATAATCAAACCTGCGTTGTGCCTCGGCCGATATACCTTGCGTCTTCCCTCCCGTCGCACAAGACGTGAAACAGACTGACAACATGGCCCAAACTCCGCATATCAAAACTGTAACCTTCTTCACTGACTTTATTTTTCTCCCGAATGGCCGAAACCACCCGCACCTCTTTCCGTATCATCCAAACTCTCCACAGGCTTCCATCCGGCCTGCTCATAACTTGCCACAACCATTTGCGCAATCCGCTCTCCGTCCCGTATCTCGAACGGCTCGGATGACAAATTGACCAGAATGATACAAATCTCCCCCCGGTAGTCCGCATCAATCGTCCCCGGCGAGTTCAACACGGTTATTCCTTTTTTCAAGGCCAGTCCGCTCCTCGGGCGGATTTGTGCCTCCGTCCCGTGCGGCAAAGCGATATAGAGTCCCGTCGGCACCAGGCAACGCTCCAGAGGTTTCAACACGATGGGGCTGTCCAGATTGGCACGAAGATCCATTCCTGCCGAGTCCGAAGTGGCATATTGAGGTAGCGGATGATGCGATTTATTAATAACACGTACTTCCATTATATATAGAAATGATTGTTTTTGAGGTACAAAAATAACCAATTCCCGGAACACAGCCATTGATTTTTTGAGAAAAAGAGAGAATGTCAACCTTTTTAATTACTTTTGTGAAGAATCTACAAGAATGAATATGAATTGGCAGCAACTGATATCCAACAAACGGTTGGGATTGGAAAAATACCACCAAGTCCGGAAAGACGACCGCACGGAATTCCAACGCGATTATGACCGTCTTATATTCTCCGCACCGTTCAGACGTTTGCAGAACAAAACGCAAGTGTTTCCGCTCCCGGGAAGTGTGTTCGTCCACAACCGGCTGACCCACAGCCTGGAGGTGTCCAGCGTAGGACGTTCATTGGGCAACGACATCTCACGGGCACTCTTACAGAAGCATCCGGAACTACACGGAAGCCATCTGACCGAAGCCGGTGCCATCGTGTCGGCCGCCTGCCTGGCACATGACTTGGGAAATCCGCCCTTCGGACATTCGGGCGAAAGAGCCATAGGGACATTCTTCAGCGAAGGCAAAGGCAACTGGCTGAGAACCTACTGCGACCCCACGAACGGGGACCGGCTCAGCGAACGGGAATGGAACGACCTGATTCATTTCGAAGGAAACGCCAACGCATTCAGGTTGCTGACCCACCACTTCAAAGGCCGGCGCGACGGAGGGTTTGTCATGACTTACACCACCTTGGCTTCCATCGTCAAATACCCCTTTTCGTCCAACCTGGCCGGCGGACACGCCAAATTCGGGTTCTTTCAAAGCGAAATCCCCGTCTACCAACGGATAGCCGAAGAACTGGGCATCCCTCGCCAGACCAGCGCAGAAGGCAGCCTGCGATATGTGCGCCATCCCTTCGTATATTTGGTAGAAGCGGCCGATGACATTTGTTATGAGATTATGGACATCGAGGATGCACATAAACTGAAAATCCTCAGTACGGACGAGACCCAAAGCTTATTGTTGGGCTTCTTTGAGGAAGAACGCCAGAAAAGTATCCGGAAAAACCTGCAATACGTCAGTGACATCAACGAACAAATCGTCTACCTGCGTTCCTGTGTCATCGGTTGCTTGGAAAGTGAATGCGTGAAGGTGTTTTTGGACAATGAAGAAGAAATCCTGGCCGGCACCTTTGAAGGTTGCCTCATCGACCACATTTCCGAAACGCCGCGAAAGGCTTACAAAGCTTGCGAAAGCATGGCATACGCCAAGATTTACCGGAGCAAGGATGTCGTGGATATCGAACTGGCCGGTTTTCAGGTTATCACCACGCTGTTGGAACTCATGACAGAAGCGGTATGCCACCCTGAGAAAGCGTATTCGCAGTTACTCATCAACCGCGTGTCACAACAGTACGACATCGGAGCCGAACGGCTCTACGACCGCATCATGGCCGTATTGGATTACATCTCCGGCATGACGGACGTGTATGCCTTGGACTTATACCGTAAAATCAATGGCATGAGCCTGCCTTTCGTATAACCGAGAAGCCTCATGCCGCCTCCCCCGTTATCCGCGTCCGGAGAAGGTTTCAATGTGCCGCCTGCGCTTTTCCTCCCGAATCTCGTCCACAGCAATCAGGATGCCGGTCTCCTCCACGTCGCCGAACTCGTCGTTGATAGCCGTGCCGAACATCTTCATCGTGGGCGACAACCCCATGTAGGCGTTCACCAAAGGTGGGATATTATAACCCAACTTGCGCACTTCCGAATTCAGTATCTTATAGTCTTCCTTGAAATCCTCGTAAACGAACAATTTACCCAATTCCTCCGTATCGGCTTCCAACTGCAAGGGATGAATCGGCACTATCAGCCTGTCCTTATCCTCGAAATGCTTTTTCAGAAAATACAGAATCATATCACGCCCATAACGGTCATAAGACGGATACATGGTCATCTTACCGAAATAATAGCGCACGTCAGGCACTAAAACCGTCAATGCCCCCAGGCCGTCCCACAAGTTGTCCAAAGTGAACAAGCCTTTTGAACCCTGTCGCGTACTCTGGTATTCCAACGTCACGAACGAACGTCCGAGTTCTATCGTATAGGGCATATAATTCTTCATGAAGTTTTCCGAGAAGTGGAACATGTGGGAAGTAGCCAATATGGGCTGCCCATCCTCACGCAGCTTCACGTCTGCCCCAATCAAATAGCGGTATCCTCCCAAAATTGCTTCTACATCAGGGTCCCATACAATCAACTGCTTATAGGGTTCTTCCATCATGTCGAAGTCATCCAAATCGAGCGACATCCCCGTACCTCCACCGGCAGCCCGGAAAGCGATTTCACGCAAACGGCCGATTTCGCGAAGTACATTCGGTGAATCCTGCCACGTCACCACATATATCTCATTGTGGCTTTTGTTCGTATAACGCAACCTCTTATCCGCAGTCAGTTCTGCCTTCAGCAGCTCTTTACTCACCGGAGCTATGATTTCTTCCATATCATCAATCTGTTTTCTTCTCTTTATAACTTATACACTTTTTCCTTCACTTCCTGCGCCCACTGTTGGGGGCTTTTGGATTTGTCAAACGTGCTCCATGGTATCGGTTTCCCGATTACGACCCGATACTCGCCATGCCTGCTGCGGTACATCTCATCGGGTAAAAACAGCATGGCCAGGTTAAACTTGAGATGCAACCGTTTGCACCATTCCGCGATGGAATAAAAGCGGTCGGAATTCTGCCCTATGAAATGTATCGGCACCACATCCCGTCGGGCAGCCACACTTTTCACGATAAATGTCTTGCTCCATGCCAAGTCCCTTATGCTGCCGTCTTTCATACGCCGCGAACAAATGCCGGCCGGGAACATGATGACTTGGTCATCAGAACGAAAAGCATTCTCTACCATTTGAGGGAAATTACGCGCCTGCTTCCCCAACTTATTGATAGGTATACACAGGGGAGCCAATCCTTTCAGGTTCATCAGAAGATCATTCACCAGATACTTAATCTTCCCGTCGTAATGACGGCCGAGCACCATTCCCAAAGTCACACCGTCTATGGCACCCAACGGATGGTTGGACACAAAAGTATATTTCCGGGACAAATCGGAAATGTTCTCCAAGCCGTCCACCTTTACTTTCACATCCAAATAAGCCAATGTGTGTTCACAAAAGTCAACACCCACATAACCTTGACGCAGATACTCATTAATAAAATCCTGATGAATGAGACGTTTGAGCCCGTTAATCAGAAAACCGGGAATATATCTGGCTTTCTTTCCGGCACGCGTCCGTATGATGTCATCAAGATCGATTAATGTCACAGCTTTATCCGGCATGATTCTTTCCTTTGTCTCCATTGCAACAGCAAACCTCCATCTTTAACTCAATCTTCCATATTCGTAAAGAAGTCTCACGATACCGTCACTTTAGAGTTGTTAATGATATAAGTCCCCTTCGGCAATCCACTAATCCAGTTTGTCCCTTTGTTCAGTCGGAACAACCCGTAAAATACGCCATTACCCTTATACACCGGAAGCATCTGGGAATGTCGGCTCGTAACCAACAACGAACCTCCCTTCATCTTAATCTTAATTGGATAAGTCGAAGAGACTCTCTTCGTCTTGTAGACATGGGTATATTCGGAAAAAGACACGTCATGCCCTACCGAATCTGCCTTAGCCCGGATGGACACGCGGTCTACAGCCGAAGTGCTTACGGAACTAAAGGACATCAATAGCACCCACAAACTAACCTTTTTCCAACTATGCGCCCACATTACGTTTAAAATTAACTTCTATTTTGCAAAAATAGAATGAAACTATCAGTATCCAAGATAAAGGCTGAATATTTTAAGAAATATTAGACATATAAGGTTTGAAATCCCCGTTCCGCTCTCATTTCCGTTTCAATATCCCGCCCTTCAGAACCGGACAATAATCAACAAAAGCCGAATGGCACTCTACCTTTATCCCGTATCGTCACATCCGGCTTTCGTTGAGTTTATCCTCAGCAGTCAGGCTAATAATTGCCTTACCAAGGAGCTGATAGCCTTACCATCAGCTTTGCCTGCCAACTGTTTCGTGGCTGTGCCCATCACTTTGCCCATATCCTTGGCACTCGTAGCGCCTACGGCAGCAATAATGGCTTTGATTTCCTGTTCCAGTTCTTCTGCCGAGAGCTGCTTGGGCAGATAACGGCTGATGACTTCTACCTGAGCCAACTCTTCGTCGGCCAGATCCTGACGTCCTTGCCCTACGTATAAAGCCGCAGTGTCCTTGCCCTGCTTGGCCAGTTTAGCTAAAATTTTCATTGCCGCATCATCTGTCAACTCATCGTTTGCTCCCGGAGCGGTTTTGGCTTCCAAGAAAAACTTCTTGATGTTCCGCAACGCCTCCAACGCGACTTTATCCTTGGCCTTCATGGCCACTACGATATCCTTACTGATTTGTTCAAAAAGTGCCATATCTTATTTCTTCTTATTATATACTAAAACACTATCATCGACTTTTCCTCTCCATTAGTTCCTGCCGCCATGCCATCGGCCGCGTTCTCCATTCCGGCTGTCTTGCTTTTGATACTGGACAACACTTCCTTGCTACGCTTATAGGTAGGCGTATCTTCCACCATGGAAATCACATCGTCGTTATCCAAGTCGTCTTCTCCGAAAATATAAAGATGATGCGGGCGCTTGATTTCCCTTTGGTTCATGTCATGCGTGTAAAACTCACGTCGGCGTTCGGCTTTCTTTACGGCTATTTCTTCTTTCTGAGCCCGCGCTTCTTCATCTTCAATGCCATGCTTGGCCATCACATTATCCATGCCCGGCACGTTCTTCAGACCGAATCCGGTAGCCAACACCGTGATCTTTACCTTCTTCTCCAACGTAGCATCCGTGGCCAGTCCGAACTTCGTCTCCACATCGTCACCGAACTTACTCATGAATTCATGCACTTCGTTCATTTCTTCCATGGTCAACTGGTCGCTCTCTTCCTGGTCGCAGAACGAAATGCTCAGCAACACCTTCTTGGAGTTAAATATGTCGTTGTTATTGAGCAACGGGGAATGAAGCGCACTTTCAATGGCCTGGCGCACACGCCCTTCACCCTCTCCGAATCCAGTACTCATGATGGCCACGCCACCGTCTTTCAGCACCGTGGTCACATCCTGGAAGTCGAGGTTCACAATGCCATGTACCGTAATAATTTCGGCTATGCTCTTGGCGGCAACGGACAACGTATCGTCTGCCTTGGCAAAAGCATTCAGCACAGTAAGCTCCGGATAAATCTCGCGCAAGCGTTCATTATTGATAACCAACAACGCATCGACATGCTTGGATATTTCCTCCACACCGTCCAATGCCTGGTCTATTTTCTTCAATCCCTCAAAACGGAACGGTATAGTCACGATACCGACCGTCAGGATACCCATTTCCTTGGCACATTGTGCTATCACGGGAGCTGCACCGGTTCCGGTACCGCCTCCCATTCCGGCCGTAATGAAGACCATACGGGTTCCGTCGTTCAGCATTTCTTTTATACCGTCCAAACTCTCCATGGCTGCCTGACGAGCACGTTCGGGACGGTTTCCGGCCCCCAATCCTTCTGTCCCCAATTGCAGACGCGTCGGGATAGGAGAGTCGCTCAAAGCCTGATTGTCGGTATTGCACAGCACAAAACTCACATCATGGATACCCTCCTTATACATGTGATTGACGGCGTTACCTCCGCCTCCCCCAACTCCGATCACTTTAATGATGCTCGGGCTGTTCGTTTTGAAGTTAAACCGTATGTCTGTTTCTTCTTGCATAATCTATTTTGTTTTTCTATGTTATTCTTCAGTTACCGTTTTAGTCAAATCCACAAGTTTCTCTTTAAACTTCTTCCAAATCCCCCCTTTACTTTTCGGTTCCTCTCTTTCGTAGACTTCCTTATGCGTTTCCTCTACCGGAACAAAACCGGGAGCCGTTTGCGGCATTTCCTGTTCTTCTGCAACCTCCTCGGGCACTTCCTCCTTCATTACGACCTTGGGTTCCACGCAATTCTGGTTTCCTTCGTTCATCAACGCTAACAAAGTATTCAAAGAACCGTCCTTCACAACCTGCTCGGCATGAACAGCTTGTAAGGCAAAAGGTACAATACGCGCAAAACGCGTTTTATCCGGATGAAGACGGGCTGCTGCCGCTTTATCAAGGTTCTTCACATTGGATGCCGCACCCGAAATGACAATTCCGGCCAACAACTTATCCTGATAGCCGCTGTTACGAATCTGTGCTGCCACATTGCTCAAGATTTCTTCCTCACGAGCCTCTACAATGTCCACCAACAAACGCTCCTCAATCGTACGACCGTTGTTCACCAGAAGATTCTTGGCCAGTTCTTCACTGCTCAGATCGGAATAAGCCGACCCGTATTTCATCTTCAGTCCCTCCGCTTCGTCCTCATCAATTTGCAGGCTGCAAAGATCCTGAGTGATATTATTTCCTCCTAACGGTATCACTGCCAGATGGCGCAACAAGTTGCCTTTATATACTGCGACAGTAGTCGTTCCGTAACCGAAATCCACAAGAGCACAGCCCGAACGCTTCTCCGTATCCGTCAGCACGCAGCCGGCTAAAGCCATCGGTGCCACAAACATGCCGGCCACGTCAAGCCCGACCGCCTCCACACATTTCAGAATATATTCTTTAATTTCCGTTTTGGCAATGATATTCAGATAGTTTCCGTCTATCTGGCTGCTCAGGACCCCGACCGGATCCACCGTAGTATCCAAACCGACATGGTATTCCTGCGGAACCACTTCCAGTATTTCATAGCCGGCATATACCGTATTCCTATTGGTCTTGAGCAAAGAATCCACCAACTCTTGCGATACCACGGTTTTTGTGGCAAACTGACGTGACACCGTGTTCTTCTTCGTCCGCAACGACTGACCTCCTATTCCGACAAAGACCTTACGCACGCGCATTTCCAACGCATTCTCCATCTTGTCGACAATGTGTTTCAAACACATCACGGTCTTGTCTATATTATATACCACACCCTTGCGGATACAGTTCCGTGCATCTACCTGTTCGATATCCAACACCTGCACACTGCCGTCTATATTCTTGCACCCGGCCACACCCCGTATCTTCGAGGAACCGAATTCTATCGCTACAATGATTTCTTTCTCTACAGCCATATCATTTCTTATTTTTCTTGCAAATAATTTGATTGTTATACTTCAGGCTGATCTGGGAGTACTTATTCCATCCCACCTTGTTCAGTCCTTCCGTATAAAATTCTTTCATCCTGCCCAGTTTGTCTTCCACATTTGTGGGACGCCCCAAAAGGATCGTATGTTCCCCTACCCGGGGCACTAATTCCACCTCGCCATTCTCCAACACATGAATCTGCTGGATTTGGTGGTTCCAGAACGGGTTATCTTGTATCAGCCTTCCCAGACGAGTCAGATTCTGCCGGGCATACTGCGGTGTGATATCCCCGGTCGCCACGACCAAATCAGCGTAGTAGGAGGATTTCGGCATCTGCCGGCCCGCACGGTCCAGATAGTAATCCTGTCCGTCGGAAGACATGACATGCAATATAGGAAGACGTTGCTTGATGCGCACACATACCTTCCCGCCGGGCGTCTTATAGCTTGTTACGTCCTCGATATAAGGATTCTTCCGCAAAGCCTCTTCTATCCGGCTCAACATCACCTCGTCCATTTTTTGTCCCGTCGGGTTGCATTTGCGGCTTTCCAACAGCCTCAACACTTCTCCCGACTGGATGAAACCGGTCCGCAGACTGTCTTCGACCACAACCTCCACGCCATTGCACACAAGCCCTTCCTTGGGTTTGTTCAGCACCGTGACTGCTGCGATAAAATAGCAAAACAGTCCCACCAAAAACAATATAATGGCCAACTTCTTAATCATCTCTCTTCCAATACCTCCGTAATCTGCGGAGCATAGGATTCCAAATCTCCGGCTCCCAACAATATAAACACATCCGCATCCGACTGCCGCACTATTTCCGGCACGTCTTCCTTCCGGCACAGGCATTTCTTCACCGTAGGAGCCAAACGGTCGTATATCAGCCTGCTCGTCACGCCCGGGATAGGCGCTTCACGGGCAGGATAAATATCCGTAAGAATCACCTCGTCCAACAGCGAGAGGCTCCCGGCAAACTCCTTATAAAAATCACGTGTACGCGTATAAAGATGAGGTTGGAATATCGCTGCAATCTTCTTTCCCCGGTACAGTTCGCGGACAGATATCACGCTTTGACGTATCTCGGCCGGATGATGGGCATAGTCCGTCAGGAAAACGGCCTTATCGCTCTTCAAGCGGAAATCGAAACGCCGGTCCACTCCTCTGAACGAAGCCATGCCTTGCTTTATCTCTTCCGGTGTCACGCCGCTGATTTGCGCCAAGGCCATGGCCGCTATCCCGTTCTCGATATTGATGCTTACGGGAACGCCCAACTGCACATCCTTGATATGCCCTAACGGAGAGATAAAATCAAAATATATTTCACCGTCACCGATACGGATGTTCTCCGCATGGAAATCCCCGTGCCCGCGACTATAAGAATAGGTCATCACCCCCTCTTGTACATCCGGCTGCATCTCCAGTCCCTCGTGCAGGACCAAAAAACCTCCCGGACGAATCAAGGAAGTATATTTTCTGAAGCTTTCCAAATAGGCCTCTTTCGTCCCGTAGATATCCAAGTGGTCGGGATCGGTGGCTGTAATCACAGACGCGTATGGCGTCAGCCAATGAAAAGAACGGTCGAACTCGTCGGCTTCGATGACCACGTAGTCGCTCTTCGGAGAAAGAATGTAATTCGTACCGTAATTCTTGGTGATGCCACCCAAAAAGGCATTGCAGTCCACGTGGCTCTGGTGCAGGATATGGGCCGCCATGGACGATGTGGTGGTTTTCCCGTGCGTCCCGGCCACACAAAGTCCTTTATGGGCACGCGTCAACGCGCCCAACACCTGCGCACGTTTCTCTATCTCGAATCCGTTCGCCTTGAAATAGGCCAACTCGGCATGCTCGCAGGGGATGGCCGGTGTATAAACCACCAGGCAAGCGTCCTTGTCCCGACAAGCGGAAGGAATCTGTTCCACATCCTCTTCATAGTGAATCCGGGCACCCTCTTCCTGCAACTTCCGCGTGAGTTCGGAAGGCGTGCGGTCGTAACCTCCCACACAAAGCCCTTTCTGCAGGAAATAACGGGCTATGGCACTCATGCCGATTCCCCCTATTCCTACGAAATACACAGCTTTTATCGCGTTCATTTCCATCTTCTACTTCTTCCTTTAAATAAACCGCTCCCGCTCGGCAGAGGCAAGCAAGCTTACCTCCGCGCTCGCTTAATCGCGGTTTTCCCTATATGCCACGGCGAGTTTACAAACCTCTTCCGCAATGCGGTCGGCAGAGTCCGTAAAGGCCATGGCTTTGATATTCCGGCCCAATGCAGACAATTTGTCCGCATCCCGGATGACATTCAGGGCCAATCCGATTAATTTGTCCACGGCCTCGTCATCTTTGACGTAAAGCGCGGCTTGTTTGTCGACCAAAGCCAACGCGTTTTTAGTCTGGTGGTCCTCGGCCACGTTCGGCGAAGGCACTAATATGGCCGGCTTGCCCAACAGGCACAATTCCGAGATGCTACTGGCCCCGGCCCTTGAAATGACCAAATCGGCAGCCGCGTATGCGTCCTCCATCCTGGCGATGAAATCCGTCACGAACAGATTGTCGGGCTGCCCTTTCAGTTTCAACTGTTCCTGTATATGGGCAAAATAATAACCTCCCGTCTGCCAGATAAACTGCACACCGGAAGCCGAAATAGCCGTAAGATTAGCGAGCACGCTCTCGTTCAAAGTACGCGCCCCCAAGCTGCCGCCTATCAGGAGCACCGTTTTCAGCCCCGGCAGCAAGCCGAAATCCGCCAAAGCCTCTTCACGGCTTTTGGTATTTTCCAACAAACCTTGACGGACAGGATTCCCCGTCAGGATGATTTTCTCTTTCGGGAAAAAACGCTCCATTCCATCGTAAGCCACACAAATCTTATCGGCTCGCTTGGCCAACAACTTATTGGTCACTCCGGCATACGAATTCTGCTCCTGTATCAATGTGGGGATTCCCATTGCCCCGGCCACATTCAACGTGGGACCACTGGCATATCCTCCCACTCCCACGGCCGCCATCGGCCTGAAATCACTGATAATCTTCCTCGCCATTCTCCGGCTTTTCCAAATCTTGAAAAGCACGGCAATATTCTTCAGCAAATGCTTGCGGTCGAAACCGCAAATCGGCAATGCCTTGATAGGATAACCGGCAGCCGGAACACGCTGCATCTCCATCCGCCCCTCGGCTCCGACGAACAATATCTCGGCTTCCGGATGCTGCGATTTGATGGCATTCGCAATGGACACGGCAGGGAATATATGTCCGCCCGTTCCTCCTCCGCTCACGATAATCCTTAACTCTTCTCTCATGAAACTGAATTTTATCAGCAAAAATAATAATAAATCCGGTATTTCTATCCTTTTTTCTTCCTTATTTTATTCCGGACAAGAATTATTCCTTACAAAATCATTTAATTCAGCCCATTGTCCCACCCACTTGCGGCAAACGTTTTTTCAATCTGCGCCAAATGATTTTTCATTCTCAGTCGAACGATTTTTCAATCTCCTGAGACCGGTTTTCCAATCTACGGCAAGAAATCCAAAGAATACAACCTCTTGAAAACAAGCCTTCTATACACGAAACCACCCACAAGCTTTCCACAAAGGGCAAGCAGCGGATGGAGAATCATAAATCATGACATAAAGGAAAGTCCGTTCCCTTCCCGGGAACATTACCGTCCCTCATGTGAATCTTTCTTCAATCTTCAGTTTCTTCCGTTACCTGGGGCTTTTTCTTGGCCGAACGGCTTACGCTCAGGATGACTCCCATATACACGCAATTAATCAAAGTGGAGGTACCCCCTTTACTGATTAGCGGCAAGGGTTGCCCCGTCACCGGAAAGACCCCGACGGCCACTGCCATATTAATCATGGCTTGCGTGACGAGCATCAACGATAGCCCCATCACAAGGAAAGCCGGGAAGTTCCGCTCGCACCGGCTGGCTATCCTGGCCGACCGGAAGAGCAACACGATATACAGGAACATGACGAAAGCTCCGCCGCCCAATCCGAGTTCCTCTATGACGATGGCATAAATAAAGTCGGAAAACGACTGTGGCAGGAAATCGCGTTCCACGGAATTTCCCGGCCCCCGGCCTATCACATTACATGTGGCAATGGCTATCTTGGCATGCGTCACCTGCGGATTCTTGGTCAGGTCGTAATCCGCCGCATCCTCCGGTATATTCCCATGCCCGCGTACACGACTGGCCCACGTAGGCAAACGGTGCAAGCCGGGCCATTCGCTCATGGATTCTGTCGTAGAGTCCGGTGCAAAACGCAAAAATGAGAACAAACCGGCTCCGGCAATAACGATAATGCCCAATAAGGTGCCCAACTGTTTCCAAGGTATCCCGCCTATGAACATCATCACCAGAATGACCAGGAAAGTCATGGCGGCCGTAGAGAAGTTTTCGGGGACAATCAGCGCACAGATTACCATCGAAACGCCCATAATCCACTTGAACGCACGACGTTGCGCACCGGCCTCGTCACGCATGCTCGAAAGAATCATGGCTGTCGTGGCTATCAATACGCCTTTGGCTATCTCGGAAGGCTGAAAACCGATACCGCCCACCTCAAGCCATCGGCTCGCGTTGTTCACCTTCGTGGTGAACATGGCTATCCCAAGCAAGAATACGGACAACGGTATGCCGGCCAAAGGTATCAACTTAAAATAACGGCACGGTATCTTATGCACCAAAATCGTGGCCAACACGCCTACGACGAAATATGAGGCATGCTGCAGAATCGGCTTCCAATAATACCCTGTCTTGTAACTCATATTACTGGAGGCACTATACACTTCTATGATGGATATCATGCCGAGGAAGAACAAAATCATCCAAATGACCTTGTCACCTTCGAACAGGCTCCACTTCTTTAAAACTTTTACAGGTGTGACCATCCTTTCGCTCCCTTACTTTACAACGCCCTTACCAATGATTTGAACTGTTCGCCACGGTCTTCCATGTTCTTGAACAAATCGAAGCTGGCACAACAAGGGCTCAACAATACGGTATCGCCGGGACGGGCCATCCTGTAACATGCCTCCACGCAGTCTTTCATGCTATGGGTGTCGGCAATGGGAATACCGAATGAATCGAAAAAGGCATGCAGTTTCCCGTTGTCTGCCCCAAGGAACACCAGTCCCACACATTTTTTCCGCACCAGTTCGGCTATGGCCTCATAATCATTTCCTTTGTCTTTTCCTCCCAAAATCAATACCGTGGGCGTTTTCATGCTCTCCAATGCGTACCAACAGGCATCCACGTTGGTGGCCTTGGAATCGTTGATATAATCCACGCCACGCACACGCACCACTTTCTCCAAGCGGTGTTCCACGCCTTCAAAATCACTCAGGCTCTGACGAATCACCTCGTTCTTCACCCCGGCAATGTCGGCCGTGATGCCTGCCGCCAAAGAGTTATACATATTGTGCTTCCCGGTCAAAGCCAATGACTCCTGTTCCATGTTGAACGGCGTGGGGTATTCTATCACATATTGCCCGTCGGCCAAATAACCTATCATCCCTTCTTTCTTCAAGATGGAGAACGGACACTTCTTGGCCTTGATTTGGTATTTCTCCAATTCTTTCCGGATAATCGGGTCGTCATTCCAATAAACGAAGGCATCCGTCTCTTCCTGGTTCTGCAAGATGCGCATTTTGGCATCCACATAATTCTGCATGCAATGGTCGTAACGGTCCAGATGGTCGGGCGTGATGTTGAGCAATACGGCAATGTTGGCCCGGAAACGGTACATGTTGTCCAACTGGAAACTGCTCAGTTCTATCACATAGTAGTCATAATCTTTCTCGGCTACCTGCAGGGCCAGGCTTTGGCCGATATTCCCGGCCAACCCGACATTGTAACCCGCTTTCTTGAAGATATGGTAAATCAAGGATGTCGTGGTAGTCTTGCCGTTGCTGCCCGTAATGCAAATCATCTTGGCATGCGTATAACGTCCCGCAAACTCGATTTCCGAAATGATAGGGATACCGGCCTCTTTCACTTTCAACACCATCGGGGCATCTTCCGGTATGCCCGGGCTTTTTATCACCTCGTCCGCATTCAGGACTAATCCTTCCGTATGGCCGCCGTCTTCCCACGCAATCCCGTAACGGTCCAACATGTCTACATAATGAGGTTTGATTTTTCCCATATCGGAAACAAAGACATCAAAGCCTTTTTTCTGAGCCAACACTGCAGCACCCACGCCGCTTTCGGCCGCTCCCAATATTACCATTCTTTTCCCCATAGCTTCTTCCTTATCTAATTTTTAACGTTATAATCGTCATGGCCGCCAAGATAATCGTGATAATCCAAAAACGGACCGTAACTTTCGACTCTAACCAACATCCTTTAGGCCAGTTGCACAGCACTTTCACGTCCGGGGCCAACTGCCCCGGGCGCACCCGGAAAGTATCATGGATCGGGGCTCGCTTGAACACTCTTAACTTCAGTCCTTTCCGGTTCCCCCATTTCGCATAGTTCACTTGCAGAATCACGCTCAGGCTCTCCATCAGGAACACGAAACACATCAAGGGGATAAGCAATTCTTTATGTATGATGATGGCCGTCACGGCAATGATGCCTCCAATGGACAAACTGCCCGTATCCCCCATAAATATCTGGGCAGGATAGGCGTTATACCACAAGAAACCGACCAATGCCCCGACAAAAGCACAGATGAAGATGACCAGTTCCTCCGAACCGGGTATATACATGATATTCAGATAACTGGCAAAGGCTATATGACTGGACACGTAGGCCAATACGCCCAACGCCACACCGATAATAGCCGAATTGCCCGCCGCCATGCCGTCCATGCCGTCGTTCAGGTTCGACCCGTTGGACACGGCTACCACGACCAAGGTCGTCATGACCACAAACAAGAACCACCCGGCAGCCGTCTTGTATTTTCCGCAAAAGCTCATCATCTCGGCATAATCCAAATTGTTGTCCTTCACGAACGGAATCGTGGTAATGGTCGATTTCACTTTCTCGCTTTTGTGCACAACGACTTCTGTGTTGCCCAAGCGCTGTGTCGAAACATTCTCCCGGATCACTGCGTCGGGACTAAGCCACAATGTCAGGCCGACAAAAAGTCCCAAAAGGGTCTGTCCCGCCAACTTGTAAATGGGGCGCAAACCATCCTTGCTTACTTTCATCTTGATATAGTCGTCCGCAAACCCCAAAACGCCCAACCACACAGTCGTAATCAGCATCAGTATCATATAGATGTTACGCAAACGCCCGAAAAGCAAACAGGGGATGATGATGGACACAATGATAATGACACCGCCCATCGTGGGCACACCCTTCTTCTCCACGCCATAGGGATCTATGGAAGCATCGCGTTGCGCCTCACTCACGTTGTGGCGTTTCATCCATTTGATGAAGTATTCCCCGAACCAGACGGAAATGACCAACGACAGAATCAAGGTCAGCAAAGCCCGGAAAGAGATGTAGGTCCACATGTGCGAACCGGGAATCCCGTACTCTCCTAAAAATCGAAACAAATAATACAACATGCGCGCAACGGTTAAATGCCAAATACTCCTTTTATTACCTCATGGTCGTCAAAATGATGCTTCACGCCTTTCACCTCCTGGTAATCTTCATGCCCCTTCCCGGCCACCAACACCACATCGCCGGGACGTGCCATCATGCAGGCCGTACGGATGGCCTCCTTACGGTCGACAATGGAGATTACCTTGCGCATTTGCTCCTTGTCCAGTCCGGCCAACATATCGTTGATAATTTCCTGCGGCTCTTCGAAACGCGGATTGTCACTGGTAATGATTACCCTGTCGCTGTTTTTCACCGCTTCCTGCGCCATAATCGGACGCTTACCCTTGTCACGGTTGCCTCCGGCACCGCAGACCGTAATGACTTCGCCGCGCCGTTTCAGTATTTCGTTCACGGTCGACAACACATTGACCAACGCATCTGGCGTATGGGCGTAATCGACAATGGCTGTCACTCCCTCCCGAGAACGAATCGTCTCGAAACGTCCGTTCACCGGGCGCAATGTACTAAGGGCTACCAAAACGTCCTCAGCCCCGCGCCCCATACAAACGGCTGCAGCGTACACAGCTAACAAGTTGGACACATTGAAACGGCCTATGAAAGGGACGCTCACCTCTTTGCCATTGACATCCAAGCACATTCCTTCAAACGACTCTTCCAACACTTTTGCCTTGAAATCGGCAGCCGCACGCAAAGAATAAGTCTTCACGACGGCCTTTGTGTTCTGCACCATGATCATTCCGTTACGGTCATCGACATTCGTCACGGCAAAAGCCCCCTTGGGCAAACCGTCGAAAAATGCCTTCTTGGCATCGCGGTAGTTCTCGAATGTCTTATGGTAATCCAGATGGTCGCGCGTAAGGTTCGTAAAAATACCTCCTGCGAACTTCAGACCTGCGATACGGTGCTGGGCCACGGCATGCGAACTGACTTCCATGAAAGCATATTTGCATCCTTCGTCTGCCATACGCCCCAACAAACGGTTCAACGTAATCGGGTCTGGCGTGGTATGCTCTGTCGGGACAGCCTCGTCATCTATATAGTTGCAAACCGTGGAACAAAGTCCGCACTTATAACCGAACACCCGGAACATATTATATAATAAGGTGGCAATCGTAGTTTTCCCGTTCGTACCGGTCACTCCGACAAGTTGCAATTTGGAGGTCGGGTCACCGTAAAACACCGTAGCCAACCGCCCCACCGCACTTTCGGAATCCTTCACTTGTACGTACGTCACCCCTTCAGCCTGCACCTCCGGCCATGCTTCGCACACTACGGCCACGGCTCCTTTCTCTATCGCCTTGCCGATATAAGCGTGACCGTCGGCCTGCGTCCCTTTGACGGCGACAAACAAATCGCCCGGCTGCACAAGCCGGGAATCCATATTGATTCCCGTAATGTTCCGTGCGGTATCGCCTTCGACCCGTACGACACTCACGCTTTTCAGCAAAATATCCAACTCCATCATCATGCTTCCCTCTTATCTTTTTAATTTAATCTGTATGGTTTGCCCTTTCTTATATTTGACGTACGGCGGGATGCTCTGCGAAACCACACGCCCCACGCCTTCCAATTTCACTTTCAATCCCCGGCTCTCCAACATATACACGGCGTCTTTTGCCCCCATGCCTTTCACGTCCGGTACGATTTCCATCGGCGTATTGTCACCGCGCAACGTCACGGCATTCCCGCTGTTCACCGCTTTCCCCCAAACGCTCTTTCCACCTTTGTCCGTGCTCCAGTCTTGTTTAAAAGGAATATCCAGTTCTTTCAGTACTGCCCGCGTGGCATTCAAGTCACCGTCCAACACATCCGGGACGAAGACGGAAGCCGAATCTGATGCTTCCGACACATCGCGATATACCCCTTTCGCCATGACGCTTTGGGCAATCTCGCTGAACACCGGACCGCAATGCCCCCCTCCCGAAGCAGGCAGGCCAGACTTTTGTATCGCGACGATGCAACTGTATTTCGGCCGGTCTGAAGGATAATAGCCGCAGAAACTGATAAGATATTTCATCCGGCCTCCATGATAGCCGCCCTTGCCTTGGGCCACTTGTGCCGTACCGGTTTTCCCCGACACCTTGAAATCCTTGCATCCGGCTTTCTTGCCCAGTCCCTTACTTACTACCATTTCCAGTATTTCCTGAATGTCGTCCAGGGTCTTCGGAGAGCATATCCGCTCTTTGATGACTTCCACCGGGAATTCGCGCACGATTTCGCCATTCTTCCGGACGGCTTTTACAAAACGCGGACGTACCATCTTTCCACCGTTGGCTATGGCATTATAGAAAGTCAATGTGGCTATCGGCGGTATCTGGGTCTCATACCCGATGCTCATCCACGGCAAGGCCGTCTTCGACCAATTGCTGCCGTCCTTCTTCGGGCGGCGCACCCGCGGCTCTCCGCTTCCCATCAAAGGTATATTCAGGGGAATGCCCACTCCTTCACGATACAGCCCGTCCACGAATTTTTCCGGATGGTCTTTATAGTTGTCGTCTATCAAGCGGCTGACCCCGATATTGGAAGAATACATCAGCACTTCAGGCACACTGATTCTTCCGTAACCGCCACGCCGCCAGTTGTGATCCTTCATCACCCGCCCGTGCATCTCCCACTGTCCGTTACCGGTGTCTACGAAATCATTCTTCGAAATCTTTCCGTCCTCCAGTGCCACCATGATGGACGCGGTCTTAAAAGTAGAACCGGGCTCCATTAAGTCAGACACGGCGTTGTTCTTTACCTCGCGATACTCGCCATCCGCACATTTCGTCATGTTCACAATGGCCTTCACATCTCCCGTGGCCACCTCCATCAGCACCACCACGCCCACGTCGCCATTGATGTTTTTCAACTGTTTCAACAACGCCTTTTCCGCCGCATCCTGCATGGACACATCGATGGTCGTTTCAATATCATTACCATCCACCGGAGGGGCATCCACCAGACTCAACCACTTGTTACGCACCTTGGCACGATGGGACACGCCTTCCTTGCCCCTCAAAATGGAGTCGTAGGAAAGCTCCAGGCCGTAACGCGCCGAATCCTTACTGGCATACAAAGCCCCCAACGTACGCGTGGCCAATGAGCCGTAAGGCTTCTTTCGTTGATTGAATTCCTCTGCATAGAACCCGCCCTTGAAAGGAGACTCACGGAACAACGGCAGTTTCTTGCACTCCTTATACTGGATATAAGAGATTCGCCGACCGTATATCTGCCAGTTCCTCCGTCTCAACTTTTTTCCCTTTTTCAGCCGTTTCTTGAAATATCCGGCGGTTTTATCGGGAAAGATTTTACTCAACCCCCGGGAAATGGAATCCAAGTCGGCCATCAACACGCTGTCCCTCCAAGCCTGCAGTTCCTTGGCCGTCTCCGGATTCTTGTCCGACGCGACATAATCCATATAGATCTTATATTCCGGCAAGGAGCTGGCCATAATCTGCCCGTCTGCCGAAAGGATGTTTCCACGCTTGGCAGGAATGGGCACATTCTCTTTTACCAGTTTACGGCTCACCTGCGTCCAATACTCGCTCTCCACGAACATCAGGTAGGCCGCATTGCCCAATATATACAAACCGCCCAAGCTCATCAGTACGATGACCACGAAGAAACGGGGCATTATCTTTTTATTGTCGAAGTTCATTCTTCTTCCTCGTTTTGGGATTTAATCAAAAAAGGAGGTTCTTTCGGACTTTGCAGCACGCTGTCCGGAGTCTGTCTCAAACTTTTTTCTATCTGGCTTTGCCGTGTCTTTACGGTCAACTCGCTAGAACGGGTCAGCGCACGGTATCTCACCTCCGTCAATTCCGTCTTCAACTTTTCAATCTCAATCATCTCCTGCTCTGCGGAATAACGGTTCGTGATATAAATGATGGCAAAAAACGTACAGAGTAAAATCAATCCCATCTGGCGACGCAACCACCCGGCCGTAAGGATATCCCCACCCAATATCTCGCGTAAAGACACGTTAGGACGTTGGTCCACGCCCTCACTCTCCGTGAAAGCCTTGATAGGAGACAGTTCACCCGGCCCTGCCTTTTCCTCGTCGCCCGGCACCACGCCATCCCCCTCGGACAGCCCCCCGCCCGGCTCGGCCTCCTCTGCTCCGGGACTTCCGGCAGCTTCCTCCGTGGGCACACCGACGAGTTCCACGTCCGTTTTTTCTTCCAAATCCAGTTCTTCCTTCATCCTTTATTTCTTTTCCGCGATTCTCAACTTGGCACTGCGGCTACGGGGATTCGCACGCTGCTCCTCTTCTCCCGGCACTATCACTTTATTATGGACAGCCCTGAGCGGACAATCCACATTGCCATAGAAATCCTGTATCCGCTTGCCCTCCACATTTCCGGTTTTGACTAAATTCTTCACCATCCGGTCCTCCAAAGAATGATAGGTCAACACCACCAAGCGGCCTCCCGGGCGGAGCAATTCGACCGCAGCCGTCAACATCTCCTTCAAGGCGTCCATCTCCTGGTTCACTTCTATACGCAAAGCCTGGAACACCTTAGCCAATTCTTTCTTCTCCCGGTCACGCTCAAACAAAGGCTTTACGACCTCCATGAACTCTTCCGTCGTCTCAATCCTCCTGTGCATACGGGCTTTCACCACCCATGAGGCTAATTTACGGGCATTCTTCAATTCGCCGTACAGGTAGAAAATGTCGGCCAACCGCCCTTCCGCGTAATCATTCAACACATCCGCCGCTGTCAACCGCGCCCGCTGGTTCATCCGCATGTCCAACCTCCCGTCGAAACGAAACGAGAAGCCCCGTTCCGCATCATCGAAATGGTGGCTCGACACGCCCAAATCAGCCAGCAGGCCGTCCAACTCTCCCACGCCGTAATAGCGCATCCAGTTCTTCAGGTACCGGAAATTGCTCCGGACAAACGTAAAACGTCCGTCAGCAACGATATTCGCCTCGGCATCTTCGTCTTGGTCAAAACTATACAAATGCCCGGCCGTATCCAGTCGGGACACAATCGCCCGGCTGTGCCCTCCTCCTCCGAAAGTGACATCGGCATATACCCCGGCAGGATTGACCACCAGACCGTCTACACATTCTTTCAACAAGACAGGGACGTGATAAACTGCTTCTTCCATCAATATTTTACATTACGCGAGGTCAAAGGTACGAATTTTCATAGACACATACACCTTATTATAATAAAATATTTATCGACATGCTGTTAATAACTCCATGAAGAAAGAACGCGAGGCATCTGCAAGAAAAAGAGCGATTTATTTCCCGGCAGAAATAGTTTTTACTATCTTTGCCCACAGTTAGACTGAAACCTTATGAAAAAACTCTTGTTATTGGTATTCCTAATAGGAACAACCGCATTTCACACCCAAGGGAAAATCCGCGAAAAACGTTCGATTGTACGACTGGAAACCACAATGGGTAACATCCGCATCGCGCTGAACGACGAAACACCGGTCCACCGGGATAATTTCCTCAAATTAGTTTCAGAAGGATTCTACGACGGAACGCTCTTCCACCGCGTCGTGAAAGACTTCGTCATCCAGGCAGGCGACCCGGATTCCAAACAGGCTCCGGGCGGAAAGATATTGGGAGAAGGAGGGCCGGGATATATGTTGGCCCCCGAAATAGACCTACCTTTCCAATACCATAAAAGAGGAGCGGTGGCCATGGCGCACGAAAATGACGCAAACAACCCGGACCGCCTAAGCAACGGGTCGCAATTTTACATCGTATGGGGAAAGAAGTACCGCCCCCGGGAACTGGCCTTTGCCTGGACCGCGCTGAAAGGCGGTGTGTACGGTGATTTTGAAACCAACAGGGAAATGGAGCAAGAATACCTCACCACCGGAGGCACACCCGGGTTAGACGGAGGATACACCGTATTCGGCGAAGTCATAGAAGGGCTCAATGTGGTAGAAAACATCCAATCCACCGCGACAGACTCCCACGACCGCCCGCAAACCGACATCGTAATCCTGCATGCCGTGGTAGAACAAAAATCAAAGAAGGCCGGAACAACAGGTAAAAGACAGCATTTGCCAGGATTATATTAAAAACATCCGATTTCATCGGTGTTTTCTTTTCTATTCGTCTGCCTGCGCACGAAAGGAAATAATGGTAAAATAACTCTTTATACCGTTTTTTGCGATTTAACCAACCTTTTTCATTACCTTTGCCTTGGTTTTAATCTAAGACTTGTATATTCATGAAGAAAATCTTATGCGGACTTTCTCTTTTTGCCGCTTTTTCGTTAAGCTCTTGCATACAAAACGAACCCGCCAACTCAGAGTGTGATATAGAAGAGGCTTATGTTCTCGCATCCGACGAGGAGGCTTTGTTCTTCACCCCGAATGACGCAGTGAAGGACGTGGCGTCGTCCGACACGTCCATCGTGTTTTATCTGCGCGAAGACTTCACAGACTCCACGCAGTTGCAAGCGTTGAAAATAAACTTCAAGCTCACTCCGGGTGCCTCCATCACACCCGAAAACGGTAGTGTGCAAGACTTCACGCACGGCGGCATACGCTACCGGGTCATGTCCGAAGACCGGCAATGGCACCGGGATTATCATGTAAAGTTTGCACTCATACAGCCCATAGAGACCGACCTTTCTTTTGAAAACATTAAGATGGAAGCCAATGGACGTTATTACGAGTGGTTCGAAAAATCGGCACACGGCAACGACGTCCCCCAATGGGCTACCGGCAACCCGGGTTACGCCATCAGCCGTTCGTCAGCCAAACCCGACGAGTTCCCTACGATACCGTGGACAAAGGATGCCATAAACGGACAATCCGTCAAGCTCGAAACGTGTGACACCGGTCCTTTCGGTGTCATGGTCAATATGCGCATCGCAGCAGGCAACTTGTTTATCGGGACGTTTGATGTGGCCAACGCCTTGAAAGATGCCATGGCCGCCACGCGCTTCGGCCTGCCGTTCAACAAAAAACCATTGCGCTTTGAAGGATATTACAAATTCAAGCCAGGCGAAAAATTCCAGAACAGGAAAGGCACCATCATTGAAGACCGCATTGACGAACCGGACTTATATGCCGTATTATACAAGAACACGGACGGGCACGGACAACCTGTCACCCTGAAAGGCGATGACGTATTGACCCACCCTAACATCGTGGCTTTGGCACGCATCCAAAATCCGGTGCATGATTTCAACACATGGACCCGCTTTGACATCCCCTTTGAATATAGCGGCAACGTGGACGAGAAACTACTAAAAGCTTACGGCTACAACCTGGCTGTCGTCTTCACTTCCAGCATCGAAGGAGCCAGTTTCTGCGGCGCCGTTGGAAGCACGCTGCTGGTAGACGAAGTGAAAGTGGTTTGTGAAGAATAACCCATAACAAAGAAGAGAACATGAAACATCTGAAATATATCCTAATCCTTGCCCTGTCATCAGCCATGGGCACGCTTCAGGCACAAGACCTCAAAGAACTGATGAAGGAAAACCGCGAGAACCGGGAAGCCAACTATGCGAAATGGGGACCGACATCCGACCACGACGGTATGGGCTATGTCGTCAGGGCCGGATTCGTGCTAGGCGGAACGACTCCTCTTCCTCTTCCCAAGGAAATCCGTAAAATCAACGAATTCGCTCCGAAGGGCGGTTTCAGTTTAGGAATAGACGGATATAAGTACTTCAATACGAGATGGGGACTTTCCGCCGGACTTCGTTTTTTCATGCAAGGCATGCGCACGGGGGCTGAAGTGAAGAACTACAACATGGCCATCGTGATGGGCGAAGACGTGGTGGAAGGGCGTTTCACGGGCACGGACATCACCGAGACCCGCATGACGGGATTCACGATTCCCGTAACGGCCACCTACCGCGTGGGTGCCCGGTGGACGTTCAACCTCGGTCCCTACATGACTTACTGGATTTACCGCGACTTCGACGGAGAAGTCTTCAACGGTTACCTGCGCGAAGGCTCGCCCGTGGGGCAAAAGATAACCATCGGTGCCGACAACCCGGCCTCTTACGACTTCAGCGGCAACATGCGCCGCTTCAGCTACGGCATGGAGTTTTGCGCGGATCTGCGCGTGAAGAAGCACCTCAACGTGTTCGCGCTGCTGGACTGGGGCATGACCGACGTGTTCAAAGACGATTTCGAGACCGTCACCTTCCCCCTCTTCCCGATTTATGCCACATTCGGACTCGCTTATTATTATTGATTACTTTTAAAAAAAATGAATATGAAGAAGTTATTTACCTTATTATTAATTTGTGCCAACCTCACACAAGGGTACGCCACGAGCACTGCCTTAACAGGAAGCAAGGCTTCCAAAGAGTACACAGACAAACTCGTTGTCACCATTAACGGTGAATCCAGTCCTGAACAAACTACTAAAATCGCGGTAGACACCCCCAAAGACGGCATCATGAACATTACACTTCCCAACTTCTGTCTTAGCGCAGGGGAAGACAAGATGTATGTAGGGACAATCAAGGTGAATGAAATCCCGTTGACAGCGTCTGGACTGTATAGCACATTCACCACGAACCAGACCATACAAATCGAGGCCGGAGACATACCTATTGAAGGCATGTGGCTCGGTCCTATGTTAGGCGATGTGCCCCTACAAATGGTAGGTAAAATTTCCGATGACAAATTCTACACTACAATCGACATTGAAATGGTCTTGCTCGGACAAACCATCCACGTTGTATTCGGCACGGACGATTTTGGTTCTTCCATTCATTCTGCCCTGTCTGAAAAGCAAATGCAAACGACAAACGTCTACACCCTGCAAGGCATCCTCGTGAAGGGCAATGTGGAAAAAGCCCATGCCCTCGACGGATTGCAGAAAGGCATTTATATCGTGGACGGCAAGAAAGTTATCAGGAAATAAAGAAACGGGCACCGAGTCCCATAAAAAAAACGACAAATGCCGATGGAGGAGACTCCATCGGCATTTGTCGTATAAACAGCTGAATGCAAGCCACTTCCCCCACCTCAACGACCTTCTTCGAAAAACTGCGGAGAACGAAAAATCAATCTGCTTAGAATGATTTTCCATTCTCCTGAGATCAATTTTTCAATCTCCTGAGATTGATTCGCCCCCTTCTGCCAATGGCATCCGGTTTTTCGTTATCTTGACACAACGCCCCACCTGCCCCCTTTCTCTTCTTACCCTGCCCCATTCCGTCGGGCAAAAACGGTAAACCCGTGATTCTACTGAAATTACTACCGTAAAAACCGAAAATACTACCGAAACAGGAAATGCCCTTTTGGCCTTTCTGCCTACTTTTGTATTGGCCAAACAAACTAAAACCGGTTATTTACGAACTACAAAAAAGAAAGAATGAAAAGATGAAGAAGCTTTTTACTTTGTTATTAATGGGCTGTGCCATATCTTCTGCACACGCACAATACCAATTACCCAACAGCGATTTTGAAGGCGAATGGGTGAAAAATAAAATAACTTCAAAAGCGGGAAAAGTAACTCATTCCGAAGACACACCGGAAGCATGGCATTCATTTTATCATGCAGACGGTAATTACAAAAACCTTGCTTTAGGGCTTATGGCCAACCAAGCCGGTACGGTAGAGAAAACCACCGGATACGATGGCACCGGTTTCTCTGCCACCATCATTAGCCGCAAAAATTCTTTCGGTTCTATTTCCAATGGAAACCTGACAACAGGCATCGTACATATGGGAAGTACAACGGCCGATGACCCAGCCAATTACAACTATTCTAAAACGGACGATGCCAACGGCCACTGCAAGTTCGCCGGCTATCCCGACTCCGTGAAAATCTGGACTAAGTTTGTTCCTGCTGGAGCGCAAACCGATCAGGCGTCCATGAATATCATATTACACACAGACACCGGTTACAAAGATCCGTCCGGCATCATGGGTGACGAAGCTGAGAAAGCTTCTCGTATCGCAAAAGCATATCTGCCCATCAACGCTTCTGCCGATTGGACAGCCCAGACATTGGCTTTTGATTACAATGGCGACCTTTATTCCACTTATAAAGGACAAAAATACTTATTGGTATCTTTCTCCACGAACGTAAAACCAGGTAGCGGGGCTGCAGGTGACGCATTGAGCGTCGACCATATTTCATTAGTCTACAATTCAGAATTGGCATCCCTCACTTTCAACGGCAACGACATCTTCAAAGCCGGAGAAGCTGCATACGACCTTTCCGACACAAAATACGATACCGACAAACTGGCTTATACCGCCAACGGCAAGGGCGCTACCATAGAAACAAGCTATAATGAAGCAAGTGCATTGCTGACACTGACCGTAAAAGGCAACGATTGGAGCGTAACCAACCTCAACCAACACGTTTATACCATCCAATTTGCAAAAGAGGTTGTCGAAACACAACAGTACAGCAACACCCTACTCGTCAATGCGTTTGGCACACCTGCTGAACCGACCCAAAACACTATCAACCTCATCCGATACAAGGACGGTTCTTATTCTTTTGAATTAAAACAGTTTGCATTCGTAGGGATGCTCATGGGCGACATTGTCATCAACAATTTGGATGTCCTTACGGAAAACGATATAACTACATACTCCAAAGCAAATGAAATGGTTTACATCGAAGGTCTGGGTACAGAGGTTCCTGTAAACTTGAAAGCAACAGTAAGCAAGGGAAACATGACCGCAACTATAAACATACCTCTGGGAGAGGGAATGGAAGTCAATGTCTCATTTGCCCCTTGTTTAATAATAGACAATACACAAGACGTAATTGTGGAAACGGACGGCTTGTATAATATAACATTCAACCGCTTATTCCCTGCCGGATGGAGTTCAATCTGCCTGCCCTATGCCACGACCACAGAGAATCTCGGAGCCGTACAAGTTCAGGCATTCACAGGTTGTGACCAAAACACGTTGACTTTCCAAAAGGTAGGAAACGGTGAATTAGCCGCGCACACACCTTATTTAATATATTTCGAGAATGCCACAACCAAAAGTGATACACCTTGGTTCTGTATAGACGGTATCAGCGCAGGCAAGCCCACTTCCGTAACCCACGGCAACGTGACCTTCGTCGGCAACTATGAAGCAGGCAAGAACATGGAAGGCCTTTACGGCGTAGCCGAGAAAGCAGGCGAACAGTACATCATGCGCGGCGGAAAGGGCAGTACACTGGGCAGCACAGGAGCCTATTTCACCGTAAGCGGATCTGAAGTGAATACCCTGCGCATCCGCCTTGAGGGAACCGGAACCGGCATCTCCGACGTGGAAGCCGGGAAAGGCGGCCAAACCTTCGACATCTATAGCCTGAACGGCATCAAGGTGCGCAGCCAAGCCACCACTACCGACGGCCTGCCCAAAGGCATCTACCTCATCAACGGAAAAAAACATATCGTAAAATAAAAACAGGAGACACCGAAATGAAAAAGAACATTTATACCACGCCCGTTGTGGGAATAGTGAAATTGGACACAACAGGAATTATCGCGACATCCGCACTGGGCACCGGGGACAGGAACGACATCGAAATAAAGGATGAAATCTTCGAAGGCGAATTCCGTTCCAACCGGAATCACTGGGAAGGACTCTGGTAAGGCTAAACCTGAACTTTATCCATAACGCAAGTGTGGGGCGCAGCACGGAACGCAGTTCCGGCCCGCCCCACATTTCTGTTTCCCGGCACTTTGCCAAACAGGAAACAAGCACAATGCTAAGCCTTGGCGTTGAGGGCAGACCTTTTCTTCAGGTAATCGTCCAACTTCATGCCTTCCATACGCTCAAAGCAAATACGGGCGGTCTTGGACGAGCCGAAACCGACAACGACACAATCGGCCACCGAGACGATTGAGCCGTCGGCCACTCCGCGCTTCAATGCACTGATACGGTAAGAATTGATGTAGTCGTGGCAATTGTTATAACCTTGGCTCCGGAGGCATTGCAATAACAAATGGCGGTTGATTCCCGTGGCCTCGCACAGGCGGTCGCGCCCGAACGTATTGTCTTGCCACTCACGGTCATGTTGCATGAAGAACTCCACCCGCTCAAAACGACGCCGGTTGGTTTCGTTGAAGTCCTCCTTTTCGGCCTGCACGATAACCTCTTCCGTGGGTGCTTCATCCACCTCTACAATCTCTGGCTTAGGCAAATGGATGGCCATGGTCTCCAATGTCCGATAGAACAAATACATATTCAAAAGACAGAACAAATAGAAATAGACTAATAACAACATGGCATTGAATACTGCCGTAACTACTATATAGAACACCATATTCAGCCCCATGGCGGTCACGTAACCTTTCAAATAACGGGGTATCTCGGCATTCTTGACCAACAACCGGGGCAGGCGAAGTATATTGGTCACATAGTAGACAGACAACCCCAAACCTGCCAGACGGAACAACATGTCCGGCCCCCACCAACACTCTGCCAGTTCGGAGTAGGTATGGACAATCACCGGACGGTTTCCCAAAAGCAGACTGGCGACATATAATATAATAAGGAATATGGCCGGCGAGGCATAACGCCACATCCGTCCCCACTGCAAATATCCCGGCATGGGGATGCTCAAGGGATAAATGCCCTGAAGAAAAGAAGTCACCACCAACAACAAAAGCATGAAAGGATGGAGCAAGCCGACATTCGCGAACTTGAGCAAGGGCATGAACGGGAAGGACACACAAGTCAACACTCCGAATATGCCCATAATCCATGCCAAGGACAAGTATTGCACCTTATAACGGGAATACAAGAACAACACGGAGGCCATCATCAAGTGGATGGTAGCAATGACGACGAGGGTAATAAGAATATAGGTCTGCATATCAGGCAAAGATATAAAAAACAGCCCAGTTGCAAAAGCCTATGGATAAAAAATTGATTCTGATTGCTGTTGACGCCACTTTCCGTAAAGCCCCGTCTTTTGCGGCAGGCGACGGTTGCCAATAATCCGGAAAACTCGTTAGCCAACAAGATTGTGCACATTGCCTTTTTGCCCAAAGGGTCCTCTGGTATGTTAAAGTCGAAAAGATTATCCGGGTTCATGATTTCATTCCCAAAATAACATGTACTTTTGTGTGTCTTGAAGAAACAACTGTTTTAAGGCAAACTTATAAAAGAAAGGATTTTAAGTATGAAAAAAATGAATCAGATCTTGGCAGCAGCCTTGTTGGCTTGCATGGCCGCCTGCACAAGCAACCAGAAAAAAGAAGCTGCAACAACAGAAACGACAGAAACGGAAGCAGCCACAGCCGTCGGCGACACAACTGCCCTCGCCATGACGGGCACCTTTGAAGGTACATTTCCGGCTGCATCCTGTGAAGGCATCCGCACTTCACTGACAATCAATGCAGACAGCACTTATACCTATAAAAGAGAATACATCGGCGAAAAAGACGGGAAGTATGAAAGCAGCGGCATTTACCACCTGAAGGCAAAGGACTTGATTGAACTGATTACTCCTTCTTCCGGAGAAAAGACTTATTTCAAACGTGTCGAAACAGGCTTTATGCTGTCTGACAGCCTGGGCACAGTCAATCAAGGCGAGCTTGCCGGACACTATATATTGAAAAGACAATAGACTTTTCATTTGGCACACGCAAAAGGAAGAAGCCACATAGGCTTTTTCCTTTTGTGATTCAAAGCTTTCTTGCATATCCCTTAAGGACATACAAGCCCCGGACATTGCTTCCCCCAAGCTCGGAATCAGGCAAAAACCTCCTTCAGGACATCCAAGGATTTCAATTCAGGGAACTCCGGGACATGCAGCCTGTAATACTCATCCAACACCTCTAAGTAACGACCGCGCTCCAGACGGTTCATCGCAAAAAAACGCATCGTATCATAGTTCATCCGCATGAAGAGGGGGATGAGAGCCGCCTCTTGCGGTTCCAAATATGCATGGCGAGACGGGGAAGAGGACACAAAACAAGCCTCCACCATGTCGAAACAATCCCCCTTGTGCCACTCCTCCACGTTGGGATAGAAACCAAGAAACCGCGTCAGCCGTGTGAGAAAAACCAGATGGAAGTTTGAGAACCCCTCCCCACTGGCATCCAACCATTGCAAAGAATAGAGGATATAGGAAAAAAGTGTGTCGCTCCCCTCTTCATGTTTCAACACACGGCAAAGGAATTCGGCCAGGAACAAAGCCATGGAAGACTTACGTGGGTCGTACGGCAACGTCTGATAAACATACTTGAACCGCACATCCCGTATGCGCTGCAAAGCCGACTTCTGCCGGTAGTCGAAATCTATCTCCAAAATGGAAAGCGGCCGAAAGAACACACCTTTGAGGGCCGCCTTACGCGATTTTGGCAACTTTACCATGAAAGACACCGTCCCACGTATGGCCGTATAGATATCCACAATCAAAGAATTGTCGTTGTATTTTAGCGTACGCAACACCACGCCTTGCGTTTTTTCCTGCATAAATCTCCATTTTTGGGGACTAAAATTAGGAAAAACGACCGAAATACGGGAAAAAATCACCAAAAACACATTTTTTTGAAAGATTTTCCTCGATTTATTTTGTCGGTTCAAAGAAAAGCCATACCTTTGCATCGCAAATGAGAACGGTAGTCTGCAAATGACTTGAAAACGGTTTCAGAAAGCAAAAGAGCGAAAGCTCAAATCGCGTTGGTCCCTTCGTCTATCGGTTAGGACGAGAGATTTTCATTCTCTAAAGAGGAGTTCGACTCTCCTAGGGACTACTAAGTTGAACGAATTATTTAAACGTAAAGATGGCAAACCATAAATCATCATTAAAAAGAATACGGCAGGAGGAAAAAAGAAGACTCCACAATAGATATTACGCGAAGACCATGCGTAATGCTGTTCGTAAGCTTCGTGCTACGACAGACAAGGCTGAGGCTACAGCGATGTATCCCAGTGTACAAAAGATGTTAGACAAATTGGCTAAAGTAAACATCATACACAAGAATAAAGCTGCCAATTTGAAATCTAAATTGGCCATTTACATCAACAAATTGGGATAATTCCGATAGTATCATATATAGGAAAGAGTTGAAGTTTCTTCAACTCTTTTTTTTGTATCTGTACCCATTGGGCAAACTGTCCCTAAGAAACCGTCGGCATATTGATGAACACTAAATACTCCCCCTCCCCACGTATCACGAACTCTTCACCGGTCGCCTCGTTCAACGTCCCTTGCCACCAGTTGGCAAAATCGCGCAAAGGATAAGCCAGACCTTCCCCACGCAAGCCTCGCGTGCCGAAAGCAAAAATCGAAACCTGTACTCCCTTGCAACAGAAGAAACGGCAATCCCCTTTCACCGGTACGAAAAAACCATAATCCGTATACATACGTACTTCCGCTCCCATCCGCATATATTCCATCAACAGGCTGATATTCCCCAAAGTATGATCTTCCCTACGCCCCGTGGCACCGACAATGGCAATCCGACGAAATCCTTTTTCCAACAGATAGCTCACAGCTTTGGTCTGGTCGTTTGTCTCTTGGTCCGGATTATACCGGATAATACCCGCATATCTTTTCTGGTTTTCCACGCTCAACGAATCTCCATCCCCTACAATCCTGTCCGGCACGCGTCCCGACTCTAAACAACGGTCGGCCGCCCCGTCACAACATACCGTAAAAGGAGCTGTATCCAGTATCCTCAACGGCAAAGCCGACACGGGAAACTCCCCATTCCCCACGACCACCGCTTCCGGCACAAAATCCCAACCGACCCGTCTCATTTCTCCTCTTCCATCATTCGTATCCATTTCTTATATCCTCCGATAGCAATTAGGGCATAAAGGCCGTACAGTCCGGCCGTAAAATAAAGTTCTTTATAAACATACAATCCACAGCAAACCACATCGACTATAATCCACACCAACCACTGCTCTACGTATTTACGGGCCAGCATCCATATTCCCACGATACTCAAAGCCGTCGTAAAACTGTCCGACCAAGGCACGTCACTATTGGTAAACTCTGTTAAGATCCAGGCAATCAATACCAAAGTGACCACAAAGACCGAGAACAGAGGCACATAAATCCGGGGAGGAGTATGGGTTATCGGCAGAGCAGAAACAGCGTCCTCCTTTCCGCCCCACCCGTATTTCCAACTCAACCATCCGTACGCAGCCGCCAACAGATAATAAACATTGATAGCAAAATCTGCGTATAACCCTGCTTCATAATACACGAAAATATAGATGGCCGGCATGACTACACCTACTATCCACAAATAAATGCTAGCTTTATACTCTAGCCAAAGATAAATCAGACCGACACAGGTACCGGCTATCTCCAGACAATTACCCATCACCTCTTTTTCCAATTATTAAAAAACCGACATCATGACCCGGCAACTTCTTTAAACGGCAAAATTACACTTTTCGGCCGACGCAAGCAAACATCCTCGTCTAAACACGACAAACCCACAGGATTTTCACGGTTACATAAAGGGCAAAACCCTCCTTTTTCCTTTCCCCTTTCAAAGTTTTTGCGTATATTTGTGCGTTAAATATGAACGAATTAAAACTATGTCAGAAGAAGAAATAAAAGGCACAAATTATTCGGCCAGCAGCATTCAGGTGCTGGAAGGACTGGAAGCCGTACGCAAACGTCCGGCGATGTATATCGGAGACATCAGCGAGAAAGGTTTGCACCACTTGGTTTATGAAACCGTGGATAACTCCATCGACGAAGCACTTGCCGGCTATTGCACGCACATAGAAGTCACTATCAATGAAGACAACTCCATCACCGTGCAAGACAACGGCCGCGGTATTCCGGTAGACATGCATGAAAAAGAGCACAAGTCCGCATTGGAAGTCGTAATGACCGTACTTCATGCGGGCGGCAAGTTCGACAAGGGTTCCTATAAGGTGTCCGGAGGTCTTCATGGTGTCGGTGTGTCTTGCGTAAACGCCCTTTCTACCCACATGCTTTCGCAAGTCTTCCGGGAAGGCAAGATTTACCAACAAGAATACGAATGCGGCAAGCCGCTTTATCCGGTCAAGGTCGTAGGCGAAACCGAACTTCGGGGCACACGCCAACAGTTCTGGCCGGACAGCAGCATCTTCATCACGACCACTTACAAATATGAGATTCTGGCCAACCGCATGCGCGAACTGGCATTCCTGAATGCCGGTATCACCATTATCCTGACCGATATGCGCGAAAAGGACGAGAACGGTGTGCCGCGCAGCGAGACATTCCACAGCAAGGACGGCCTGAAAGAATTCGTGCGCTACATTGATTCCAGCCGTATCCACCTGTTCAACGACGTGATATACCTGAACACGGAAAAGCAAGGGGTTCCTATCGAAGTAGCCATCATGTACAACAACGGTTATACGGAAAATATCCACTCCTACGTCAACAACATCAATACCATAGAAGGCGGTACGCACTTGGCCGGCTTCCGCACGGCACTGACCCGTACGCTGAAGAAATACGCTGAAGACGAATACGCCAAGGAATTGGAAAAGCTAGAGAAGAACAAGGTGGAAATTTCCGGCGAGGACTTCCGCGAAGGACTTACCGCCGTCATTTCCATCAAAGTGGCCGAACCGCAGTTTGAAGGACAGACCAAAACCAAATTGGGTAACAGCGAAGTAGCCGGTGCCGTACAGCAAGCCGTAGGCGAAGCCTTAAGTTATTATTTGGAGGAACATCCAAAAGAAGCCAAACTGATTGTGGACAAAGTCATCCTGGCTGCGACAGCACGTGTGGCCGCCCGCAAGGCCCGTGAAAGCGTACAGCGCAAGAGTCCGATGTCGGGCGGCGGTATGCCGGGCAAGTTGGCCGACTGTTCGGACAAGGATGCAGCCAACTGCGAACTGTTCATCGTCGAGGGTGATTCGGCCGGCGGCTCTGCCAAGCAAGGGCGCAGCCGTCAATATCAGGCCATCCTCCCCATCCGCGGTAAGATATTCAACGTGGAGCGTGTCATGTGGCACAAGGCTTTCGAACATGAAGAAGTGAACAACATCATACAGGCTTTGGGCGTACGTTTCGGCTTGGGCGAAGACAGTAAGGAAGCCAATTATGAAAAGCTACGCTATTACAAAGTAATCATCATGACCGATGCCGATGTCGATGGTTCCCACATTGACACACTGCTGATGACGCTCTTCTACCGCTACATGCCCGAACTCATCCAGAAAGGCCACTTGTATATCGCCACTCCTCCGCTTTATCGTTGCAAGAAGGGTAAAATCGAAGAGTATTGCTATACGGAAGCCGACCGCCTGCGTTTCATGCAACAATATAACAACGGTTCCGAACAAGGCATGACAACCCAACGCTACAAAGGTTTAGGAGAAATGAATCCGGAACAGTTATGGGAAACTACCATGAACCCCGAAACACGCCTGCTGAAGCAGGTCACCATCGAAGACGCAGCCGGAGCCGATTACGTGTTCTCCATGCTGATGGGCGAAGATGTCGGACCGCGCCGTGAGTTTATCGAACAGAACGCCACTTACGCCAATATCGACGCATAAACATGGACGGGCAATGAAAAGCCCCCTGCCATATAAAACAAAAGAATCCGCTTCGACTGAACTGCACCCCAAAAGTTAGACACAAAACTTTTGGGGTGCATTATGTATAGAC